>JGI24134J36421_10000102_pt1 | contig 22565 bp, 20 predicted proteins | sample BarGraNGADG00312_FD_36421 | JGI IMG/M metagenome (IMG submission 36421) | reverse complement strand
TGTTCATCTGCCGGCAAGTTTTTTGGCTCGCCATACAGCGCCCCGCCCGTCGACGACATGACAAATCGCCGCACATGCGCCTCGACACACGCATTGAGCACATTGATCGTGCCACCGATATTCACCTGTGCGTCAAACCCCGGATCCTCAACTGCTCTGCGAACGTCGATCTGCGCAGCCAGGTGGAAGACGCAGTCGACGCTGCCGGACACCGCCGCTTCTACGGCCTCCTTATCGCGCACGTCACCCACAGTCAGGGCGATCCCCTCCCCAAGGTTCTCGCGCTTCCCCGAACTCAGGTCATCAAACACTGTGGCTGTGCGACCCTGTGCCACCAGACTGTCAACAATGTGTGAACCGATGAAGCCTGCCCCGCCCGTTACTACTGTATTCATGGTTGCATCCCCTTCCTTCCAAGTTCGTTCTGATAGACTGCCTTCATCTGTGGTAGAACGGCGTCAAGGCTGAACGTCTCCTGAACGCGCCTTCTGCCAGTTTCACCCATATGACATCGTTCATCGGGGTGCTGCGCCAGCCACACCAACTTGTCAGCCAGACCACGCACGTCTCCAAATGGAACCAGAAACCCGGTCTCTCCGTCGACCACAAGGTCATTGCAGCCTCGGATATCATACGCAACAACAGGTAATCCTGCGGCCATTGCCTCCATCACACCCTTTGGCAGGCCTTCTTGACTAGCCGTCGACAGGAAGACGTCACTTGCTGCCAGGTAGTTTGCGACGTTTGATACGCGCCCTCGAAATATTATCGTGTCTTGCATGCCACGTTCCAGGACTGTCTTCTGAATGCTGTCCAGCAGCAACCCATCGCCGAGCATTATGAGTTGCACTAGGGTTCCGTGACTGAGATCATGAACTGCTGCTACAGCGTCGTCTGGGCGTTTACGCTTGATGAACTCCGCCACCCACGCAATGATGAAGGCATCCTCTCTCAGATACAACGGGGCACGTTCATGTGCCCTCTGGCAGACGGTTGCAGGAGCGAACTGAGAGCAGTCCGTTCCGACGCCGGGGACATAGACGACCTTTGTTCTGCCCCGGCCGAAGTCACGGGAAGCCACGCCGAAGTCCTCTTTATTGATTGTGATCAAAGTATCCGTCCAACGAGCTGCCATTTGCTCGAGGGTATAGTACAGGCGATTGGACCACCACTTGCCATGGCTGTGGAAGTGAAAACCATGCGCCGTGTAGATGACGTGTGGTACGCCCATCCGCCGAGCAGCAAGCCGCCCCAGGAATCCAGCTACTGGTGTATTGGCATGCACCATCACATAGTGTCGGCTTTGCATAAGCTTTCGGAGTGCACGATAAGCTACAATGTTCCGGAGGCTCAGCGGATTCCGGCTGAACGGAATGGTGTGAACCTCATACCCCTCCGCGCGAATCCTATCAGCGAAACCAACGGGCCCTGCTGCCACCTCAACCACATACCCCATTTCACGCAGCAACTGCATATGGGGCATGTGGAAGTACCAGATATGAGAGTCGACGGTAGCGACGAAGAGAACTGATACCGGCACAATAGCGCGACCACTGTTGCGAGTCGCGTCTCTCATAATAGAATTTTTCACGACCCCATGGGCGTTCGCTCCTGACAAATCTGTCATGGTCTGCTCTCCCGTATAGCACTACTGCATTCAAGTCTGGCCACAAGTCTCTTGCCACAACTACTGTATTACACTATTATTAATGCTCAAGCGGTTCAGACTCTCTATGAAGCGGTGCAGGTGCTCTGGCAACGAGTGATCGTTAGGAGTGCGTCTTGCAGCTTGATAAAGTCGATACAGAAAAACCGAATCTTGCCGCACAATCGTGAGCAGTACGTCAGCGAGTCCAAAAAAACATCTCCTTCCGGCACGGTGATCGAGTTCACATAATTCAGGACTTGGTTGCGAGCAGGTTGTTCCAGGCAACCATGAGACGGCCAGCAGACATGGCGTCCAACAGACCCTGCGAAAGGCCCCCGGCCAAGCCGCTGGTACTTCGGCTAAAGAATAGAACCACCCTATTTGATGCCAATACCGTGGGCAATTCATCGGGCAGAACGGTGCCATGATAGGTCGCACGGCTGGGCAGTGTCTCGGGAAGGCAGTAGACATGTATGGACTCCGCTACCTTGGACTGGCATCGCGCAGGCAGGCAATAACTGATCCAAGTCTCTCTACGACCTCCTACTCCCTCCGCCTGGGAATACAAAACGATGTGGATGTTCATTCCCTCGAACTATCCTTGAGCACCTTCCTGTAGATGCTGCTGAGACGGCTGGCGTACTCTTGGGGCCCGAGGAACCGTTGAGCAGCCGTACAACTGCCTGTTTTCAATCTCAAGTATTCCTCGTCATCCTCCAGAATCGATAGGACCCTAGCTGCCATCTCCTCCTCTGAGGAACTCAGGTACCCACTAACTCCGTCCAAGACGGTACTGCCTAATCCTCCAACGCGTGCCGCGACAACTGGTGTTCCAAGAACCGCTGCCTCTGCTGCCGAAAGTCCAAATCCCTCATATCGAGATGGGCACACAAGCACTCGCGTATGCGCCATGTATGGGAATGGGTTCTCGACCTGCCCCAGTATCCTGACATTCTGCGAGAGGCCTGCGCTATCCCTTGCTCTAAAAGTACTTGAGAGAAGAGGGCCACTGCCAAGGACCACGGCTCTCACGCTGGGAAATCGCGATTGGACTCGCTTGACTATGCGTATGAATGTTGTCGGATCCTTCTCTTCGACCAAACGGCCTACGAACAAGAGGTCGGACTCAGGGCAACTATCCTGCTGAGACTGCAGCGCCTGCGATCGAATCAAGTCCATGTCGATCGCATTGGGCAGAACCTGAATTCGACGTCTGATAGCGGGGAGCCGCGACCAATAGAATTCATCAACCACAGCCTCCGACACGGCCAGAATGGCAGTCAGACGTCCTGAGATCGCAGCGAGAATGGCTGTTCGAGGATCCATCGGTCTGCGCATCCACAGGCAGTCATTGTGCCAGTGCGCAATCACAGGAATCGTCCGTCCGACAGCGCTACAGAGAACCGACGCTCTGGCGTCATGAGCGTGAATGAGGTCGGGGTCCCACCGTTCGATCGCGGCCGAAACGTTCTTCAGTGAGCGGTCAGCCAATCCAAGGAAGAGCACTCCATGTGAAGAGACGATGTCTCGAATAGCCCCATCTGGGGAAGCATAAGCAAACTCAAAATCGCTGCCAAGCCATTCGGCAATGGAAAGGGCAACTCTCTCGGCGCCAGAGAACGAATCGGACATAAGCACTTCCAGGACGCGCGGCTTCATCTTGCCCACCCGACTTTGGCTCTTGGTAACACCAGGTCCATCAGTGAGGCCGCGCTCAGACTCAGGAGCACAGGTACAAACCGCGAGTTGGGTAGGTCCGGAATAAAAAGCCCGCCAATAAGGCAGGCGAGCAAGACCAACGCGTGCCGCGAGTTGTAGCGCCATAAGGTTAGCAGCACCGCAAGCAGTGAACCGAGCATTCCTATCGTGCCATACAGACCGGTCTGCGCCAGAAGCTGAAACAGGAGGTTGTGCGAAATCGCGCTGCGAGTGACCAGACGATAGTTTTGAACCCCTAGTCCAATACCAAGTAGTGGATGGGTGGCGAACTGTTTCATTGCCATGACATGGCCGGCAATCCTCTCAGAGTCTTGGGTTGTAACCGGCAGCCGTCCTTGATTCGCACCGAGCGATAGTTGTGGTTTGTCACACTCTTGATCATCTCCTCGACCTGTGTTGCCTGGTTGAAGGAAGGAATAGCAAAGGAGAATGTTGGTAACTCATTCACTATCGTCATACCTCCAGGTACTGCGCTCTGCATGTATAACTCTATTGTGCCGTCTCTCTCGAACGTTCACCCTGTAACAAGGCTCTATAGGCGGCCAGTGCACCCCACGTTAGAGCCGCACTTGATATACCTATGGTAATGAAATTGCCGCTCATGAGAAATTCAATCAATACCATGATCATCCATGCACCGCCGAGCAGTCCGAGTTGGCGTGCGGTATCATCGGCACTCACCCACAGCAGCTTGGCACTCTTGATCACCGCGGCAGGCAACCACACATAGAAGACCCCAAACCCAACTAACCCCAGTTGTGCCAAGGTCGTGATGTAGCCAAGATGACCCCAAGCCTGCTTAATGGCTGAATAGTCCACGTTGCCGACAAGGGGTGTCCAGTACCCTAGCCCTTGCCCGACAAGGGGACTATGGAGCCAAGCTGCGAAATCTAGTGCGAAGATACCTATTCGATCGCCAAATTCCATGCTGTGGTTGCCCTGAAATAGCTCTCCAACCGACAACATACGTTCAGTCAGTGTAGGTAGTATGTTGCTGAAGAGCAGACTGAGAACGGCCACTGTAGCAACCCCAAATCCCAAGATGGTCAAGCCATGCAAATTGGTGCGTACCTTTGCAGACCCCATTCGACGCTTCCGAAAGACGATCCAAGTCAGGGGGATTGCCATGATCACGCTTATCCACAACGAACGAGTAAGACTGATGGCAATACTCATGAGACTCATCATCACGCTGAGGAATACCAAGAGTCTCTTGCACCGCGCATCCATCATCCAGGCTGTACCTCGTGCTACTGCAGCTACTGCCCATGGAGCACTGGCTCCCGTAAGATAGTTGATGTTGCGTATGGATTCGAGACTGTCTCCCTTCAGGAGCAGAACGCAACTCCAGAGGACGTGAGTTCCCGAGCCAACCAACGCGCCCAGCATGACTGTCCAGAGCAACAGGTTGACCATCTGCCGGTCTCCACACTCATTCCGGCCAACAAAATAGTAAACGGGCAGCGTCAATCCCCACCGTAGCCAACCGATGATGTTGAACATGTACCTGGGAATCTTGAAAGCCGATAGCAGGAACCCGAACATCAACACCCAGACTAGCCCAACGACAATCAACGGGACATAGATCTGCTGCCGTTTCCGATAACCCGTGGCTAGAACCGAGAGAAGGGCAAGCAGCAAGAGTATGTCATGCGGGTCGAGCGGAACGTTCCCGACAGCGAACTGAGTAAGCGAAAGCCGTCCGATGCTGAGCGCTGTCTCCAAGCCAATCGTCAGCAGCATGACCCACTTGGGCCTCCACAAGAGAACGACAATACCCACGAACGCTATCGCCCAAAAAAGCCAAGTGCCATAACCTTGCGTCTCTAGCAATGCATCCTCCAACGCACCACGGTCCAGGTGGAACCCTCCCCAGTGTGACCAGCTTCGCTCATATCCAATCTCGCAACTAGAAGACAGGCCATACCAGCGACTCTACCACGGGTGAACTTGCTACCCAGCCAAGACCGGCATGCACCTTACCACTATCCAAAGCGTACCTCCTGTCGTGTCCGGGACAGTCGGAGAGGGCGGGAACGCTCAGGCCCAGGCGGCGCACAATGTGGCATGGCACAAGCTTCGACGTTCCAAGGCTAGACATCAAGTACGTGCTTGCGCAGCACATACTTCCTCAAGAATACTGCATAGCGCGTTGATCGAAACACTCCAATTGAGCCGCTGCTCATATTCTTCGCGACTCGTCCTGCATAAATCAGCATACTTGTCCGGATCCTGCCACAATGACGCAACCGCCGTGGCATACTCACGTGGGGTTGCAGCACGAGAGAACAGCAGTCCATTGCGTCCGGGTCGAACAACTGTCGCAACGCCACCAACGTCTGTTGCAACAGATGGCAGGCCGAATGCGCTGGCCTCTGCATAGACGATGCCATATGGCTCCGCGGCTGATGGCAGCAGTAAGAAGTGGCTTCGGCAATAGAGCTCTTCAAGCTGCTGTAGTCCCTCTGCTACTTCCTTGTGAAGCCGACCCAACACTTCGACTCGAGAGTTAACCCTACCATGGAGCGCGGGAGAACAACCGACTACCCGCAGTCGCGCGCGGATACCCAAAGTAACCAACTCATGAGTCACTTCTATTGCAAAATCACCACGCTTCCTTTGCCAGTCAACTCCGACGAACAGTAAGTCACACGACTCTCTGCTTCGCTCAGCAATGTTCGCAGCAACCCTTTCGGCGGATGGTACAACAGCAAGGTTGGCACCAAAGGGAATAACACGGACGAATCGCGAATCCTTGTGATAGTCTTCGATGGCACTCTGAGCCGCCCACGTACTACTGAATATTACCACGACCGCCTTGCCAATGGCCAAGCGCTCGGCACGCTCTCCTTGTGATTTGCTCCAACGTAGTAACCAGTCGTACAGTGGATCTGCATGTACCATTGCAGAGAAGGTGGCATCTGACCACATAACCACAGGTACGGGGCTGTGTGCCATGGCTATCGGCTGCGAACCCAATGAAAGAACAACGTCGGGTTTGTACACAGAGATAGAGTGTTCGAGTTGTTTTGCAAAGGAGACCAGTGCGGATGGAGCAAACTCTCGACTGTAGCGACGCCCAACCAGTTTGCCACAACCGTACTTGAACAATTCGGCCTTGGAAGCCAATTTTCCAGGTCGGACAAGCCCTGTTGAGACAACATGCTCAGTACCAAGCTTTTCTCGCAACGCACGCACTATGTAATATGGGGTTCCGCTCCAAGTAAGAACGCTTTCAACATCCCCTACACCCGTTACCAGGACTCTCATCTGTTCCTCCTCGATCCAATCCAACTATAGTATTTCCTGCAAACGCAAATGCGCAGCATACAACCCCAACGATCTCTAATCTTATCTTAACGCAGAACCTTACAAGATACTCCTATCACATATCCTCTTCCTGATTGAGAGACTTGTCACCACAATGGCAAAAACAGTTCGCCGTGGGTGCCATCCAGCACTAGGTTGAACACTGTGACTGCAGCAAGACTCCTTGATAAAGCTTGGACGCCTGGAGCAGGGATCGCATCGCACACAATCAGATCAACGCACCCGGGAAACTCCTAGACCGCCAATGATGTATCTCCAGAATATGAGCACGATTCAGGGTGCACACAATGACCGACACTGTAGGGCAATCACTAGTCTGCTGACTCACGAGCTTCGTCATCCTCTCCCCCGCCACCAAGGCGGCAGATGACTTCCCACTTTCGGCTGCGCAACCAGTCGTACCTCGCGGTGCCAAGCAAACGACGCAAGCCGGCATGGATGATGCTGGAGCAGAATAAGTTCAGCCAAGGCATCCCTGGGTACTTAAACCCATGGGCTCTAGATGCTCGCCGAGCCTCAAGAATACTCGTACGCCATGACATATTGCTAACGCCTCCAGTCTGCATGTTTGTTACGGTAATTCCAGGAACAAACAAGGCGTCATGTGCCGGGAGCTCACGCAGCAGGAACTCATAATCGGCGGCAATGTGAAAGGACTCATCGAAGTAGCCCAATTCGCGGAAGAGTAGCCTGCGGTGGAAACATCCCGGGTGAGGCACACTCATAATGCTCGTAAAGCTTTTTCGTGCCAATACCCATGGCTCACCCCATTTCCCACGATATCGCCTCTCAGCATCAAGCAATTGTATTTGGCCATAGACAACGCGGCACTCTGGTTTGGCCATGAGTAGAAATGGAGCTATACGAGCAAACACATGGTTGTCATGCAATTGGTCGTCAGACCCAAGAAACAGAATCCAGTCTCCACGCGCCATGTCCAGTGCTCGATTCCAAGCCTGAGCGATGCCCGTGTCTGGACTGGACTGCCATGTTACCCGGTGACCCGCAGCATACTCCTTCACTTTGTCGATTGTGCCGTCAGTGGAATTGCCATCAGACACTACGATTTCCCAGTTTCCATAGTCTTGACCGACAATACTGTCCATACACCTGGAAATCGTGTCTGCCACATTGTGCGTAGCCACCACTACCGAAATCAATGGGTTACGGAGGGACACATCGTTGGCTGCACTGGCCACAGTCATGGTAAGCTCTCTTTCCAAAATTGTATCACACCGGGTGACCTCATGGATACTGATGCTTCCCCAACGCTTGTGAGAGCGAAGACTGTGATTGGCGAATGCGTAACGTCCAGCTTCAATGGCAGGTTATTGCGGTGTGCCACCGCGCGTGCCATTGCATATTGAAACATTTGATTCCCGAGGCCACCAATTAGACGTACTATTGTCATGCTCTACCCCTTTTGCTAAAACCGGTTCAAGTACATCTGCAAAATCTCTAGTAGCCGGTCTATCATCTCTTCAGAGAATAGCGGAGAAAGGCCCATATAGAATCCGTTCTCATGAATCCTATCGGCGCCCTGAAATGTTCTGGTATTGAATTCTGGAAATAGTCGTGCAACTGGCTGACGGGCTATGTTCCCGGCGACAATCGGTCTGGTTTCGATCCCTTGCGATTCCAAGTAGCTAGTGATGTCATGCCTAGTGAACGGAGCGTCAGTCCTCACTATGATCGGTAGCGCAAACCAGCAAGGGTCTGCTTTAGGATCGACGTTGGGAAAATTCAAGTATCGGTTCTTATCAAGCGCAGAGAAGAATCTCTTCGCCAAGAGTCTACGCCTTTGATTGAAGTCCGGCAGCTTCTCCAGCTGGCATAGCCCAAATCCGGCCTGAAGTTCTGTTGGGCGAACATTAAGGCCCCAATCAACGAATGCATATCTAGGATCTACGTCGTACGAATCCAGGGGGAACTTGGAACTATCAACATTGCGAAGCCAACCGTGAGCTCGAAGCATCTTAATCCGGTCTGCAAGTTCTGGATCGCGGCAAACAACCATACCACCTTCCATTGTCGTCATATGATGCGAAAAGAAGAATGAATAGCTGCTACATAAACCGAAGTTGCCCACCTTCACTCCTGCATACGTACTATCAAGCGCTTCGCAACAATCCTCGATGATTATCAAGCCGTGTTCCTGGGCAATCTCCTGAATGCGATCCATTGGACATGGGTTACCCATCAGATGGACCAGGAAGAGAGCTTTCGTGGCCAGCGTAATCGATCGCTCAAGGTCTGCCAGATCGATGTTCAACGTTCCGGGGTCCGCATCGACAAGCTTGAGTTTGAGGCCAGCCATCATCACCGACCACAGCTGTGTCGGCCAAGTCACGACCGGCGCCAGGACTTCAGACCCTGGCGCCAACAATGGCTGGATGGGGTCTACGAGCAGGTGACACATCAGCAGATCGGCTGATGAGCCACTGTTAACCATGACAGCACCACCTGACTTCTGGTGATCAGCGAATCTCTTTTCGAACTCCAGGGTCTTCTCCCCCATCGTCGTTCGAAAACTGCAGAGAGAATCAAGTACTTGGAGGACTTCTTCGGTCCCGTATGTGGCCACGCTCAGCGGGTACCAGTATTTCTGAGGTTGTCCCTCGCTGGTGTGCCTGCTGAGTTCCAAGAACGAATCTATTGTGTCTCCCAATTTGTCGATACTGGGGATGTTCCTTTGAATTTCATTCACGGTAGTCTCCTTATAAAACAGGTTGACCAGTTCTTGGACTAGACAGTTCCCGTTCGCTTTCTTTCCCGATATTCATCAATAGTACGGACCACTCCATCACGAAGACTGATTCTGGGCCCATATCCCATCGCATCGAGGCGTGAAACATTCAGACACTTCCGCAGCATACCATCAGGCCTAGAACTGTCCCACTTGATATCTCCAGTGTAACCAACCAGTTCGGCAACTAGATGCGCCAGATCGACAATCGAAATATCCGTACCAGTACCAAGATTGATTGGTTCAGGAGTTTCGACATGCTGCATCATGAAAAGCAGCGCTTCTGCAACGTCATCTACGTGAATAAACTCTCGTCTTGCCGTGCCAGTACCCCATAAGATAACCTCTGAAGATCCGTTGTCTTGGCTATCCACAAATCTTCTCACTAGTGCTGAAAGAACATGAGAGTTTTGCAGGTCAAAATGATCATTTGTCCCGTATATATTGCAGGGCATTGGACAAATCGTGAGCATGCCATATTGTTCATAGTAGTATCTTGCCAGTTTGAGACCTGTGATTTTCGCCAAAGCGTAGCCTTCGTTAGTCGGTTCCAATGGACCTGTCAAGAGGTATTCTTCTTTCATTGGCTGAGGACTTTCACGCGGGTAAATACACGAGCTGCCTAGGAATAAGTTCTTCCGTGTTCCAAATTTATGGCAAGCTTCAAAGAGATTGAGCTGCATTCGCAAATTATCGCTGAGGAATCCAACTGGATCCGCTTTGTTGGCAGCAATGCCCCCGACTTTTGCTGCAACCATAAATACGTACTCAGGTTGATATTCAACAAAATAACCCTCCACCTGAGCAGTGCTACATAGATTGAGTTCTCGGTGAGTTGGAGTCAACAGATTGCCGAAGGAACGGCTCTTGAGTACCCTTACCAGCGCCGAGCCGACCATTCCTGATGCACCAGTAATGAGGATCCGTTTATCGCGTTCCATCTTGCCCCTCCCCGGGCACAATCTGCTTGTTGGCCAGATCAAGCATATCTACTTTATCTCCTTCAGGATGCTATCTCCAATATAACAATCGTGATCATGGCCATCGCCGAGCATGGACAGGTCAGCATCCACCATCAGGTCGATCAGCGCATGGAAGGTCGTCACGGGATGCCAATCAAGCTTGGCAGCCGCTTTGGATGCATCACCCTGCAGGACATCGACCTCGGTAGGGCGGTAGTAGCGGGGGTCGATGTGAACGATGACCTTTCCGGAGCCTGCGTCGATTCCACACTCCTCGACACCCTGACCTTGCCACCCCACGGTGATACCGACCCGCTTGAATGCCACTTCCACGAGTTCACGCACAGTATGAGTCTCGCCAGTTGCAATCACATAATCATCGGGAATGTCCTGCTGCAGTACAAGCCACATTGCCTGCACATACTCCTTGGCGTATCCCCAATCCCTCTTTGCATCTAGGTTGCCAAGATACACGCAGTCCTGCAGGCCTTTGACGATACGAGCCACCGCCATGGTCACTTTGCGCGTGACAAACGTCTCGCCTCGCCGAGGAGACTCGTGGTTGAACAGGATACCGTTGCAGGCGTACATGTGGTACGCTTCCCGGTAATTGGCGACAATCCAGTAGGCATACAGTTTTGCCACGGCGTACGGAGAGCGAGGTGTGAAGGGTGTCAATTCGGACTGTGGTGCTGTTGCAGGGAGACCTCCAAAGAGCTCCGAGGTTGAGGCCTGGTAGAAGCGAGTAGTATTGGCAAGACCAGCTGCACGAATAGCTTCGAGGAGGCGCAGTGTCCCAAGTCCGTCCGAGTTACCTGTATACTCGGGCGTCTCAAACGACACAGCGACATGCGACTGCGCTGCCAAGTTGTACACCTCATCGGGACGCACCTCGGCTATAATGGCAAGCAGATTGCTGGCATCGGTCATATCACCATAGCGCATGAAGAAATGGGTATTGGCATGGTGCGGATCCTGAAAGATATGATCGACGCGAGAGGAATTGTACGAGCTACTCCTCCTCTTGATACCATGAACCTCGTACCCCTTGCTGAGCAGGAACTCGGCCAAGTATGAACCATCCTGGCCGGTGACACCGGTGATGAGTGCTTTCTTCATTGTTGCGTCTCTCCCTCCACACGTTTCGTGCGCCCATACACATCGTCTACTCTCTCGATGTCGTCCTCGCCGACGTACTCGCCATTCTGAACCTCAATGATTTCCAGCGGGACTTTGCCAGGGTTGCCCAGACGGTGCAAGGTCGTCCTGGGAACAAAGGTACTTTCGCCCTCGTGGACAAAGAATGTCTTGTCCCCTACTGTCACCTGAGCAGTGCCCCGGATAACGACCCAATGCTCAGTCCGATGAATGTGACGCTGCAGGCTGAGCACCGCTCCGACGTTCACGACGATGCTCTTGATCTTGAACCTGCTGCTCTCCTCCAATATCCGGTAGGTGCCCCACGGACGCATGGTTGTCGTGTGCTCGTGAACCTCACGCCGACCACTGGCCTTGAGTGTCTCAAGGAGCACCTTCACGTCTTGGCTGCTTCCCCTCCGGGCCACAAGAACGGCATCATCTGTCTCAATGATACTCAAGTCCTTGACGCCAATCGTCGTGACCAGCCGTTTGCGTGATACAACCAACGAGTCTCTAGTGTCAAGAGCAACAACGTCGCCGCTGAGAGCGTTACCGTCAGTGTCCTTGTTGGTGATGGCATAGACAGCATCCCAGCTGCCAACATCATTCCATGTCAGATCCATGGGGACGACTGCGACATGGGGTGCCTTCTCCATGACTGCATAGTCGATGGAAATCGAAGGCATGCTGGCAAAACTGCTCATGACTTGGTCGTATCCTGTTGCCAGTACATGCGCTATGTCCGGTTGGTGTTCGATGAGGGCTGCCATCATATCCCGTGCTGTGAAACAAAACATCCCGGAATTCCAGTAATAGTCACCCGAGGCAACATACGTTTGGGCTGTCACTGCATCTGGCTTCTCGACAAACCGCACAGCCGTCAGAACACCATCACTCAAGCTATTACCCGCTTGGACGTAACCATAGCCTGTCTCGGGTCCTGTCGGTTTGACACCAAAGGTCACGAGGTAGCCACTCTGCGCAGCCTGCTCTCCCTGCTTCACATAGTCGGCAAACGCATTCACTGGCTGAATGACATGGTCGGACGTCATGACCAGAAACGACTCCTCAGGTGGTACGTGCAGCTTGTCCTTTGCATATGCGAGGGCCAAGCCAATGGCAGGTGCCGTGTTGCGGCCGACAGGTTCACAGATGACATGCAGGGGAGCCTGACCAGTGACCTCCTGGAAGGTATCCTTGACGAAGAACGCGAAATCTTGACTGGTCACCGTAATGACATCTTCGGGGTGAACCAGCGCCTGGGCGCGGACATACGCGCTGGCCAGCAGGGATTCGCTGCTGCCCGGCAGGCGCAGGAATTGCTTCGAGTAAAGCTCGCGCGACATCGGCCATAGCCGCGTACCGCGGCCTCCGGCCAAGACAATGATTTTCACTGCAATCCCTCCTTCAGCAGGCTTGCACCCCAATCGTTGCAGAGACTGCATGGTATACGGACTGCCGCATCATGCGCATCTGTTGCCGTCCAGGCGACGAGGCCACATCCCTTCAGGTCGTATGTGAAACCATCGCAAGGGCCTGAGTCCAAGGTAGGAGCATGCGTCTGGACAGGGACGCTCGTGACCACACACAGTTGTGTCGCGGTGAACCACACTATCTCCTGCTCTAAGATAGAACAAAATGTCGGAGCCAATGCCGGAGTCTACCTCCTTTGCGCAGTCTCAGCCAAGGGGGAACCATCGCATATGCGAGCACGATCATCTCGACTCTCCGTATCGCACCGTGGTGATCAGACACGTGTCTCACGAAGTATGAGGACAGTTCGCGAACCAAGCGAGGCGCCTGCGGCTCCTCCTTCACTATCATCATATCGGTGCAGACAGCCCCAAACCGAGCCACCACGATCTCAGTCTGCCGGCCAGAAAACTCCTCGAGCCCTGCGGCAAAGGTCAACATGTCGATAACGTCCTTGCCCAGTCGAACACGGTCCGCACTTGCTTGCCCCTCATGCCTGCGGCTGTGAAACAACGGCGCATCGACGAATTTCAGATCATGATGGAGAGCTATGCGCAGCCACATCAGCCAATCCGAGCTCAGATATCCGGAAAAAGGACCCATTTCGCGCAGTACGGATGTGCGGAGAACTACTGCGGAAAATGCGATATAACAGCCATGGAGCAATTCCTCAAACGCAGTCTCCGCGGGCACCACTTGACCGCGGGTAAACATGTCCGGCAGTACAGTTGCCGTATCGCTTTCTCCCTGAGACAGGATGACTCCCGGCCAAGCCAGAGCCACTTCTGGCGATTCCTCCAACCCGGTGATCATTCGCTCGTAGAAGCAGGGTTCCAGCCAGTCATCATCGTGCATAATGTGTACGTACAGCGCCGTTGCCCGGGCAACTAGCGCGTTCACGTTGCCGAACAGGCCAAGGTTAGTCGAATTGCGTACATAGTTGAATCGACTGTCCCTGTCGCAGAAGTCCTGAGCTACCGCCCTCGTGTCATCATCAGAACGGTTGTCTCCGATAATGACCCGTATGTCGGTGTAGGTCTGTGCTTGTATGGACTCCAGACACTGACGCAGCATGACCGACCGATTGTAGGTCGGGACCAGCACATCAACGGTTGCCATCGGCATCCTCTTGAGATTCTGCTTCAAGCGCCACAAGACCATCCTTCAGCCTGATGCACGGTTGCCACTCTGGCAGCACAGGCACAGGAGAGACTGGTTCCATGACCTCCCGAGCACGATATGGGCGACCACCCCATGCGACGCTGACCGAGTGCCCGGTCGCCTGACGGTACAGTTCGACGACGTCCTTCAGACGCACAAGTGACCCTGAAGACAGCCGGTACCCTGACGGCGATGGCAACTGTCCGGTCAATAGGCCGTCGGCAGCCACCTGATAGCCATGGGACACATCATCCACATGCAACAGGTCAAGGAGTTGCTCACCTGGGGACATCTGCAGGGTCTCGCCCGTTCGAGCCGCCCGAGCCAGTAGGGAGAGCAGTTTTGGGCGCTTGTCATCGGGACCATATGTGTCAGGGAGCTCCAGCGTCACGGCGCGCAAACCACGGACTTCACAGTAAAACTGCAGGATGTCCTGGAAAGCGTGCTTTGTTGCGGCATACAGGGAGACAGGGCTGTACGCTCTGCCCTCATAGTGCTGCGAATAGGAGCCTGTGTTCACGATGTCCGACACTCCAACAACGGTCATGGCCTCAAGAAGCTGGACCCCAAACAACACGTTGCTCCGAATGAGAGGGTCCACGTCATCGGCACGATGTTCGGCAACAAAAACGGATGCAAGATGGAAAACGATATCCGGGCGGGCGCTGCGTACGATGTCGACGAGCCCCGCGGTGCTACCGTCATGCACATGCACACTGTCGCTCCCCAGAAGCCCGCAGAGGGTCGTTGCGTTCGAGGAGGGGCGCACGATTGCGTGCGTCTCCCAGCCACCGGCCAGCAGTCGTCGCGCCAAGTGCCCGCCCACGAATCCCGCAGCTCCAGTCACCAGAGCCACTCGAGCTGTCTTCACGATGCCCCCCGGTGATAGATAAAGGGGCTGCTGAACTGGCTCAGCGGGGGCAGGTCGGCATCGCGGGCGGAAACGACGGGACATGCCGCGGGCCATGCGACGTCCACTGAACTCCACAGAATGCCGGCGTCGCACCCCGAGTCATAGACCGAGGTGACGCAGTAGGCGACCATGGCCTCGGGACTCATGGTATAGAAGCCGTGAACCAGACCAGTCGGTATGTAGACCAACGACGGCTGTGCTGCGTCCAGCACGATCGAGAAGGCTTCGCCATATCGTGGAGAACCCTCCCGAAGATCGACCACCACATCGAAGATCCTGCCCGTCAGACAGGATACAACCTTCGCGTGGTCTGATGGAGGCAGCTGGCAATGCAAGCCGCGCAGAACGCCTTGGCGCGAAACGGAGTAGTACTCTTCTACCCAGTCCGTGCGCAAGCCGAGCGACTGCCATGTCGGTTCATGGTACGTCTTGACGAAGGTCCCACGCTCATCTTCAGAGTGATCGGGGACAATGAGCAGACATCCCGGAATGCCCAGCTCCATGACGGTCATCGCACGCACTCCGCGCACCATTCGACAAGAGACTCAATGACGTACGTCAGCATTTCCACTGTGACCGCAGGACACACGCCCAGCCAGAACGTGTCCTCCAGGATGGTGTCCGTGATCGCTAACGACCCTGCCACACGGTACGTTCGCTCCTGCATATAGGGCTGACGCACCAAGTTGCCGCCAAACAGGAGACGGCTGCCGATGTGACGTGACTCAAGGAAACGCAGTAACTCAGGCCGGTGGCCCGCAGCGGAACCGTGCAGCGTAATCGGAAAGCCAAACCACGAGGGCAGGCTGCCGGGTGTTGGCTCGGGAAGGAGAAACAGATCCTGCAGCCCCGACAGACCCTCGTGCAAGAACGCAAAATTGCGGTGTCTGGCCACGGCGAAATCGTCAAGCTGCCCCATCTGAGCCAAGCCCACTGCTGCCTGCATATCGGTCATCTTGAGATTATATCCCAGATGCGTGTACACGTACTTGTGGTCATAACCGCGGGGAAGACCGGGCCATTCGACATCGTACCTCTTGCCACACGTGTTGTCGCGCCCAGGCTTACACCAGCAGTCACGGCCCCAATCGCGCAGTGAGGCTATCGAACGGGCCAGGAGCGCGTTATTCGTGAAGACGGCTCCTCCTTCTCCCGTAGTGATATGGTGGGCGGGGTAGAAGCTGAGTGTGCCGATGTCGCCAAAGGTGCCGACACGTCGCCCCTTGTACTCCGAGCCAAGTGCGTCACAGCAATCCTCAATGAGCCATAGCCCATGCTGCTTCGCAAACTGAGTGACTGCTTCCACGTCGAACGGGTTGCCCAACGTATGGGCCAGCATCACGGCTCGTGTACGAGGGGACAGGGCCTGTTCCAGCAGATCAGAATTAACGTTATAGGCCGGCAATGATACGTCGACGAAAACAGGAACCAGTCCGTTCTGCAGGATAGGGTTGACCGTCGTGGGGAATCCCGCCGCGACAGTAATGACCTCGTCCCCTGCTTTCAAGGCTCGGTCACCCAGTTCCGGCGTCATGAGTGCAGCAACAGCGAGAAGGTTCGCTGACGAGCCCGAGTTGACGGTCAGCACGTGCGTGATGCCAAGATAGCGGGCCAGCTGCTCCTCGAAGGCGTCGTTGAAGCGTCCTGTCGTCAGCCAGCAGTCCAGCGATGCACTGACCAGCGCTTGTACTTCAGGCACACCGACTGTCTTCCCAGAGACCGACACGGGTGACACCCCAGGGATAAATGGCGCCGGGGCATGGACGAGGCCTGCGTAGTCTACGACCAGGGTAAGCATCTGTGAACGCAGTTCGGCAGCGCGGGGGTCCGTATCGAGCGCAGGATTTGGCAGCAGGTTATCCAGAACACCCATACTTACTCCCTGCCTTCCTTTCCCAGTGCGGCCCAGGCGGCGCCCTTGGCATGTGCAGCCCGGACATAGTCACCAATGCTCCGCACCGTGAGAGGGACTGCCTGTCCAGCGTCTTCCATGGTCGAGCGGTACCACGTCACCGTCTGCCGAACGGCTTCGCGCACGTCATACGCCGGATGCCAGCCCAGCTGGGAACGAGCCTTGGTACAATCCAACCGCAGAATGCCTGCTTCGCTCAAGGCCTGCGCGGATGTGGCTGTCTCAAACCCAGCTGCACCTCCCCACGCCTGACACACCAAGCTGACAACCTGCTCGACGGACACGGCACTCTCGGGGTTCGGACCGAAGTTCCATGCTCCATCGTATTTTGCGGGATCTAGCGCCAGCAGGGCGCCCAGCCACAGATATCCGGCCAGGGGCTCCAGGACATGTTGCCATGGGCGCACTGAACCAGGATTGCGTACGACAATCGGGTTCCCCTTGGCCAGCGCTCGCATGCAATCCGGTACCAGACGGTCGACTGCCCAGTCACCCCCACCAATGACGTTGCCAGACCGGACGGAGGCCACGCCGGCCCTCTGCCCTGATGCACTTTCTGCATCAAAGAACGAGGCCCGGTACGAAGCAACCACCATTTCGGCTGCTGCCTTGCTGGCGCTGTATGGGTCATGGCCCCCCAGCGCGTCTGCTTCGCGGTAGCCATACGGCCACTCGTTGTTGGCATAACACTTGTCAGTGGTCACAATGACGACCGACCGCACCGAAGGACAGTGCCTTGCCGCCTCCAGCACGTTGGCTGTACCCATGACATTGGTCTCGAACGTTGTCAGAGGATCGGCGTACGAGGGCAGTACCAGGGCTTGTGCAGCCATGTGGATGACTACCTCCGGCGCAGCCTTAGTCATTGCCGTTTGTACGTCCTGACTTCTTCTCACGTCGCCCCGCACATCCCGGATCTGCCCCGACAAGCCAAGGGGCTCATACAGCGACGGCTGTGTTGGCACGCCAATACTATATCCGGTCACCTCCGCTCCCAGCAGAAGCAACCATTGCGTCAGCCAGGAACCCTTGAACCCGGTGTGCCCCGTGACGAAGACGCGCCTGTGGGAGTAGTAGCTGTCGAACAGCTGATCCATTCCCGACTCCGTCATTTCCAGACCTTCCAGGGCGCATGTCCCTCAGACCACAGGTTCTCCAACAGGTTCTTGTCGCGGAGGGTATCCATGGGTTGCCAGAAACCGTCGTGCACATACGCCGACAACTGATGATCGGCCGCCAGGTGTTCGAGCGGCGCGCGTTCCCAGACGGTCGTATCGTCCTGGATGTAGTCGAAGATGCCAGGTTCGAGCACGAAGAAGCCGCCGTTGATGTAGCCACCCTCGCCAGGAGGCTTTTCGCTGAAACTCGTCACTATGTTGTCATCTCCGAGATCCAGAGCACCAAAGCGCCCCTGTGGCCGGACAGCGGTGAGTGTCGCCAAGGTGCCGGCCCGCTTGTGAGAGGCAATAAGTGCCGCGATGTCGATGTCGGCGACGCCGTCGCCATACGTCAACAGGAAGGACTCATCATCCACGTGCGGCCGGATGCGCTTGATGCGCCCACCCGTCATCGTCTCCTCGCCTGTGTCGACAAGGGTCACACGCCAGTTCTCGGCGCGTGAGTCGTGCCATTCCACTTTGTTGTGTTCGAGATCGATGGTCACGTCGGACATGTGCAGGACATAGTTGGCAAAGTATTCCTTGATGGCATACCCCTTGTACCCGAGACAGATGACAAAATCCTGAATGCCATAAGCCGCATATGTCTTTATGATATGCCACAGGATAGGCTTGCCGCCGACTTCGACCATCGGCTTCGGGCGCAGAGTCGTCTCCTCACTCAGCCGAGAACCGATTCCTCCTGCAAGGATGACTGCCTTCATGACTCCTTCGCCCGGCGAGCCTCCGCCTCCGCTGCGCGTGCAGTCTGGATGTAGTCAATGAGGAAGGCCAAGAGGATACTCAGAAGGAGCGCAGCTACCAGCGTGATAGCGACGGTCGTCGACCGCCCTCCGGCGTCCTTCTCGTCGGCAGGAACTGCCCGCCGCTCGATCTGGATGGGAGACTGGGAATTGTCATCGGTCGACGGTGACTGCAACTGAGCAATGGTCCGCTCGCACAATGCCTTGAGGCCCGTCTTGGTCGTGATGTCAGCCGAAATAGTGGAAACATCACTGCTCAGAGACTCCCACAGCGGGTTGACCTCCTGTGACACCATAGACAGCCCGGCAAGGTCAAGCACGCTTTGGTTGGATGTGGCCTTGGCGACATCCAAGAGGGTCTGATCGTTCACAATCGACTGCATGGTCGTGAGTACCTTGGGTACCCCTACCAGTGCAGCGCGCTTGGCTGCCAATGCAGTCTGCTGCGCCAGAATGTCGACAGATAGGGGCCGGAGATACGCGCGGGTATTGCTCAGCTGCTCTGCCACCATGATCCCCTTGGCCCCCTCAACAAGCTGCTCTGCTACGGCATTGGCGACAGCAGCGGCCAAGTCCTTGTCCCCCAGCTTCACGTCGATTGTGATCATGTTGGTGTCTGTGGTGGATGTGACCTTGACCGCCCGGGCAAGAGTACTTGCCGTCTCACCAGACAACCGCAGCTGTTGGATGACCCGCCGATAGAGACCCGGATCCTGAGCCAGGCTCACATAGGTTGCTACCGTGGCAACCGGCTGATTTGCCATCAGAGTGGCCAGCGGACCAAGGCCTTGAGGAAACACGCTATGCTGGGCTGTGTCCAGTTGGAGTCCCTGGGGAACCACGCTTTGCTGAGAGACCAAGACTGTCGCCGTCGAGGTAAACGTGGGCTTGATGGCAAACAGCAGCACGCCAGCCACCACAATCACAGGTATCAGGGTGACAGCCACAATGAGCTTCCACCGACGGGCAAAGACTCGCAGTGCATCCATCAACGTGAGTTCATCTTCCATCATCATCCCCCTTCCCGGACTTTGCGACAACCAACTTGTTCATATTAACCGATTTGCACACGTCCTGCAAGCCACTGTGGCCTATGTGGATGACCATCATTGCCCCACTTGGACTGGAGCACTGACGGCAACGAACGCCCATCCTCTGTCCAATCCAGCCATGAGCTTGGGCGCCTGCAAGTAGAGGTAGAAACGACAAGCTCCTGCCGGCATGGTCGTGGGTACCTGCCATGTCAGGCTGCGAACGGAAGGATTGAGAACATCCACTACCAGAATCCAGTCGCCGGTCGCCGGAGCAGCATAGATCGTCTGATATTCCAGTGGGCTCGTTACGCCAGCCACGTTCCAGGTCAAAGCAATAGTGCTCCCGGGAACAACAGACGTGCCAGCCGCCGGTGACATCCACTGTGCCATTGGGGCAAGACGCTGCAACTCGGCAGCAAATACGGATCCATCCTGGGCGCTGTTAGAGGCATCGAACAAGGCAGCGATGAGTTTGCCCTGTTGCCCGCTTGTGCGGTAGATATTCGTCAGCTCAGTCCACCCTATCTGCTGCGCCGGGTTGGCCTTGACAGATTGCCGGAAGGCTGCCTCTGCAGCGGCAAGATCTCCCTTGTCCAAGGCTATCTGGCCGTTCACGTTGGCAATGTCATAGTACGTGGGATCCAGACGCCGTGCCTGGTCAAGTGCCTGCTCAGCCAGCTTCGTGTTGCCATTGAACGCAATCTGCGCATGTGCCAGCGACGTCCAGGTGCCAGGGTCGATGGGGTCCAGGGTCGTAAGCTGCTGGAACACGTCGACCGCACCCTTGTCCCCATGCTGGTACAAGAATTGCGCATACTGGATCTGGACTACTGGGTTAAGCGGATCCAGGGCCACCGCGCGTTGATACGCACCCTTGGCCTGGTCGAAGAGGGCAGGCTGGAGATTCTTTGGCACTATATTCAGCCTGCTCGCAGAGAGACCTGCCAGCGCCAGCGGATAGCGCGCATTGAACGGGTTCAGTACCTCCGCAGCCTGATATTCATCTTGTACGGTGACAGCCAACGTCGTGCTGACCGCTCGCTGGCCTGCCACCCAACATGCTTCAGCCGATGTGGCCAGAACGAACACGACAGCAGCTACACCAAGCGCCACGAGTCCTGTCACAGGTACCCATGGACGAGAATGCGGACGAGGACTCTTCACGTGCTTCGCGCCCTGCACAGGACTGACTGCCCTGCGCACCGACCGGCCCAGGACCCAGAACGAGGCCCCGGCCTGCGTGACTAGTCCGGCGCACGAGCCCAGCAAAACGGCACAGACGGCACCGGTGACATAGAACATGGAGTCGATATCGAAACAGGAATGGATCAATGTACCGGCAATACCCACGACAACAGCAAACGTGAGAGCTCTATTGCTGGAGAGACGCGCGGCACGGAAGCCCAGCCAAAGGAGAACGGTAATCATGCTCAGCTCGAGGACAAACCCAAGGATGCCGCCTTCCGCCAAGTTCTTGACCACCAGCGAGTGGGGGTCGGTGGCAAAAAAGAGTTGCGACCGGAACTTCATGTAGACACTGGAATAGGTGCCAAGGCCACTACCCAGGACCGGGTATGCCCGCAGATAAGGGCTAAGGTCACGGAACATCCCAAGCCGATTTCCCAATTGGCCCGTCGTTGCTTGCCCCTGCGAAACCTCCTGGACAACGGCAGCGAAGCGCTGGACAAGAGGCTCCCATACCCGATCGCGGGAAACGGGAACGGCTACGCTGACCGCTATCATGACAGCGACGGCCCCATACGCGACGGCGACATGCGCCATCTGGCGGCTCGAAACACACTTGCACAGCCAGCCCGCAACGGGGAGCAGCAAAAGCACGCCTGCCGCCACGATCAGGCCCCCGCGCGACCCGGTCAGCACAAGCGCAGCCATCAGCACAATGGTGCCGGCCAGCCCCAGCAAGCGCTCCCGGCCAGCGCGACCGAAGGCGAACAACCCGACACCAATGCAGATGGGCAGGATGAGAAAGCCAGCCAGCGCGTCGGGATAGCTGAAGAAGGCTGCAAGACGTCCGCCGGCGCCGCGTACGACCAGCGCATGAGCCAGCGATGCGATGGGTCCCGTCGTGACCCGGGCTGACAGCAGATAGAGCACAACGCCCACTGCCATCGCAACGACGCTCGCACTAAACACCACCCAGCTGAGGGTATGCAGGCGGTCTTCAGACCCTGCAAAGGCCAAGGCAAACAGGAACATGCCCAGAAGCCCCGTCAGTTTGAGCAGTTCCTGCAGAGTCACACCACGGTGCACCGAGACGGCGAATGATACAAGACCGAACGCGGCAACGGCAATGAGCAACCAGGCAAGAGGAGACATGGCGACCGGCGACTCGGCGCTGAAACGGCGACGCAGCCATGGAACACCAACCATGCACAGCGCAACAAGACCCAGCCCCGCTGTGGACAGCTGTTCCAGCGGAAACCAGCGCGTCCACGCACCGACCAGCAGAATCGACGCGACGATGATCAGCGACAAGTACCACAAAGGCCACGTGCGTCTTTTGGATGTTAAACCTCCAGTCGCACGATTCTCTCTCACTTTTCCTCACCCCTTGTGCCGCCAGTTTGCGGCCAATGACAATTTAT
>JGI24134J36421_10000098_pt1 | contig 22844 bp, 15 predicted proteins | sample BarGraNGADG00312_FD_36421 | JGI IMG/M metagenome (IMG submission 36421) | reverse complement strand
CCAACGACCTCATGGACGTCGTCGACGACCGCGCCGCGGTGCGCTCGACGATCGTCGCCAGCCAGCTGCCGGTCGGCAAATGGCACCACCTCGTCGCTGATCCGAGCATCGCCGACGCGCTCCTCGACCGTCTCCTGCACAGAGCGGTCAGGATCGAGCTGAAGGGAGAATCGCTGCGCAAGAGGACGCCGAAGGGCACCTCGGAGTTGACCTGAAGGCGAACACTACGTCAGCATCAGAAGAGCAAACGCGTCGCTTCGCTCCGAGGTGTTCGGCTTCAGCGGAACGGGTGTTCGGCTTGAGTGGAATGCGCACCCACGTGCCGCGGCGCAGCGAAGTACCGGGAAGCACCGTGCAGCCAAGACCCACCGCGCAGTAGTCCCCAATGAAGACTGCCCCAGAGATCATTGACTCCTGATCATTGCGAGCTTGGGACGTGAATGAGTATTGTCCTCCGTTCGCTCCATCCCCGTTGCTTCTGTAGTGGTGAGTGAAGCTGTAGACGCTTGAGTTCGCTGCTATCCCGGCGTTTCTCCCGATATACAGGCCCCCCATGCCGGACAGAACGCAATTGGCCGCAATTCGCACGTTCTGGCCGATGAACACGTCCCCTGGCGCCAGTGGAAAGTCGGGATTGTCAATCACCCGGTTACGTCTTTGACCTCGGGGGGCCGGCCATAGTGAGCACGTTCCTTTCGATGTAGCAGTTGTCCGAGAGATGGATGTAGCCGGCGCCGAAGAAACAGGCGCCGACCTCTATTCGGACGTTCGCGCCCATGTGTCTCACACGGTGACGCCAGAAACGCTCTCGAAGACGGAAGCCGACCGGGCCGGGCAGGGCGGTGACAAATGCCTGCCAGACCTCCGCGGGGAACCCGATGGCGACGCCCACACGGTGTCGCATCATGGTGCCGCCTCCTCGGACGCAGGTGTCGTCAGTCTCAGCCACCGCAGCCGTCCAGGTGATTGGGCAGGTCGTCGTTGCCATCCAGCGTTGGCAGATTCACGCAGCAACGGACGGCGAGATCCGCGTTCGGACACCCGATGACATTGCTGGGGGCGGGGTGTAGATTGGTTACCATCCACACGCCCACCCTCACGCCCAACTCGCGAACCGACCAGCTCGTATCGGCCTTCCTCTCAGGTTCGACGAGAACGGGATAGCGCAGGTAGACGGGCACCGAGCCCTCGATCACTCGAGGGGCCACATAGCCTGAGCGGTGACACCACTCGTCCCACTGTCGTGCTTTTGCGCGCCGCAGCACGTTGAACCGGTCTACCTTCGTCAGTTGATTGCAGCCAAGGATCGCGATTGGCGCGGACATGCGGCAGCCGTAGTGGGCAGGCCGCTCTCCCGCGATCTCTTCGTCCATCGTCGATTGGAGTCTGCTGTTGCCATATCGAAGGTGAACCAATGGGCTGATCCACGCTCTTCGGGGGTGCTTTGCCTCGTAGAAGTCGAGGATCAGAGTCTTGAGCAGCATATCGACCGTGTCGAGGGTGGGCAGGGGGGCGCTCTCGTGGTACTCCCGCAGTCCCTGCGCCACCACCGTCGAATCGGTCGTTGCAATCCCCCCCTGGACTGTGCTCATCACCTTCGACTGCTCGCTGGAGTATATTGCCACGTCACCCAGTGCGCCGACCTTCCTTCCCTTGTACTCGGCGCCAGTCGCCTGGGCGCAGTCTTCGATTATCGCCAGTCCCCGCTCTCTGCAGAACGACGCGTTAGCTTCATAGTCCCTGGATACCAGGCCGTACAGATGCTGGATTACGACAGCCCGGGTTCTCGGCGTGACACACTGTTCGAGGTGGGCCACGTCTAGCCCATACGTCTCCAATTCGATGTCCGCGAAGATCACCCGTACGCCAGCGAATCTGAAGGCGTTCGGCACCGCAATGCACGTGTAGCCGGGAACGATTACCTCGTCCCCCTCCTTCAGGTCCAACGCATGGATGCAGGCGCTCAGCGCGACCCGCGACGCCATGAATGAGAACGCGTACTTTGACGAGTTCCATTCTGCGAATCGAGCTTCGAACTCGTCGACGCAGCGGCGAGAGTTCCACGAGGATCGGCTAGCGAGCATTCGACGGGCGAGAGCCACGTCGTCCGCCTCCAACGTCATCGATCCCAGCGCTGGGTAGGTGAGCGGTGCGCCGAGCGCGAGTCGCGCGAGATTCCTCGCGTAGCTCTTTCCTAGCTGTCGCGATTGGGCCGAGATGCTCATCTCGAGATCGCCCAGTGTGTGGCTTGGATGACATCGAGAGCGTCTGTCTGGGAGAGCGCTGCCGAGAGGGGAAGGCTTACAGTCGTGCGCCCCACCCGAGTCGAAACTGGGAAGTCCTCCGGCCGCCAGCCATATGTGCGCTGGTAGTAGGGGTGGTCGGGAATGGCGAGGTAGTGAACGCCTACGCCGATGTTCTGATCGGTCATGCGCTGTAGGAAGGCGTCGCGACTAACGCCGCAGCTCAACTCGTCCACGAGAACAGTGAAGAGATGGTAGGAGTGGCGGGTGTCTGGCGAGACCGGTGCCGGAAGCACAAGAGGGAGGTCTGCGAAACGCTCCATGTAGAGATCCCACACCCGCTGTCGCTTGGCCCAGTTCTTCTCGACTCGAGCCAACTGGTGGATGCCAATCGCTGCCTGCAGATCCATCATGTTGTACTTGAACCCTGCGTCAACGACCTGGTAGTGCTTGTAGCCCTCGTCTCCAAAGCGCTTCCATGCGTCCTTCGTCATCCCGTGCAGAGCCAGCACCTTGATTCGTGCGGCATCCTCCTCCCGACGAGCGAGCACCATGCCACCCTCGCCCGTGACCACGTTCTTCGTCACATAGAAGCTGAAGCAGCCGAAGTCGCCGAACACGCCAGCCTGCTTCCCCTTGTACTCAGTCTCGATGGCGTGTGCGCAGTCCTCCACGATTGCGATGCCGTGATGCTGAGCAAGCGGGACAAGAGAATCCATGTCGCAGGGTCTTCCGGCGAAATGAACCGGCAGCAACGCACGCGTGCGTGGAGTGATCTTCTCCTCAATGCGGTTCGGATCGATATTCATCGTCGAGGGGTCGATATCGCAAAGAACAGGGGTGGCGCCCGCATGAATGATAGCGTTGACCGTGGCACAGAACGTGAGGGGGGTCGTGATGACCTCGTCGCCGGGTCCAAGTCCCAGCGCAAGGAGACTCAGGTGAAGCGCCGCAGAGCACGAGTTCACCGCGACTGGGTGCGCCGAGCCCTTGTATTGTCCAAAGGCTTGTTCGAAGCGCGCGACCTTGGGACCCGTGCCGAGCCAGCCACCTCGCATGCTAGCTACGACTTCCTGAATCTCATCCTCTTCGATGGCCGGAGCCCCGAAGACGAGCATACTCTGACGCCTCACCGCCGCTTCACCAGTCATCCCTCGTTCACCGCCTGCTCTCCCCGCTCGTCTGAATGGATGGAATCCCGCAACGTGCTGAGCGATGCCTTCAGGTCACCTGCCAGCTTAGCCCACGGGGGGCGCATCTCTTTGACAGGACTGGGCAGAGACTGGGAGCCGCACCGGCGCTCGAACTGGACGTCGTGCAGGCCGTGGCTCGGGCTGAAGTCGAACCACTCGGCATGGGCATCGACTGCGCCACGCACAGCCACGCAATACGTAGCCTGAGCAGCCCCGTTCGGAAATGCCTCCGGGATGGCTGCGCTTTGCCACGCGACCACGCAGCGGGTGGAGCAGAGGCAGACGAGACCGGCGAGGTCTTCCCCGTGTCGGGAAGCGATCCACAGCTGAACGTTCTCCGAAGGCAGTGCGGCGAGCAGCTCGAAAAGCCGCCATTCATAGTGGCTCTTGGCTTGCGGTCCCCATCGCTCGCGCGACCTTTGGTGGAGGCGGTAGTAGCTTCGCCAGTCGGACCAAGAACGGCCTCGCCGTACAACCACCCCGAGCTTGAGCGCCCTTCGTACGGCTTCAGAGTGGCTTCTCGACCAGCGATCCATGACTTTGTCAACGCCGCCGTCGAGGCTCAAGCTCTCGGTAGTGTCATCTCTGGCCGTCTTAGGGAAGGCCGTCATGGCGATGGCATCGTATGGGTTTGCGCGCCATATCAGCGATTCGCATGAAGAGGTTATCCAGGCTGCCAGCTGGCCGGCATGACGTGGCTGCAGGTGACCGGACAGGTTGAGCCACCCCCCATAGTTGCCTGCAGGAGTCAGGAGGTACGTGCAGTGCAGCCGCCGAGCAGCTCTCGCCCGTGACAATGGAACGACAATCGACCAGTCGTCATCCAGCGAGATCAGTTTGGGCGCAGGCTCTGTGCGGCCAGCCGTGTATAGGAACCAGAGTTCGGCCCACAGCCGCGACTCGAAAAAAGTTGCGTGCGGCGAGCGGCTCCAAGCCACGTCCCACTCGTCGGCGGTCGGGGCGCGAACGCGCAGTGCTTTCGAAGCGGGCTCCAGCTCTCGTCCTGGCACGTATCGTTCACCTCCGCTGGTTTTCGGGAGCGACATGGTGGGCACTCGGCTCGCCACCGCAAGGATAGTACATGCTAGGCGTGCCGTTCGCGCGAGAGGACTAGGGTTTTCGTGACTAGTCTTCTGCTCACTGGCGTGTGCTCAGGGACACCGCTGCCGACCATCCCTGACAAGCACATAGACGGACGGGCCGAGGGGTTGAGCGAGCTGCCCGATGCGCCCGTGCCACCCCCTCTTGGACTCCGGCTCCTCGGCTAGGCAGACCGACGATAGCGGCGAGCAGGCATGAGGACAGCTCGTCACGAACCCCCTATCTTGGTCCTTGCCCTCGTCCTGTGGCCGCGACCAGCGCCGACATTGCTGGCACCGCGCGACTGGATGTGGTCTCGACGGTGGGCGGCGCTAGGGAAGCTCGTGTTGCACGTCAGGAAGCAGGGCCAGCGCTTGTCGCGCCGTGAGCAGCTTGTCCCAGCCGGTGCGTGCTGAGGCGCGGGCGGCTGTCGCGCGGGTACCCTTCGCATGTCCTCGCCTCCAGGCGCGGCTGATGAAACGGAGGGCACGAGCTGCTGCTAGCCCTGCCGCGTCAGCCAGACTACGGGCGGTCGCAACATCGCCGGACGCAAGCGACCCATACCAAGCCGCTACACTTGCACGGGCGGTGCGGGCAGCCAGCGAGCCATCGTGCCAAGCGATTCGCGCGCGCAAGGCACGAGTACGAGGCGCACCAGTCGTTCGTCGGACGTCTCGAGCGTAGTGGGCACGCGCCACCGATGCCCGTGACGAGCACAGACTCCACTCGGCCTCGAGCTGCGAAGCGGCCTGCGTGGCTGCTGCCAGCGTCGACATGGTCGGTCGCAGGAGGATAAGACCATCTCGCGCAGGCAGGGTCACACGGGAGACCAGACTGCCGTCGTTCACGGCAGCAGCTTGGGTCCCCTTGATCTTGCGGTAGACGCCGCCCAACGGGACTGTGAGACTGGAGGACGAGGGGTTCACGATGACCACGCCGCCCTCGAAGTCTCGGCGCCAGCCGGCGAGGCTGCCGCGTTGCAGGCTTACGTCGTCAAGCCACACACTACCGCTCGCCTGTCCGAGCTTAAGGTAGAGGCCAGCGGAGGAGTCGCTGCCGTTGGCGGTCGCAGAGAGCACGTAGTGCCGCCAAGTGGTGGAAGCCTCAGTCTGACCGAAATTAAGCCATGCGTTCCACGGATCGTTGTTGTTCTGTACAGCGACGCTGATGGGTCGAACACGATCTGCTTTGGCCCAGAAGGAAAGCGTGTAGTCGGCGCCCTGAGCTACGGCGATCGGCTTCTGAAGAAGCTGGATGCGGAAATCGCTCCCAGATGTCATGCCAATGTCAATGCGAGCTGATCCTTCTCCCACTTGCCTCTCGGTCGTGTCCAGCCGTATGGATGCACTGTGGCCCGAGGACAAGAGCATTCTCCATTGCGCAAGGTCAAGGGCTGTATCGAACCCGCCACCGCCGACAGAGTCCGCAGTCGACAGCTGTTCGACGACACGGTGCGGCGTTCCCAGCGGCTGACCGAGATAGCCGGGCCCCGCACCAGCATTGTCGTATTCGTCGAACCAAAGCAGTCCGAGTGCCGCCTGGCCGTCGGTGCTCACTTCGTAGCTGAAGAAGCCGTCATTCAGGAGTGACGTGCAGAGACCGAAGCGCATCTTGCGGTAGTTGGCGACAGAACTGGGATCGGTGGCTGCCCCCACATGCGGACCGCTTGTCGACGCACTGGGGCCGCCGTCATCGTCATAGGTCGTGATGGTCGTGAGGTTCGGCTGCTGAGCGTTCGCCATCCACTCGAAGTAGCTGCTGCCACTCGGTCCGAGCACCATTTGGTCCCAAGGTGTGGTTCCGTGCCACCTGCCTGTGTCATCCGGAAACGCCTCAAAGTTGTTGCCATTGAGAGAGGCAAAGTTGGGAACGCTGTTGTTGCCGACGACGACCTTGCTCCGGCCGACGAGCTCACGCACCTGAGCCTGCAAATCCCTCATGCCCGTGTTCCAGGCAGCATCGAATGCCCTATAGTCGGGGACCAGAGTGTTCGACCGATCGGGATCGATGGTTCGGGCCATCGAAGCGCCGATCAACCAGCTCTTGCCACCGTCGCAGCAGTCCAGCATCACGCCATCCCACGCAGGATCCGAAAGCAGCTGAGCGACCTGCCGTGCCTTGAAGGAAGCCCACGTCTCGGGGCCGGCGGCTGCGCCGATCGTCACGGCCGGGCACAAGGTACTCGCGTCGAGAACCAGCATTCCTGGCCAGCTGGAGATGGTGGCCGCGACCCTCGCTCCGGCGCCGTGCTGAGTCGCGGGCTTTCCCCGACCGCGACGCACGGTCAGGGTGTTTGCGGCTGTGTCCACGGCTTGGACGTAGGCAATCTCGTCATCTACGACAAACGAGTCTCCGGGCACGAAGAGCAGGTGTGTTGTCCCCCCGGATACAAGACTCACGCGATCGAGGTGGATTACCGTGTCGGTAGCTGAAATGCCTTGCTCAAGTCGGCCTCCAACCTGAGTCAATAGCCACTGAGCCGGAATCTGAGCTAGCTGCTGGTTGTCCGCTCCCTCGGGACCTTGGCTCGCGTTGTACCGAATCAAGCATGTGTTTGCCTTGGTGAGTGCGATAAGGTCCGGGTTCAGCGCCTTCACACCCGGCACGAAAGCTCCGTCTCCCTGATAGAAGATGACGTAGTCGTACCGAGCGATCTCAGCCAATGGCTGTCGCCAGGGATCAGGGTACCAGATACTGAGACGCGGGAATGGCGCCGACAGAGCCTGCCCCGGGGCAATCGAGCCGCCTGCGGATTCGGGCGGCGTCACCGACGTGTCGGCCCGGGCGCATTGCGGAGAAACCTGCAATGCAGCGACCAGGCCAAAGGCGAGCACGACGGCCAGGCACGTGGACAAACAAGCCCGTCTAAGCATCGCTCAGCCTCCTCACGGTGGTTCTCCTGGTTCGTATCGGCATGAGCACTGAAGACTTGACGGATCTCGACGCGGACATGGCTCAGGATTGCGCCCGCAATCACGACATTGGCGGAACGCCCCTCCCCACTGGTCATCGCTCCTGTTGTCCGTCCACATGGCCGACCCGTAGAATGTGGCTGGGCTGGGAGTCAGTCGAATCGACATGAGGAGTCCCATGATGGTTGGCCGGTCGGGCGTGCCGTTCGCAACATGCGCCTAGCCATACTCGGCATCCGAGGCATTCCCGCCAACTACGGCGGGTTTGAGACGTTCGCTGAGGAACTGGCACCGCGCCTCGCCGAGCGAGGCCACGACGTCACCGTCTACGGGCGCAGCAATGCGCTCAGTTGGCACGGGTCGCACTACAGGGGAGTGCGACTGGTTGTGCTACCGACCATCGCCACGAAGCACCTCGACACCCCGGTCCACACCCAGCTGGCATGCCTCCATGCGATCAGCCAGAGGTACGAAGTGGTCCTTGTCTGCAACGCAGCCAATGCGCTATTCACTGGCGCCCTTCGCTTGGCTGGTGTCCCCGTCGTGCTGAACGTGGACGGCATCGAACGCCTGCGCAAGAAATGGGGGCGCGTCGGGCGAGGCTGGTACCAGATGTCGGAGTATCTTGCGACGAAGATACCCACGGCCATCGTTGCGGATGCTGGCGTCATTCAGGACTACTACCGTGAACGCTGGCACAAAGCCTCTGTGATGATCCCGTATGGCGCGAGCACTGAGAGACCGTGCGGAGCCTCAGCGCTGGAGCCATATGGTCTTCAGCCCCGCGGCTACATTCTCGTCGTCGCGCGGCTGGAGCCTGAAAACAATGTTGACCTGGTCGTCCGGGCCTTCTCGCGGGTCAACACCGATCTGCGGCTCGTCGTGGTGGGTGACGCGCCGTATGCCAGCGAGTACAAACAGCGGCTGGTGCAGCTAGCTGCTCGAGACCCACGCGTGATTACGACTGGCTTTCTGTACGGCACTGCCTACCGCGAGCTGCAGTCCAATGCCTACGCATACGTGCAGGCTGCCTCCGTCGGCGGGACGAGCCCGGCCCTTCTCGAAGGCATGGCGCTCTGCGGCTGCGTGGTCGCCAACGGAACCGTTCAGAACCTGGAGGTGATGGGCGGAGAGGGCCGCGCGTTCGAGCTAGACTCAGAGGAATCCCTAGTGGAGCGCCTGCAGCAACTGGCAGACAGCCCGGAAGAGGCCGACTCCTGCCGCGCCGGTGCCCGTGCGCGCGTGGAGGCCGTCTACTCGTGGGAGGCTGTCACCGACGCATACGAGGGGCTATTCTGCTCCGTTGCTCGCTGCGAGCATGGACCGGCGTAGTCCATCGTGACTCTGGCTGCCAGCCGGCAACACAGAAACCGGCTGTCTGGACGAACAGTTACACAGGGCGGGCGGGTCTCATACTAGACGCCCAGGTAGCCGCTGTAGTCAGTCCGGACATACTCCGCCAATGCCTCTTGCCACGGGCGCATGACATCCAGGCCGCGCAGCGCCAGCCTCCGGTTGACGAGGCGTTCACAGTCCGGCCGCGGCGCGAAGTAGGTGTCCGCGAAGAAGTCGGAACCGACTGGCGAGATCTCGACGGATTCGCTGAGCCCGAGGACTTCCAAGAGCTCCTTCGCCACCTCCAGCCGGCTCGTAGCGCCTTGGCAGACCATGTTGTAGAGGCCCCACAAGCGTCGCTCGAGCAGCAGACTCACATTGCGGGCGAAATCGCGCGTGTAGGTCGGAGTACCTAGCTTGTCGTCGACGACCCTGAGCTCGGTGCTGCCATCGCGAAGCTGCTGCATGAGCTTCTGGATGAACTTCTTGTCCTTGAGCGGACCGCCCCCCATCATCCACCCGGCGCGACAGATCAGATAGGTGCGCGCGTTCTGCCTGACGAATTCCTCGCCGGCCCACTTCGCTCGCGCGTAGGCGCCAAGTGGGTTCGGCGTGTCCCAATCGTCGTACACATCCTGGCCCCCATCGAAGATGCCTGCCGTGCTGATGTACAGCAGCGGAATCTCCAGCTCATTTGCGATGTAGACCGCGTTCTCCACGGCCAGAGCGTTCGTCGCGTAGGCCGCGTCTGGATGGGTCTCGCAGTACTCCAGATCGGTGAGAGCACCGAGGTGGAAGAGATGATCCGGCGCGAAGGAATGGACATCCTCCTTGTAGGCCCCGAAATCGCGGAAGTCTAGGTAACTGAGCCAATCCTCGTTGAGGTCGATGTCAGTACACCTCAGCTCAGCCACCGTGCCGAAGTGCTCGTAGAACGCCCGACCCAGCATCCCACCACATCCAGCGATATACACTCGATTCAAGACAAGCCTCCCCCGCCTACGACTTGGCACTCCGCTGAGCGCCTTGGCATCGATCACCGCGTGGCAACTGTCTCTCCTCGCTGCGGCCAAGATAGGGCTTCTCGATAGACACCGAGGAGGGCCTCCAAGTGCACCTCGGGCGAATACTTCCGTCGACAGCGCGTGAGCGCCTCTCCGCCGATTCTCCGGGCAGCATCAGGGCGGCTGAGGAGGTACTGAACCGCCTCGGCGAGCTCCTCGGCACTTCCTGGTCTGGTGAGGAGCCCTGATACCCCTTCCTCGAGAAGCTCGGGAATTCCTCCTATGCGCGAGGCGACCACGGGGATGCCTTGCGACATCGGCTCGAGGACCGCCAGTGGCGCGTTCTCGAACCATTCCGAGGGAACGATCGCTGCTCGAGCACTGCGGTAGAGGCGGCGCATGCTATCCGGGTCCAGCCAACTCAGCAGCTCGACGTGCGGGCGCGAGGCGAGTCTGGCTTCCATGGGCCCGTGCCCGACCACCTTGAGATCGAAGTGCCCTAGGCTCGCGGCTTCGGCCGCGGTCGCCAGCCCTTTCTCGGGCACCAACCGACCGGCGAGTACCACATGCTGTCCGTCAAGTGGAGCACCCTCATCAGCACTCCGAACTGCGTTGGGAACGACATCGACTGGCAGCGACCACCCTGCTTCGCGTATGCATGTCGCAAGGAAGCGGCTCGGGGCGATCAAGCGTCGAACCGACGACTCATAGCTCCGTCGCAGCCGATGGTACAGGACCTCCGCCGCGGCGACCGTGCTCTGCTGAGCACTTCCTCGCATGCACCTGTGTCGCACTGCGGGAAGGTAGTTGAAGCGACCGCATTCCCTCGGTTCGCAGAGCGTGCCGTCGCCCTGCAGGAGGCGGTCTCCAGGGCACACCGCGTGGTAATCGTGAAGGGTCTGGACAATCGGGACTCCATAGCGCCTGGCTGCGGCGAAGATCGATGGTGAGAGCTGCCGGTGGACGGAGTGCGCGTGGATTATGTCGGGTCTGAACGCGCGAAGCAGGTCGGCAAAGCGCTGGCGTGCAGTCGGATTCTCAAACATGGCGACCGTTGTCCGAAACCGGTCCAGCATCGGCATATCCCCCGGGGCTTCAAGGCTCCTGTAGGGAACGAAGAACTCGGACCACTGAGAAGGCTCATTCCTTGGGTCGACCACCGCGAAGGCAGCCGTCTGATGACCCGCAGCCTCGAGCCATTCGATCTCATCGAACAGCACGGTCTCGACACCGCCCGATCTGAACCAGAACTTGTTCACGAAGAGCACTCTCATGACCGCTCACCGAAGCAGCTGCCAGCCCTGTGCCTCGCACCATCGTGGTGGGACGATCCAAATCCGCCCTGGAGGGGCGACCCGGAGCGGCCCTCGCAGAAGATCAGGAAGGGATGTCGAACTCGGCAGATTGCCGATACGTCGTCTCGTGCGCCGTACCGCGGGATTGCCGCCGGCTGAGTCCGCCTGCGGTCAGGAATCAAGTGAGTCGGACTCTCGCCCAAACCCCTGCCTTGCCGCGAACGCCGTGGCGCGGACATCGAGCCTCCAATCGAGTTGTCTTCCCCGATGCTACGCTGCTGGCCCCGAGCTGACCACTGCCATCAGTCCCTCAATGCCGTGGCGTGCGCCACCCGAAGCAGTCAGGCAACATACTCTCAGCAGATATCTCGAATCTTCCCGTCCAACGCCTGCAGTGAGACTCTCCCAAGGCCCGCTGCCGAGCCCGCTGACCCATTGAGCGCCGCAGATCCTCATTGCGCGCCGATCGTTCTAGTGCGGGCGACAAGTCAGCGACGTACTCCCTTGAGTCCACCATCTCGATCCTGATGCTACAATCATCTGTGACGCTGCAGCGTGGGCCTCCATAGTCTGAAGTGACAATCGGCAAGCCGCAGGCCATGGCCTCCAGGATTGCGCCCCCGCCTGCCTCACGAAGCGTTGGCAGGCAGAAGATGTCGCTCTCTTGGTACTTGGTAAAAAGCTCGCGTCTCGCTATTTGACCCAGAAGCGACACCGACCCTTCAAGGTGAATAGGCGCTAATGAGCTCGCCAATCCGATGACGCAATGGCCCGTCTCCGGCGACGACGACCTCGATTCCTTCAACGCCTCGCTCCCTGCGCAACCGCGCAGCCTCAATCACTAGTACGGGCCCCTTCGCCGTGAATGAGCCGACGAACAGGACTCTTACAGCCGGCTCTGGTGTCCGTCCATTGTTGGCGGGCCTGAAGTTCGCGGGTGGGCTCCGCAGGTAGGATGATGCGGTTGGAGGGGAGGGCCATGGGGAGACTCCGGACAGTGCCGGTCGCCAGGTGTGGCTTGCTGCGACTGAGAATCGTCGCGGCCGCAGTCTTGGCGGCCGGCGTGCTGATTGCCGCTGTGGTCATGGGCTGCGACTCGGGGGGCGAGACCGTCTATCGCAACGATGCCTACGGCTTCTCTCTGAGGTACCCGTCTGGCCTGCTGAAGCAGGTGGACGATCCCACGCTCCTGGGGTTTATGCGCTGGAAGTTCAGTGCGCGGAAGGTGTTCGCCTTCAGTAGCGACGACTCGAAGGAGATGCTGTTCGTCGGGCCGCAGCGGATCTCCAGCCCTGGATTCATGGTCAGTGGAGATGCGACCTTCCACGAAAGAGCAGCCGCGAGATTCGTAAGCATGCTGAAGAAGGCGGCCCCCAACGCGGTGATCGTCAGTTCGGAGGCCGCCGCTCTGGGCGGCCTGAAGGGAATCCGTGTTCGATACCATATAGGTGGCGACGACTGGGACTACTACCATCTCTACAGAGCGGATGCGGTGTTCGACGTTAGTGCCGCACATGCAAGAAACGGCTCCCCGGAGAATACAGCCCAGCTCGCGGCGGCGCTGGACTCGTTCGATGGTCAGCTGTCGTCCGTCCGGGGTGATGGCGAGTCCAAGACCGAGACCAGACACGTCCCCTACGACGCGCAGCGGCTCAATTGCCTGGGGGCGCAGTTCGCCGCCGCCGCCATGGTCGCTGAACCGGGGCATCTGGGAGGGGCAGAGGAAGCTCCCACCTATTACGTCAAGAACGGCGGCGACGACTCCGCCTCGGGACTTTCCGATGCCGAAGCTTGGGCTACCGTCGCCAAGGTGAATGCCTCCACGTTCAGTCCCGGTCAGAGCATCGGCTTCAAGCGCGGCGACGTGTGGCGGGAGAGGATCGTCATCGCTTCCTCGGGGAGCGCCGCTCGGCCCATCACCTTCCGCGGCTACGGAAGCGGTCCCAAGCCGCTCTTCCTCGGTAGTCGCGACCTCGGCAGGTCGAATGGCTGGACGCTGGACAGCACCGGCAAGTGGCGCTGGACCTCGACCGTCAACCCGGAAATCTGCGCCATGCACTACAACGACGCGACGCTCCACGGCGTGAGGAAGGCCAGTGTCGCCAGCCTGACCGCGCAGGGCGACTTCTACTGGAACTCCTCCACGCAGCACCTCTACGTCTATTCGACCTCCAACCCTGGCACGTTCTACTCAAACATCGAGGGGGCGCAATACAACAACGCGCTTGATACCGGCACGAGCAACTACATCACCGTGAGCGGTCTGGACTTCCGCTACTGGGGCTCGGGTGGTCTCATCGCGCGAAACGGCACCGGGGTCGTCTTCGAGTACAACGATATCAGCTGGATCGGCGCAGGCCGGGCCGCACAGCCGTGGGGCAACGCCATTCAGACCGGTGGCAGCGTCCACTTCACCGCCCGCTACAACCGCATCGACCAAGCCTACGACGCGGGGATGAGCACGATCACGCTCGACGGCATCACTATGAGCGGGGCGGCCTTCTACGGCAACGCCGTCTCTCGCTGCGAGTACGGTTTCGAGCTGCAGACCACGTCGACCGCCGGGGTCGCCACGGGCACCCTCGTCTGCGGCAACGTCTTCTATGACAACGGCGGCGGCTGGCTGCACGGCGTGCGCCCCGACCCGACCGGGAAGGGCCTGCAGAGCTGGACCCCCTACAGCTCGGCGAGCAACTGCATCTTCAGCAACAACATCATCTACGCGTCGAGCTACTCACACATCCGCATCCCCGCTGCCAACTGGATCGCCGACCGCAACCGCTACTACCCGGATGGCTCGCTGTTCGTCGTGTGGGGCAACGGCCCCACCAAATTCGCCGCATGGCAGGCCACCGGGCGCGACACGAACGGCTCCATCATGGATGAAGTCTTAGGTGACTTCGGGGAAGTCCCTGCGGCCCCAAAATGGAGTGGCAGGCAGGTGGACTGACTGGTCGGCGGTGGGGATGAGCCGGCGCGAGTGCGGTTGGCATGCAGAGAATCTTCGGTCTCTGGGTGCGCTGGCCGGCGCGAGAAACACCCGGGGTCTTTGCGGACGGGCCTCCGCCTCTGCGCGGGGGGTGCTGCTCTTCCTTAGCCCGCGCCCTCGTCAGGCCGTCGCGTGGATCGACGCCTCACTCCGGGCGAGAAGCTGGTGGCGAGGGTCAGACTCGAACTGGGGGCACCACGGTTTTCAGTCGACCCTGACCCTTGCCGACGGCTTTCTCGGCGGCGACCATCGCTTGTGCTACCGCCGTCTCCTGCGCCTTGAACCGGTCGTCGATTCGTTTCTCCATCTGGGCGAGCAGGTCGGTCAGGTGATCGTGCAGCGTGTTTGGCTTCGACTGATCCGCCGCGAGCGCGCGGTCTAGTCTGTCGTTTGTAACCTCTCGACGAGCGCCGCGATCTTCTCTTCGTCGGTCCCCGTCACCGCGCTGATGAGCGAGCCGGTCGTGTCGTGCCCGGCCGCCTTCCAGGCAGCGAAGTTACCGGAGAAGGAGTTGTAGGTGCGGAACATGCTCGAGCTGTCGGGGTAGTAGCGATTGCCCTCGCAGGCCCAGCCGTCGACGGGCTTGCGAACGTGGCTGTGGACCGAGCCGTGGACGATGTTGCCGTTGAACAGGCAGTTGGTGGCAGCCCCATGGGGCGACCAACTCTGTAGGCCCATGCACTTCGTGTCACGGTAGTCATGCCAGACGGTGTCGCTCATGTTATAGAAGACGTTGTCGGTGACTTCCACGTCATCGGTATCGGCTGCATAGGGAGTCTGCGCCCCGAAGCCGTACTCGCAGCGAGACACAACATCCCCGTAGAAGGAGATGTTGGACTGCGCATTGCCGGTGGAGGAGTTGATGGTACTCATCCCCGCGCCGCAGCACCGGTCGATGCGGTTGTTCCGCACGATCGTGTCGCCGGAGACACTGAGTTCGATGCCGTTGCCGAGCGGCTGCCCCGACGTGCCCGCCCCAATCCAGCTGAAGTCGTTGTCCTCGATGATGCGGTCGTGCCCGGTGTAGGTCAGGATGCCGTGCGGCCCCCAGTAGCGCAGGTCGAGGTGCTTGATGGTCACGTCGTTACGCGTCTGGACGTGGACACCGTTGACAAACACCTTCAAATGGGTCTAGTTGTTCCTCAGGTACTGGTACCGGCCCCCACCCACGCGTGGGTAATTCGGCACCAGAATGGCACCAACCTCGCCGGCGCGAGAAACACCCGGGGACTTTGAGGATCGCCCCCGGCTCTGCCCGGTGGTGTTCTTCTGTCTTAGCCCACGCTCTCATGGGCGGAAGCACGGTGACGAGGGGGAGAATTGAACTGACGACACCACTCGCCATGGAACACTGGTCGAGGGCTCACAGCGGGGCACAGGTCAACCCACCGGCCGCAGGATCAGAGCGTGGATGCGACTAGGAGGCCGCCCAAGATCGACAAAGCGACGCGGGGCCAGGAAGGAGTTCTTGATCGGGGCCTGCGCGACCGTCAGCAGCCGGTTCGCGATCACGGCGGCGACGACGAGCTGCCCGGCATCGCCTGGCGGGAGGACACCCCATAGCTCGACCGGAACCGCTGGGGGTGGTACCCAGAGACGGACACGGATATGGAGGGGGCCATGTCGGACGCCTCTCGGCCCGATGTCTCGGGCGATGTCGTCGTAACATGAAGAAGGCCATTGTCGTTGCATATGACCTCAATCCGAATCTCGGTTCGGAGTGCGGTCTCGCGCATGGATGGGTCAGGAGTATTGCCAAGTACTACGATGTAGACGTCTTTGTGCCCATTTGGCACCGACAGGGCATTGTTGGTTCGCTAGCGGAGTATCCGCGCGCGTCTTTTCACTTCATTTCAGTCCCCAGGGCCGTGCAACGCGTTCTTCACCGGCTAGGCGCGTGGAACATCCTCAATGCGATCTTCGTTTCCATCGTGAAGCGAAGACTCGCGGGCGCAGATCTACGCGAGTATGCGCTGATCCATGTCTTGACCCCCGCTGGGGTCCATTCCTTCAACAGCCTCTACACCGTGGGAATCCCGACCCTAGTGGGCCCTCTTGGCGGCGCGCTGCCCACGCCCCCCGGCTTTCGTGACGTGTTCAAGGATCAGCTGCTGACCAATGCCGTTCGCGACACGTTCTACAGGCTGATCGTCCATCTGCCCGCCTGGCGCAGGTACTTCCTGAATGCAGAGATGATCCTTGCTGGGACTGACTCCGTAGTCGACACCTTGCCTGAGGCATGTCGTGCGAGGTCGCGTGTCGTCTTTGACACGTCCGTCGACGTAGACTACTTCAGGCCCGCCAACGATGGACGCACATCAGCACCGGTAGTGAGAGTCCTGTTCGTCGGCTCCCTCACAGCGAAGAAGGGGCCCGTGCTGTTGATCGAGGCTGCGCGGCTGTGCAGAGAGCGAGGCGTTGAAGGAATCGAGGTCGTCGTCGCCGGAGACGGGCCATTGCGTCATCGGATTCACGAACTCATTGCCGACTATGACCTGGAAGGGTCAGTCTCGCTTCTCGGTCAAGTGGGACGACACGAGCTTCTTGCCAGGTACCAGGAGAGCGACATCTTCTGCCTGCCAACGCTTCGTGAGCCGGGCGGGGGCGCAGTCCTGGAAGCCATGGCCTGCGGCTTGCCGGTTGTCACTTCAAACTATGGAGGCCCGAGCTACAGCGTCACAGATGAGTGCGGCATCAGGATTGAGATGGCGGACTCAAGGCAGTACATCGTCGACCTGTCGCTGGCACTGGAGCGCTTGGCGCGCCATGAGGATCTGCGACGCTCAATGGGCCAGCGGGCGCGCCAGAGGGCCGTGGGGGAATTCTCCCTGCAAGCGTTGGACCGGAACATTCGGGACATCTACCGCAGGCTCATGGCCTGACAGCTTCGAGTGGCAGCGGCCATCCCTGCCTGCGTGCTTCCGCGTAGGCCCATGTGTAGTGCGGGTGTTCCCGGCGAACGTCAGCGCCGTCTGGGTTCACATGGTCCGGACTCAAGAGCAGCGGCTCAGTTTCGTCACAGCAAGAGCGCTTTGAACCGTATGCCTCGATTACCTCCGGTACCATCATCCTCTGCTTGAGTGTCTCGCGAGAGTACTTCGCGTTGGAGGACTCGCAGTAGGCAGGCCAACGCCCCTGATGGCCCGGTTGGTCGTAGGCGATTGCGCGCTTGCTGGCGATCATCTCCTCCAAGGACGCGCCGCAACGAGTCCTGTCGCAGCCTGCGGCGCCGGCGCGAGAATCACCCGGGGTCTTTGCAGATGGACCCCCACCTCGGTGTGGTGGTGTACTTCTGCCTTAGCTCACGCTCTCGTGAGAGGGTCCAAGGCTCTCGGTCCGACTCATGGCGGCAGGATGGTGGCGAGCGTCAGAGTTGAACCGGCGGCGCCACGATTTTCAGTCAACCCAGACCGTGCCTGCGGTGCCCGTCTGGCCTCCACACAGCCCCATGCAGTGCCACAATCTCCACTGTCTCGTATAGGCATGTTGGCAAGATTGTTGGCACGGAAGGGGGCTGTCTGAGCCTTCGCCCCAAGGCAGGTCAGCGCACACAGAGGCCCGCTGCCCTCACGGGTGGCGGGCCTCTGTGTGAGGTGAACGGCCCGAGTCCGGTCGCCGGGCGTCCGGGCGGCTGCCCCGTCGGACTGCGCTCAGCCCGGTCGCGTTCTTACTGAGCGTTCCGCATCGCCTCCTACTTCACCCTGAAGAGCCGGTGGCTCGACCCGACGCCGTCGTAGGCTGACGTGCCGCCGATCAGGGTGAAGATCTTGTACATGCCGAAGTGTCTGTGCGTCCACGTCCAGCTCTGTAGGTGCCGGTGACGCTGAGGGGCCGTTGAACGGTGCGGAACCACCTCCAGTTGCCGGTCACCCGTTTGTGGACCTCGAACATGGGCTTTGGTCCGGCCAGGTCCTTGGGCGTCACCCTGCCCTTCGCCGTGACGCTCATCCCGAGTTTCAGCGCGCCGTCACCGCCATCACCGCCAGGGCGGCGATGATCTCGTCGTCAGTTCCCGATATCGCGCTGATGAGCGATCCCGTGGAATCATGCCCGGCGGCCTGCCATGCAGCGAAGTTCCCCGAGAAGGAGTTGTAGGTGCGGAACTTGGTCGAGCCGTCTGGGTAGTAGCGATTGCCGTCGGCGGCCCAGCCGCTGGTCGGCATTCTCAAATGGGAGTAGACCGAACCGTAGACGATGTTGTCGTCGAAGACGCAGTTAGTGGCGTGTCCCACGGGATTCCAGCTCTGCAGTCCCATGCCCCACTTGTCGTTCGACGCGCGAACGTCGTGCCAGATGGTGTCGCCCATGTTGTAGAAGACGTTGCCGGTGATGCGCACGTCGTTGTAGTCGCCGGTGTCGTACATCTGCTGTTCGTAGCCGTACTCGCAGTTGGAGACCACGTTGCCGTAGAAGGCGTTCGAGTGCAGAGTCCCGTCGGTATTGTAGTTGATGGTGGAGAGACCCGCGTCGATACACTGGTGGACACGGTTGTAGCGGATGATGTCGTTGCCCGTCCCTTGGCCACCGATACCGTTACCCCAGGGCTGGCTGAGGAGACCAGGACCAATCCAGCTAACGTCGTTGTACTCATAGATGTGACCGGTGCTGGGGTAACTGGTGATGCCGCCCCGGCCCCAGTAGCGGAAGTCGAGACCGCTCACGGTGATGTAGCTGCGCGAGCCAAGGTGGGCGGCAACCTGATACAAGGCGCTCTCGATGTTGTCGTAGTAGGTGCCGGGGTTGGACGTGGAGTAGAGGTAAGTGTAGCTGCTGACGTAGCAGAAGTCGCCCTGCGTCGTCAGGTTGGCGATGGCGGCCTTCTGAGTCCCGTGCAGGGCCTCGTCATTCATGTAGAGGGCAACGGTGGCGAGGGCATTGGTGGTCGTCCAGCGCCACTTGTTGGTCGAGTACTCCGTCCAGCCGGAGGAGGAGGAAAGGTCGAGACCGCCGAGAAACTTGGGCTTGGCCCCGGTGCCGTAGGAGCGGTAGGTGATTTGACCGGCAGCTGATCCAGATGACGCGGGGACGATCTTCTCCCGCCACGTATCGCCGCACTTGAAGCCGATACTCTGGCCGGGGCTGAAGGTGTGACCGTTCACCTTGGCGATGGTCGCCCAGGCGGTAGCGTCTGATTGCCCGTCCAGTGAATCGTTGCCGCCGTTCTTCACGTAGAACGTGGGAGGGGCCTCCGGCGGCGTGGGCGTCGGAGTTGGCGTGGGGGTCGGAGTCACAGTCGGGGTCGGGGTCGGCGTGACCGTCGGGGTCGGGGTGGGCGTCGTGCCCACGTCGCCGTTCACCGTGATCTCGTAGGCTGAGGCGCTCACCCCTGAGGGACTCACGCCCAGTACGGTGACGCGCACGTAGCGCGCGACGACTGTGAGGGCGTCTGTCGTCGCGCCTCTGGTCTGGTTCCTGCTGCGGTCGGCCACGGTCGTGAAGGCGACGCCGTCAAGACTCGTCTCGATGCGGTAGCGAAACGTGCGCTTGGCCCCGTACCAGGAAGCTTTGACCCCGTGCACGTTCGTTGGGACGCCCAGATCAACGGTCCACCACTGAGGATAGCTGCGAGAATTTGCTGCCCAGTGCGTCTGGATGTTGCCGTCGTTGGCTGCGGCGGGCGAGTCCCTGTCCACGAAGCTGCTGGCCGACGACGGCCGACCGACCGACAGTGGTGCTCCGGGAAGGATGGGCGTCGTGGTGGGCGCGGCTGCACTGCGCAACGGCACCCTCCTGAGGACGACGAAGTGACGCCCGCGCTTGAGTACGCGGTAGCGCCGCATACCGTGCCCCTTCACGTGCTGCTTCACGTACCGATGATGGTCTCTGACGACGAGCGTGCGGTGGTGGCCTTTGACCACATCGTAGGTTCTTGCGTGCCTGACGACGCGGTAGCGGTGCGCCTTGTGGCGAGAGGCGGCCGACGACGCCGAGGCTGAATAGAGACTCGCCGTGAGTATGATCAGGACGATCAGCGTCCCTGCGATCGCGAGCTTCCTGGGCACCGTGACCCCTCCTGGGCGTGGAACATCGGGGCGGGGTCGTGACGGTGAGCTCACGGCGCTGCCGTGATAGCGCTTGTGTCGCACCGACGCGACTCACTGGAGTTCCGTTGGCCTTACGGTGAGCAGTCGTCACTGCTCGATTAGGGGAATCGGCGAGGCGGCGCGTTCCTTGAGCTTTTAGACAGTTATCTATCGTCACGCGAGACAACGCATCAGGCGCATGAGGTTTGTGCAGCAGCATTCGCCCATGGTGGGCATGGTGTTGTGCGAAAACAGAACTGCAGACTGGGTGATGATTGCGAGGCGACATGAGCATCGTCGGGCCACGCCCGCCTCTGCCTCGGGAGGTAGACCTGCACGAGTGGCACCTCCGGCGCGCTTGTGCTGCAAGCCGGGATCATCGGGCTGTGGCAGGGGCCAGGACGCAGCACGCTCGGATTCGAGTGGATCCTGCTCAAGACCGTCGGGGGCCGTCCTGACAACTTATGGCGGAGGCGACGGGCGACAACGCGCAGGGACTATGCGCCGCGGCCGGGTGCATGGGGCGGCGAGACCGCAGGTCCGCTCGCTGCGCAAGCGCCCGAGCCACGTGGTGGCACTCTGGCAGCTCATCCCGGCCGCGGCACCACTCACACGAGCCTTTCGTGGTGTTCCACGTTCCGATTGAGCTGGAGACAGTTGCGCTCGCTGATCTTCGCGTCCGGATGCGACCTTGAGCGCCACTCTCGTGGTCGTGGCTCGGGCAACAATAGCCGATGGCGACGCATACTCTTCTGTCGGCTGCTTGCTGGATCAGTCTGTGCGGATGCCGGCCGGCTCCATCAGCTCACTGGCTCGCGCCGCGTCGCCGGTCTCCTCCTCGTCCATAGGCATCGCCCACAACCTCCACGCCGCGACCGCGAAGAGGGCCACCAGCAACATGTTACGGGTGACGACGATCGCCGCCGCCGCCGGCTCCATGTCCAGGAACCGCCAATAGAGCGCCGGGAACTCCACCTGGGTCAGGAGCAGCGTCAGTCCGCCGACGATGCCGAGTATGCGGTCGCGGGCGGCGACGAGCGCCCAGGCGGGGAGCGTCCAGATGAAATACTGCGGGCTCAGCACCTTGCCGAAGGTCATCAGCGCGAGGATGAGAGCGAGCACGGCCAGGGCCTGATCCGGCGGCGCCGCCCGCAGCCGGGCGCGCCGCCGCCAGATGAGCAGGTAGACGCCCGCCACGGCCAGCAGCGTCAGGCCGCCCGAGGCCGTGGCCGCGAGGCCGACGCCGGGGGCGACGAGGATNTGCGAGCCGTGGCTGTGNCCNNACGNGGCCTGGCTCAGCCCCACGAGCTTGCCGAACAGCATCGGCGTGCCNAGCACGCTCTCGATCTGCAGCGGCCGCTCGAGGTGGTACTGGAAGACGTACCACAGGCCGCTGGGCGACGAGAAGAGATAGGGCAGGAACGGCGCCGCCGCCGCAGCCGCGAAGGCCACCAGCGGCCACACCCAGCGGCGCGGGTGCCCGGCGAGGAGTAGCACCAGCGGCAGCAGGGCCGCCGGCGTGAGTTTGAGCGCGAAGCCCATGCCGAGCACGAACGCGGCTGCTGTGAGCCAGCGCGCCGAGAGGCACAGGATGAAGACCGCGATGAGCAGCGCCACGGCGGCGTCGTAGCGGTTCACGATGATCGCTCCGGTGAGCGCTACCGCGACCGGGAACAGCACCGCGGCCACGTAGGCGCGCCCGCCGCGCGGCCAGTAGCGGCAGGCCACGAGGGCCGTGACCGCCGCCGTCAGCATCGTGATGATCCCCATGGAGATGCTGAACCAGTGGATGTAGGCGTCTGGGTCGTGCGCGTGTCCGGGCAGGCGGAAGATGGGCACGGCCAGCGGGGGGTACTCGACTTCGAACGTCTTCGTGAACGGGCGCTCGCCGTCGGCCATGCGCTGCGAGTAGCCCTGATAGACGGGGATGTCGCTGATGTCGTGCAGCCCGTACCACAGGTTGGGCAAGAGGAAGACGAGCACGAGCGCAGTCAGGGCGACGCTCACGACGACGGCGACCGGGATGTTGGCTTGGTGCGCGGCTCGAGGCGGGGCGACGGCGTTCACTGGCCGCGGAAGCTCCAGAGCTTGTTGACGATGAAGTTGAACGGCAGCACGCAGGCGATCGCGAGGAGCTGGCTGACCATGACGTGCAGCTCGAGCTGCGCGCGGAACACCCAGAACACCAGTTCGTTGAGCACCAGGCCGCAGATGCTGACCACCAGGAACTTGATGAACTCCGTGCTCATCGTCCCTGAGGAGCGGAACGTCCACCAGCGGTTCAGCAGATAGTTGTTGACCACGGCGACCGCGAACGCCAGACCGCTGGCGAAAGCCTCGACGACGAACGGCGTGCTCTCGTTGAACCGGCCCCACAGCAGCAGGGTGAGCTTGAGCACNGCGAGGTTGACGACGGTGCCGATGGCGCCGACCANGGCGAACTTCACGAACTGCTTGCCGCTCCGGTAGAGACGTTCGTCCACGTGTCACCTGGGTCGCGCGAAAGAGCCGGCCGCGCGGCGCCGCAGCGCCGGCCGCGAGGCCGTGGTCATGATACGTGATGGCCGACGCCCCAGAAACCCAGCGCCGTCCGCGTGCGCAGCGCCGCGGCGTTCGTCAGCGGAGCGTCAGCCACGTGTCCACTTCGGTCCACACACCGGTGAAGTCGGGCAGCGGACGCCACTCCAGGCCCTCCGCGGCGCAGCGCTCGGCAAGGTGGCCGCGGGCGAACGTGAGGTCGGCCTCGCGTGCCGGGCACAGGTCGCTGGCG
>JGI24134J36421_10000096_pt1 | contig 22968 bp, 18 predicted proteins | sample BarGraNGADG00312_FD_36421 | JGI IMG/M metagenome (IMG submission 36421) | reverse complement strand
GAAAAAGCCAAGGAAGAAATGCTTAAGTTACAAAGCGACAATGAAGCAATCCTTCGAAAAGCAAGAGAGGAACGGGAAAATATCCTGAAGGAAGCAAGAGAAGTACGCGATAAGCTTATTTCCGAAGCAAAGGGAAAAGCAACTGAAGAGGCGGGAAAACTTATTGAGAAAGCAAGAGTCGGGATTGAAAACGAGAAGCTGAAAGCACTTTCGGAAATTCATGAACAGGTTGCGACCCTTTCTGTTGATATTGCCTCAAAACTGCTGGGCGAAAAGCTTAAGCCATCGGGCGAACAGTCAAAGCTGATCGATAATTACCTGAAAGATATTGATTTCAAAAAGAACTAGGAACTGGATCTGTAATGAATGATAGCAAAATTTCCGTAAGATACGCCAGGGCAATATTTCAATCAGCTCAGGAGAAAAAGATACTTGATAAAGTCTATCAGGACATGATCTTTATTTCTGAGATCTGTAAAAATAAAGAGACAAAAGAGTTCCTTCACAGTCCCATTATTATTCCTTCAAAGAAGGAAGCAATATTTCACAAAATGCTTGAAGGAAACGTCGAAAAAATCACTCTTTCACTTCTCGACCTTATTGTGAAGAACGGGAGAGAAAGCTTTATTCCGGCAATTGCACGAAATTTTATTCACGAAACAAAGAAATTCAAAGGAATCACTGAGTCTGTGCTTACAACGGCAATTAAAGTTGATGATAATGTCAGAAAGCAAATAATCGATCTTATTTCAAAGGTTTTTAACACTAAAGTTGAGCTTAAAGAAAATCTTGATCCTGAAATAGTTGGGGGCTTTATCCTGCAAGTTGATGACAATTACATCGATGCAAGCATAAGGAATAAACTGCGTAAAATAAAAAAAGAACTTATAGGAAGTGTCTGACACACCTTTAGAAAAGAATACAATTAAAGACTTTTAAGAATATACAATATGGCAAATATTAAACCGGCAGAAGTTTCGAAAATTCTCAAGCAGCAACTGGAAGGAATACAGACAGGAGTTGAACTGGAAGAAGTCGGAACGGTGTTACAGGTTGGTGACGGAATCGCGCGTATATACGGACTTTCAAATGCACAGTCGAATGAACTGATTGAATTTGAAAATGGAATTGAAGCGATTGTTCTGAACCTCGAAGAGGATAATATCGGTGCGGTATTGCTTGGTCCTACTGAAGAGATAAATGAGGGTGATATCGTAAAGAGGACCGGCAGGATTGCTTCTCTCGGTGTGGGAGAGGGACTATTGGGAAGAGTAATAACACCAACAGGACAACCACTCGATGGCAAGGGCCCGATAAAAGGTGAGCTTTTTAATCTTCCTTTTGAGAGAAAAGCTCCCGGCGTTATCTTCAGGCAACCGGTAAGACAACCTCTCCAGACAGGTATCAAAGCCATCGATGCTATGATCCCGATTGGTCGCGGACAGAGGGAATTGATTATTGGTGACAGACAGACAGGTAAAACAGCAATTGCAATTGATACTATTATCAATCAACGCAGTAACTTTGAAAAAGGTGAACCTGTTTATTGTATCTATGTTGCAATCGGACAGAAAGGTTCAACAGTTGCCAACATAGCAGCCACACTTGAAGAACATGGCGCACTTGAATATACTGTAATAGTACTTGCTACTGCTTCGGATCCCGCAGCATCCCAGTTCTATGCCCCATTTGCCGGAGCTGCAATCGGAGAATTTTTCCGCGATACAGGTCGTGATGCCCTGATTATATACGATGACCTTTCAAAACAAGCAGTTTCTTACAGGGAAGTCTCCCTTTTACTTCGTCGCCCGCCAGGACGTGAAGCATATCCCGGGGATGTTTTCTACCTGCATTCCAGACTTCTTGAAAGAGCAGCAAAGATCATTGAATCAGATGAGGTCGCAAAGAAAATGAACGATCTTCCTGAAGCCATAAGACACATGGTAAAAGGAGGCGGATCTCTTACTGCTTTACCCATTATTGAAACACAGGCCGGAGATGTTTCTGCATATATTCCTACCAATGTTATTTCTATCACCGATGGACAGATATTTTTGGAATCAAGTCTCTTTAACTCTGGTGTTCGCCCTGCTATAAATGTTGGGATTTCAGTATCCAGGGTAGGCGGAAATGCCCAGATTAAAGCGATGAAGAAAATCGCAGGAACCCTGAAAGTTGATCAGGCACAGTATAGGGAGCTGGAAGCATTCTCGAAATTTGGTTCCGACCTCGATGCATCAACGCTGGCAATTTTGAATAAAGGAGCCAAAAACGTTGAAATTCTTAAGCAGGCTCAATTTGCACCTGTACCAATTGAAAAACAGATAGCAATTATTTATTGTGGAACAATGGGCCTGTTAAAGGATGTTCCTATTANCAAAGTGAAAAGTTTCGAAAGTGAATATATTGAGTTTCTCGAGCTTAAACACAGAGATGTTCTCGATAAGCTTCGGGATGGCATACTTAATAATGATATCACAGCAGTTCTTGAAAAAGTTGCTTCAGATTTAGTTNTGAAATACCGGGTACAGTAATCAGGATAACCTGAAAAATTGAATTCTAAATGGCGAATTTAAAGGCAATAAGAATAAGGATCACCTCTTTTAAGTCAACCAGACAGATCACTTCAGCAATGAAAATGGTGTCTGCTGCCAAACTGAGGAAAGCTCAGGATAAGATTGTGAGACTAAGACCCTATGCAAATAAATTACACGGGTTATTGGTTGATCTTTCACAAAGTCTGGCAGACTCTGAAGTAGACAATATCTACGGAAGAGTATCTTCTCCTGAAAAAGTTCTTGTTGTNGTGATCACNTCTAACAGAGGTCTCTGTGGAGCATTCAATACCAATGTTTTAAATGAAACAAGAAGGGTTATTTCAGAGAAATATCCTGACCAGCTCAAAAATGGCAACCTGAAGCTTTTAACAATCGGGAAGAAAGGATTTGATTATTTCAGAAAGCAGAAAGTAAATATGCTACCCGAGCAAAACAATCTGTTTAATGATCTTACCTTTGATAATGTTTCCCTGCTGGTTGAACAGATTATGAGCAGTTTTGCATCGATAGAATTTGACCGGGTGGAGTTAATTTACAATCAATTTAAAAATGCGGCTGTTCAAAACCTAACAAATGAAGTATTTCTGCCCGTTGAGGCAGTTCCAACCGGTAAGGTTAATACCACTCCNGTTGACTACATATATGAACCCAATAAAGAAGATATCATAAAGGAGTTAATACCAAAATCATTAAAAATTCAATTTTATAAAGCAGTTCTTGATTCGTTTGTAGCAGAGCACGGAGCAAGGATGACAGCAATGCACAAAGCAACAGACAATGCAACAAGCATGATTCGCGATATGACACTTCAGTACAACAAAGCAAGACAGGCAACCATTACAAATCAGATACTCGAAGTAGTAAGTGGCGCAGAAGCGCTTAGAGGTTAAAATTAATTGATTATCAGGGTTCTAAAAAATTCATCATGTATAATCAGTCTGAACTAAAAAAAGTAGTCAATAAGGCTATTGTAAATCTTTCTTATAACGAGGAAGCAGAAAAGCTTAATGAACCGGTTAAGTATATTCTCTCAATCGGGGGGAAAAGATTAAGGCCCGTTTTAGCCTTGATGGCTTGTAACCTCTTTAGCGATAAAATTGATGAGGCAATAATGCCTGCAACAGGTCTTGAGATATTTCATAACTTCACCCTTGTTCATGATGATATTATGGATCATGCACCTCTCAGAAGGAATTTACCAACAGTTCACAGTAAGTGGAACATTAATCAGGCGGTTCTTTCAGGCGATGTAATGGCATTTATTGCCAATGAATGTTTTTTACAAACTCCCCCGCAATACTTACTAAAAGTGTTCAAAGTTTTTAATAAAGCGGCAATTGAAGTATGTGTTGGACAGCAACTTGACATCGATTTTGAAAAAGCTGCAATAGTCTTGCATGAGGAGTATTTGCGTATGATTGAGCTGAAAACCGCAGTGCTTATGGCCGCTTCAGCTAAAATTGGTTCTCTAATCGGTGGCGCTGACGATAAGGATTCAGAGGTGCTCTATGAGTTTGGCAGATACCTGGGTCTTGCATTTCAGATTCAGGATGACCTGCTTGATATTTACGGAGATGCAAAAGTATTTGGCAAAAATCCCGGAGGAGACATCATTTCAAATAAAAAAACTTTTCTGCTTGTGAAAGCGCTGGAAATAGCATCAATAGAACAGGCAAAACAACTCCATGAACAATTTGCACAGAAAGAGTTTGATCCGGAACTAAAAGTAAAAAAAGTTACTGAAATCTATAATCAGCTGAATATTAAAAATATTTCAGAAAACCTTGCTAATGAGTATATTAACACCTCCTTCACTTTGCTTGGGAAGGTAGGGTCAACTAATGAAAGAAAAACAGAACTCGTAAATATTGCCAACTCACTTATTGGAAGGGACAATTAATTTATAAATATATAAGGCCGTATAAAAACACAAAAATTATTAAATTTGTCGCTACTGGAAACCTTAAATAAATAAATAAGATATATGTCACAGAATACAGGTAAAATCAGCCAGATCATTGGACCAGTCGTTGATGTTACTTTTGAAAAGCAGGGTCTGGAGATGCCTGATATTTTTGATGCGCTCGAAATAAAAAGGGATGACGGCTCCCGGCTGGTAGTTGAATGTCAGCAACATATCGGCGAAAGAACAGTCAGGACAATTGCTATGGATTCAACTGACGGACTTCGCAGGGGAATGGAAGTTGTAGCGACCGGATTACCAATTACAATGCCAATTGGAGAACAGGTCAGAGGCCGGCTTATGAATGTGACCGGGGAAGCTATTGATGGTATAGGATTTCTTGATAAAAAAGGCGGATATCCGATCCATCGAAAACCGCCAAAATATGAAGACCTTTCAACAGAAAAAGAGGTATTATTCACAGGAATAAAAGTTATTGACCTGATCGAACCCTATTCAAAAGGTGGGAAGATTGGGCTCTTTGGTGGCGCTGGAGTTGGAAAAACTGTCGTTATCCTTGAACTGATCAATAATATTGCCAAAGCATACTCAGGATTATCTGTATTTGCCGGAGTAGGAGAAAGAACAAGGGAGGGTAATGATCTGCTTCGTGATATGCTTGAAGCCGGTGTAATAACTTATGGTAAAAAGTTTCTTGAAAATATGAAATCGGGTGGATGGGACCTTTCAACTGTAGATATGGATTCCCTTAAAGAATCGAANCTGGCTCTTGTGTTTGGCCAGATGAACGAACCCCCCGGAGCAAGAGCAAGAGTTGCCCTGTCGGGTCTCTCCGTTGCGGAACATTTCAGGGATGGCGATGGAAAAAGCGGTGGCAGGGATATTTTATTNTTTATGGATAATGTTTTCAGATTTACCCAGGCCGGTTCAGAGGTATCTGCACTTCTGGGTAGGATGCCTTCAGCAGTTGGTTACCAGCCTACGCTTGCAACTGAAATGGGTATTATGCAGGAGCGTATAACATCAACCAAACATGGATCAATCACCTCAGTTCAGGCAGTATATGTACCTGCTGATGACCTTACTGACCCTGCTCCGGCTACAACATTTGCACACCTTGATGCTATAACGGTTTTGAGTAGAAAAATATCTGAACTTGGTATTTATCCTGCTGTGGACCCGCTTGACTCAACATCAAGGATCCTTACTGTCGAAATCGTAGGTGAAGCGCACTATAATTGTGCCCAGAGGGTAAAAGAGTTGCTTCAGAGGTATAATGAATTACAGGATATCATCGCCATTCTGGGAATGGATGAGCTTTCCGAAGAAGACAAACTGGTTGTTCACCGTGCGCGAAGAGTGCAGAGATTCCTGTCGCAGCCATTCACTGTTGCAGAATCGTTCACAGGTATAAAAGGTGCGCTTGTTTCAATTGAAGACACAATTAAAGGATTCAATATGATAATGGACGGGAAGGTTGATCAGTACCCCGAATCGGCATTTATGCTGGTCGGCACAATCGAAGACGCAATTGAAAAAGGCGAAAAAATTCTTGCTGCGTCAAAATAAATGGCTGATCAGGAAACATCTGTTTATTAATTATTTGTAATGAAAATAGAGATTATCACACCCGACAAAAAGATTTTTGACGGGGAAATTAAATCTGTAAGAGTTCCTGGCAAAAAAGGATCATTCCAGGTATTAAAGGACCACGCGCCAATTATCTCTACTCTTGATAATGGTTCAGTGAGAATAGTTGATCAGGAAGACAAAGAGATAATATATGAGATCACCGGAGGAGTGATTGAAGTAAAATCGAATAAAATAATTCTTCTGGCAGATTCCGTAAGATAAGATATATTGAATGACACCTGATGAATTTCGTAAACACGCCCATGATCTTGTTGAATGGATGGCAGGTTATATGGAAAATGTTGAGAGATGGCGTGTAAAGTCATCAGTAAAGCCGGGCGAAATTTTTGATAAGATTCCTGACAAACCACCTTTGCATTCAGAATCATTCGACTCTCTTATGAGGGATTTCAATGAAATAATAATGCCGGGAATAACCCACTGGCAGAATCCAAATTTTTTTGCATATTTTCCGGCAAACACAAGCCCTGCCTCAATTCTTGCTGAAATGCTTACAGCAACTCTTGGAGCCCAGTGTATGATGTGGGAAACCTCCCCGGCAGCTGCGGAGCTCGAGGAAAAAATGATGATCTGGTTAAGGGAAATGACAGGACTGCCTTCAGAATTTGAAGGTGTTATACAGGACTCCGCTTCAACTGCAACTCTCGCTGCAATTCTGACAGCACGGGAAAAGGCCACAAATTTTTCAGCTAACATTGATGGTGTCGAAAAATCAGGAGTCCTGAAAGTTTATTGTTCCGATCAGACTCATTCATCTGTTGAAAAGGCAGTTAAAATAAGTGGAATTGGCAGTAAAAACCTGGTTAAAATCTCGGTCAGGGATGATTTTTCCATGGATCCTCAAAAACTAAAAACCGCCATCATTCGTGACAAAAAAAACGGGCATATACCTTGTTGTGTAATTGCTACTCTAGGTACAACAGGAACCACTGCCGTTGATCCGTTAAGGGCTATTGGAGAGATCTGTCATGAAAATAACATATGGCTTCATGTTGATGCTGCTATGGCCGGTACTGCGCTTATTTTGCCAGAATTTCAATGGATGCTCGATGGCAGGGAATATATCGACAGTTTTGTTTTCAATCCTCACAAATGGATGTTTACCAACTTTGATTGTTCTGCCTACTTTATAAAGGATGCCGGTTCACTGATCAAAACATTTGAGATACTCCCGGAATACCTTAAAACAAGAACAAGAGGAAAAGTAAATGACTATCGCGATTGGGGTGTCCCTCTGGGAAGAAGATTCAGAGCATTAAAACTATGGAGTGTAATCAGAACTTACGGGGTTGAAGGTCTNCGTAATAAAGTAAGAAATCATATAGGTATAGCAAAAGAACTTTCTGAAATGATCTCAAGAGAGGCTGATTTTGAAATACTTGCCCCTGTAATTATTAGTGTTGTTTGTTTTCGCTATATTCCGGTCGGATATAATGAGGACCAGATAAATGTTTTGAATGAAAAGCTGAATCATCAGCTTAATGATTCCGGCAAGCTGTATCTGAGTCATACAGTTTTAAATGGGAAATACACTCTCCGGATGGTTACAGCCCAGACAAATGTAACACACGAACATGTTGAAAAGGCCTGGCTTTTGATAAAGGATACTGCCCGCGGTTTGAAATCCTGATAGATTTACATCCGACGCCTGCCAACAGTAAACCCAAATAAATCAATATTAAATAGTACCTCAACAGAAGGTAACTCATTTATATTCTTCCATGCAGACTGTACTCCTGCGGAAATCATAAATGGAATCCTGAGAAGATGAAAATCTGCNAGTAATTCCAATCCGAATGATTTAAAGGATTCTCTCCTGGAATTAGTGTAAAGTGGAACCAGTCCATTAGGAGAGCTCACATAAAATGAATTGCCCGGCCCTGAAGCATAATCATAAAANAGCCCCGTCCTGATCCTTTTAATGTAAAGAAGACTTGCTATATTGAAATCGGGGTACGCAAGAGGNAGAACATAATCAACTGAAAGTAACTCAATATCCTTCGGAAAAATATTCTTATAACCCCGGGGAAGGGAAACATAGTTCCCGTAAAAATATTTTTGCAGGACCTGTTTTTCTTTTTCAAACCCGATTTTTATTCCATTGTTGGGGAGAAAACCAGGGAAATAAAATGAAGTTTTAAGAGAGATGGATGATCCGTAAATTTTCTTGTCAAAGGGGGCAAAGGTATAAATCAGGTCGATAATCTGTGCCCATCTGGGATATATATCGCGGATTGCCGAATTATGATAGTTTGCAAAATAAAGTCTGGGAGATATAATTGTCTGACCATAATCATAGGTAGCGTCCTGTTTGATATAAACATAATCATTTCTGTAATCCGTTGAAAGAGAGGGACGCAGATATTGTGAGAATCTGCCGGAAGAGAATACGAGAGGAATATAAACAGTATTTGAAAAACTTATGCCAGGCTTAATAACAGAAGGATTGCTTACATGCTCCAACAATTTATTTATCTCCGGAATTGTACCATAATTGAGCTGCGATTCAAAGACCGGATACCATCCTTTCCAGGTTATTCTTGAATGAAAGACATTTCGTTTATCCGCTGAATACTCATAGCCAATAGTTGAGATAAGTGTACTTAAGGTATTCTGGGTCAAAATGGTAACACCGGGTCTCACAGATGCAGGATTTACTTTCAGCGATTCAAGATCTGCATAGAATGGCATCCAGCTGTGAAATCTGAAAAGGTGTTGCCATTTTCTGTATGGCTCAGGTTTATAGATAATCGTATTGTTATCAGCAGCCGAAGATGTTTTAATATCAAATCTGTTTATAAGGAACGATGAAGAACTCATTTTGTCAGCTACTTCTCTGGATGTTGATGTAATCTTTGTAAAGCAGATATTATTCCCGAGAGAGGTATAATCACCGAAAAAGACCCTGTTCCCGCTGATGCAAAGATCAATTGCTCCAAATTTTGAACGGGTCAATAAAGTAGTTTTTCTATCGGAAGTGCGGCGATAAATATTATCAGTACCGGATGAGGAGCTAATATAAAAGAGGGAATTATTTCTCAGGCAAGCAGACTGAAGATCATCTCTGGAAGCTTTAATAAGAGTTTCCCATTCCTGATTGGCAATTTTGTACGACATAATTCCTTCACCTGCTTTTGCCAGGAAAATAACAGTAACTTTCTCCCCTCCTTCAGACCACTGCGGATGCTGGAGATAGACATTCCCGGGAGCATTGACTGACTGAATTACGGCTCCGGTTTCAGCGTCAATGAGAACAAGACTGTTAATGTTATTTATGGTATTTTCGACCGCAGCTATCTTCTTCCCATCGGGAGAAACCGATGCAGCGAGATATCTCGATTTTCGTGAAAGTTTTATAACCGTTTTGCTTTTAATGTCCATCAGCTTAATAACTGAATATTCTCTATTGTCCCATCTGGNGTCAGGTTGTGTCTCAACCCAGACCAGCTTTCCTCTGGCGCAAGAGATAAACCAAGGATATACCTGGCCGGGTGTAAGGANCCTTTTTTCTGTTTTCCGGATTGGATCGATCATTACAAATGAAGGAGGGTCGGATAATGAGGTTTTTATGGCAATAATGCTATCGTTGCCAGCAAAAACAGGAGAATAGTAATTAATATATTTTCCATGTTTGTCAGGACTAACGACTTCGAAATTTTCAGGATTCTCTTTCGAGATATTTTTCGTCCATATGGCTTTTAGCGTGTCACATGTTTCCTTCCAGAGAGTTTTCTTTCTTAAGCCTGAGTTTCTTGAAAGGCTTAAATTGACCGGATTAAGGGTAAAAGGTTCGTCTGCCGTAAACTTAAGGACTTTGTTCCATATNTGAGGGTCTATTCGGGAAAGAGCCAGGGCCACCATCTGATAGCCCGATTCGTAATTGTCAGGTACAAAATCCTTATATGAGCCGTTAAGTATCTTATCGTAATTATAAATTTTCTTATTGTCAACCATCAGAGCTTTAATCTGTTTCTGGAATGACGGGCTACGTCCTCTTCCGGATTCAGTAAGGACAGATTCTGCAAACACAGCATCGCCTTCCAATAACCACATTGGAAGAAGTGAAGCAACGATCCCGGTAAATTGCTCTCCGAAAAGAAATGACATTCCTTTTGAAAAGCCCTGGTTTAATGATACCATCTGAAAAACATGGGCAAGTTCATGTATTGCCAGTTGTTGTTCAGGGGCAAGCGGAATTGTATTTTGTTCCGGAGTCGGGTATAATTCAATCCGTCTTGGAGCCCAGGCAACATAACCATTAGATTGGATGGAATAATTATGTATTACAACCGGGATTCTAAACTTTTTTTCGGGAAAAAGGGAAAGAAGTTTTAAATATGCTGCATCCAGCGATTTGGCATAAATGATTCCGCCTGAGTCGTACTTCTCGGGATAAATGACAGTGAACCTGCGTGTTTTTATCTGTTTCCATTTAAGAGAAGCCGGATCCTGGCCCGTATCATAATATTGTGCAGAGGNAGACTTTACAGAGAGCAACAATACTGCATATAAAAAGAGTAATGAATATTTCATCTAAGAAATTTATTGAGCAAAAGTAGCAAAATTAGTGAGTGATAAACTGTTGGTGATGGTATGAAAAAANTAAGTATTTTCGTCATCGGAATTAATTGACGATTTTCTTTAAATAACAATAATAAGCATGAAGAAATACAAGTTGATAAACAACATATCAGGTTGGGCTGTGTTTGTTGTTGCAGCGNTTACCTACCTGAAGACAATTGAACCAACCGCAAGTCTTTGGGACTGTGGTGAATTTATTGCTTCNTGTTTTAAACTTGAAGTAGGTCACCCTCCCGGAAACCCGGTATTTATGATTATGGGCAGGTTTTTCACTCTATTTGCCGGAGGGAATGTTTCGAAAGTATCAGCAATGGTCAATTCCATGTCAGCGCTGGCCAGTGCATTTACTATCCTGTTCCTCTTCTGGACTATTACCCACCTGGCAAGAAAAATTCTTTTGAAAGAAGAAGCCAGCTCTTCTACTGCAAGAATTATTGCAGTTATGGCTGCCGGTATCGTCGGGGCAATAGCTTACTCTTTTTCTGACTCTTTCTGGTTTTCTGCAGTTGAAGGTGAAGTATATGCCAGTTCAGCATTTTTTACTGCTCTTGTTTTCTGGGCAATCCTTAAATGGGAGGATGTGGCCGATGAAAAATATGCCGACAGATGGATAATCCTTATCGCGTTCCTGATGGGACTCTCCATTGGAGTCCATCTTCTTAATCTGCTGACACTTCCCGGAATGGTCCTGGTCTATTATTTTAAGAAATTCGAATTTTCCTGGAAAGGATTATTAATCTCATTGGCAACATCTATAATACTCCTTACATTGCTGATGTATGGAATAATGCCGGGTGTTGTAACCATCTCTTCAAAATTCGACTGGTTTTTCGTAAATACCCTGGGACTTCCTTCAAATAGCGGAATGGTTTTTCATGTAATCCTTATTGCAGTCCTGTTTATTTTTGCTGTTAAATTTTCATTTTCATCTTCAAACAGAATTAAAAATGGAGTTTTTTCCATTGCTGCNCTTTTCTTTACCGGTATCTGGATTATTTCTGGTTCCAGTGTTCTTAATATAATTGTACTATTGTTAATATCCGGAGTCATCTGGTACATAGCAGAAAAGAGCAGGACCACACTTAATACCTTACTTACAGCTATAATGGTTATTCTGATCGGATATTCCGCCAATGCGATTATTGTGATCAGGTCGTCAGCCAATACTCCNTTAAATGAAAATAATCCNTCAAATCCATTCAATCTTCTCTATTTTCTGAACAGAGAGCAATACGGTGAACGGCCATTATTTAAAGGTCCGTATTATAATGCACCGGTTATTGATTACAAAGACGGAAAACCCAAATATGCCCTTGCGAATGGAAAATATATCAGCACAGGGCATAACCTTGAACGCATATACGACCAAAGATTTATTACTCTTTTCCCTAGAATGTGGAGCGATCAGAATGACCATCAGGAGGTTTACAAGGAATGGGGCAGGGTTAAAGGAATTCCGATACAGACTACAGATCAGAACGGGGAGAAGACTGTACTNAAGAGACCAACATTTAAAGAGAACCTCAAATTTATGTTTTCGTACCAGTTTGGTTACATGTATTTCAGGTATTTTATGTGGAATTTTTCCGGTAAACAAAATGACACTCAGGGAACCGGAGGTGCTGTAAATGGGAATTGGATCACCGGGATTAAATTCCTGGACGAGCCAAGACTTGGAACTTCCGATTTGCCGGGTGATATGAAAACCGATCCCTCGAGGAACAAATATTATCTGTTACCGTTTCTTTTGGGAATTGCAGGTATGTTCTATCAGCTAAACCGCGATAACAAAAACTGGGGAATAACACTTTTGCTTTTTGTAATGACCGGAATAGCAATTGTACTCTATCTTAACCAATATCCGAACCAGCCCAGGGAGCGGGACTATGCCTATGCCGGATCATTTTACTTTTTCTCTGTCTGGATAGGTCTTGGAGTACTTGCCCTCTTCGAAGGGTTATCAAGACTTGCCGGTGAAAAGATTGCCGCGCCGGTTGCCGGAATATTATGTTTTCTCGCAGTACCTGTTGTTATGGGTGTGGAAAACTGGGACGATCATGACCGTTCAGGACGTTATCTGGCCCGCGATGTTGCGTTTGACTATCTGAATTCCTGTGCACCTGATGCGATTCTTTTTACTAATGGTGATAATGATACCTTTCCGTTATGGTATGCACAGGAGGTAGAAGCCAAAAGAACTGACATCAGGGTATGCAACCTGATGCTTCTTAACACCGACTGGTATATTGACCAGATGAAATCCCGAACTTACGGATCAGCTCCTCTTCCGGTTACCCTTCCGGTTAAAAAATATTATGATGGGATTAATAATCAGCTCTTCATTGTGGAAAAAACAAAAGACCCGGTCGATATTTCAACAATAATTGATTGGGTAAACAGTGATAATAAAGCAACCAAAGTACAGGTCTCCTCCGGAGAAGTCGGAGAGTTGCTGGATATTATACCATCAAGAACGATCAGGATTCCTGTTGATAAAGAAAAAGTACTGGCATCCGGAACAGTTAAACAGGAAGATGCAGATAAGATTGTTCCTTATATTGATATCAAACTTAAAGGAAATTCAATTCTTAAAAGCCAATTGATCGTTCTGGACATTCTGGCACATAATAACTGGCAACGACCTATATATTTTGTTACCGGATATCATAATGACGCTTTGGGTCTTGAGGAATATTTTCAACTTGAAGGGCTCGCTTACCGTTTTGTACCGATTAAATCGCAAAATAAAAGCTGGCTTGAATACGGACGGATTAATACAGATGTTATGTACGAGAATATGATTAAAAAATTTGTGTGGGGAGGGGCGAATAAGAAAAACGTAGATATTGATTACAATCATAAGCGTACTATTATTGTGGTTAAAGCCCGGCTGAATTATGCCAGGCTCGCAAAAGCTCTGTCAGCTGAGGGGAAAAACGAAAAAGCTATCGAAACACTTAATTTTTGTATGGATGCATTACCTCTTAATAAAATCCCATACGATCCCTATATGTCAGATATAATTGAAGCATACTTCGCAGCCGGGGCTAAAGAGAAAGCTGTTGAAATGACCAATGCTTTCTGTAATTACTATTATGAGAGACTTGATTATTACCTTAAACAAAAACCTTTTATTATCAATTCTGCCGAATTTGAGATTCAGACAGCTATTCAATATACATCGCGTGTTGCAAATGCCTGTACAGCAAACGGGAAACCGGAAATGGGCGAAGAGATAACCAGGAAGCTGGAAAGCTATTACACAAATTATGTTAAGATGATGCAGCCGGAAACAAAGTGATTTAAGGAGATCAGTAGGAATGAGGAATGGAAATACCTGTTTTTAGGTATTTTTCGAGAATGTAAAAGATCTTTTCCGGGTAAATGGGTTTTAATATATACTCATTGCATCCTGCTATATAAGCCTCTGTTTTGGCCTGCTCAGAAGAATATGCAGTGATCATAATAACAGGCGTACTCTTTCTTTCTTTACGAAGTATTCTTACGCATTCGATTCCGTTAATAAGCGGAATCAGAAAATCCATAAAAACAAGATCAATAGTTCTGTTCCCCTGGGCTAAATAATCAACAAACTCCTTTCCGGTATGGAATATCATTACATCAGCACCTGAATTTTTTAGTAATGTTTCATAGTACCTTATCGAGGGGAGGTCGTCCTCAACAATAAGTATGTTTTTGCCTGTAAGCTCTAAATTGCTGATATTCAAGGTCATTTATGAGTTTTGTTTGACTCGTATAAAATTACGATAAGAAAAGGATCTTGAGCCTGCATATTTAGGCAATTATTAACATTTTATCAACACTACCTAAAATATTGGTGAATTGAGATATTTGGTTTCTTAAATAAAATTGTGCAATTTCGTATTAATAAACCGGGGATATCATGTTCAGACAATATCGCTTTATCAAATTTTCAGTCCTTTTTTTTGGATTGATATTAATGATCAATAATGCCTTTAGCCAGGGAGGAACTAATAATGGTACAAGGGCTGTTTTTATTTTTGATATAGCAAAATATATTGATTACGGACCAGGTTTCGCAGATTCTTCTGTTTTCAGAATAGGTATTCTTGACAAAGATGTTGCATTATTTTTCGAAATGGGTAACATGAGGAAAACCAGAACAATGATTCAGGATAAACCTGTAGAGATTGTTAAATTNAACTCTGAAAATCAGATAATTTTCACACAGCTTTTATATGTTAATAAGGCAAGTGGTTTTAACCTGAATAAAGTTAAAGCTNTAATCGAGAAACATCAAACCTTGCTAGTGACTGAGGGCTATGAATTCAGGGAATCAATGATAAATTTTATGGGGGTGGAAGGAGAGATGCCTAAATACAGTGTAAATGAAGACCTCATCAATAAAGAAGGAATGAAGGTGAATTCAAATATGATGTTTCAGGCTATTAAAACCAAGGAAGATTGGGAAAATCTTTTCGGAAAGGCTAGTGAACAGATAGTAATACAGAGAGATACAATCCGTCTGCAATTAGAAATGATAAACGCTCAAAAAACGGAAATACTTAAACAGAAAGCACTTCTTGACAGTCTTGACAAAGAGATAACAACAAAAGAGGAAACACTAAACGAGAAGCAAAAAGTTCTTGAAAAACAATTTGTTCAGATAAGCAAACAAAAGGGAGAAATTTCAGTCCAGAAACAAACAATAGCCGTTCAGCAGAATGAAGTTCAGGTGCAAAAGGATACCCTTACGAACCAGAAGGGAAAAATTGCTGTGCAAATGGCAAGGATTGATGACCAGTTGAAAAAGATAGAAGAACAGAAGGGTAAGATAAAAGTGCAGCTTGAAGCAATTGAAAAACAAAAACTGATACTTTATTTTGTTCTTTTTGCCCTGCTTCTGGTAAGTTTCCTTGGTTACTATATCTACAGAGGGTATAAAATAAAAAAAGATGCGAATATCAAACTTGAAGAGAAGAACAGAACAATTTCGTTGCAAAAGGATGAAATTGAAAAGCAAAGGGACCTTGCTGCTGCCCAGAGAGATCAGATAGGTTACCAGAAAAGACATATTGAGGATAGTATCATGTATGCCAAGAGGATACAGACTGCCTTGATTCCATCTCTCGAGTATTCAGTGATAAGCTAGAGCATTTCGTTATATATAAACCTCTTGCAATTGTCAGCGGTGATTTTTATTGGGTAAGCGCACAGGATAATCCCCAGGTGATAATTTCAGCTGACTGTACCGGGCATGGAGTACCCGGAGCATTTATGAGTATGCTCGGAGTGACAATGCTAAACGAAATTGTTAATGGGAAACATATTCTTATGCCCGACCAGATAATTGAAAATCTGCGTCAGGGAATAATAAAATCATTAAAACAGGTTGCTGAAGAAGATAGCATTAAAGACGGGATGGATATTGCTGTATGTGTTGTTGATTTCGATAAAAACATACTTTGGTATGCAGGAGCCAATAGCCCGCTATATCTTGTCAGGAGGCGGAGAGCTGATGCACTACAGAGCTGATAAGATGCCTGTGGCGATTCATTATAAAATGGAGCCATTCACACTTCATAAAATAGATCTTCGGAAGGGCGATGCATTTTATATTTTCTCTGATGGTTTTGCAGATCAGTTTGGCGGGCCCAAACAGAAAAAATTCATGTCGTTGCAACTCAGGGAAACACTTGTAGCAATGGCAGGAAAACCCATGCTTCAGCAGGGCGAGCGGCTCAATGAGATATTTGAAGAGTGGCGTGGCGACGGCCCCCAGATAGATGATGTGACTTTGATAGGGATCAGGTATTGACTATCTGCAAACCCATTTAGTTGTGACCCCAGCTACTGTAACATCCTTCGTTGATTCTATACCAAGTAATGCCACATCACAATATTCTGTATCACTTCCGGTTGTCAGAAGTGTCCCTCCTGAATCATAAGTATTCTGCTGGCAGACCTTACAATTCTTCTGACATGATGGGAATGACAAAGCAATTAGAACAAATGCGGCAGCATACATTAATTTTCTTTTCATACAGATTATTTTAAAAACAAAGATACTAAAACTCTTTTCTTCACAGAGCAGAATTACAACAAAATGGTTGAGTCTGTAAAGTTTTGAAAGGAATAATGCATCATATCACAAAAATGACAGTCATTTGAACAGGAATGAAAATATTTATAAATTGCATAAAAATTAATTGTCATGGAAGACTCAAAAATGAAAAAACATGTAACAGTGGTCGGAGCTATTCAAATCGGTATCGGCATCCTAAGTCTGATCGGAGCTGTTGCCACCTTCTTCGCACTTAGATTTGCACTGGGGGTGACGGGAGGTGATGAAACAGGACAAATTGTTATCAGATTTCTATCTGTAAGCCTTCCGATACTCATAGTGTTTCTGGCAACTCTTTCACTGGTTGGCGGGATAGGNCTTCTTGCCTATAAATCGTGGGCAAGGTATCTTGTAATCGTTGTTGCTGCACTTGGTTGCCTTTTTATCCCTATCGGAACTCTAAGCGGTGTATACGCACTATGGGTTCTTTTGCAGGATGATACTGTTAAATTATTCGAACAGAAATAATTTCTGAAAAATATATTGAGTAGAGACGTCCAAATTGGGCGTCTCTACTTATTTTTGTAGGATAATTAAGACAATTGTAATGGCTGACGACAATAAGATCATTTTTTCGATGTACAGAGTGGGGAAATCATTCCCTCCTCACAGACAGGTACTTAAAGACATTTCACTCTCATTTTTCCTTGGTGCCAAGATTGGAATAATCGGTTTGAACGGATCGGGAAAATCAACGCTACTGAAAATAATTGCCGGCATGGAAAAGGAATACCAGGGAGAAGTTACCTTTCTTCCGGGATATTCTGTAGGGCATCTTTCACAGGATCCACTTCTTAATGAGAACCGAAGCGTAAAAGAAATTGTTGAGGAGGGGCTGAAGGATACTATAGAGATAATAAGGGAATTCGAAAAGATAAATAACAGNTTTGGTGAGACGGAAGTTTATGAAAATCCTGATAAGATGCAACAACTNATGGATCGTCAGGCTGTCCTCCAGGAAAAAATTGATTACGCCGATGGCTGGAATATTGAACACAAGCTCGAACGTGCTATGGATGCCCTGCGGTGTCCCGACAGTAATGCCAGGGTTAATGTTCTTTCCGGTGGAGAGCGCAGGAGGGTTGCATTATGCAGGTTACTCTTACAGCAACCTGATATACTGCTGCTTGATGAACCCACTAACCACCTCGATGCAGAATCGGTACAATGGCTTGAAACTACACTTAAACAATATAAAGGAACAGTGATATGCATTACTCACGACCGCTATTTTCTTGATAATGTTGCCGGATGGATACTTGAACTCGACCGGGGTGAAGGAATACCCTGGAAAGGCAACTATTCTTCGTGGCTTGAACAGAAAGCAAAAAGGCTTGAGTCTGAGGAGAAAGGAAATGTTAAAAGAAGAAAGATACTTGAACGTGAGCTTGAATGGGTAAGAATGTCGCCCAAAGCACGTCACGCCAAATCAAAAGCAAGGTTAGGTGCATATGAAAACCTTCTTAATCAGGATGTCAAGCAGAAGGAAGATAAACTTGAAATATTCATACCCAACGGACCCAGGCTTGGCGATAAAGTTATTGAAGCCCATTCAGTAACGAAATCATTTGAGGATAAATTGCTGTTTGAAGGTCTTGAATTCAGCCTTCCGCCAAATGGAATTGTTGGTGTAATCGGCCCGAATGGAGCCGGAAAGACAACTCTCTTCAGAATGATCATGGGACAGGAAGAGGCGACCAAAGGGACATTTAAAATAGGAGATACCGTAACTCTTGGATATGTCGATCAGGCTCATGCGGCAATTGATCCTGCCAAAACTGTGTATGAAGTAATTTCCGGAGGCCAGAACGATGTAATGGTAGGAAACCGACTTGTGAATGCAAGAGCTTACGTGGCACGCTTTAACTTCACGGGAGGCGATCAGGAAAAGAAATGTGGTATTCTTTCAGGAGGGGAAAGAAACAGGCTGCATCTTGCTCTTACGTTGAAATCTGGAGCAAATGTTTTACTTCTTGACGAACCAACTAACGATATAGACGTTAATACTCTGAGAGCACTGGAAGAAGGTCTTGAAAATTTTGCAGGATGTGCTGTCATAATTTCCCACGACAGATGGTTTCTTGACAGGGTTACAACTCACATGCTGGCTTTTGAAAGCAATTCAAAAGTTGTATGGTTCGAAGGCAATTATTCTGATTATGAAGAAAACTATAAAAAAAGAGTTGCTGATACTACTCCGGCAAGGATTAAATACAAAAAACTGGTCTAAAGGTTTAACAAATTTCTTTGTGTAACTTAGCGCCTTTGTGCTTTGGTAGCAAAAAAAATAGCCACTGAGACACCAAGACANCAAGATTCACCAAGAAAGACTATTGCCTTCAATAAATAANGATCTAAATGAAAACCAAAATCCTTTCAGCTTTTGTATCAATTATTTTAATACAATTATTCTCTATCCAATTGTCACCTGGACAGATCGGAACCCGTTTCCCTTCCGAAAAAAAAACAGTCACAGATCCGGTAACAGGTACCAGGCTTACATTTTTAACAAGTAACTCTGCCGGCGATTCAAAAATTTACCAGACGCATAATCAATGGACATCAGATGGGAACTGGGTCATTTTCCGCTCAAACAGAGTACGGGGTGAGGCTATGGCTGTCAACGAAAAAACAGGTCAGATTGTTCAGGTAAGTGAAGGTGGATATACCGGTATGCTAAACGTTGCAAGAAAATNAATGAAGCTCTATTTTATGAGAAATACACCAAAGGAACCAGGTTCAGCTGGCCCTGGCGGAGGAGCGGTTCAGGTAATCGAAGTAGATCTCGCGAAGCTGTTTGCCGACAGTGAAGCCGGTACTTTAAAACCTGCCCCGGACTATCAACGCGTATGCGGAACTACTCCGGCGGAAATGGGTGCCGGAGGTGATATGGCACTNGATGCTGATGAAGAGATGGTTTATTTCAGAGTCGGGAAAGCGGAATCTGCGAAACATATTCCGGAGGGTACAAAGATTGAAGCTAATTTCGGACCCAGGAACATGGGTGCAGGACCTTCAGGACTGGGTAGCATGAATATAAAAACCGGCGAAACAAAATTCGTTGTTGCTGTTCCTTTCCAGGTTGGTCATATACAAACCAATCCATGGGTTCAGGGAGAGATCATTTTTTGCTGGGAAACGGGAGGTAAAGCACCTCAGCGCACATGGACAGTAATGGCTGATGGAAGCGGTTTACAACCACTGTATCCCGAGTCAGAGTACGAATGGGTAACCCATGAGGCAGTAATCTCAAAAGATGAAGTTGCAATCGCAATTATGGGACACAGAAAAGTTGGAACAGGTAAAGTATCTGCCGCACAAGCAATACCTGCAAAAACAGCAGATCCTGCAAATCCTGGTCAGGAAGCAGGATGGGGGCCATCAGGGACGCGGGAAAAACCAACAGGGCTGGGAATAGTAAACCTCAGAACACATGAAATGACAATTGCCGGACAGACATCATCCGGCAGTGGCCTCTGGCATGTAAATGGTTCTTCTGATGGCCGCTGGGCTGTAGGAGATGATTTCAAAAGAGGAATCTACCTTATTGACCGGCATACGCATGAAATGATATTGTTATCTGCCGGTCATAAAGAGACTGCCTCAGACCATCCACATCCGACCTTCAGCGCTGATGGCACAAAAATTGAGATTCAATCTGCTATGTTGTCTGAGGATAACAGGTCAATGAATATCTGTATTATACCGGTACCTGAAGAATGGTTAAAAAGGAAATATTAGATTTGTGATCATATCAACTTTTTGAATTATTTTTAATGAACATTTAAGAATTTTGAAGATGATAAAAGCAATCTTTTTAGCAATTTTTTTCTCAATCACCTTTATGTATGAGATCGGAGCGGTTACTACGAGAGATTCTGTGAATGTTCCCTCATTTGGCAAAGTTTATATTTATAACCTTACTACCACTCCTCAGAATGTAATAATAATGATTTCCGGAGATGGAGGCTGGAAATTCGGTGTTGTTGGTTTTTCTGAGACGTTTTCTGAGATGAATACCCTGGTGATCGGGGTTGATATACTTCGGTATTTCAAGGATCTCAGGCTACGGANAGATGACTGTTATAATGTTGCCGCCGATTTTGTACAACTGGCAACCGAGGTAGAGAAAAAATACAATTTTCCTGATTATAAGCCACCGGTAATTATGGGATATTCAAGCGGTGCAACACTTGTTTACGGGATATTGGCCCAGGCAAGGCCCGGAACATTTATCGGAGGAATATCCATTGGTTTTTGTCCCGATATTGAGCTTCCTAAAATGNTTTGTGAGATAAATGGCCTCACGGTAAAAACCGATATTCCCGGGAAACGATATATTCTTCAACCCGATGATAAACTGGGAAATCCATGGATAGTCCTTAACGGGCAGTTAGATAGAATATGCAATTATCCGGATGTTGTGGATTTTATGGCCAAAACAAAAGGGGCAGAATTAATTACTTTACCAAAGGTTGGTCATGGATTTGCCAAATGGAACGATTTTATGCCTCAATGGAAAGACGCNTTTAACAGGTTAGTCGCAAATTATGAAAAAGTTAAACCTCCCAAAGTAGATATTGCCCAGGTTAAAGACCTCCCGGTAGTTATTACACATTCCAAAACTCCGGANAAGCAGGCTCCGGTTGCATTATTGATTTCTGGTGACGGGGGCTGGTATGGATTTGAACAATCAATTGCAGATAATCTTGCCAAACAGGGAATTCCAACAATTGGTCTGGATTCAAAAAAATATTTTTGGAATCGTCGTACACCAGAAGAGACTGCATCAGACATAGCTAAAGCTCTGAATTTTTACAGTAATGAATGGGNAAGAGATAAGTTTATTCTGATAGGCTATTCTTTAGGGGCTGAGATTGTTCCATTCATTGTGAACAGGTTACCGGAGGAGATAAAATCAAAGGTTGAATCTGCAGTCCTTTTATCTCCTGCCANAACTACCGACTTTGAGATCCATATTTCAAATATGCTGGGAATGGGCAACCGGCAGAATACCTACAATACAATGGATGAGATCACTAAAATGAGCGTTCCAACCCTTATTATCTTCGGCGACGGGGAGAAAACAGAGATTCCGGAATTATTAAGCAAAACCCCTGTTGTAATCAGAAAGATTCCTGGAGATCACCATTATAAATTTAACCTGACGCTGATCATGCAGACAATGAAAGACAACAAAGCATTCTGAAAATTGTAAATCTGATTAGTTGAGGCAATGATAAAAGATAATCCATCAGCGACTGTAAAAAACTTTTTTAAGGAAAAAGTCTTCATTTTTCTTAACGAAAATGCGAAGCTCATTACTCAGTTTATTTTCACAGCCCTTTTCATGGTTCTGGCTGCATGGTTTATCTTTCATCAGAAACATGAATTGAATTCCGTCATAATTGTCATCTCTGATGCAAATAAATATTGGGTACTAGCCGGACTTGGACTTGTTCTCTTTTATATCTTTATTCAGGGTGTGATGTACGTTACATCTTTTGCTTCTATTGAGGTAAGGTTGAAGATCTGGGATGCAATTATTCTGTTTCTCAAACGCAATTTCATCAGTGTTTTTCTTCCTGCCGGAGCAGTATCTTCTCTTGCATTTTTCAGTAATGANATAGAAAAAAAGGGGATCACCCGTACACAGGTTTATTTTGCCTCTTCCATATATGCTTTTGTTGGAATTCTTTCGGTTGTTATTGTGGCAATACCGGCTTTCCTGTTCGTTGTATCTGGAGGGAACATCGGAATGGGAAAATGGTATGCACTGGCAGGTGTTATATTGATATTGTTGTTTTTTGGGTTCATTTACTATTCCCTTTTGAGAAAGGGGAAACTTTATTATTGGATTGTAAAGGTTTATCCTAAGGCTGAACTTTTCATCGAAGACCTTAAAAACAACAAAATTAACCGCAGGCAATTTATTTATACTATCCTAATATCAGTTCTAATTGAATTTGTGGGGATTGGTCATGTTTATATATCGATGATGGCCCTGAATTTCCCTGCCTCACTTTCGACGGCTATACTGGCTTATATTATTGTAGTGATATTCCTTATCATTTCACCTTTCCTGCGTGGGCTGGGAGCTATTGAAGTATCGATGACATACGTTCTTATTCATGCCGGTTACAACA
>JGI24134J36421_10000089_pt1 | contig 23721 bp, 25 predicted proteins | sample BarGraNGADG00312_FD_36421 | JGI IMG/M metagenome (IMG submission 36421) | reverse complement strand
TGGCTCATCGCAATCGAGGGTGTACTTGGGGTCTGAAGCCGCCGGTCTCGAGCAGGCTGCGGGCGATGTAGTGGGTGAGGTTGCGGAACCCGAGGGCGGTGCCGCGTAGGTGCTCGAGGCGGCCGTTGATCGCCTCCGTGGGCCCGTTGGACGTGCCGGGGCGCTCGAAGTAGGCCAGGACATCCGCCGACCGCTTCTTGAGGGTCCGCCCGAGGGTGGTGACCTCGCTCAGCGCGGTCGGGACGCTATGGCTGACGGACCCGATCAAGCGGGTCATCATCGCTCGGCCGGTGGCCCGGTCGGGGTGGCGGTAGGCGGCGATCACGCCCTGGTAGACGCCCCAGGTCACCTCGACCTCGACGTGGTCCTCGACCGCGAACAACGCATGGATCCGCTGCTTCTGCTTGTCGGTGAGCAGGTCGGTGCCGGTGTGCAGGGTGCGCCGGGCGGAGTAGAGCGGGTCGCCGGCGTGGCCGCGGTGCCCGTGCAGGTCCTGTTGGACGCGGCGGCGGCATCGGTCCAGGGCGTCGCCGGCCAGGCGGGCGACGTGGAAGGGGTCCATCACGCAGGTCGCGTCGGGCAGCTCTTCGGTGGTCGCGGTCTTGAACCCGGTGAACCCGTCCATCGCGACGACCTCCAGCCCGGCCCGGAAGGTGGCGGGCCGGTTCGCGAGCCATGTCTTGAAGGCCTGCTTGGAGCGGCCGGGCACCATGTCCAGCAGCCGCGAAGGCCCGGTGCCGTCGCGGATCGGGGTCAGGTCGATGATCACCGTGACGTACTTGTCCCCGCGGCGGGTGTGCCGCCACACGTGCTCATCGACCCCGAGGACGCGCACGCCGTCGAACCGGTGCGGGTCGTCGATCAGCACCCGATGGCCTTCGGCCAGGACCGCGGTGTTCGCGGTGTGCCACGAGACCGCCAGTGCTTCAGCGACCCGCGCGACGGACAGGTGCGCCACGACCAAGCCGTGCAGCGCCCAGGCCAGCGCCCCGCGGGACAGCTTCGACCTCGGCTCGGCCGCTGCGCTGGTGTCCTGGCGCCACACATGCCCGCAGCCGGTGCACCGGTAGCGGCGCACCCGCACCTCCAAGACGGTGGGCCGCCACCCGAACGGCTCGTGCGCTAACCGCCGGGTCACCGTGTCCCGCACGGCACCCTCGCACCCGCACCGACGACACCACTGGTCCGGGGCGACGACCCGGCAGGCCAGGACCGCACGATCCGGCTCCAAGCGCTGGCCGACCACCTCCAGGCCGAGCCCGTCCAGGCCGGCGAACGTGGTCAGGTCACAGCAGGCGAAGGTAGCGTCAGGCACGTCGAGGTCTTCCCGATGAGCGGCGTAGGAACCCTCATCCTCGGGAGACCTCGACCCCTACCCGGTCACCGACGCGCCGGCCCACTCACCCCGGACTACACCCTCGATTGCGATGAGCCGGCAAAGTGGCCGTAGAGGTGGCGGCTGATGACCGGTCCCTCAAGGTCGAGGTCGACGACGACTCGGGCGGGGTCGGGGCTCATGGCGAGGGTCCTCCAGGTCGGTATATCGAAAGTGCAGATGAGCGGCCATCGTGGCCACGATGGGCTCCGACGGTGCGGTTCTCAGATCTCCAGGTCCCGCAGCACCCCGCGGCGCACATTCATCACGATGTTGNCCGCGACCTTGCGGCGCCGCTCCCACGCGAACTCCCGAACCTCCAACCACAGCTGGGTGGCCACGAGCTCGTCGATCCGCGCACTCACGCCCCGGAGCCGGTGCGCCACCACACGGGCACCCGGCAGCAGCACCCACGCCAGGGCTCCGACCGCGACGACGTCGTGACCGCAATTTGGGATCGCGGACGCCGGTCGTTCCGACCGTCGAGACGAGAACCGGCCGCCCACCGTTGAGCCGGGCCCAACGCAGCGGATCGTCACCGATGCTCGCAGACAGGTATAAATGTTCGCCGTTGTCGTCGGGGTCCTCGGTGAAGTGGGCCATGAGGTACGTGGCCGACGCGGGCAGGTGCTCCACGCCCGTCATCCCTTCACCGATCCGGCGACCAAGCCGCTGACGATATGCCGCTGCATCACGATAAAGAACACGAGCATCGGCAGGAGCACCACCACGGTGAGGGTCATGAACGTTGGCCAATTCGTAGTGAACTGCCCGACTGCCGTGTAGACCTGAAGGACGAGGGTCTGCCGGGTGGGTGAGCTGATGAAGACGTTCGGGAGCAGGAAGTCGTTCCACACCCACATGGTCTGGAAGACGCCGACCGTGACCAGGATGGGCCGGATTAGCGGCAAGACGATGGCGTAGTAGATCCGCCAGGGTCCGGCCCCGTCGACTCGGGCCGCCTCGAAGATCTCCAGGGGCAGAGTGCGCATGTACCCGACGATGAGGAAGTAGCAGAAGATCGAGCCGGCGCTGTAGATCAGCACCAGGCCGTTGAGAGAGTCGACGAGGTGAGCCTTGGCGAACATCTCGTACTGCGGGATCAGCGTCGCCTGGCCAGGGACGACGAACGCCACCGCGAGCACAACTCCCAGAATCCCTGCCAGCTTCTTGCTCCCGACGACCACGGCGAAGGCCGCGAGGGAACCGATCACCAGCATGAGCCCGATGGAGAGCACAGTCACGTACAGCGTGTTGAGGAAGGACCTGACAACTGGAGTGTCGCGGAACACGGTTACGTAGTTGTCGAGGTTGAGCGACGACGGCAGACCGAGAGGCGACGCCAGAGTCTCGGCCTGGGTCTTCAACGTGTTGACCACGATGTAGTAGAAGGGCAAGGCCACGACGGCCGAGAGCAGGAGCATCACCACCGACGTGACCAGGGATCGGCGCTGCTTCATGAGAAGCGTCCCTCCATCCGACGGGAGAACCTCAGTTGGACGAGCACGACCCCGCCGACCGCAAGGAGGAACAGAACGGCCAGGGCCGACGCCGTGCCGTAGTCACCCCGGGCGATACCGCTCTGGATGATCGACTGAGTCAACGTGCGGGTCGCGAAACCGGGTCCGCCGCCGGTCAGGGTGAACGGAAGGTCGTAGACCTTGAGGCCCCCGGTCATCAGCAGGAGCCAGCTGACGGTCATAGCCGGCGCGAGCAGCGGCAGCGTGATGAAGCGGAGCTGCTGCGACCGGGAAGCGCCATCGATGCGCGCGACCTCGAAGTACTCAGCCGGGATGGCCTGGAGGTAGGCGAGGTAGAGGACCGCGTGCCAGCCGGTCTGCGACCAGAGGCTGACTGCGATGACCGACGCCTGCGCCAGGTGCGAGTCAGCGAGCCACGGCACCGGCCCCACCCCGAACACCGATCGAAGCATCGTGTTGAGCGCCCCGGACCCGAGCGGGTTGAGGATGAAGCCCCACACGAGGCCAAGGATCGCCGCGCTGGGCACCGCAGGGAAGAAGTACACCGACCGGACGAGATTCCGCCCGGCGAAGGCCCGGTTGAGGACCAGTGCCAGCGGGATCGCAGCCACCGTGACGAGCACCGTCGTCGCGACAGCAAAGAGCAACGTGAAGGACAGGCTCGAGATCAGCGACGTGTCCGAGAAGATCCGCGCGTAGTTGCTGAACCCGACGAAGTTCACATCGGTCGAGTAGCCCGTGTAGTCGGTGAAGCTGAAGTACACCGATCGGGCCAGAGGGATCAGGAAGAGAATGAGGAAGACGGCGAGGATCGGCGCCGCAAAACCCCAGGTACCCACCGAGTCGATCCTGCGGCGGACCCGTGCGTCTCGATGCGTTCCGTCGTCGATGGCGACGTTTGCCACCCTGGTGATGGACATCCGATCACTCACTCCGTGGTGATGTGGATGGTGCGCGCGGAGGGGGATCCGCGCGCACCATCAGCGGCAGTGTGCGTCAGCCGAGCGACGCGAGCTTCTTGTCCATTCCTGCCGCAACGTCGGCGGCGCTGATCGAGCCCTGGACGAGCTGCTGGATTAGAGCAGTGGCCTCGGTCAGCAGGGCGTCCTGATCCCTCTCCCACGATGACATCGGCAGGTAGAAATCGCCTGCCCGGACCCCGTCAGCGAGGTCGCTGAGCGAGGCGTCCACGACGGGTGTGAAGTCCTTGGTCGTCGTGATCGATCCGGTCTCCTTGTTGTACATCTCCACGGCGGTCTTGCTCTGTATGAAGTCAAGGAAAGTGAGCGCCGCATCGAGGTGTGTGGTCTTGGCGTTGATCGCCAAGCCNGGGGAGACCGCACCGACCCAGTAGGTGTCGCCCGTCGTGGCACCGGGAACGGCCATGAANTTGAACCTGAGGTCAGGCGCGGCCGTGTGGATGCCACCAGGAGTCCACGAACCAGTGGAGATCATCGCGACCCGGCCCGCCTCGAACTCCTGCATCACCTGGTCCCCGCTCAGCGCGGCCGCACTGCGGTCCAGGTAGCCCTTGTCGACCAGCTCCTGGAAGAGCGTCAGGGGCGCGGTCCAGGTGTCGGCAAAGCTCGACGCGCCCGAGAAGATGGCCGCGTCCATGGTCCCACCCATCGAGGCGTTCACACCTCCGACCAGCGCGCCCAGCGTCACGGGCACCGAGTCGATGGCCTCGAGGAAGGGGGCGATACCGGCGTCCTTGAGCTTCTGGCACAGGTCCATGAACTCGGCCCAAGATTGGACCGGGCCGGTGAAGCCCACCTGGCTCAGAAGGTCCTCGTTGTAGAGGATGCCCCCACCCCACGACGAGATGGCCATGCCGTAGACCTTGCCGTCCTGGGTGTAGGGCACCTTGGCGGCATCAGCGATGTTGGACATGAACGGCTGGTCGCTGAGGTCAGTGACCAACCCGGAGTCCATCAAGTCGGTCCGGTTCTCTGCGGTGATGATGAAGACGTCCGCGGCCGTCCCCGCGCTGAGACGCGTCTGCAGCGTCTGGATGTACTCGGCGACCGGCGGCGCCCAGGAGAACTCGACCGTGATGTTGGGGTGCGCCGCCTCGAAGGCGTCGATGATCGGCCGCATGGTCTCTTCGTTTTCCCAGGACAGGAAGGAGACAGTGGTGGGCTTGGCGGAGTCGCTGGTCGTCGAACCGCCGCTCGTCGCACNGGCATCGGACGACGGGCTCGAGCACGCCGCGAGGCTGACCGCCAGGGCNCCCGCGGTCGCGATCGCGGCAAGTCGTCCGCGTCGGGTCGGAAGCTGGTAACTGAGCATCATTGCCGCTTACCTACTTTCTTGTCGGGTTGAAACGGCCGAGGAGCCAGCCGGGGTGAAGTGAGATCGATCCGAGCGCCGTCGACCGGCAGAACCTCATCGAGGAGCCCGTCGTCACGGTGGTGGAGGAAGTCAAAGCGGATCGCACGGTGATAGCCGTCGGATCCGGGAGTGAACGCGTGGTAGGCGATCACCCACGTGTCGGTGGCCTCGACGTGAACGATCGAGTGGTGACCGGTACCGACCACGCCGAGCGCCTCGCTCTTGCGCACGAGGAAGCCGCGATCGGTCCACGGGCCGAGCGGGCCGGGGCCCGTCGCGTACCGAACCGAGTAGTCCGGTGAACGGGTGTCGTTCTGCGACCACGTCAGGTAGTAGACGTCGCCGCGCCGATGGATGAAGGCCGCCTCACAGAACTCGGGTGGTTGATGGGAGACGACGTCCGCAGGATCGAAGCTCACCAGGTCCGGGGCCAAGAGGACGGTGTGCATCGTCGAGTTGCCCCAGGACAGGTAGACGCGGCCGTCCCGGTCGCGGAACACCGAAGGATCGATCGCGACACCCGCCCACTGCCCCGGTCGGACGAGCGGCTTGCCGATGTCCACGAACGGACCGACCGGTGAGGCGGCGACCGCTGCGCCGATCATCTCGCTGCCGGCGGTGAAGTACAGTACGTAGCGATCGGCGTCGCGGATCGCGGCCGGCGCCCACGCACGGTCGTGGCTCCAGGCCACGTCCTGGCCGAGCCGGAACACCTCACCGTGGTCGGTCCACGTCTCCAGGTCGATGGATGAGTAGGCGCGGAAGGCGGTCGCCCCCCACTCTTCGATGCCGTCTGTGGTCGGGTACAGGAAGAACCGGTCGTCGAATACGACCAGGGCGGGATCCGCGGCCCACACTGGAAGTCGGGACAAGGATGTGGGCGGCAGATCGGACGGCCGCTCGGCCGCCACGTCGTCCACGCGTTTCGACGCCATGCGATCCCGCCTCCCTTGCCGACCATGTATCGATACACCACACGAATCACGAACCACGTTGTCGATAAAGGGGTAATGTATCGATATACTCGCCGCACCACGCAGCGTTGTCAAGGCGTTTGCGTCACGAGTGCGAGAAGAGGTGTCCAGCGATGGGGCGGACGGTCACGATGCAGGACGTCGCCCGAGACGTCGGCGTCTCCGCGATGACGGTGTCGAACGTGCTCAACAACCGCACATCGGTCGGCCCCGACGTGCGGCGACGTGTCCTCGCCTCCATCGAGCGACTCGGCTACCGCGTCAATGTCGCCGCCCGCAATCTCAGGTCCGGTCGCACTGGCATTATCGGCCTCGCGGTACCTGAGGTCGACCGGCCGTACACCAGCCAGCTCACGGCCCGGATCATCACCGCTGCCCAGCCCTTCGGACTGCGGGTGATCGTCGAGCAGACCGGCGCAACCAGGGAGGACGAACTCGACGCTGTCGCACAGTCGCGGCTGCGCGTCTACGACGGCCTGATCCTCGCCGCAGTCCGAGTCTCGGCGTCGGACATCGATCGGCTGCGAGTCTCTGGCCCGATCGTCATGCTCGGCGAACGGAACGCCGGGCACGGGATCGACCACATCGGCACACCGAACGTCGACGGCGCACGGGCCGTCACCGAGCATCTGGTCAGCTTGGGCCGGACCCGAATCGCCCTCGTCGGGGCGTGCCCGAGGTGGGACACCGAACCGGATACCGAGNACGAGGCCGGCCGCCTGCGTGTTCAGGGCTACCGCGCCGCGCTCGAGAGCGCAGGAGTGCCGTTCCGCCCGGAGCTCGTCATCGAGAGGTCGATCTGGGACATCCAGAGCGGGGTGGAGGCCGCCAACGATCTGTTCAACGCCGGTACGCCGTTCGACGCCGTCTTCGGCCTCACCGACTCGCTCGCGTTCGGCGTCCTGCGCGGGTTGGCCGACCTCGGGCTCCACGTCCCAGACGACGTGGCCGTCGCAGGGTTCGACAACGTGCGAGAGGCGCAGTTCTCGATCCCCCGGCTCACCACCGTCGCCCCCGACCACGTGCAGATCGCGACGAGGGCGGTTCAGCTTCTCGTCGACCGGATCGAGGGGCGACGTGACGGGAGCGGCGCTGTTGACCTGACCGCAGACTGGACCCTCGAGGTGCGCGAGTCGACCGTCGGGTCCGCGACTCCCAGCAGCGTGGCCCGGCGCGCCACTAGGCTAGCCCCTCGACCTCTCCCGAGCACCGCTTCCTGATCGAGGGTGAACCCATAGCGGTCTCGGCGGGAGCTTCACTTGACCAGGAGCTCGTCCACGAGGTGCTCAGCCGTTTCCTCGCAGTGGCGGAGCTCGTCGGTGCGGAGCCGCATGACGCCGACCTGGCCCAGCGCAGCGCCGCGGCCCTTGACCTGCTGCGACCGGTGCCGATCGGATCCGACGGGAGTCTCCTGGAGTGGGCAGACGAGCGGGTCCCCGACGAGCTGGGGCACCGTCACGTCTCACATCTGTACGGCCTGTACCCCGGCACCCAGATCACTGAGGCCGGCACCCGGGAGCAGTTCGAGGCCGCGCGCCGCTCGTTGCAGGTGCGACTCGACAACGGCAGCGGCTACACCGGTTGGAGCCAGGCATGGGTCCTGTGCCTGGCCGCGCGCCTGCGCGACGCCGCGCTCGCCGAGCGGTCGTTGGGCGTGCTCCTGGACGATCTCAGCTCTGTCTCGCTGATGGACCTGCACCCGCACTCGGACTGGCAGGGCGGATACGTCTTCCANATCGACGGGAACTTCGGGGCCGTCGCGGGCATCGCCGAGCTGCTGCTGCAGAGCCACGAGGGAGCGGTCAGCCTGCTCAAGACGCTGCCCAGCTCCTGGAGCGACGGCACCGTCACCGGTCTGCGGGCCAGAGGCGGCCATCATGTCGACATCGCGTGGAGCGCCGGGCTGCTGCGCAGCGCTCGCATCGTCGCTGGCCGCCGCGGTGCCCTGACGGTCGAGGTCCCGCAGACGACGCCCGACCTGACCGTGCTCGACGAGCACGGCGGGCCGGTGCAGGTCCAGCACCCCGAGAACGCGCTTGCCGGTCGGCGACGCCTGCGGTGGACGGCAGAGCCCGGCGCGACCTACCGGCTCCTCGTGTCGAGCACCACAGGGCCATGACGACCGCACCCCATCTGCACTCGACTTCCGGCGGATCGATCAGATCATTGAGCCGCAATCGGTCTCATGTCGTTCCCCAAGGACGCGCGACGGAAGCGCACCGGCGAGAGTCGACGCGAGAGGTGAGTCGACGAGGTTCCCGCAGCGAGAGGCCATGTGGACTGCTCTGACGCGTTGCCCAGGTCGCGGTGGCTCGCGGTCGCACGCCCTGGTGTCTGCCTCGGGACCGGGCATGACGCCGGGGCGTCGATGCTCCGGCCGTCATACACCTGTGTCCAATTCATCTGATCTATAGTACCGTCTGTCGACGTCAGCGCTTCGTCCACAGATGGATACTCAAACGATTGACCAGGGTGCTGTCCCGGGCTAGCGGTTGAGCAACTGGTTCGATCTCTGACCCGGGCCGCTTCGCGCCGCCAACGCACGACGACGTGTCTGACGCCATGGCTGTCGTTCAGATCGTGTGTGCGTCCGACGAGCGCGGGGCGGTCGTGCCTGACCGCCGCATCGCTCACACAGAACGGAACTGACGAGATCATGACATGTGCACGACTGGGCGAGCCCGGTGCCGAGATCCCGGTGGTGCAGGTCGGCGGTGTCGCGTACGACCTGCGGTCCGTGACCGGCGACATCGACGGCGCTTTCCTCTCCGGCGGCGGCATGGGGCGGGCCGTCGCGCTCGCGACCGCGGGCGAGCTGCCGGTGCTGGCCGGCGCCGCCGACATGAGGATCGGGGCCCCGGTCGCTCGGCCGACGAAGATCGTCTGCATCGGGCTGAACTACCGGGACCACGCGGTGGAGACGAACGCGCAGATCCCGGCGGAGCCGGTCGTGTTCATGAAGGACCCGTCGACCCTGATCGGACCCAACGATGACGTCCTGATCCCGAGGATGTCGGTGAAGACGGACTGGGAGGTGGAGCTCGCGGTGGTCATCGGGTCCACCGCCCGGTACCTCGACTCTCCCGCGGATGCGCCCTCGCACATCGCCGGCTATGCGCTGTCCCATGACGTGTCGGAGCGGGAGTTCCAGCTCGAACGCGGTGGCCAGTGGGACAAGGGCAAGAGCTGCGAGACGTTCAACCCCTGTGGTCCGTTCCTCGCCTCGGCAGANGAGCTCGGCGACCTCCAGTCGTTGGGGATGCGGCTGTGGGTCAACGGGGTCCTGCAGCAGAGCGGTTCGACGGCGACCATGATCTTCGACGTGAACCACATCGTGTGGTACCTCAGCCAGTTCATGGTTCTGCTGCCCGGGGACATCGTGAACACGGGAACCCCGGCGGGGGTGGCCCTTGGCCGGCCGGACCCGAAGCCCTATCTGCGTGCCGGCGACGTCGTCACGCTCGAGATCGATGGGCTCGGGCGAGCCTGTCAGGAGGTGAGGCAGGCATGAGCGAGTTCGACAGCACCGTCGCCATCGTCACGGGTGGCGCGTCCGGCATCGGCCTCGCGACCGCCACGGCGCTCGCCGCGGCGGGCGCCACAGTAGCCGTGCTGGATCTCGGCATCGACCGGCTCCCCGAACCCTTGGTCGGCTTCGTGGCGGACGTCTCGGACCGCGCATCGGTCGCGGCCGCCGTGGCGGCGGTGGGCGAGGTGTTCGGCCGGATCGACATCCTGGTCAACAACGCGGGCATCAGTGCCGTCGGNACCGTCGAGGACAACGACGACGCCGAGTGGGCGCGGGTCCTGGACGTCAACGTCGTGGGGATGGCCAGGGTGTCCTCGGCTGCTCTGCCGTGGCTGCGCAGGTCGCCGTGCGCGTCGATCGTCAACCTGTGCTCGATCGCAGCGCTCAACGGGCTCCCGCAGCGGGCCGTGTACGGGGCGTCGAAGGGTGCCGTGCTCGCGCTGACCTACGCGATGGCGACCGATCACGTGGCCGAAGGGATCCGGGTCAACTGTGTGAGCCCCGGCACCGTGTCCACTCCCTTCGTCGACCGCATGCTGCAGAGGTTCGATGACCCGGTGGCCGAGCGTGCGGCGCTCGACGCGCGCCAGGCGACGGGGAGGATGGTGACGCCCGACGAGGTTGCCGGCGCGATCCTCTACCTCGCGAGCCCTCTCTCCGCCTCCACGACCGGCACGGCCCTCGAGGTCGACGGCGGGGTCCACAACCTGCGCGTGCGCCAGCCGCGCGTGACCAAGGGCTAGGGCCGTGATCCGGCTCGCGGCCGTGATCGGGCTCCCGGCTCAGAACGCCGAGGAGTATGAGCGGCTTCACACCGACGTGTGGCCGACGGTGCTCGAACGCCTCCGTCTCAGCAACATGACCAACTACTCGATCTTCCGCTTCGGCGAGCTGCTCTTCTCCTACCTGGAGTACACGGGCGACGACCTGGATGCAGACAACGCTGCGATCGCGGCCGATGCGGCGACCCAGGAGTGGTGGACGTTGTGCGAACCGCTCCAGCTGCCGTTGCCGGAACGGGCGCCGGGGGAGTGGTGGAAACCGATCCCCGAGGTGTTCCACCTAGACTAGTGACCCTCGAGGGGGATTTGGGGGTGCTCGTGCCGGACCGCGCTGTGCCGGCGGTGTGACCGGGGCCGATCCTCAGACGCGTAGTGAGCATCAATCATCTGATGATCGACGAGCAAAGTGCTACTGTTGACCGAGCAGATGTGCTGTTTTGGCCGATCATCGGTCAAATGGATCTGATGAATGTCTGTGATGGGTGAGACCCGGGCGGAGGCTCCAACGTGGCTGGTCGAGTGGTCGGAGACGGTGGGCCGCGTCCCGGAGCGTCGGGCGACGGCACGCTGCCGGCCGCGAAGGTCCCGCACCGTGGCATCGGTCTGACGCAGCTCGGTCTCGGGACGGCGCAGTTCGGCAACCTCTACCGCGAGACGACGGAGGAAGAGGCGGCCGGGGCACTCGACGCAGCGTGGGATGCCGGCATCCGGTACTTCGACACTGCACCGCACTATGGTCTCGGACTGTCAGAGCGCCGGCTCGGCCAGCTCCTGCGAACGCGGCCGAGGGACGAGTACGTCCTGTCGACCAAGGTCGGGCGGCTGCTCGTGCCGAGTCCCGATGGTGTCGGGAAGGACACTGAGGGGTTCGACGTCCCCGCGACCACGCGTCGGGTGCGTGACTACAGCCGTGACGGTGTGCTCCGCTCCCTTGACGAGAGCCTGCGCAGGCTCGAGCTCGATCGGATCGACATCCTCTATCTGCACGATCCGGACGACTACTGGGAGCAGGCGTCATCGGAGGCGGTCCCCGCACTGATCGAGCTGCGCGACCAGGGTGTCATCGGTGCGTTCGGCGTCGGGATGAAACAGTCCGAGATGCCCGCGCGGTTCGTCCGCGAGTGCGACATCGATCTTGTCATGCTCGCCGGCCGATACACGCTCGCGGAGCAAGGAGCGCTGGACGACCTCCTGCCGCTTGCTGAGGAGCGTGGCATCGGCATCGTGATCGCGGGCGTCTACAACTCCGGTCTCTTGGCTCAGGACCGGCCGTCGACACGAGCGATGTACGACTACGAGACGGCCCCGGGGGACGTGGTGGCGCGCGTGCACCGGATCGCGGACGTGTGCGAGCGGTACGGGGTCACGGTGCCGGACGTCGCGCTCTCGTTCGTCCGCGCTCACCCGGCGGTGCTCACGACGGTGGTCGGCGCTCGGACGGGTGCCCAGGTCGAGTCGAACCTCGCACGCTCGCGCGCGCAGGTGCCGGGCGCGCTCTGGGAAGAGCTGCGGGCCGAGGGGCTGTTGTCCCGCGACGCGCCCGTTCCGACGGATGGAGCGAGGGCCTGATGGCAGCAGGTCGCGTCCGGTATCGACAAGGATCGCGCAGGCACAGGCCGACGAGGAGCCACAGGTGACGAAGNTCGTCGTGACAGAGTGCGACCACGACGCGTTCGACGACGAGCGCGCGGTCATCGGCGGGGCCGGGGCGGAGCTGGTCATCGCTCAGTCCCGGAACGCAGCCGAGCTGGTCGCGAATTCCGCAGGCGCGGNCGGGATCCTGGTCCAGTACGCCTCGATCACGGCCGAGATCATGGACGCCCTCCCTGACCTTCGTGTGATCGGCCGCTACGGGGTCGGCGTCGACAGCGTGGATGTCGACGCGGCCACCGATCGCGGAATCGCGGTGTGCAACGTGCCGGACTACGGCACCGAGTCGGTGTCGGACCATGCGATCGGGCTCGCCCTGAGTGTCGCGCGCGGGATCCCGCGCCTGGATCGCGGCGTACGGGCCGGGTCGTTCGATCTCACGGCCGTGCGTCCGCTCTACCAGACGGCGGGCCGCGTGTTCGGGGTGGTCGGGGTCGGCCTGATCGGCACAGCGACGGCACGCAAGGCCAAGGGCCTCGGATACACCGTGATCGGGTACGACATCAAGGCAGAGCCGGGCAAGGCGACGTTCCACGGTGCGCCGTCGGTGTCGTTCGACGAGCTGTTGGAACGCTCCCAGGTGCTCTCGTTGCACGTGCCGCTCACCGATGTGACGCGCCACATGATCGGCGCACCGCAGCTTGCTCGGATGCGTCGGGACGCGCTCGTGGTCAACACGAGCCGGGGCGGCGTCATCGACACCGATGCGCTCGTCGAAGCCCTGCGCGCCGGGACCATCCGAGGCGCCGCGATCGATGTGCACGAGCAGGAACCGATCGCGCCGGACCACCCGTTGACGACGTTCGACTCGGTCGTGCTCACCCCGCACCTCGCGTGGTACGCGGAAGAGTCCTACAGCGAGCTCAAGCGGCGCACCGCGCAGAACGTGGTGGACGTCGCGGTCGGTCGGGCACCACGCGACATCGTCAACCCGGAGGTGCTCGGTGCACCCGGCCGGAACTCGGCGAACGAGCGTCATCAGGGGGCCCGGGCATGAGCGCGACGATGCGGGCCGCGGTCTGGACGGCTGCCGACGAGGTCGCGCAGGTGGAGATCCCGGTGCCAGAGGTACCAGCAGGCTGGGCTCTGGTGAAGGTCGCCTACAACGGCATCTGTGGCACCGACCTGTCGATCCTGCACGGCAAGCATCCGCGGGCGAAGGCTCCGCTCGTCATGGGACATGAGATGTCCGGCTGGGTCGCGCGGGCCGGTGCCACGGGGCCCTCCGAGGGCACACTGGTCACGGTTGAGCCGTTGATCAGCTGCGGGACGTGCCAGGCGTGTCGCGCTGGCAGCAGTCATGTGTGTCGCCGTCTTGGCCTGTACGGCATCGACACCGCCGGCGGGATGGCGGAGTACGTNGCCCTGCCGCCGGCGGTGCTGCATGCGGTGCCTGACGGTGTCGACCCTCGCACTGCGGCGCTTGCCGAACCGCTCGCGGTCGCGGTCCACGCGGTGGCCAGGTCCGGGATGGAGCGTGGCGACATGGTCGCCGTCTTCGGCGCTGGTCCGATCGGCATCCTCACGGCTCTCGTGGCGCGGCACGAGGGTGCGAGAGAGGTCGTCGTCACCGAGCCGAGCCCGTGGCGACGCGACGTCGCTGCCTCGCTCGGGTTCACCGTCGTGCCCGACGGGCGGACCATGACCGAGACGCTCGATCCGCTCACGGACGGCGAGGGAGCCGATACGACGTTCGACTCCGCCGGTCACCCGAGTGTCGCCAGGCAGCTGGCCGCCACGACGCGAGTGCATGGCCGGATCGTGGTCGTCGGCGTCTACAAGGAGCCGACCGCTCTCGACCTGCAGGCGGTCTGCTTCAAGGAGCAGTCACTCGTCGGTGTGCGCGTGTACACCTCGCTCGACGTCACGCGGGCGATCGGACTCATCGCCGAGGACGCGCTCGACCTGGCCGCGTTCCCGACCAAGGCCTTCGATCTCGCCGACACGGGCGCGGCCTTCGCCGCTGCTACCCGGGGCGACGACTGCCTGAAGGTCCTGGTCACGCCGCTGCACGGGAAGGCAGACGCATGAGCGAGTCTCCCTTTGCGCTGACCGGCAGGACCGCTGCCGTCACCGGCGGCGGTCGGGGGCTCGGCCGTGGCATCTCCGAGGCGCTGCTCGAGGCGGGGGCCGATGTCGTGGTGCTCGGTCGGAGCGAGCTGCCGGAGTCCCTGGTGTCGCACGCCGAGCAGCTGGGGCGCAGCATCAGTCTCGCGCCGGTTGATCTCTCCGACCCTNGCGCGATCGATGCCGTGGCCCGCGCCGTTCTTGCAGAGCGCCGGATCGACATCTTGATCAACAACGCGGGAACCCAGGACCGGCACCCCGCGGCCGACTTCCCCCTGTCCGCGTGGGACGAGGTCGTCGCGGTCAACCTGCGGGCGGTGTTCCAGCTCTGCCAGCTCTTCGCTCGGCCCATGCTCGAACGCGGCGAGGGCAAGATCGTGAACCTGGCCTCGCTCCTGAGCTTCCAGGGCGGGCTCAACGTCGTCGCGTACGCCGCAAGCAAGGGCGGTGTCGCCCAGCTGACCAAGGCGCTGTGCAACGAGTGGTCCGGCAAGGGCGTCAACGTCAACGCGATCGCCCCGGGATACATGGAGACGGACATGAACGCAGCCCTGCTGGACGACCCCGCCCGCCTCGAACAGCTCTCGGCGCGGATACCGGCGGGCCGGTGGGGTACGCCGGCCGACGTCGGCGGNGTCGCGGTCTTCCTGGCCTCGCCCGCCGCAGCGTACGTGCACGGTCAGGTCCTGGCCGTCGACGGCGGCTGGTTGGCGCGGTGAGACGGCCATGCCCCGCGCCCGACGCGTTGATCTCAGCCACCCACTGATCCAGGAGATGCCATGAGCCTCATCACTGCTGTCGAAGTCGTCGATGTCCGCTTTCCGACGTCGCTGACGCTGGACGGCTCCGACGCCATGAACAAGGACGGCGACTACTCAGCCGCGTATGTCATCGTGCGAACGGACGAACCGGGCCTGAACGGCTACGGCTTCACCTTCACGATCGGCCGGGGCAACGACATCTGCGTGCTCGCCGCCCAGCAGCGCGCCTTGCCGCTCATCGGCCGTGACGTCGCCGAGATCGTCGGCGACCTCGGCGGCATCTACCGTGAGCTCAAGTCCGACTCGCAGCTGCGCTGGCTCGGCCCGGAAAAGGGTGTGGAGCACCTGGCGATGGCGGCAGTCATGAACGCGATCTGGGATCTCGCCGCCCGCCGAGCAGGCAAGCCGCTCTGGCGCCTCCTCGCCGACATGACTCCGGAAGAGCTCGTGGACGTCGCCGACCTCACGTACCTCTCCGACGTCCTGACCCGCGACGAAGCGGTTTCCTTGCTCGAAGAACTCGCCCCCACGCGTTCGCACCGGGTCGCAGAGCTCGCCGAGACGGGCTACCCGTGCTACACCACGAGCGCGGGCTGGCTGGGCTACTCGGACGAGAAGCTGCGCCGCCTCTGCCAGGAGGCGCTCGACGCCGGCTACAAGCACATCAAGCTCAAGGTCGGCGCAGACCGAGCGGACGACATCCGCCGGCTGGGCATCGCCCGTGAGGTCATCGGATACGACACGAAGCTCATGATCGACGCCAACCAGGTCTGGGACGTGCCCGAGGCCATCGAGTGGATGAGTGCTCTTGCCGAGTTCAAGCCGTTGTGGATCGAGGAACCGACGAGCCCGGACGACGTGCTCGGCCACGCGGCGGTGCGCAGGGCAGTCGCCCCGATCGGTGTCGCGACCGGTGAGCACGGGATGAATCGCGTGCTGTTCAAGCAGATGTTCCAGGCGGAGGCCATCGACTTCTGCCAGCTGGACGCGGCGCGGCTCGCCAGCATCAACGAGATCCTCGCTGTCTTCCTCATGGCGAAGAAGTACGGCGTGCCGGTGTGCCCGCACGCCGGGGGGGTGGGACTCTGCGAGCTCGTCCAGCACCTGTCGATCTTCGACTACGTCGCGATCTCTGGCAGCCTGGAGAACCGAGCGACGGAGTATGTCGATCACCTGCACGAGCACTTCGTCGATCCGTGCATCGTCGAGAACGGCGCCTATGTCCTGCCGAACCAGCCTGGCTACAGCGCCGAGATGTTCGAGTCCACGCTCGAGGAGTTCGGCTTCCCCGACGGGACCTACTGGGCCGCGTCGCGCGCGGACGTGGCGGAACTGCTTGGGTGATTGCGCATGGAGTCCTGGACTGCGAGGAGGTGGACGGCCATGCGCAGTCGTGAGCTGTCCGGATCATGAGCGCTNAGCGAACGAAGGATCGCGCGGTGCTCGGCGTGCGTGGCGCGCACGGCACCTTGTTCGTTCATCGCCCGCCACATGCGCCCCTCGATGGTGCGGGGAGCGAGCGCCTCGATGAGCGCCTCGAGCGCGGGGTTGGCCGACGCGCGCGCCACGACACGGTGGAAGGNGATGTCGGCCTCCATGATGGCGTGGTAGTCGGGCTCGCCCGTCGCGTAGACCAGGGGCTCCACCGACGCGAGGATCGCCTCGGCCTCCGCGAGCGCATCCTCGTCGATCGTCAGAGCCGCGCGCCCAGCAGCTTCGGTCTCGAGAACCCGGCGCACCGACTGCAGGTGGGAGCCGTCGGACGCACCACGGAGATCGACCATGAAGCTCACCGGCGCCAGGAGCAGGCTCGGTTCGAGCGACGTGACGTAGGTGCCGTCGCCCTGCCGCGTCTCGAGCACGCCGATGATGGACAGCGCGCGCACGGCCTCCCGCAGCGGGCCGCGGGAGACGCCCAGCTCGTGCGCGAGGTCCTTCTCGATGGGCAGGCGCGACCCCGCTCGCAGCACGCCGCTCGTGATCATGTTCTTGATGCCGTCGACGACCACATCGGTCTGGGATCGCGGGCGCGTCGTGCGGCTCGGATCGACGCGGTCGTCGTCCAGGTCACTATTCATCAGACCATCNTAGGACCGGTCGCGTCGGACCACGGCGCCTGAAACGACGGAGGATGACCGCCCATGACCTTCATCGACGCCCACCAGCACGTGTGGGATCCCGCGTGCGCTCGATATGACTGGCTGACCGCGGAGCTGGCACCGATCAATCGGGCGATCGACTTCGCGGAGCTGCGTCCGGCGCTGCGGGAGGCCGGCGTGGACGCGACCGTGCTCGTGCAGTCGGCAGACAACGACGACGACACCGATCTCATGCTGCGCACCGCCGAGGCGAATCCCGAGGTCGCGGCCGTCGTCGCCTATGTGCCGCTGGCTCGCCCGGCCGCCGCGGCCGATCGCCTCGCCGAGCTGAGGCGCAACCCGAAAGTGGTGGGAGTTCGCAATCTCATCCACAACATCCCCGACCCGGACTGGCTGCTGCGGCCCGACGTCGACGAGGGGCTCGCGGTGCTCGAGNCCGAGGGGGTGACGTTCGACCTGGTTGCCGTCCTGCCGAGGCACCTCGAGCTCGTCTCGACGCTCTCCGAGAGGCATCCTGGACTGAAGATCGTCATCGACCACCTCGCCAAGCCGCCGATCGGACTGGACGGAACCGAACCGTGGTGGACGCTGATCGAGCGCGCCGCCGAGAACCCGTTGGTGCACGCCAAGGTGTCGGGGCTCTATTCCGCGACCGCGGACAGCTCGGCGTGGACGACGGATGCCGTCAGGCCGTTCGTGATGAGGGCGCTCGAGGTCTTCGGTGCCGATCGTCTGATGTATGGCGGGGACTGGCCGATCAGCCTTCTCTCCGGAGGCTACCGGCGGGTCTGGGAGGGGCTGTCGGTCATCTTCGCCGAGCTGGGCAGCGAGGAGCAGCGGTGGGTTCTGGGCGGGACGGCTGAACGCTTCTACGGAATCGACGCCACTGCGCTGGGAGTGGCGCGTGGGGCATCCCGGAGTCACGTCGACAGCGGCGAGTGAACCACGTGAGACGGGCTCCGCGCGACCCTGTCGGTCGGGTGGCAGGGGGCACGTCCCGCGGATGCCGAGCTGTCAGATGGTCGTCGGTCCGACCAGGATGACGCGCAGCGTCCGGGGGCCGTGCACGCCTTCGACGCGAGTGAGCTCGATGTCGCTGGTCGCACTCGGACCGCTGATCCACGTGAGAGGGCGCCCACCGTCGACCGAGGCCCCGAGTGCGGCGATCGCTTCCGGGACGTCGCCGACGACCTGGTCCTCGGTGACGACGCACACGTGCAGGTCCGGGACCAGGGTCAGCGCGCGTCGGCCCTGGCCAGCGGTGTGGTCGAGGATGATCGTGCCGGTGACGGCGATCCCGGCGGCTGCACCGGTCACGACGGCGTCGACGGCGTCCAGCTCGTGCGCGCTCAGCGCGGGCTCGTCGCGGACCGCATCAAGGCCTACCGGCAACCACGAGTGCGGGAAGCCGCCCGGGACGATCACGNTGCGCGCGCCGGCGAGGCTCTCCGCGATCGCGGCGGCGACTCCGTCGACATCGGTGCGGGTCACGGTGGCGCGGTAGTCCTCCACACGTTCGACGAACAGGCCCGGACGGTCAGGCAGGTCCTGACCCCGCGCGTAGTCCCGCGTCGTCAGCGCCCGGGCCTCGGCGTCGAGGGTCGGCGCGCGCTCTGGCCCGGCACCCAGCGCGGTGCGCACCCGGCTGAGGATCTCCTCGCGCGCGTTCATCGCTGCTCCCTCTCGTCGTCGCCGGCTCGCTGAAGACCGCGCCCGGCGTCGGTGCGCGCCCACCAGGCGCGGAACGACTCCCGCGGCGGTGCCGGTGCGTCCCGGGCGTCGGTCCACCGGTTCAGCGGTGCGGGCATCGGCCCGATCCGGCCCTGTCGCCCAAGGACGCGTCCGGAGAAGCCGGCGACCTTCTGCAGGAGAGCAAGCCGTCGGCGGTCCGTGAGCAGCCAGGACGCCCCGCCCATGGCCATGGCGACCCCGCCGAGCGGCCTCCAGCGGTGGGTGTCGACGACCTTCTCCCGCAGATGGACCAGGACCTCGGGGANGTCGATGAGCACCGGGCACACCTCGAAGCACGCACCGCAGAGGCTCGAGGCGTACGGCAGGGAATCCGTCGCCTCGTCGGTCCCGATGCCGCGCAGCATGGGCGTCAGGATCGCCCCGATCGGCCCGGGGTAGACCGATCCGTACGCACGCCCCCCGGTCCGCTCGTAGACCGGGCACACGTTCAGGCACGCCGAGCACCGGATGCAGCGCAGTGCTTGACGGCCGATCTCGTCGGCGAGCACCGACGTGCGGCCGTTGTCGAGGAGGACGACGTGCACCTCCTGAGTGCCGTCGCCCGGGGTGACCCCCGTCCAGGTCGACGTGTAGGGGTTCATCCGCTCGCCGGTAGAGGATCGCGGCAGGAGCTGCAGGAACACCTCGAGATCGGTCCAGGTCGGGACGACCTTCTCGATGCCCACGATCGAGACGAGGACCTCGGGCAGCGTCAGGCACATCCGCCCGTTGCCCTCGCTCTCCACGACGACGAGCGTGCCGGTGTCCGCGACGGCGAAGTTCGCGCCCGAGACGGCGACCTTGGCCCGCAGGAACTTCTCCCGCAGGTGCCGGCGCGCCGCGCCGGCCAGGTGCGCCGGATCGTCGGTGAGGTCGGCGTCGGCGGGCGTACCGACCTTGCCCATCTCCCGCAGGAAGATCTCGCGCACCTCGGAGCGGTTGCGGTGGATCGCCGGCACGAGGATGTGGCTGGGCAGGTCGTCGCCGAGCTGGACGATCAGCTCCGCGAGGTCGGTCTCCCATGCTGAGATCCCCGCCGCTTCCAGTGCGGCGTTGAGCTCGATCTCGCCCGTGACCATGGACTTCACCTTGACGACCTCATCGACGTGATGCCGGCGGGCGATGTCGATGACGATCCGGTTCGCCTCCGCGGCGTCGCGCGCCCAGTGCACGGTGGCTCCGGCGCGGGTCAACGACGCCTCGAGCTGCTCGAGATAGCCGCCGAGGTTGCCCAGCACGTCGTCCCTGATGGCCGCTCCCGCGCGGCGCAGCTGCTCCCAGTCGTCGAGCTCGCCGACGACGCCCGCGCGCTTGGCGCGGATGGTGTGCGTCGCGTTCCGCAGGTTGCCGCGCTGCTGACTGTTCGTCAGCGCCTCTCTCGCTGCGACGGGAAAGGGTGGCATGCCGAGGAACGTGGCCGGGCTCATGCGTCGGCCTCCGTCGAGGCAAGGATCTCGGCCAGGTGCATCGGCCGGATCCCGGCTCGTTCGCGGGTCAGCAGGCCACCGATGTGCATCAGGCACGAGTTGTCGCCGGCGACGAGCACCTCCGCGCCGGTCGCGCGCACGTGTCGAGCCTTGTCGGAGCCCATCGCCACCGACACGTCGGGGTTCTTGAGCGCGAACGTCCCACCGAACCCGCAGCACTCGTCCGCTGCCGGCAGGTCGACGAGCGTGAGCCCGCGCACCGCACGGAGAAGACGCTCGGGCCGGTCGCGCACTCCCAGCAGGCGACTCGAGTGGCAGGTGGGGTGCAGGTTGACCCGGTGCGGGAAGTAGGCCCCGACGTCCGACTATCTGACCCATCTCGCCGGCCGCGCCGCCGAGCTCGGGTTCCCCGTGACAGTGGACTCGCCGTTGCTGGTGAACCTGGAACGGCCGCCGCTGCTGGCCGCGCTGCGAGAGGGGACCGTCCGCGACAAGACTGCAGCGTTGAGGAAGAAGGGGATCGGCCCGCCGGGATGGACCCCGCACTGGTTCAGGCACACCCACGCGACCGCGCTGCTGCTCGCTGGCGTCTCGGAGTGGGTGGTCTCCCGGCGCCTGGGTCACGCACACGTGCAGACCACCCTGGATCTGTATGGCTGGGTGCGCGAGGACGAGGCGTTGCGCACCGCCGCGAACTGGAAGTCCTACGCGGCCGGGTGGCAGGTCCTCGATGAGAACTGAACCTCCTGGGCGCCTTCGTTCCGCCGGCGGCCTCGACCCGATCTGGCGTGCCTGGGACGAGCTGCCGCTGCCGTGGCGGGGTCCGGTGATCGGGCCGGGGATCGAGAACTGGGAGTCCATCACCGAGAACGGTGATCGCCGGATCGACCTGACCGGGCTGCCCGAGCCGTTCGGCGCCGAGCTGGCCTGGATGGCGCACTGGCAGGCGGCGGACGGCACCAGGTCCTCGGTCTTGGCGACCAACCAGCTGGCCAACATCTTGCGCCGGGCCCTGCGCGAGGACCATCCGATACCCGCGTCGATACGCGAGATGGACTGGGCGGCGGCGTCCGCCCTGCAGAGCTGGTTCTACGCCCACCGCTGGGGACGGCTCCCCCCGCAGGGCAGCCGCAGCCGGCTGCGGGTCGTGTTCCGTTTCGCGCGCCTCGCGCTGCTGGCGCGCTGCAACGACGGTCCGTGGTGGGCGTTGGACGACTGGCACCCGCGCTGCGACCCGCGGATCCCGCTCACCGGGCGTGAGCCGCAGGGGAACTACGGGTGCTCACCAGGCCAGATCACCCAGGTCTGGCTCCGGGAAGCGGCCAAGTGGCACCTGGGCACGATGCTGGAGGCCGGCACCCTGCGCTGGTCGACCGTGAGCCAGGAACGCCTCAAGTCCCTAGTCCGCTTCGATCGGTGGCTCTCGGACACGTTCGACGACCCCAACGACGTCCTCGGCGACCCTGCGACCGCAGCCGGACAAGCGGTTGCGTTTCGCACCTGGGACGCCGGCCTCGCCAACCGCTCGCACCGTGTGTGTGACCGCGGGCGCCGAGCACCGGTGCATCCCCGCCTGATCAACGACGACCTACGAGCGGTCGCCGAGCTGTTCGCGTTCATGGCGGGCAACCCCGTCGAGGCTCGTCGAATCGTGGGCCCTTCGCCCTGGGACCAGGTCACCGACACCCACGCCGCCAGCTGGGTCCGCCAGCTCTCGCGCATCGCTCACCAACCAGCCTTGAACGACCGCCACTACATCGACGACCACGCCCTGGCCCAAATCCCCGCCGCGCTGCCCCTGCTCGGGCTGGGCCACGACCAACAGATGCAGATCACCCGCGGCGACGGGAAACAGATCCTCGCGAACGGACTGGACGACCCGCAGGCGATGCGAATGATCTTGCTGCAAGTCCTCACGGGCCGACGCTCGAGCGAGATCCGCACCTGCGAGTTCGACTGCCTGTCACCGGTGGCCGGGCACGCTGGTGACGACGTGAAGCTCACGCGCTTCCAGTACGCCCAGAGCAAGATCGACATCGCGCCGGACAGCATCCTCGTCGACCGTGAGGTCACCGCCGTCATCGAGGAGCAACAGACCTGGCTACGTGAACAGCTCCCCGGCATCGAGCCGCACTTCCTGTTCACGCGCCGCCAGGGCAACCGGCGCGGCGACAAGCCCTACCCATCGGGCACCTACAGCTGGATGCTGCGCGAGTTCAGCAACATCGTCCAGATCACCGACAGCAAGGGCCGACCGATACAGCTCAGCCATACCCACCGGTTCCGGCACACCAAGCTGACGCGACTCGCCGAGCTCGGACTGCCCAGCCACGTCCTGCAGCGGTACGCCGGGCACGCCACCCCGACGATGTCCATGCACTACATCGCCCAGCGCGAGGAACACGCCGAGCAGGCGTTCCTGGCCACCTCCAGGCTCAAGGCAGACGGCACCCGGGTGCTGTTCTCCCGTGAGGACCACGACAGCCTGCACCTGCTCAACCGGGCCGACCGGTTCCTGCCCAACGGCGGGTGCATGCTCCCGCCCCTGCAGACCTGCGACAAGGGAAATGCCTGCTTGACCTGCTCGGTCTTCGTCACCGACGAGACCCACCAACCCTCCTTGGCGCGCCAACTGACCCAGACCGAGGAACTGATCGCCCGGAGCACCGCGGCGTTCCAAGAGCGACACGCCCAGCCGATGCCCGAGGACAACCCCTGGCTCGCCCAGCGCCGAGCCGAGCACGCCGCACTGACCCTGCTCCTGGCCACCATGCAAGAAAAGCCCGGCCGCGCGATCCAAGGCGGCGGCTGCGGAGCCGTCGTCAACGCACCGGTTCCGCTCGTCCTGGACCACACCCGTCAGCGAAGGACCCAACCATGACCGACGCCCGCTCGCGACGCATCGCCGTCCTGACCGCCGCTGCCCAGGCCAAGTCTGCCGCGAAGACCACGGCAGCCGAGCGAGGCATCCGCGCGCTCGTCAAGCGCGGTGATCCCATCACCTTCCAGGCGGTCCAACGAGAAGCCGGCGTCTCCCACGCATTCCTCTACGGAAACACAGAACTCCGCGGCCGCATCGAGCACCTCCGAGCTCAAACCCGACCCGGCGCAGCCCCTGCAGCTCCGCCGGACTCCGAGAGCGCACTCGTGTTCGCACTGACAGGTCAGATCAACCGCATGAAGAAGGAGCACCGGCAGAGCGTCGCGGCCCTGCGGGTCGCGCTTGAGGAAGCACACGGCGAAAACCTCGACCTGCGCCGAGAGCTCGCGCGACGAGGCGGACACGCAAAGCCGGCTCCACAGAGCCTGTCCCTCTGACCACGTTGCATCGATCGCAAGAGCACGGTGACCTGCACGAACACCACCGATCCGAGGTCAAACCGTTGATAACGGGCGGGACCGGCAAGACGCACCCTGGCCACCGGGATCGCGATCCGCGCCTGCCAAGCCGGCCACCGCGTCCTGTTCTCCACCGCCTCCCAATGGGTCGACCGGCTCGCGACCGCCCACC
>JGI24134J36421_10000082_pt1 | contig 24297 bp, 16 predicted proteins | sample BarGraNGADG00312_FD_36421 | JGI IMG/M metagenome (IMG submission 36421) | reverse complement strand
TTTTTCAATGAAAAGAATTAATTCCATGGGTGACTGGGAGATTGCTGCACAGGGAAAAAGATCAATTTGTAATGCGTGAATGGGCTCCTAATGCTACAGCAATTTATGTAACAGGAACTTTCAATGCATGGAAAGAAGAGGAATCTTTTTCAATGAAAAGAATTAATTCCATGGGTGACTGGGAGATTTCATTGCCGGCAGAAACCCTGAAACATGGAGATCTTTATAAACTTTCTGTACACTGGGAAGGAGGACAGGGAGAAAGAATCCCGGCTTATGCAAACAGGGTTGTTCAGGATGATAAAACTAAAATTTTCAGCGCTCAGATATGGCAACCTGCTCAACAGTACAAATGGAATATTGAAAATTTTAAAGCGCCCGATACCGCTCCAATTATCTATGAGGCCCATATCGGCATGGCTACCTCTTTGGAGAAAACCGGAACGTATCGCGAATTTACAAAAGACATTCTCCCGGTTATAATAAAAGATGGCTACAACACAATTCAGTTGATGGCAATTCAGGAACATCCGTTTTATGGTTCGTTCGGATACCATGTCTCCAGTTTTTTTGCAGCCTCATCGCGATTCGGAACCCCCGAAGATCTGAAAGAATTAATTGACAAAGCCCATCAGGCGGGGATAGGGGTAATTATGGATCTTATTCATTCACATTCGGTTAAGAATGTTAATGAAGGACTTGGTCTGTTCGATGGGTCAGAAGGACAGTATTTCCATCCAAATGAAAGAAGATATCACAGAGCCTGGGATTCATTATGTTTCGACTATGGAAAGAATAACGTAATTCATTTTCTTCTTTCTAACTGCAGGTACTGGCTGGAAGAGTACAAATTTGACGGTTTCAGGTTTGATGGCATTACCAGTATGATTTACTTTGATCATGGCCTTGAAAAAAATTTTACATCTTACGACGAATACTTCGATGGCAACCAGGATGAGGACGCACTCATATATCTATACCTGGCTAACAAATTAATACATAAATTTAAGGCCGGGGCTCTGACCATAGCTGAAGAAATGAGCGGTATGCCCGGCATTGCTGCCGAAATTGAAAGAAAGGGCTATGGTTTTGATTACCGGTTATCAATGGGAGTCCCTGACTTCTGGATCAAACTTGTTAAAGAGACAGTTGATGAAAACTGGGACATGGGTAAACTCATGTATGAATTGACACAACACCGTCCTGAGGAAAAGATCATATCTTATTGCGAATCGCACGACCAGGCACTTGTGGGAGATAAAACATTGATATTCAGAATGTTAGATGCTGAGATGTATTACGGTATGGATAAATCCTATCACAGTTTCCCGGTTGACCGTGGTATTGCACTTCATAAGATGATAAGACTCATCACATTTAGTACATCAGGTGGAGGATATCTGAATTTTATGGGAAATGAGTTCGGTCATCCTGAATGGATCGACTTTCCAAGAGAAGGGAATAACTGGAGCTATAAATTTGCGCGTCGTCAGTGGCAGCTTGCAGAGAATAAGGACCTTAAATATTACTCTCTCTCGAATTTCGATAAGAGTATGCTGAAGCTTAATACTGATTTTAATATTCTGAGGGATCTCATAATTAACAGAGTATATGAGAATAATGCCGATAAGGTTGTAGCCTATATACGAGGAGAGCTTTTGTTTATATTCAATTTCAATCCAACTGTATCGTTTACAGATTATGGAATACCTGTAAAGGGGAAGTACAGGATTGTTCTTGATACAGACGATCCTGTTTTCGGCGGATTCGACAGAATCGACAGGAACACTGTTTATTTCTCAATTAAAAAGGCAGAAAGGAACATTATAAATGCCCCTTTATACCTTTATCTATATCTTCCTTCGAGAACTGCCCTGGTTTTAAAAAAAGAACCTGTCAGAAAAGCAACTGATCTTTAATCAATCCAGCGAAGAAGGTAAAAATCCTGCTTGTGTGGCAGGTCTTTATGTTTTGGGTAAATGCGAATCCCGTAAAAGAATGATCCGGCTTTCTCTGGTACCAGATTTGCCCGATAAAGACATTTGCCGCTTTTGCAGCTAATCAATTTAAACTCTTCGCTTGCTACAAATTCATGTTCCCCCTTTTTACTCATACGGGTTATTATAAACTCCACACCGACATTTTCTTTAGGAATTTTTTTAACATCCAGGGCAATTTCTGCAGTATAGTCGTGTCCTGACCGATAAACATTTTCTCCGGCCCGCTCAAAGCTGTAATTTAAGACTTCAATATTATCCCATTCCTCTCTCATCGTGTTTTTCCAGGCAGCCAGTTCTTTTGCTTTCTCAAAATTGTTATCAGCGAGGTACTTGTTTCGTTTGAATAGTTTAGTATAATATTTTTCATAATAATCGTCTATCTGCCTTTTCATTGTAAATTCGGGAGCAATCTTTCCCATTGTGTTTTTTACCAGGCTTATCCATTCCTTAGGGACACCCCGATCATCAAATGCATAATAAGCCGGAACAATTTCAAATTCAAGCATATTATAAATAGTTTCAGCATCAACATCATCCTGAAGTTCAGGGTTTGTAAATGTAGCTTTTTTTGGTAAGGCCCAACCTGCAAAGGCCCGATAACCTTCAACCCACCAGCCATCAAGAACGCTGAAATGGATTGTTCCGTTCATAACAGCTTTCTCACCGCTGGTTCCGGAGGCTTCAAGAGGTCTGGTAGGTGTATTAAGCCATATATCCACACCTCTTACCAGATATTTTGCCAAGTCAATATCGTAGTTCTCTAGGAATATTACCTTACCTGAGAACTGTGGCATCTGCGATATTTCAAAAATCTTTTTTATAAGATCCTGACCTCCGCCATCGTTCGGATGTGCTTTACCCGCAAAAATAAACTGAACCGGTTTATGAGGATTATTAACAATGCTTGCCAGCCTGTCGATATCTCTGAAAAGCAATGCAGCCCTTTTATAAGTGGCAAACCTGCGGGCAAATCCGATTGTAAGAGCTTTTTCATCAAGGTGGCTGCTGATATTAAGGAGTGTACGCGGACTCACATGCTTTTCTATCATGTCGGCCTGAAGCCGTTTCCTGATATTAGTAAACAGGCTCTTCTTAAGGCCGGTTTTGATCTCGTAAATCCTTTTATCCTCTACATTATATAGTTTCTCCCAAAGACTTCTGTTTGTCTGGTCGAAATTAATATCCCCGGTAATTTCCTCATATAAGTTCCTCCATTCGGGAGCTGTCCATGTAGGGTGATGTACCCCGTTTGTAACATATCCAATAAAAAGTTCCTCTTTAAGATAGCCCGGCCACAATTTATTAAACATGCCCTGGCTGACTTCTCCATGAAGCTTACTAACACCATTTACCTCCTGCGACATTCGGGTTGCAAGGAAACTCATATTGAATTTTTTATCCGAATCACCTTCACATCGTCCGAGAGCCATAAACTCATCCCATGTTATCATTAATCTGCTATGATAATGAGATATATACTTGCGAAGCAGGTCTTCATCAAAAGCGTCATGTCCTGCCGGAACCGGAGTATGAGTAGTAAAAAGGGTAGATGATCTTACAACCTCAAGCGCCTGGTTAAATGTAAGATGATTATCTGAAATAAGGCTTCTGAGTCGTTCGAGACTGATAAATGCCGAATGGCCTTCATTGCTATGATACAGATCGGGTTTCAAGCCCAATGCTACCAGGGCTCTGATTCCTCCAATTCCAAGGATAAGCTCCTGTCTCAATCTGTTTTCAATATCTCCGCCATAAAGATGATGGGTTACAGTCCGATCTTCGGGTGAGTTATCGTCAAAATCGGTATCAAGAAGGACAAGTCTGACTTTCCCTACCATTGCTTCCCATATACGAATTTTGATTGTTCTTCCCGGCCATACCAGACTTACTGTCAGGTGATTTCCTTCAGAATCTTTTATGGGGTTTATAGGAAGACGCGAGAACTCTTCAGCATCATAAATGGCAAGTTGTTCACCTCTTGGTCCAAGTTTTTGTTTAAAATAGCCATATCTGTAGAGAAGTCCGATCCCGGTAATATTCAAATTTGAATCACTGGCTTCCTTTAAATAGTCCCCTGCCAGAATTCCAAGTCCTCCGGAATAAATTTTAAGACACGGATGTATTCCAAACTCCATGCTGAAGTATGCAACTGAGGGCAAACTTGTATCATCAGGACGATTTTTATAAGTTATGAAAAGGTCATAAACCCGTTTCAGCTCAATCACAAAATCCTCATCTTCCTCAAGAATAAGCAGCCTCTTATAATCAATTTTTTCAAGAAGTAATTTTGGGTTATGCTTTACGTCATCCCACTGAGAAGGGTCCATTCTTTTAAACAATGCTTCAGCTTCAGAGTTCCATGACCACCAGAGGTTATTGGCAAGTTCTTTAAGGGATGCTAATTTCCCCGGGACATCGCTTTGAACATAAATATCTTTCCACACCGGCAACTGGTGAGGTTTGCGAACGTGTAATCCGGGTGCCTCTACAAACCTGGCAAATTCGCGTGGTTCTTCCCTCCGTTCACTGCTGTGGGTGAGTGCGTGCTCATAAGCTTTGTAATAATATTCCACCAGACTATCCCACATTGCAATCCTGGAAATTTCATGGGCTTTTATTCTGGCTTCATTTATTTCACCATCATTTAATCCTATAAACTTCATCATGAAATCCCTGATTTCGGAAACAACCATCTTCTCGTTATCGTCAGTACGCTCTATGACAGAAATTCCATTCCCGGGATTTTCAAAATAGTTTTTAACCCAGAGTCCGAAGCCTGAAAGTGATGTGGTAATTGTTGGGATTGAAAACATAAGGCTTTCAAGGGGTGTGTAACCCCATGGTTCATAATAAGAAGGAAATATGGAGAGGTCAAATCCAATAAGAATATCAAAGTACGAAAGGTTAAAAATCCCATCGTTTCCATTCAGATAAGAAGGAGCAAAAATGATTTTAACTTTTGATTTTTGATCATTATTAAGTTTGTCAGATGCTATTCTCTGTAATACCGGATCAGTTTCGGGATAATGGAGACTATGAGTAAGATACCTGTCGCCACTGTTTTTCGGTCCATTATTGTAAAGTATGTCAATAATATCCTGACGAGGTCCCTTATGATAGGCAGGAATAAGAACGAATGCAACACATTCTTTCTCAATATTATCTTTTGAATTCAACTCTCCAAGTGAGTCAATAAAAATATCTATCCCCTTATTTCTGAATTCATATCTTCCGCTGTTAACAACAAAAACACAATTTTCTGATAGGGAATAGCCAAGTATTGCCTCGGCAACACTTTTTAGTTTTGCTCTGGCAATTTGCCTTTTATCGTCAAAGATATCAGGCGCCGGGACAAAAGAATCTTCGAAACCGTTTGGGGTAACTATATCAACATCTTTACCAAGAAAGTGACTGCACTCTCTTGAGGTAATTTCACTCACAGTAGTAAAAACGTCTGCTTCATTAGCCGACAATTTTTCGAGCGATTGTTTCGCCACAATATTGAACTCTCGAGCAATCTGGGCAGGGTTATATTCTTCCATTTTGCCATATAGCGGTCGATTATTACCGGCTATGCACCGCCCAAGAACAGTAGCATGAGATGTAAAAGAAGTGGCTATCCAGGGAGCATATTTTTTCAGGTATAGTATTCCTGTCCCGGTCATCCATTCGTGGAACTGAGCTATAATATTATGATTCTCATGATAGAAAGTAGTAAAGCTTTCAATCAGTTTTCCTGCCGCATAACCAAATAGAGCAGGTTCCACATAATCCCATTGCCCGGAGATACTATCGAGCTTATATGATTCCCAGAATCCTGCAAAGATTTCGTTCTGTTGTCCGAAATATGGTGTGAAATCAAGCAGAATTACTATTGGCTTTCCGGCAATATTCCATCTTCCTGTTTTCACTCTTAATCCTTCTGAAGCAGCTCTGTCCTTCCATGCTGCAAACAGTGATTCATCCGGAATGAACTCCGGATTTGTTACATCTTCCCTCCAGACATCAGGTCCGATTAGTATATAATTATCACCTATTTCGTTTACTATGTTAAGTGCTTTGGTTGAGATAACTGTATGTATTCCACCTACCTTATTACATACTTCCCAACTCGTTTCAAAAATAAATTCAACCTTCATTGTCACCTTATTTGTTTCTGATTACTATTATTATTTTTAATGACTATCGGCAATCATGATTTAAATAATCAAATCGCTTGAAAATCAATTTATTTACCCCAGTCCGCCAGCTGGCGGAGAGTAAATTGATTTTGGCTGCGCCGAGCTCGAACTGTTGTTCTCGGTTCTTCGCTCTCCGCCAGCTGGCGGAGTCGGGGTAAACGAAGAACCGAAGCGAAGCGGAGCTCGACGAAGTCAAAATCAATGGGGGATTTATGNANGATTGCCGATAGTCATNTNANNTNNNACTCTTTGCCGTTGTTTTGACAGGCTTCTTAGGAATTGATTTAATTAAAATTGTTTTTTTTGTCTTTGCTAACTTATCAGTACTCTTCTTTACAGGTTTATCAGGTTTTTTAAGTGCAGTTTTAACAACAGGTTTTGGTTCTTTCTTTATTTTAGGTTTAGTTGCCGATTTAATTTTGGGGCTTTTTTTTGTAAGTTTCTCTATTTCAAATGTCTGTTTCTCAATAATCATATCTTTTTCAATGAGTTGAGCTCCGAGATTAAATATCAGCTCCTGTTCTGCAGTATCAGGGAAATGTTTTCTTAATCTGATCTCAAAATCGCTTAGTACGTTCATATAATTCATAAAGGCATCATATGGCGTTTCGTAAGGGTTAAAATATGCATGCACTGCGCCGTCGGAAAAGAATTTGGTAGCCATATAGTAAAAATGGTCGCTCGACTGGAGATATTCCCAATCCTTTTTAATCAGGTCATCTTCGCATTTATTAACTTTCCCGGCGAGGCTATATAATTTATCAAGAGCAGCAACCTGAAGTTCATTTCCAACCCATGCAGTAATATCACGCTCTTCGTCGGCCCATGAGATCGGAGAAGGAATACTAATTGCCGACACCGGTTGGAGTGAATCGGCAATCTCTGTTGGTGTCATAAACCTGAAATGTGTTTTCTTCAGTATTGAACCTGGCATGTGATATAGAAAATCAAAAATTCCCGTCTCTTTCCAATTGTGCTCGCCGAAAGTCTCGTAGTCGAGGAAAATATTTAACAATTCACTTTTGGGAGCAAGTTTATTTATCCATGAAGCGTATTTATCTGCTGTTAAAGGCCAGGAGTTCCAGTCTCTGTTCGAGAACCGAAAGGCAATATCATCACTTAATACAAAGTTTCTTAAGAGTACTTTCAGGCGTGGGTTTATTGAATTACAGTAGAGATAGTTGGGGCTTTTCCATCCCAAAACATGTTTTGCTCCTTCAGTAAGGATCGATTTAAAACCCATATCTGCAACCCACGACCCGATTACGTCGGAGTATATCAATTCTGTATTACGAAAAGAGGTAGGTTCAACCCCCAGAAATTCTTTAATCATCTCTTTATGGCTTGTAACCTGCCGTTCAAATTCACTCCTGCTTTTAAGGGAAACAAGTGAATGTGAATTGGTTTCGGCCAGAAATTCCACCATTCCTGTTTCCGCCAGTTTTTTGAATGACTCAAGCACTTCCGGAGCATATAGCCGGAATTGGCTGATTGCCAGACCTGAAAGACAAAACGTGACTTTAAATTTGCCTTTATGTTTATGAATAAGATCTAAAATAATATTATTTGCCGGGAGATAGCATTTTTCTGCTACTTTTCTCATGATAGATTCGTTCGAGAAATCATCATAGTAATAATGGTCATGTCCCAGGTCAAAAAACCTGTACCTTTTAAGCCGGAAGGGCTGATGAACCTGAAAATAAAAGCATATTGCTTTTTTGCTTGGTGCACTCATATTCTATTTCTTATTATCTTCAATAACTCTGTAGTATATATCTCTCACATGTCTGGCGGAGTTATCCCATTTTAGCCGTATAACTTCTTCCTTACCGTTTTTAATAAACATACGAGATAGAGCAGGATAGTTAAGAATACCATAAATTGCATCGGCCATAGCGTCAATATCCCAGAAATCTGTTTTAACTGCATGGGTAAGGATCTCTGCCACACCCGATTGTTTGCTTATAATTACAGGAACGTTGGATTGCATAGCCTCAAGAGGAGATATCCCAAATGGCTCTGATACTGATGGCATTATATAAACATCGCTCATATCGAGCATGGTAAAGACGTCTGCTCCTTTAAGAAACCCGGTAAAATGGAACCTGTCGGTTATTTTCAATGCAGCAGCTCTCCGCATCATTCTTTCCATCATATCTCCCGATCCTGCCATAACAAATCTTACATTGTGCATTACCTGCAACACTTTATATGCTGCTTCAATAAAATATTCCGGACCTTTCTGAAGGGTAATACGGCCAAGAAATGTTACAACCTTTTCATCAAAACCTTTTCTGTTGATTTTGTTTTCATAAATCTGTACAGGTTCAACGGCATTATAAACAGTTTCTACTTTATCAGGATTTATATTGTATTTATTAATGACGATGTCGCGTGTCATGTTACTGACTGTAATAATTTTAGAGGCAGCATCCATACCACTTTTTTCAATACGGTATACATCGGGGTTTACATTACCCCCACTACGGTCAAAGTCGGTAGCATGAACATGTATCACCAACGGTTTACCAGACACTTCCATAGCCGCTATTCCTGCAGGATAAGCGAGCCAGTCATGTGCATGGATAATATCAAACTCATTTTCTTCGGCTATAACAGAAGCGACGACTGCATATTTGTAAATTTCATCCATCAGACTGTTGTCGTATTTTCCGGAAAATTCGACCAGTCCATTTTTGTTCGTATGAACCATAAGATTATAGCCGGAAACCTCTGAACTTAAAATTTTCCAGAAATCTTCAGGATCCGTATACGGAACTATTTTAGATGATACTTCGATTTTATCAAGAGGGTATCTGAAACCCTGGTAATAAACCTGTTTATAAGCAACGGATACCTTATTTGCACCAATCACCCTGACCATAGTCTGGTCCTCATCTCCCCAGACTTTTGGCACGACAAAGATCACTTTAAGGTCATCGAGTGTTGACATGCCTTTCGTTAAGCCAAAACTCGCTGTTCCCAATCCTCCTGAGATATGAGGCGGAAATTCCCATCCAAACATTAGCACTCGCATATCCGACCTACGTTATTGATTTGCATAATTAGTTTCAAGCAGATCTATTATCCTAAGTACTTCGCCAACACTCCATGCCTGTGAAATAGCACCCTGAGGTGAATGAGGCGGATCACCATCATATATTTCGGAGATAGTACTTATACCATGTTCGCTCATCACCTCTTCGAGACCATAAATTAATTTTCTGATTTTTTGTACCCCCTGTTGACCATAGACCTTTAGCCAACCCTCGCAGAATGGGCCGTAAAGCCATGGCCAGACAGTACCCTGATGATAAGCGTTATCTCTCTCCTCCTGATTTCCTTTATATATACCCTTATAAAATGTATTTCCGGGTGAAAGGGTTCTAAGGCCTCTGCTTGTAACAAGCTCTTTATCTGCAATATCGAGGACTTTCTTCATCTGTTCCTTATCAAGCATCGAATAGGGTAATGAAACAGCTATTACCATATTTGGTCTTACAAAAGTATTTTTACCTTCATCATCATTAACATAATCAGCCAGATAGCCCAACTTGTCATCCCAAAACATTTCCAGAAATGATTTTTTTATCAATTCCGGAAATTTTTCATATTCCTTTATAAACTTTTTGTCATTTTGCATCCCTGCCATTTCAAGAGAAAAGCATATAGCATTGTACCAAAGCGAATTTATCTCAACGGCATAACCTCTTCGAGGGGTTACAGGAGCTCCATACACTACTGCATCCATCCATGTAAGGGCTTTCCCCGGCTCTCCGGCATAGATCAGTCCATTATCTCTCATGTGGATATTGAAGACAGTACCATTTTTATAAGCATTCAGTACTGATTTTGCAGCAGTTCCATATCTCTCCCAGCCATCTGTTCCTCCTTTAAGGACATATTGCTGAACAGCCCAGAAAAACCAGAGAGGAGCATCAACTGAATTAAATGCGGGGTCATTATCACCTCCCATATTAGGAAACAAACCATCCTTCATTCTATCAATCTGGGTATCAAGCACATCTCTATACAAAACCAGTTTATGCCGGGCAGTTGCCAATCCGGGAAGTGATATAAAAGTATCTCTGCCCCATGCACCAAACCAGGGATAGCCTGCTATGATGAGTGTTTTTCCTCCCCTTTTCTCAACAAACTGATGAGCAGCATTTCTCAAACAATTTATATAACTATCCCTGGGAGTTTTTCCGGATACGGTCTTTGTAAACTTCTGCTTAAGTCCTGATGTTTTTTCCTCTTTTGTCGAAGCGGAAAATACTATTATATCTCCATTCTTTGCTTCAATTTCGAAAAATCCGGGAGTAAAAAGATCTTCAGAGAAATCATATCCTCTTTTTTGTTCTTCAGGATATTCCACACCAAGATACCAATCGGGATTGTGAATAAACTCAACATCTTTTGAAAACTGCATATTCAAAGAAGGGAAACCCTCATATAACTTTGATTTGATCCCGTTTTCAATGAATTCAACTTTAGTGTTTGCAGAATGATTAGCATGAGTCAGCTCGTGAATATTTCTAAAAACCAGGAATGGACGAATCTGAAGTTTCATTGGCTCCGATGCTTCAAGAATTGTGATCCTGAGCAGAAATTGTTCTTCATAATGAACCAGTAATCTTTCCTGTTTCAGGATAACTCCTCCTACTCTGTAAGTTCTGGATGGAATATATTCAGTATCAAAGTCTTCTAAATATTTATGCCCCTTTGGAATAAAATAATCGCCCTTATATTTCCTTATACCGGTATTAAAACTCTTGTCATGGTTTACAACTGTTAAATCGAGTGATGAAAACAATACGAATCTTTCGCCACCAAGTTCATCTACAGGGCATACAAGTAACCCATGATATTTACGGGTATTACAGCCAACAAGTGTTGTGGAAGAGTAAGATCCTGCCCTGTTTGTCCTTAAAATTTCCCTCGACAGCGAATACTCAAGGTTCACCACCTGACTCTTTTCGAACTTTATGTAACTCATATAATTCCTTCCTGTATGGTATTTTAAAATTTATGTAAGTTAGCCATAATTAGTGAAATTTCAAACTCCCCGACGAAGGAAATAAAATTATTAAAATTTTATAAAATTAGTGCCGCATAAAAAAAAGAATAACTTTGCTTTTCAATATTTCAAAATAATTACCAATTAACATCTTACTTCATGAATAAGAAGATTTTTCTTTATTTATTTGCAGCACTGGCGTTTGCCGGGTGTAAAAATAATGCGGTTCAAATTTCAGGTACCATTGTAAATCCTGTAAGCGGAGAGTATATTTTCCTCGATGAATTGAAGTCAAATGAACTGTTAACTGTTGATTCGGTTAAGATATCTGATAATGGGACATTTAACTTTAAAAAAGAGATTAATCTGCCTGCCTTTTACTTACTTAAAACCAATGACAATAACTTTATTACGATGCTTATAGCTCCCGGTGAGAAATTAAGCATGAAGGCTTACCACGATTCTTTGAATTATCCATTATCCTTATCCGGTTCAAAGGGTACGGAATCAATGGTAGAATATAACAGAACACTTCGAAAAACCATTGATAAATTAACAGGATTGAACAACATTTATAAGCAAAATATTGATAATCCTAAACTACCAGCCGTTATGGAATCTCTTGATAGTTTGGCGAATATCTATCTTAATGAGATAAACTCCTATACAAAGACCTATATTGATGAAAATATAAAATCGCTTGTAAGTCTTGTGGCGCTTTATCAGCAGGTAGCTCCCAGTGTTTATGTTCTTAATCCCACAAAGGATCTCAAATACTTTGTAAAAGTTGATTCGTCATTAACCATACTATACCCTAAATACGAGCCGGTTACAGCACTTCACGAACAGGTTCAGAAACTGATTGCCGGTATGAATGGTACAGCGGAAGTTGCCCCTGCTTCAGGAGTAGGATCTGAAGTGCCTGAAATATCTCTTCCTACACCTGCCGGTGATACAATTAAGCTCTCGTCAACAAAAGGTTCTGTTGTGCTGCTCGATTTTTGGGCATCATGGTGTGCACCGTGCAGACAGGAGAATCCGAATCTTGTAAAAGCATACAACCTTTATAATAAAAAAGGATTTACAATTTATCAGGTATCGCTCGATAAAACCAAAGAAGCCTGGATGAAAGGGATACAGGATGATAATCTTGGAAAATGGATCCATGTAAGTGACATACAATACTGGAATTCAGTAGTTGTTCCTCTTTATAAGATTGAATCCATTCCCACTAATTACCTGCTTGATAAAGAAGGCCGTATAATTGCTAAAAACCTTAGAGGGGAGCAACTGCAACTTAAACTGGCTGAACTATTCAATAAATAAAAAAATAATTATATATAGAAATTTAGTAATCTGACTTTAATGAAAAGAACACTGTTTCTGCTGGCTCTGATTTCTATTCTTTCAGGATGCAAGGATAAGGGGAAATTCACTTTTGATGGAGTCATAAAAGGTAAAGAAGAAAAATACATTTATATCAGCAGGATTGATGTTGATACTCCTTTGTTAATAGACTCTGCAAAAATAAACAGAAAGGGAGAGTTCCGGTTTAAAGTAAAAGTTTTCGAACCTGATTTTTATGAGGTGGGGTTTTCTTCATCAGACTTTATAACTCTGCTTGCTGGTCCGGGTGAAAAAATAAAAGTTGTATTTGAAGGTAAAAATCTTTTCGAAAAATACACTATTACCGGCTCTGATGAATCAGAAAAGTTACAGATGCTTGATCTTACACTTAATGAAACAAAAAGAAAACTTGATTCACTGAGTACATTATATAATAAGGCTTCCGTTGAATCCGGATTTGATACAAAAGGTCCGTTACTCGAAGCGGAGTTTGACAATTTGATTAAAGCGCAGCGTAAGAATAACATAGCATTCATTATTAACAATATAAACTCGCTTACTTCAATAAAAGCGCTTTATCAGAAAATTAACCCCGAAACTAATGTACTTTACGATCAACGTGACCTCCAGTATTTTAAGATTGTTACTGATTCACTGAAATATCATTATCCAAACTCAAAACAAGTTCAGGCACTTGCACGAGACTTTGAAAAGGAGATGAAAATAATGTATTCAAACCAGCTTGCTAAAATTACCAAAGACTTGCCTCAAACAAAACTTGATCCTGATTTAAAAGATGTTACAGGCAAAAGAATAAGATTCTCCTCTATTAAGGGGAAATATGTTCTTCTGACTTTCTGGTCATTCCAGTCAAAAGAATGTGTTGAGGAAAATATTCAATTAAAGGGGTTTTACAAACTTTACAGCAAAAAGGGATTTGAAATTTATCAGATTAATCTTGATGAAAGAGAAGCCGATTGGAAAACGGCTGTGAAATTTGATGAGTTGCCCTGGATAAGTACAAGGGAAGATAATGTCCTTAATCCTATAAATGCAAGATTATTTAATGTAAAGAGTTTACCGACAAACTATCTGTTCGATAAGAACGGTGATATTATAGCATCAAATCTTCATGGAAGATCATTGCAGCTGAAGCTCGAACAGTTGCTAAATAAATAGATCCAACTTTGACAGAAAACAGGAAAATATATTTCGCCTCTGATTTTCACCTCGGACTACCTGCAGGATCTCCGCCTCTGGAAAGAGAAAAGAAAGTTGTCTCCTGGTTGAATTCCATTATCCATGATGCAAAAGAGATATATCTTCTTGGTGATATTTTTGATTTCTGGTGGGAATATAAGCTTGTCGTTCCCCGTGGATTCACCAGATTTCTGGGCACCGTTGCTGCTATAACAGATTCAGGTATTCCGGTTCATTTTTTTACCGGGAATCACGATATGTGGGTTGGAGATTATCTTAAAAGCGAGTGCGGGCTCATAATTCATACAACACCAATAACTACTTTGCTTAACGGGAAAAATTTCTATCTGGCACATGGAGAAGGGCTTGGAACAACAGATACTAAATACAAAATTCTTCTTTCAATATTCCATAATAAGACACTTAGGGCCATGTACTCATCTCTTCATCCATTAATTGGGATTGGAATAGGACTCCGATGGTCTTTAAACTCAAGACTTGGAAAGGGAATAACAAAAGAATTTCTGGGCGAAGATAAAGAGGACCTTATCAGATATGCCAAATCTTTACTCAAAAAGAATAAAATAGACTACTTTATTTTTGGTCACCGGCATCTTGCAATGATCTACAAATTACCACAGCAGTCTGAAATAGTATTTCTGGGTGACTGGATAAAAAACGGAAGTTATGCTGAATGGGATGGTACTAAACTTACCTTCAAAACATTGGATTAATCAGCCCTGTCTTCAACCTTCACATTTAACGTATAATAGGAATACATGTCGTTTATTTTTTCAAACTTATACATCAATTTACTGCCTGATTTTCTGGCCATATCAATNAGCCCCATATTACCTGTACTATTATCGGAACTGATAGTCTGCCCGGAAAGTGATTTTCTAAAGAGCTCTTTCAGNCCTATTTTGTCATAAGTATTAATTGTATCCAGTTTTTCCCTCAGGTGATCGACTTTCGTATTCAGAATAAGATTACCGGTGGTTAGAGTGTACTCTTTATCAGCCATTCTTATCATTGCAACGGGCATACCCAGTTTTTCTTCAGCATCTCTGCCCGGACTATATTTCGCAACGTTTTCGAGTATCTCAACAAGAATGCTGAAGACCCTTTTCCGTAGATTAGACACAATATCTTCCTCTGCAAGTTTCGTTTCAGTAAATGACAGAACTTCTTTTCCTACATCGGGAGAAATATGTCCTGACCATAAAAGGTAAATATTGTTTTCGGCCATGAGTCTTTCAAGCTGAGAAATATCCTTCCCCTGAAAAGGCAGCTCATTACTTCCAAAATGAGTTCCCATTCCACCTGAATCGACTGTCTTACTCAGGATAAAATAAGAGTATTCATCGTCGATCGGAACAAAATCATAATCGAGTTTATTACCGGTTTTTTTTGCCATTTCAATCAGGCCAAGGCCAGCCCCCCCTTTATTACTTAATTCTGAGGTGCTTAGCATTTGTCTGTAAACATTCCTGATTTCCTTTGTTTCAAGATTATTGATCTCATCCAGTTTAACTTTAAGATCATTGATACTTGAAGTTGGAAGAACATTTCCGGTGGTAACTGTATAACCGCTGTTAGTTTTGGAGTAAACTACAAGAGACATGTCGGCATGATGACTCTTATTACTGTGTCGTGTTACATTCTGAAGGCTTTCAAGTACAAACATGAAAAGTCTTTTCCTGCCAACAAATCCAAATTCCGAATTCTCCATTTCCTTTTCAAGAAGCATGAGAAGATTAGCGGAATTTTCATTAGTGACTACACCTCTGTATACGAACATAAGGCGCTCTTTCATCATTTTGTCGCGTATAAGGCGAGTTAGATCCATGCAATCAAGATCATATAGATTAATAAGATTATAAAATTAATATAATTTGATTATTCCACCAACAAAAATAGATATAAAGGAATTTAAATCCGATAGCAGGAACATAATAATTCGATTCGAGACAACACTTCATTAAAGGATTGAGCTCAATTCAGTCCGGCATTTGAGACAGATACCTGCGCTTTTTTGATCTATGTCTTCAACATAAGTACTTGACCTCATCACACATATTGGAATATGGCAGTGTACTAAACCGAAGGCATGACCAAGTTCATGAATGACTTCTTTTTTAAATCGTTCAAAAATAATATTGTCATCAGTACTCATTCCATACCGCTCATTACTAAATCTGTAAAGAGAGGCAATTCCTGAGCGGCCATTCAAAAATGCCTGTCCGAAAATATACGTTAGAATAGGTATAAAAAGATCTACACTAAATAATCCCAGGGTTTTAACTGTATCAGAAGAGAACATATTCTCAACCTCCTTCAATAATTTAGTCCCGTTATATTGTCGTCTTATAGGATCATAAAATTCGCTTAAATCGAGATGACCCTCTTTAAGATTCACTGAAGTATGGAATTCATGAGTTACAGCTTCAGCGACATTCTTAAGAAAATGTTCGTCGAAATACCCAAAAGAGATCAATGTGATATTTTGATTGGCCATACAGGAAGTAAAATCTTATTCAGAAGGCTTTAACCCGTATTTGGAAATTTTATTATAGAGAGTTACTCTATCGACCTTTAAGGCCTTGGCAGCCCTGGAAATATTCCAGTTATATTTATTCAGGATCAGAAGAATATGTGATTTTTCGAGGTCGTCGAGGCTCTCAATTGATGTGGTTAAAATGGTCTTTTCGAGTGGTAGGTCCTTAAGTGAAATTTTCTTGCCATTTCCAACAACAAGCGCTCTCTCAATCATGTTTTCAAGCTCACGTACATTCCCGGGAAAATTAAATTCTTCCAGACGTTTTAATGCTGTTGTATCAATTGAAATAGTTGGCCGGTTCATGGATGTGCAATACTTCTTTATAAAATATTCCACCAGCAATGGAATATCCTCAATCCTTTCACGTAGGGGTGGGACATAAATATTTACCACATTTAATCTGTAAAATAAATCCTCACGAAAGGTTCCTTTCTCAACCATGCTTTTCAAATCTCTGTTTGTAGCACATATCACCCTGAAGTCTGAAGAAATTTCCTTGTTTCCCCCTACCCTTATAAATTTTTTTGATTCCAGAACCCGAAGTAGGTCTATTTGCATCTTCGTTGAGATTGTGGCTATTTCATCAAGAAAGATAGTGCCGTTATCAGCCATTTCAAATCTGCCTTTCCTGTTATACATAGCGCCTGTAAAAGCACCCTTTTCATGACCGAACAATTCACTTTCCAATAAACTTTCAGTAAGCGCTCCACAATGCACACTTACAAGAGGAAAAAACTTTCGGGGAGAATTAGAATGGATAGCCCTGGCAACCAATTCCTTACCGGTACCACTTTCGCCTGTGATTACGACTGATGAATTAGACTGAGCAACACTTTCAATATCTTTCAAAACCCGTTTGATTGATTCACTTTTACCGATCATATCCTCTANATTCTCGAGTGATACGACCTTCTTTTTCAGGTTTTCGTTTTCCTCGGTCAATGAGATTTGCTTTGTAGCATTCCTGATCAGATGGGAAAGGTCGTCGGGATCAAAAGGTTTTGTCACATAATCAAATGCCCCGTCTTTCAGGGCCTGAACTGCGGTGTCTACAGTTGCAAATGCTGTCATTACAATAACAATTGAATCTGACTTAAGAAGTTTAATTCTTCGAAGCATTTCCAATCCATCCATTCCCGGCATTTTTATATCAGCAAGGATAATATCAAAGCTATCAGATTCAAGCATTGACAAAGCCCTGTTGGCATTCTCGGCGCATTCGACGCGATATCCGTCTTCGATGAACCAGTTGTACAATGAGTCTCTTACGGATTCCTCATCATCTACAATTAATATTGATATCTTTTTCACTATTATTCCTCTCCCTTAAATCCTGATTACAGGTAACGTTATAGATATTGTAGTTCCCTTACCAAGTTCTGATTTTACATCGATTTTTCCGTTATGACTTTTCACAATACCATGAACAATAGCCAAACCCAGTCCAATACCACTTGTATCATGCTTTGTTGAGAAAAATGGTTGAAAGATATTAGGAATATCGTCCTCTGGCATACCTATGCCATTATCTGTTATTTCAAAAACTATTGATTCTGCGTCAGGGTTTCTTGTAGATATTATGATTTCTCCGTTTTCAAGAACGGCCTCTGTTGCATTCACAAGAATTGCAACACATGCCTGTTTAATCTGGTTTGGGCTGCAAAAAATCAGGTCGGATTTAGCTGTAAAATCAGTAAGGAAACTAATATTTGCAATTTTAATCGGATGCGTCATTAATTCATAGGTCTCCTGCAATATTTTATGAAGATGTTTCGACTCAAAATCATCCTGATCTTTCCTTGAGAAATCGAGCAACCCTTTGACTATCTCACCGCATCGCTTTGTTTCATTTTCAATCAGTTTCAAATGCTTTAATATAGTCTGCTTTTTGGCATCATCGAGATCCGGATTACTTAACTGTTTATATATCAATTTAGTATATATAAGAATTCCCGATAAAGGATTATTTATTTCGTGTGCAACCGAAGATGACAATTTCCCAAGAGATGCGATTCTCTCAATATGGATTAATTCGTTTCGTGCAGCCCCTAATTCTTCAGACTTTTTCTGAACCTTATATTCTAGCTGCTGAGACCAGTTTTGCAATTCTTGTGTTGCAGACTGCAGATTGTCGAGCATATCATTAAATGCCATGGAAACCATCCGCATATCGTCAAGCTGATTGGGTCTTATCTCCAACCTTGTGTTTTTATTACCATTGGAAACTGCAACGCTTGCTTTTAAAAGATCATTTAACGGATCTTTTATCTTCTTCCTGGTGAATAATATCAGAATTAAGACCAGGAGTAAGGTAGAAAAAGTTGCCAGAATATAAAACTTAGCTGAAGACTTCTCAACGGCATTGTCGAGATCATATAATGGCATTTTAATTATAAGTGAACCCAATACCTCATCGCTCTCCGGATGAGCATGACATGCTGCTGTGTAGCACGATTTTTCATTGAGAATAGGAGATCTCATCAGCAAATGCCTGTGACTGTTATCATTTTGATTCATGTTACACTCACTCTTGACATTTATGATCCGGTAAGACTTCTCTTTCCTTGGGAACATCGACTGAATGTTCTGATGGCAACTTATACAATTTGGATTGCTGTGGGTGGTTGTATCGGAAGAAAAAGAGGAATAAACGAGACTATCCTTCGCATCATACATATTTACATCATCAATCCCCGACATAGTATTAATAATATCGAGAGTGCTCTGAAGTGTACTTTTATTGTTCTCGAGCATTGAATGATATAATGACCCTTCAACGATGGATCCAATATTATTGCCATTCTGACGGATAACTGTATTTAAATTCTGTTCATAGACAGATCTGAAAATAATTCCAAATAAAACAAACAAAACAAGAGAAGAGATGGTTATAATATATACAACCCGGCTATAGATAGAGGAGCGAAATTTTACGTACTTTTTAAGGAATGCTGATACCTTATTATCTTCTTGTTTTGAACTGACTGATAACCACATTATTAAGTTCCTTGATTTTCAACTTTTTACTGTTATAAAATTAACATAAAAATCAATAATCAGTAATATTACAGAATCCTATTTTTCCTGAGACTAATTTAAAAAGGATTTCTGGAAGTCCTGCCATACTTCGACAGGCAGTTCTGAAAGAGGTCTGTCGCATAATTCACCACCATCCTGTAAAATAACCGGCAAATATTCGGTTGAATGTTTTGCCATTGAAACTGCAAGAAAATCCTTAAATCTTTCCATTTCGTTTTTTGCCCAATCAATTGCTGCTTCAGCCAGGAAATAATGGTCAGTTTCTGAGATCCACTCCGATGGTTTTATCATGTAAACCCACCCTTTTTCATACGGATCTTCATTTATGACTCCAGGGGTATCATGAAGTTTTGAATTTGTATTCATAACCTTCCCCGATATAGGTGAATAAATCTGTAGCAGTTTCCCGTTTTGATTAATTTCTGCGAGTAATTCTCCTTTGTTAATGAAACTACCAGGGTTTTTAAGGTTGAGGAATTTCACCTCACCAATTATATGTTGTAAAAAATCATCCAGTCCCACTTTAGCTAAACCTGATTTTTCAAGGTGAGTCCACGTATGATTCCTTGTATAAAACAATCCAAGCGGAATCCTCAAAATACCGGCAGAAAGATTAGCCGGAACGTGGTTCCTTATTCCGTTCTTCCTGTTTATTAACACCCAGAATGGAACTATCAGTAACAGGAATGTTATGATAATTAAATATTCGATTCCTTTGGTTTCGAAAATATTGTTGTAGCTGAATCCGTCCATATTTTTAAGTTTTATACTTACTCAAAAGAATATTTGTAAGCGGTTAGTTTAATTTTTTTCATCCACCCAGGAAGGTGAATCTCTTAAGACGGGCATCCTGTTAATCACCCATCTGAATATCCATATTTCGGTAAAGATTACCGTAATTGTAACCACCAATTCCATCCAGGTGGGAACATAACGTATTGCTGCGTCCCATCTGAAACCAATTACGGTTACATTGAGTCTGTTAAGAATAACTCCAACCATTGTCAGAATTGCCGCAACTTTAATTAAAAGTACATTGTTCCTCCGATAGCTGTAGAAAAAGAGCAGCATTGGAAAAAGCACAAAACCAATCATCTCGAGGAGATACCAATATCCCATTGGTGTATTTAAAAAATCCCAACGTTTTCCATGCACAAATACCAGAACCTGCAGGAAAAAATATGCAAACATTGCAACAGCACAAATCTTTGATAATCCAATTATTATACCACTGTGTGCTTTGTGGTTCTTTTCACTTATCTGATTGAAAACTTTATGGCTTATCGACCCTTCAAAAATGACCATTGAAAGGCCGGCAAAAACACTGGAAACAAAAAACATTACCGGAATAAATTCAGAATACCAGAGCGGATGTATCTTATCTTTTGCCATCAGGTAAAGTGCACCTAATCCCGATTGGTGCAATGTGGATAATGTTATCCCGAAGATTACTGCAGCAACAGTCATCCCGGAAAGTATTTTCCTTGCACGTTTTGCTCCGAGCCATTCCGCAACAGCCGGTGAAAATTCAATCAGCTGGGCAACCATGTAAAGCAGGAAATGCCAGGCAACCAAAAACAGAACCGAACTGGTACCAAAGCTGTTACCAATAATCGGATTAATAACATTCCAGGGACGGCCCAGATCTAAAAGCAATGCTCCTGCGTAAAATACATATGCAAGAAAACCATTCAGGACTGTGATCCGCACAATGGAATGGTATTTCTGCATATTCAGAATATAAACCATAAAAGTGAGTACATAAGCACCACCTGCAAATGCAACACCTGTTACTACATCAAAACCGATCCATAATCCCCATGGAACTTCCTGTGTGAGGTTTGTTACTGACCCTAATCCTTTCCAGAAACGGACAACAATTATTGCCAGACCAAGGAGTATTACCGGAATAGAAATGATATTAAAAGGGGTTAAAAATTTGCCTCTTGGCTTAAATTCCCCAATCAGAAACTGCCAGATTGATTTCCCGTCATTGTCTTTTGCAATTGTAACTTCTGTATTACTCATCATCTTCAACATTTGAGTGATTGTTTTTGGTTGCTTCGCGTATACCTAATAATATTGCCGGCCAGAGAACAAATACAGTAGGTACACTATAAAGGAATCCTTTTGACAATTCCGGGTATGATTTTGTCTGAATTGAAGTGTTTAATCCCAGTTCGTTAAATGGTACTCCGGCAAGATATAAGAATCCTGTTCCACCGGCTTCCTGTTCTCCATATATGTGATCTGTATATTGTTCGGGTTTCTCAACAATTCTTTTTCGAGCTTCTTTAATCAGATCTCTTCTTTTACCGAAAATCAAGGCTTCCGCAGGGCAATTTTCAACACAGGCCGGAATTTTACCCTCTGTAAGTCTTGAATAGCACATATTGCATTTCTCAATTTTAGGATTGGCGCTGTGATACTCAAATTTTGGAATATCGAACGGACAGGAAACCATGCAATAGCGGCATCCCATACATTTATTACCTCTCCAGATTACTGCTCCCTCTTTTGTTTTATACATAGCCTGAGTAAGGCAGGCAGCAGTACATGCCGGCTCATTGCAGTGCATACACTGCTTTTTAAGAAAAGCTTCCCCTTTTGAGGTTTTGAAAGAATTAACAACTGTCCGGTGCGATTCATCTGTTTTTCTTATAATACCGGCCTCAATTGTGTCGACTGGTGCAGGCAATCCATTTGCTTCAGCACAAGATGATTCACAGGTCTGACAACCGACACAACGCGTTGAATCATAGAGGATACCTGAGAATTCGATATTGTTTCCCGGGGCAGGGGCTGCTTTCACTGCCTTGCCAACAGCCAGGGTAGCACCCGTTACACCAAGTACCTTAAAGAAATTTCTTCTATTTAAAGCCATATTTACTTGTTTTTGAAATAGTTAAAACATTTCATAAAACCACAATTGCCTGGATGGGTCAATGAATTTTGTCTGAAAATCGTCCCAGACCTCTGGTCCCAGATTTGAAAGCGTTCCATCAATCAGCTCGCCCCCATCCTGCAGAATAACCAGGGAGTATTTTTCTGTTTCTGTTACCAGGGCCGAAGCCAGAAAATCCTTTAATCTTGAAAACTCATTTTTTATAAACTGTCTGTGTTTATCTGCCATGAATAATAACTGATTCTCTCTTCCCCAGTTTGTTGGCTCGATCTTATAAATCCATCCAGCATCATAAGGAGAAGAGTTTATTAACGAGGAATTTGTTTCCAGAAGCTTGTTTTTCTCTTTAATAGTCCCTGATACGGGGGCATAAAGATTTAGTTGCTTGCCGTTTTGGATAACAGTCAGAATCTTTTCTCCTTTTTTAAATTCATCGCCCGCGTTTCTCATACTGATTCTGGTAAGAGTTCCGGTTATGTGTTGAAGAAAATCATCAATTCCCACTCTTACAACTCCGTTTTGTTCCATATATGCCCAGGTATGCGTTTTGTCAAAGTAGATTCCTTTTGGTATTACTAATGTATTTTCATCAGGGACAGATTTAGAAAAAGTGCTTTCGATAGGGACGATCGTTTTTTTCCGTTTCAAATAACTGACTAAAGCATCCAATAAGAGAACAGTCAATAAAATGACAGCGATAATGAACAAGATGGGTTTAAATATTGACCTTTCACCGACAGTGGTACCCATATTCACTTTTGCATCATATAGCTTATCGACAGACGTTTGCCTTTCCGTAACTAAGAGATCTGAATAACCTTTACTATATAGATATTGCTGGCCATCAGTGAGGATCCATTTCATAAAAGCAATCTCTGAATCATTTTTCATCTGGCCTGATGAGACAGAATAAATATTGCTGATTAAAGCTTTTGGATATTTACCAATCCAGACACCTCTTGAAAATGCATTAAGATCCTCATAAATATTCTCATTAGAATCTACTATCCCATTGCCATTTCTGTCGATAGGTAACAATCTGATATTTTCTGCTATCCCCTGACTTTTTAAATCCATGATATTTACCAATTTGCAAAATCCGACAGCATTGGGATCCTTTTGAATTGATGAAATAAGCTCTTCAGCTGTTTTCATTTGAATGCCTGCAGTATTAATCTGATCAGTATTAAGGAATACGGATAAACCCTTTGATACTGATTCATCATTAATCCAAATATAATTTGCTTTAGTGGTGATATTGTTTTTTAGAAGAATTCCCCACTTTTGGGAATCCTGATTACTTAAGAACTTTAACAAAACCTCTGTTGAAACTCCCTTTCCTAATATTTCCTCGAGATAAGGGTTTTTTGAATTTATTACCGGAACAATAACATCACGTCCGATCACAATCTTCCGTACCGATTCATTCTCAAATCCGGGAAAGTATTCATTTGATATTAATCCGATATCTCCTTCGTTAAATAAACTTCCATCTATTTTATTATCTGAAACTCTTACGACTTTAATTTTCGTTTCAGGAAATAATTTATTGTATTCCACTGACCACTTACTTGCAAGGCTGTACATATCAGGAGAGCTGAAAACCCTTAGTGAATCTCTTCCGGAAGTTGTGTTTTCAGTCACCAAATCCATACTCCATAAACTACTATAAATCATTAGTAGCAAAGTGATTAATAAACATATTCCCTTTTTCATACTCTTAGTTTTGTAGCTCGTAAAAATTCATTTTCACAAAATATACGAGCAGTTTTTCTTTGATTTTTAAAATTCAGATATGGTTAGTCAACAATGATGCCAAATAAAAAAACAAGACTCAACGTCTTGTTTTTATGCATGTTAGCAAGCAAGTGATAATAAATGATCAGAGTGTATAGTGTTGAATTTACTTACACTGTATAAATAATATATCCGCAAATCCCTGTTTAATATAGGGACTGCCATAACTGTTTATTTTTTCAACACCTGTTGAATTATTCACCATTTGTTACCCTGCCCAGCCCTCCCTGTCGAGATTCCGGTAGTTA
>JGI24134J36421_10000081_pt1 | contig 24347 bp, 20 predicted proteins | sample BarGraNGADG00312_FD_36421 | JGI IMG/M metagenome (IMG submission 36421) | reverse complement strand
ACCTGGGCCGACCGACCACAGCCGACCAGATCCTGCTGCGGCTGAGAGATGAACAGCAGCGCGCCACGCCCTCCCACGCGGGGAGCCGCTGACGATGCTGGTGCTCGCCGCCTGCGCTCTCGCCGTGCTCTCTCCGCTTCTTGCCGGACGTTGGCCCGCTGCCCTGCTCCTGCACCGCTGGCGCTGGCCCCTGCTCATCTGGGCGACGCTGGCGATCCAGGTGGTCGTCGTCGAGGTCCCGCTGCCCGGAGGGCTCGCCCCGGTCCTGCATGTGGTGACCTACCTGGTCGCGCTCGGGTTTGTGTGGGCGAACCGGCACATCCCCCGCATCCTGCTCGTTGCAGCCGGAGCGGCTGCCAACGGGATCACGATCGCGCTCAACAACGGGGTGTTGCCCGCGTCGGCAGGCGCGGCCGCCGCGGCCGGGGTCGACCCCCACACGGCGTTCGCCAACTCCGCGGTCGTCGACCACCCGACGCTGCCCTGGCTCGGCGACGTGTTCGCGTGGCCGGCACCGTTGCCCCTGGCCAACACGTTCAGCGTAGGCGACGTGCTCATCGTCCTGGGCATCCTGCTCGCCGCCTGGACCGGCACCCGCCATCTGGACTGGCACCTGCCGAGCCGAAGCAACGGCAAGATCAACGACGACAGCGACACCAGCACCAATCACCGCCCGATGCCCGGCCCGCCGGCCCCCCACGCGCGTGGTCAGGAAGGCGCACACCAATCCTGACCCGCGGAAGGGGTCACTGGTTCGATCCCCGTATCGCCGGCCACGAAGACACGGCCAGAACTCGGAATTGCACCTCTAGGGTGGACGCGACGACGCGGACCTGAGGACTCGCGCAGGTCAGGAGTCCGTCGGCCATCCAGAGTCAAGCGAGGAGCGCTTTCGTGACACCTGCGGCCTGGTCGGAGCGTCTCGCGGGCCGGTTACCGCGGCGGCTCGGGCGGGCGTTCGGGTGGGAAGGGCTCCTGGCCCTGACCGCCTTCGCGGTCTACGGCGTCTATGCCTTGTCGCGCCACGCGCAGTACCTCACGGCGGGCTACGACCTCGGGATCTTCGACCAGGCCGTGCGCGCCTATTCGCACTTCCAGGCACCGGACGCGCCGTTGAAGGGCATCGGCTACAGCGTCCTCGGCGATCACTTCCACCCAATTCTGGTCCTGCTGGCGCCGCTCTACTGGGCGTGGAACGACCCGCGGGTGCTGCTCCTGGCCCAAGCCGCGCTGTTCGGACTGTCCGCGATCCCCGTGGTGCGGTTCGCGGAACGGCGGTTCGGCAAGCCGCGCGCGCTGGCGATCGGGGCGGCATACGTGTTCAGCTGGCCGCTGCAGGGGGCGGTCGACTTCGACTTCCACGAGATCGCCTTCGCGGTCCCCCTGCTCGCGTTGCTGATCGACGCGCTCGATCGGCGGGCCACCCGCACCGTCGTCCTCGCGTGTCTCGGTCTGCTGCTGGTGCGCGAGGACATGGGCGCCGTCGTGGCCATGGTGGGGGTGCTGCTTGCCGTCCGCCGCGAAGAGGCGCCGCCGCCTGGTCGCCGGTTGGCGGGGCTGCGCAATGAGCGTGTTCTCGGCGCAGCGCTCTTCGGCGCGGGCGTGCTGACCTTCTGGCTGGCAACGAGCGTCTTCATCCCCGCTTTCGCACCCACCGGCACCTTCGCGTACTGGGACTACACGGCTCTCGGGCCCAACCTGCCCAGCGCGCTCAAGTATGGCCTGACCCACCCCGTGGGCGTGGCGAGGCTGTTCGTGACGCCCGGTGTCAAGCTCCACACGCTGTACCTGCTGTTCATGCCGACTCTGTTCGCCGCGCTCGCCTCCCCCTACGTCCTGCTCGCCCTTCCGATCCTCGCCGAGCGCATGCTCAACTCGCGGGACTACCTGTGGACGACCGAGTTCCACTACTCGGCCGTCACCGCTCCGATCATCGCCATGGCGGCCGTGGACACGGTCGCGCGGCTCGTCAAGGCCATCCGATGGCCACCCGCCCGGTGGAAACCCGTTCGCTGGCCCCGCGTCCTGACTCCGCGGCTTGCCAACCTCTGGGTCGCGTGGCTGATCGGTGTGGTCGTGCTCGGGACGGCGATGGATGTGGCCACGTATCCCCTGAACCGGATGCTCACGGGTGCCGCGTTTGCCCGGCCCGACCGTGTTCGTCAGATCGAGGCCGTGCTGGCGCACCTGCCCCGCGGCGTGTGCATCGAGGTCGATGACCGCATCGCCCCGCACCTGACCAGCAGGTGGTTTGTGACACTGCCGACGCACTCGGAGGGTCTGGCCACGTGGATGGTGCTCGACATGAGCCAGGCCAACACCGGCTGGAACGCCCCGGCCCCAGAGATGGTTCGAGCCGGAGCGCTGGCCCAGGGCTTCCGCGAGGTGCTCCGCGACGGACCGATCCTCCTGCTTAGCCGGGACGGGGTCGTAGACCCACGGTGTCGGGTCGGGTGAGTTCGGCGCGGCAGGGTGCAGGCGGGAGCCGCTTCGGTCGCATCACCGCAACCAGCGGCGCCGGCGCCCCGCGGCGACCCGATCCCAGGCGGCCGGCAGCCGGTCCTCGAGCCGTTCGGCTTCCCGCTGCTCCAAGGCGTGCAGCCGGCCGTAGCTGAACGTGTCCTCGCCAGCGAGATGGGCCTGGGCGCTCACTCGGAGCAGGACGCCACGCAGCTCGACGGTGTCATGGTGGTGGCCGAGTAGCACCTGCAACCCTCTGACGGACCGCGCGAACCTCTCGGCCGGGCGCCCGATGACGGGCACGGCTGCCTCTGCGGCGTAGCCCGCGCGCTTGGCCGTCTTACGCGCTTCGTGCAGGAGCTCGTCGCGGCGCGGGCCCGGTGAGGCGTCCCGAGCGATCCGGAACGCGCGCGCCAGGCGTCGTCCGTCACGCCGCGCGCGCGACGCCACGACCTGTGCGGCCGGCTCGTCGGCCACCGCCGTGAACCGCGGGGCGTCAACAAGGGCGTCGAGCGCGTCGAGGAGGCGGAAGTAACGCGTCGAGTCGAGCGCCTCGAGCACTTGGAGGTACGCGGCGCGGTACGCCTCAACCCGGTCGCCGTCGAGGCGCCTGACGGCCGGGTCCGCCAGGAGCTCGGCCGGCTCCCGCGCGACGAGCTCCGCCAACCGGAGCCGCGACACCTCGACGTCGCGGGCCGCCCCGAGAAGGCCGGCGAGCCACCGAAGCCCGTCCCGAACGGCCTCGCTCTGTTCCCGGTCAAGCAGCGGCCGGAACGTCGCGAGCGCACTGCCCAACCGGCGAGTGGCGACGCGCATCTGGTGCACGCTGCCGGGCTCGTCGCGGCGGACCAGTGGGTCGCGAGCGAGCAGCTCGTCGCGCTGGGAGCGCAGCCGGTCGCCGAGCACGGCGCCGGCCGAATCAGGTCGGAGCGGTTCGTGGACCTCGTTCGCGGCCGCGGTCATCAGCCGATCGCCGAGCGCGCGCGCCAGCTTGGACCACCAGACCGGCGTGACGCCGCCGGCCGCCGTCAGCAGCGCCACGGCCGTCGTCAGCAGGCCGCAGTCCCCCTCGGCGAGCTCGACCTCCCATTCGCGCCACTGGTCGACGACGCGCTCGTCCGCGCCGAGGGACTGAGCCGTGACCGCGTCGTCGGACACCTCCGCGAGCACACGGCCCGCCGCATCGCACAGCCGGTGCACTGTTCGGGTGGTACGGATCACGGCGACGGGAACGAGTGGCGCTTCACGAATGCGCGCCCGGGCGAGCGCGACCAGCTCGGCCGGCACGGCGTCGTCCGCCGACCCGAGCGGGGCGTGGAACTCGGTCCGCTCGTGCGTCGACACCGGCACCTTGAGGTGCCAGCCCGCATCCGTCCCGCCGGTTCGGCGGCGCAACGTCGTCCGCGCCTTCGCGAGGCGCAGGTCCGCCGTGTCGAAGTAGACGGCCTCGAGCGTGACCTCCCCGGGGCTCTCGATCCGAGCGACAGTCCGGAGCGCCGTGAGGTCGGGCAGCGAGACGTCCGCCGACGCCGCGAACTTCGCCTCGATCTCCTGCTGGACCCTCACACCCGAGTATCTCTCCGCGCCTCCACTGGTGCGCGGGCGCGGGGTGTGCGCTAGCCCGAACCCGGCAGCGCCCACCATGATGGACCCGTACCCCGGACGGGGTCTTCGTGCATCTGGAGTCAAGGGAGAACCGCGATGGCGCGCGACCGGTGGAAGGAACCCGCTCACGAGGTGCTGAGGGGTTGCGACGGTTTCCGCTTGGAGGACGTTGACCCGACCCGCACGCCAGGCTGGAAGGGCGGCGCCAAGGCCGCCGCCAAGCACATGGTCAAGCAAGGTGTCGCGCTCGCCGATCTCCAGGAACGCCTGTTCGCCGACGGGCGATCGGGTGGAACCCGCTCGGTCCTGCTCGTGCTGCAGGGCATGGACAGCGCCGGCAAGGGCGGCATCGTGCGGCACGTCATCGGACTGGTGGACCCGCAGGGCGTCCAGCACCACGCCTTCCGGGTGCCGACACCCCAAGAGCGCGCGCACAACTACCTGTGGCGGATCCGTCGGGCGCTGCCGACGCCCGGGTACCTCGGCGTCTTCGACCGGTCCCACTACGAGGACGTGCTCGTCGTCCGAGTGCACGACTTGGTGCCTGAAGACGTCTGGAGCAAGCGGTACGACCAGATCAACGCCTTCGAGGCGAAGGCCGCCGCGGCGGGGACCGTCATCGTCAAGGTCGCCCTCATCGTCACGCTCGACGAGCAGAAGCGCCGCCTGGCCGCGCGCCTCGCACGTCCGAACAAGTACTGGAAGTACAAACCGCACGACCTGGACGAGCGCGCGCTGTGGCCCGCCTACCGGGATGCCTACCAGGCGGTCTTCGACAAGACCTCGACCGATGTCGCTCCCTGGCACGTCATCCCGGCGAACAAGAAGTGGTTCTCCCGCCTGGCAGTGACAGAGCTGCTGCTCGAGGCCTTCGAGAGCCTCGACCTCGGCTGGCCGCCCGCGGCCTTCGACGTCGAGGCCGAGAAGAACCGGCTAGCCGAGGCCTGAGGAACGGCGCAAGCGCTGGTTGGGCGCCGGGGATCAGTTCGTCAGCTCGGCGCCCTGAACGGCCGGCGCGGCGAGCCATGACAGCGCCCGGAGGTACGTCTTGCGGTAGCCACCGCGGAGCATCGCGTCGGTGAACAGGCCGTCCGTGCCGCGCCCGCCGAGGAGGGCGCCGTAGCGGCTCGGGTGGAGGGTGACGGGGTGCGCGGGGTCCGGACGGAAGGAGTCGAACGACGCCGTCGCGAAGTGCCGCGCCAGGACGAGCTCGGGGAGCAGGCGTGCGGTACTCGGCATCGGACGTCACGCGGTCAGCGAACCCTTGCGGTGGACACAGTGTGCCGGCCTAGGTGGTGCCCAGTTAGCCTGAAGGCAGGTGAACCACGACGGAGGGCTCTCAGCAATGGCACTGCCGGTGGATCCGAACCCGCGTCTGGCGCAGTACACGCACCCCGAGCGCCTCGTCACCACCGAGTGGCTGGCCGCGAACCTGGGGCGTGACGGCCTGGTCGTCGTCGAGTCCGACGAGGACATCCTGGTGTACGCCACCGGCCACATCCCGGGCGCAGTGCACATCGACTGGCAGACCGAGCTGAACGACCCGGTGGTCCGCGACTATGTCGACGGCGCCGGTTTCGCCGCACTGTGTGGCGCGAAGGGCATCGCCCGTGAGACGACCGTCGGCATCTACGGCGACAAGTCGAACTGGTGGGCCGCCTACGCGTTGTGGGTCTTCACGCTGTTCGGTCACCCGGACGTTCGCCTGCTCGACGGCGGCCGCGACCTGTGGATCGCGGACGGCCGTGAGCTGACCCGGGTGGCGCCCGCTACCACACCGAGCGAGTACCCCGTCGTGGCTCGCGACGACGCGCCGTACCGGGTGTTCCGCGACGAGGTGCGGGCCGCCATCGGGCGCATCCCGCTCATCGACGTGCGCTCCCCCGCCGAGTACACCGGTGAGCGCACGCACATGCCGGACTACCCCGACGAGGGGGCGCTTCGCGGCGGCCACATCCCGACCGCGGCGTCCGTGCCGTGGGCGCGCGCCGCGGCGGCGGACGGGACGTTCAAGGCGCGGGCCGAGCTCGAGGAGATCTACCTGGCCGGCGCGGGCCTCAGCGCGGACCGCGAGGCGATCGCCTACTGCCGGATCGGCGAGCGCTCCAGCCACACCTGGTTCGTGCTGCGCTTCCTGCTGGGACTCCCGAAGGTCCGCAACTACGACGGTTCGTGGACCGAGTGGGGCAGCTCGGTCGGTGTCCCGATCGTCCAGGGCGAGGCGCCGGGCTCGATCGAGGCGGCATGACGGACCTGACCCCGACGCTTTCCGCGATCGTCGAGGACTTCGCGGCGCTGACCGAACGCGAACGCCTCGAGCTGCTGCTGGAGTTCTCGGAGAACCTGCCAGATCTGCCGGCACGCTTCACCGACCACCCGGAGCTGCTCGAACCGGTGCCGGAGTGCCAGTCCCCGCTGTTCCTCGCGGTGGAGCTGGCCGACGACGCGCCCACCGCCGACTCGCTCGTGCGGGTGTTCTTCTCCGCACCTCGGGAAGCGCCGACCACCCGTGGCTTCGCCGGGATCCTGCACGAGGCTCTCGACGGCCTGACCGCTGCGGAGGTCCTCGCCGTGCCCGATGACGTCCCGAACCGGCTCGGTCTCGCGCGCGCGGTGAGCCCGCTCCGGCTCCGCGGCATGTCCGCGATGCTGACCCGCGTGAAGCGGCGGGTTGAGCGAGCCTTGACGGCATGACACGCGCGCCCGTGCCGACGCTGACCGTGCTGGCTCCCTCGGAGCTGGCCGGAACGGTCTGCCCGCCCGACGAGACGGAACCCCTCCTCGGCGCGCTGTACGAGCATCCGGTCCGACCGGGCGGTGCGTACCTGCGCGCCGGCATGGTCAGCAGCCTGGACGGTGCCGCAGTCGGCCCGGACGGGAGCTCGCGCTCGATCAACAACCCGGCGGACCTGCGCGTCTTCCGGGTGCTCCGCGCCGCCGCCGACGCCGTGCTGGTCGGGGCCTGCACGGCGCGCGCGGAGACCTACCGGTCGATCCGGGTAGCGCCCGCGCTGCGGGCAGCCCGCGCTGCGCGAGGGCAAGCCGAAGCACCGGTTGTCGTCGTGGTGACCCGCTCCGGAACGATCCCTGACACCCTGCTCGACACCGAGCACGAAACGCTGGCGATGGTGCCGCGCGGCTCCGCCGCCGAGACGTTGCTGACCGCGCGGTGGGGTGCGGGCCGGGTCATCGCCGTCGGCGACAGCGACCTGGACCTGGCCGCCGGGCTCGACGCGCTCGCCGACCGGGGTCTCCCCCGGGTGCTCAGCGAAGGCGGTCCCAAACTGCTCGGCCAGCTCTTCGCGGCGGGTCTGGTGGACGAGTGGTGCCTGACCTGGAGCCCGCTGGTAATCGGCGGCGGCGCCCCGCGCACAGTCGTGGCGCCGAGCTTCCTTGACCCCGCGGTGCCCGCTCGCCTAGCCCACCTGCTGCACGCCGACGGCGTGCTGCTCGGGCGCTGGCTGCTGCGGGACTGAGGCCCTTCGGCCCGGGTCGGTCCGGACCCACCCGGCAGCCGCGGGCCTAGGTCCCGCTCGCCGTCGGCCGCGGGTAGTAGCGCCGGTACTTGCGGACGTAGTTCGCCGTCACGGCCCACACCGAGGCGCGCCGCCGCCACGACCGTTCGGCGCGGTACCGCAGCGGATGCACGAGGCCGCCCCGCCGCACGACCCGCCGCAACCGGGCGCGCAGGGCCGGATCCAGGATGTACCGCTGCAGCCAACGGAACGGTACGACGCTGTAGAGGATCTCGGCGCGCACCCGCACCGGCTCCACCGCGTTCCCGTGCACGAGGTCCTCGACCACGAACCGCGCCGGGTTCGCGCCCGCCGCGGTGACGTAGTAGTTGTTCCGGCCGATCCGCGGGTTCATCTCGAAGAACGCGTGCCGCTCGCGGCGCACGTCCCACTTGTAGTCGAAATTGGCGAAGCCGACGTAGCCCACGGCGTCCAGGAATGCCGACGCCGCGTCCATCGCGTCCTCGTACGGCTCGGTCAGGATCGCCGCGGGGATTCCGAGCGTGCCCGGCGTGTGCTCCTCGAGCAGGACCCGCCCGGTCGCGAGCAGGGTGACGACGCCGCGGGTATCCCGGTACGCGGTCAGCGAGCGCATCTGCGTCTCGTCGCCGGGGATGAACTCCTGGACCAGGAACGTGCCGCGGTAGCCCGCTTGGACAAGTGCACCGAGCAACTCGTCGAGCGCAGCGCGGCTCTCCAGGTGGTAGATCTTCTTCTTCCCCGGGAAGTCCAGGTAGTGGTAGTCGGCACTGGACGAGGGCTTGGCCACGAGCGGGTACGCAAGATCGACCTCGAGGCGCGGGATGTCCGCCGCCGCCAGCTCCGGGAGGTGCACCGCGACCGTCTGCGGGGTCGGGATCGACAGCTCCGCGCAGACGCGCGCGAACTCATCCTTGTTCGAGACCAGCTCGAGCACCTCGGGGCTGCACAGCGGCATCAGGTAGTGCTGCTCGAGCCGCACGCGGTGAGCGACGAGCGTCGCCACGTACCAGTCGGCGTTAGTCAGGAGCACTCGGGTCACGCCCGGGTGCGCCGCGGCGATCTGCTCGAGGCCGCGGACGAGAGTCTCGGCGTCGTCGATGCCTGGCTCGACCACGTTCTCGATGAACGAGGAGTCGCGCACCGCCCGCGTCGCCACCGCAGACAGCACGACCGCCCGGCAGCCGTACTCCTCGTGGAACGCGCGGAGCAGCGCGTATATCCCGATGTCGCCGCCGACGGCGACCGGCAACAGCTCCGTCACTCAGGCCTCCGACTCGGTCCGGCCGCCCGACCACTCGGTGTGGAACGAGCCCGGGCGGTCGGTCCGCCGGTACGTGTGCGCGCCGAAGAAGTCGCGCTGGGCCTGGATGAGCGCCGCCGGGAGCCGCTCGGCGCGCAGTGCGTCGTAGTACGACAGCGAGGAACCGAAGGCCGGCGCCGCGATGCCGGAGCGAGCCGCACCCGCGACCACCCGCCGCCACGCGCCGACACCCTGGCCGACGACGTCGGCGAAGTACGGGTCGACCAGCAAGGTCGGCAGCGCGGCATCGCGGTCGAAGGCCTCGCGGATCCGGTCCAGGAAGCGCGCCCGGATGATGCACCCGCCGCGCCAGATGGTGGCCATGGCGCCACGGTCGATGTTCCAGCCGTAGGTCTCGCTCGCGGCCGCGATCTGGTCGAAGCCCTGCGCGTACGCGACCACCTTGGACGCGTACAGGGCTCGTCGCACGTCCTCGACGAACACGGAACGGTCGGTGATCTCGAGAGCGGTGGCCTCGGCGGTGAGGACGCCGCGAGCCGCGGCCCGTTGAGCGGCGCTGCCGGAGATCGCCCGAGCGAAGGTGGCCTCGGCGATCCCGGTCACCGGCACACCCAGGTCGAGCGCGGACTGCACCGTCCAGCGGCCGGTGCCCTTCTGCTCCGCCTGGTCGAGCACTATGTCGACGAAGGCCTGGCCGGTCGCCGCGTCCGTGTGGTGCAGCACCTCCGCGGTGATCTCGATCAGGAACGACTCGAGGTCGCCCGCGTTCCACTCGGCGAAGATGTCGCCGATCTCCGCGGCCGAGCACCCAGACCCGATCGCAGCAGGTCGTAGGCCTCGGCGATCAACTGCATGTCGGCGTACTCGATGCCGTTGTGCACCATCTTCACGAAGTGGCCCGCGCCGTCGGGACCGACGTGCACGCAGCACGGGACGCCATCGACCTTCGCCGCGATGTTCTCGAGGATCGGTCCGAGCGTGACGTACGACTCGGCCGGGCCGCCGGGCATGATGCTCGGCCCGAGCAGCGCCCCTTCCTCGCCACCGGAGACGCCGCTACCGACGAAGTGCAGGCCCTTCTCGCGCAGCGCGGCCTCGCGACGGCGGGTGTCCGCGAAGTGCGAGTTCCCGGCGTCAACGACGATGTCCCCCGGCTCGAGCAGGCTGGTGAGCTCGTCGATGACCGCATCCGTCGGAGCGCCCGCCTTGACCATGATCACGACGGTCCTCGGTCGCGACAGGGCCGCGACGAAGTCCGGCATCGTCTCGGTCGGGACGAAATCGCCCTCGCCGCCGTGCTCCGCGATCAGCGAACGGGTCCGCTCCGGGCTCCGGTTGTGCACCGCCACGGTGTAGCCGTGGCGCGCGAAGTTGCGCGCCAGGTTGCGTCCCATGACGGCAAGACCAGTGACGCCGATCTGCGCTCGAGCGCTCATCCTCGGTGGGTTCCCTTCTCGACACAGTGCTCCGGTCAGCGTAGTCGGGCCCGCGAGTTGGCCGCGCTCCGCGCGCCGCCGCCGCAGCCGTCGGTGGCCGGACCTAGGCTTCGGACGTGAGCCAAGAAGGCAACGCCGACGTCCCGGCGGAGTTCCGCGCAGCGCTGGATTCGCTCCGCGCCCATCGGGTGCGGCCCGAGGTACGTCTCGCCGAGGTGCCGGCGCCGTCCCGCATCGCCCCCTACGCGGTCGCGCTCAGTGGAGAGCTTCCGGCCGGGCCGGGCGGTTCCCGCGGCGACGCCGATGGCCCCGAGGATCTCGCCACTGGCCGGTTCGTCGCGCTGTACGATCCGGCCGGCCAGGAGGCGTGGGACGGGACGTTCCGACTCGTCACCCTGGTCCGCGCGCACCTCGACGCCGAGCTGGGCAACGACCCGCTCCTCGCCGAGGTCGCCTGGACCTGGCTGCTCGACTCGCTCGCCGAGGAGGGTGCCTCGGCTCGGGCGCTCAGCGGGACGGTGACTCGGGTCCTTTCGCAGAGCTTCGGCTCGCTCCAGCGGCATCCGGACGAGGTCGAGGTCGAGATCCGCGCCTCGTGGACGCCGGCGGGCAGCGACCTGGGACCGCATGTCCGCGCGTGGGCATCGCTGTTGTGCACGAGCGCCGGGATGCCACCGTTGCCCGAGGGCGTCACGGCCCTCAGCCCGCGCCGCTAGGCGCTGTTCGGGCCGACCTTCGCCGTTGCGGGTTCAAGTTCCCGCGCCACGCGCCGATAACTCCTGCGAGGACATTCGGCGCGGGGTAAGGAGAGGTCGTGACGGTCGAGCCGATGACGACACGAACGGTGGCACCCATCAGCGCCCTCGCGACTCGGCTGCAGCCGAGCACCCCAGGTACCGCCAAGATGTGCATTGCCGTGAACGAGCTGCGGGATGGCGACGGTGCCACGATCGGCCGTGCCCTGCGCCGACGTGGCAGCACCCGCGTCATCGTGCTGGCTAGGCGCGCCGGCCGGCGAGAGCTGGTCGGGTTGCTCGGGCACGGCGTCCGCGGGGCAGTGGTCGCTGACGACATGGTCCCGATCGTGGTCCGTCGACCGCTCTTCCTCGTCGTCCCCGATGACGAGCCCGAGTCAGACTCGGACCAGCGCGTCGCCGACGTTGCGCTGACGAGCCGGGAGCTCGGCGTCCTGCAGCTCGTCGCGGCCGGTCGCACGAACCGGCAGATCGGCGAGCACCTCGGTCTGTCGGCACTGACCGTGAAGAGTCACCTGGCCCGGATCTCGCGCAAGATGGGCACCGGGGAACGAGCCGAGCTGGTCGCGATCGCGATCCGCTCCCGGCTGCTCGTCTAGTCCGACGCTGTCTCCAGCGATTCGGTCCCCGCGCTGCGCAGATAGCCGCGTACGGTGAGAGCCGTGTCCGGCACCGCACCACAACTCCCGAACGCAGGGTTGACGCCAGAACCGGGTCCGGACCAGCAGACGCCCGTTGTCGTCCCGCTCCTCGAGCCCGCGGACGGCGTACCGCCCGTCATCGAGACGAGCGAGGCCCTTGCGGCGTGCGTCGCCGCGTTCCGCGCCGGTTCCGGACCCGTGGCCATCGATGCTGAACGCGCCTCGGGCTACCGCTATGGGCAGCGCACCTACCTCGTCCAGCTGCGGCGCGAGGGCGCCGGGACGGCGCTGATCGACCCGATCCCGTTGCCCGACCTCAGCTCGCTCTCCGCGGCGCTCGACGGCGTCGAGTGGATCCTGCACGCGGCGTCTCAGGACCTTCCCGGTCTGATTCCCCTTGGCATGACCGCCTCGGCGGTCTTCGACACCGAGCTCGCCGCCCGGCTGCTCGGGTTGGACCGGGTCGGGCTCGCGGCCGTGGTGGCCGAGCTCCTCGGGCTCGGCTTGGCGAAAGAGCACTCGGCGGTGGACTGGTCGACCCGCCCGCTCAAGCCCGAATGGCTCCGCTACGCGGCGCTCGATGTCGAGGTTCTCATCGAGTTGCGGGCCGAGCTGGGTCGGCGTCTTGACCAGGCAGGCAAGAGTGAGTGGGCGCGTCAGGAGTTCGAGGCTGTTCGGCTGGCGGCACCGCCCGCGCCGCGCGTCGACCCGTGGCGGCGCACGTCGGGGATGCATGTGCTCCGCGATCCGAGGGCGCTCGCGGTCGTGCGCGAGCTCTGGACCGTCCGTGAGGAGAACGCGGCTCGGCGGGACATCTCGCCGGGCCGGGTCCTGCCCGACGCTGCGATCCTCGCCGCCGCGCAGGCGCTGCCACGGAGCGTCGCGGACCTGACGCAACTTCCTGCCTTTGCCGGGAGGGGTCAGCGTCGGCGTGCTCCGGAGTGGCAGGTCGCGATCGACCGGGCGCTCAGCCTGCCGGAGTCGGCCCTGCCGTCGCGCCGAGGCCCCCAGACCGATGCTCCTCCGCCGCCACGCAGCTGGCCCGAGCGGGACCCCGCTGCCGCGCAACGGCTCTCGGCGGCGCGCGCCTGCGTCGTCGCGCTGGCCGAACAGCATCACCTACCGGCCGAGAACCTGCTCCAGCCGGACCTGCTCCGACGACTCTGCTGGTCGCCGCCGGCGCGACTGGACGCCGCTTCCGTCGAGGAACGCCTGCACGACGGCGGCGCGCGCGGTTGGCAGATCGATCTTGTCTCAGCACCGCTGGCGACCGCGTTTGCGGCCCCGCCGGCTGCGGCGGTCTGAAGCACCGCGCGAACCGGTCGGCTCGCCGGGACGGATCAGGCTTAGAAGACCTTGAGGCCGTGCGCCGCGAACTGGTCGCAGACCCGGGAGATGAGTTCAGGTGTGGGCGGCGCGGTGGCCTCGAGCCGGTACGGCTCACCCATCCGCCGCCACTTCTCGCGCCCCATCTGGTGGAACGGGAGCACCTCGACCCGCTCGACCGTGGCAAGGCCCTCGACGTAGCAGGCGACCGCCTCGACGTTCTCCTCGGCGTCGGTCAGGCCCGGCACGAGGACGAAACGGACCCAGATCGGCACGCCCAGGTCGGACAACCTGCGGCCGAACTCGAGGGTCGGACCGAGCTCGCGACCGGTTACCTCGCGGTAGGTCTCGGGCAGTCCCGACTTCACGTCGAGGAGCACCAGATTCACGTCCCGCAGCATCTCGTCGCTCGCGCGGGCACCGAGGTACCCGGACGTGTCGAGGGCGGTGTGCAGCTCGAGCTCGCGGCAGGCGCGAAGGATCCGAGCGACGAACGCCGACTGGAGCAGCGGCTCGCCACCGGAGATCGTGACCCCACCGCCGGTCGCCTTGAGCACCGGGACGTAGCGACGGATCCGCGCCATCACCTCGGCGACGGTATGCGTCACGCCGTCGCGCATCCGCCAGGTGTCGGGGTTCTGGCAGTACTGGCAGCGGAGCGGGCATCCGTTGAGGAAGAGCGTGAGCCGCGTCCCCGGACCGTCGACGGACGTCACGAGCTCCCACGAGTGCACCGCGCCGGTGTCTCCCGGGCTCGCCAGTGCGGTCGCGCACAGGTCCTCGTTCGCGTCGGTCAGTTGCGTGCGGCGCTGCACCGGAACGTCGATGCTCATCGCTTCTCCTTCCCTGCGGCCCCACCCCGGTCGGGGTGTGGGGGTTGCCGTCGCCAGAGGGCGGCCGTCGCGCCGATCAGATCCCGCCGTGGAAGGTCCGCGAGAGCACGTCAAGCTGCTGCTCGCGGGTCAACCGGACGAAGTTCACGGCGTAGCCGGAGACACGGATGGTCAGCTGCGGGTAGTTCTCGGGATGCTCCATGGCGTCCTCGAGGGTGTCGCGGTTCAGCACGTTGATGTTCACGTGGAACCCCGCGGACATGTTGTACGCATCGAGCAGGCCGACCAGGTTCGTCAGCTGCTCGTCGCGGACCCGACCGAGACCCGAGGGCACGACGGTGGCGGTGAGCGAGATGCCGTCCATCGCCTCGGAGTACGGCAACTTCGCCACGCTCAGTGCCGAGGCGAGCAGACCGTGCGTGTCGCGCCCGTTCATCGGGTTCGCACCCGGGGCGAACGGCTCACCCCTGCGGCGGCCGTCCGGCGTGTTGCCGGTGTGCTTGCCGTAGACCACGTTCGAGGTGATCGTCAGCACCGACTGCGTGTGCAGCGCGTTGCGGTAGGTGTGCTGGCGCCGGATCTTCTCCATGAAGCTCCGCACCAGCTCGGCCGCGATGTCGTCCGCACGGTCGTCGTCGTTGCCGTAGGTGGGGTACTCGCCCGCCACCTCGTAGTCCACGATCAGTCCGGTCTCGTCGCGCACCGGACGCACCGTCGCGTACTTGATCGCGGACAACGAGTCGACTGCGACGCTCAGACCGGCGACCCCGCACGCCATGGTGCGCAAGATCCCCTTGTCGTGCAGCGCCATCTCGAGCCGCTCGTACGCGTACTTGTCGTGCATGTAGTGGATGCAGTTCAGCGCGTCCACGTAGGTCTCGGCGAGCCAGTCGAGGAGCGTGTCGTAGGCCGCGCGGACCTCGGCGTACGTCAAGACCTCACTCGTGATCGGCGCGGCGAGCGGGGCGACCTGCCTGCCGCTGATCTCGTCGCGGCCACCGTTGATCGCGTACAGGAGCGCCTTCGCGAGGTTGACGCGAGCCCCGAAGAACTGCATCTGCTTGCCGACGGACATGGCCGAGACGCAGCAGGCGATCGCAGCGTCGTCGCCCCAAGCGGGTCGGATGAGCTCGTCGGACTCGTACTGGATCGCGGAGGTGTCGATCGAGATCTGCGCGCAGAACCGTTTGAAGCCTTCCGGCAACCGCTCACTCCACAGCACGGTCAGGTTCGGCTCCGGTGCGGGGCCCAGGTTGTACAGGGTCTGCAGGAAGCGGAACGACGTCCGGGTGACGAGCGCGCGACCGTCCTCAGACATGCCGCCGATCGACTCCGTCACCCAGGTCGGGTCGCCGGAGAACAGCGCGTCGTACTCGGGGGTGCGCAAGAACCGGACGATGCGCAGCTTGATCACGAAGTCGTCGATGATCTCCTGCGCGGACTCCTCGGTGAGGACGCCCTCCGCGATGTCGCGCTGCAGGTAGATGTCGAGGAACGTCGAGGTGCGGCCGAGAGACATCGCCGCGCCGTTCTGCTCCTTGACCGCACCGAGGTACGCGAAGTACAGCCACTGCACGGCCTCGTGGGCGTTCCGGGCCGGCCCGGAGATGTCGAAGCCGTAGGAGACCGCCATCTGCTTGAGCTCGCGGAGCGCCTTGACCTGCTCGGCGCTCTCCTCGCGGTCGCGAATGACGTCCTCGGTCGAGCGCTGCATGTCCATTTCCAGGCGCTCGAGCTTCTTCGTCTCGATCAGCGCGTCGACGCCGTACAGCGCGACCCGCCGGTAATCGCCGATGATCCGACCGCGGCCATAGGCGTCCGGCAGACCGGTCACGATGTGGCTGCTGCGCGCCGCGCGAACGTTCGGCGGGTAGACCTCGAAGACGCCCTCGTTGTGCGTCTTGCGGTACTCGGTGAAGACCTTCTCCAGGCCCGCGTCGACCGGGTAGCCGTAGGTCGCGAGCGCCTTCGTCACCATCCGCCAGCCGCCGTAGGGCATGATCGCGCGCTTCAGCGGGGCGTCGGTCTGCAGACCGACGATGAGCTCGTGCTCCTGGTCGATGTAGCCGGGCGCGTGTGCCGTGATGGTCGACGGGGTGGTCGTGTCGATGTCGTAGACGCCACGCTCGCGCTCGGCGGGGAACATCTCCGAGATCTTGCTCCACATCGCGGTGGTGCGCGTCGTCGGGCCGGCGAGGAAGGAAGCGTCATCCAGGAAGGGCTCGTAGTTCCGCTGGATGAAGTCGCGGACGTCGACGCCGTCCTGCCAGGGTCCGGTGGTGAACGTGCGCCACGCGCCCTGCGGGCCTACCTCGGGTCCAGGCCCAGTGTTGCTGGTCTCTACGGTGGTAATGGCCATCGTGCTGCACTCCCTCAATTCGCCCTGGTGGGGCGATCAACGCCGTTGTTTCGACGCCATTCACGCTAGGTGCCAGGCAGCACAAATACATGGGACCTTCGACCTGAGACGCAGGTCACACCCAGTTTTCGGGCGACGCGCACTAGTCCGAGCCGGTCTCCCGACGGGCCATGAGTGCCAGCACGTCACGGGCGATGTCGGACGCCCGGAAGCCGAGATCCTCGAAGATCTCCGCGCGGCTCGAGTGCTCGATGAAGCGCAGCGGCACGCCGACGGCATGCACCGCTGAACGAAGTCCCTGCTCGAGGGCACGCTGCGCGACGAGCGCGCCGATCCCGCCGTCGACCAGGCCGTCCTCGAGGGTCACCGTGACGGTGTGCTCGCCGACGAGCTTGAGCAGCGCCGGTTCGACCGGAAGCACCCAGCGCGGGTCGACGACCGTCGCGCGGGCGCCGTGCGCGGCCAGCTCCGTGCCGACCTCGAGGGCCAGTGGGACGAGCGCGCCCATCCCGACGACCAGCACGTCCGGACCCTTGCCCCCGCCGTGCCGGGCCAGGACGTCCACGCCCTCGACCGCATCGATCGCCGGCACGGGCTTCGGCAGCGGCCCCTTGGGGTAGCGCACCACCGTCGGCGCGTCGTCGATCTCGACGGCGGCCCGCAGCGCGCTGCGCAGGGTGTCCTCGTCGCGCGGCGCCGCCAGCTTGAGCCCGGGAACCATGCGCAGCAGCGCCAGGTCCCAGATGCCGTGGTGGCTCGGCCCGTCGTCCCCGGTGATGCCGGCCCGGTCGAGGACGAAGGTGACCCCGGCCCGGTGCAGCGCGACGTCGAGCAGCACCTGGTCGAACGCGCGGTTGAGGAATGTCGCGTACACCGCGACCACCGGGTGCAGGCCCGCGAAGGCCATCCCGGCGGCCGAGGTCGCGGCGTGCTGCTCAGCGATGCCGACGTCGAAGATCCTGCTCGGGAACTCGGTCGCGAACGGCGCGAGGCCGACCGGCTCGAGCATCGCGGCGGTGACGGCGACGATGTCGGGGCGCCGGCGACCGATCTTGACCATCTCGTCGGCGAAGACGGAGGTCCAGCCGAACCGTGCGGGCGAGACGGGCAGCCCTGTCTCGGGGTGGATCCGGCCGACGGCGTGGAACCGGTCGACGTCGTGGGTCTCCGCCGGGACGTAGCCGCGCCCCTTCTCGGTGATCACGTGCACGATCACCGGGCCGTCGAAGTACTTGGCGACGCGGAGCACCCGCTCGACGGCGTCGACATCGTGCCCGTCGACCGGTCCGAGGTACTTGATGCCGAGGTCCTCGAACATGCCCTGCGGCGCGACGACGTCCTTGATGCCCTTCTTCAGGCCGTGCAGCGCCTCGTAGGCGAGCCGCCCGGGCGGGCCGGTGCTCTTCAGCGTCCGCTTGCCCCAGGACAGCACGTGCTCGTAACCGGGGGCGACGCGCAGCGAGTCCAGGTGCCGGGCCAGACCGCCGATGGTCGGGGCGTAGGAGCGGCCGTTGTCGTTGACCACGATGATGAGCCGGCGGTCGTGGCCGTCGGCGATGTTGTTGAGCGCCTCCCAGGCCATTCCCCCGGTCAGTGCGCCGTCGCCGATCACCGCGACGACGTGCCGGTCGGTCAATCCGCGCAAGGCGTACGCCTTGGCGATGCCGTCCGCCCAGGACAGCGAGGTGGACGCGTGCGAGTTCTCCACGATGTCGTGCTCGGACTCCTGGCGGTTCGGGTAGCCGGAGAGCCCGCCGCGCTGGCGGAGCTGCGAGAAGTCNTGCCGCCCGGTGAGGAGCTTGTGCACGTAGGCCTGGTGCCCGGTGTCGAAGATGATCCGGTCCTTCGGCGACTCGAACACGCGGTGCAGGGCGATCGTCAGCTCGACGACGCCGAGGTTCGGCCCGAGGTGGCCGCCGGTGCGCGAGACCGACTGGACCAGGAACTCGCGAATCTCCTTCGAGAGCTGGGTCAGCGCACGGGGACCGAGCCGACGTAGGTCGGCCGGCCCTCGGATCTGGCCCAGGACTCCCATATGTTCTCCGCTCGGTGGCGCGCCGGTGCGGCCCCGGCCGCTTGCTCAGGAGCCCCACTGTAGGCCGGATTCGATCCGCCGACGTCACGGAGAGCCGCGTTCGGGACCGGTCCTGCGCTCGAGCGGCCGGCTCGCTACGCCGCGTGCGATCGATCACTGCCGTCGGGCCACGGGCGCCACGATCGCCGCGTGACACGACCGCCTGGACGAGAGGAACGGCCAGGCCCGCTCCGAAGCCGGGTCGCATCCTGACTCTTCAGCACGTGCCCTGGGAGGGGCCTGGCTCGGCGCCGCGCGGCGGCTCTTGGGTGCGGCGGTCGAGACCCGGCCGCCGCCTCCTCAGGCGGNGACGAGCGAGCGCAGCACGTACTGCAGGATGCCGCCGTTGCGGTAGTAGTCGGCCTCGCCGGGCGTGTCGATCCGGATGATCGCGTCGAACTCGATCACCGCGCCATCGGCCCGCTCGGCCCGCACCGGAACGGTCGCCGGCGTGACCCCGTCGTTGAGCGTGGTCAGCCCGGAGATCGACACCGTCTCGGTGCCGTCGAGCCCGANCGAACCGGCGGTCTCGCCGGCCGGGAGCTGCAGCGGCAGCACACCCATCCCGATCAGGTTCGAGCGGTGGATCCGCTCGAAGCTCTCCGCGATCACGGCGCGCACGCCGAGCAGTCGGGTTCCCTTCGCGGCCCAGTCGCGGCTCGACCCGGAGCCGTACTCCTTGCCCGCCAGGATGACGAGCGGGACACCGGCGGCGGCGTACGCCTGCGCGGCGTCGTAGATGGTGGCCTGCTCGCCGCTGAGGTGGTTGAGCGTGTAGCCGCCCTCGATCCCGTCGAGCAGCTGGTTGCGCAGCCGGATGTTCGCGAACGTGCCGCGGATCATCACCTCGTGGTTGCCGCGCCGGGATCCGTAGGAGTTGAAGTCCTTACGGTCCACGCCGTGCTCGGCGAGGTAGCTGCCGGCCGGGCTGTCCGGCCTGATCGAGCCGGCCGGGCTGATGTGGTCGGTCGTCACCGAGTCACCGAGCTTGGCCAGCACGCGGGCGCCGATGATATCCGCGACCGGCTCGGGCGTCATCGTCATGCCGTCGAAGTACGGGGGCTTGCGCACATACGTCGAGGACTCGTCCCACTCGAAGGTCTCGCCCAGGGGCGTGGGCAGCGACCGCCAGCGCTCGTCGCCGGCGAACACGTCGGCGTAGTCCGTGGTGAACATCTCCCGCGTGATCGCCGTGTCCATCGTGTTCTGGATGTCTTGCGGCGTCGGCCAGATGTCCTCGAGGAAGACCGGCCGACCGTCGTCGGTGTACCCGAGCGGTTCGGTGACGAAGTCGAAGTCCATCGTCCCTGCCAGCGCGTACGCGATCACGAGCGGCGGTGAGGCGAGGTAGTTCATCTTCACGTCCGGGTTGATCCGGCCCTCGAAGTTCCGGTTGCCGGATAGCACCGAGACGACCGCGAGGTCGTGCTCGTTGACCGCCGCGGACACCTCCTCCCGCAACGGGCCGGAGTTCCCGATGCAGGTGGTGCAGCCATAGCCGACCAGGTGGAAGCCGAGCTTCTCCAGGTACGGCCAGAGACCGGCCTTCTGGTAGTAGTCGGTGACGACCTTCGAGCCAGGCGCCAGCGAGGTCTTCACCCAGGGCTTGACCTGGAGGCCGCGTGCGACGGCGTTCTTGGCGAGCAACGCCGCGGCCAGCATCACGCTGGGGTTCGAGGTGTTCGTGCAGGACGTGATCGAGGCGATCACGACCGCGCCGTGGAACAGGTCGTAGCGCGTTCCGTCAGCCGCGATCACCGGCACGGTGCGACGCACGGGAGCCGAGATCGACGGCGCGTCCGAGGCCGGGAAGGACTCCAGACCGGCCTCGCCGACGGCGTCGGCGGCCGTCGGGACGTAGACCGGCAGGTCATGGGCGAAGGCCGCCTTGGCCGCACTCAGCTCGATCCGGTCCTGCGGGCGTTTCGGGCCGGCGATCGACGGCACCACCGTGCTCAGGTCGAGCTCGAGGTACTCGGAGAACATCGGCTCGACGTACCCGTGGGCATTCGGGTCGTGCCACAGTCCTTGCTCCTTGGCGTACGCCTCTACCAGCGCCAGCTGGTCCTCGCTGCGGCCGGTGAGGCGCAGGTAGTCGATCGTCACGTCGTCGATCGGGAAGATCGCGCAGGTGGACCCGAACTCGGGGCTCATGTTGCCGATCGTGGCGCGGTTGGCGAGCGGCACGGCCGCCACGCCAGCGCCGTAGAACTCGACGAACTTCCCGACCACGCCGTGCTGCCGCAGCATCTGGGTGATGGTGAGCACGACGTCGGTCGCCGTCGCCCCGGCGGGAATGGTGCCGGAGAGCTTGAAACCGACGACTCGCGGGATGAGCATCGAGACGGGCTGGCCGAGCATCGCGGCCTCGGCCTCGATGCCTCCGACGCCCCAACCGAGTACCCCGAGGCCGTTGACCATCGTGGTGTGGGAGTCGGTGCCGACGCAGGTGTCGGGGTACGCACGCACGACGCCGTCGACCGCACGCGTCATCACGCAGCGACTCAGGTACTCGATGTTGACCTGGTGCACGATCCCGGTCCCCGGCGGGACGACCTTGAAGTTGTCGAAGGCCGTCTGACCCCAGCGGAGGAACTGGTAGCGCTCGCGGTTCCGCTCGTACTCGAGCTCTACGTTGCGTTCGAAGGCGTCCGGGCGGCCGAACACGTCGACCACGACGGAGTGGTCGATCACGAGCTCGGCCGGCGCCAAGGGGTTGATCTGGCTCGGGTTCCCGCCGAGCTCGGCGACGGCCTCGCGCATGGTCGCGAGATCCACGACGCACGGCACGCCGGTGAAGTCCTGCATGACCACGCGCGCCGGAGTGAACTGGATCTCCGTGCTCGGCTGCGCGCTCGGGTCCCAGTTCGCCAGGGCCCGCACGTGGTGCGCCGTGATGTTGGCGCCGTCCTCCGTGCGCAGCAGGTTCTCGGCGAGCACCTTCAGGCTGAACGGCAGCCGGGCGAGCCCGGGCACCGCCGACAGACGGTGGATCTGGTAGGTCTCCCCCGCGACCTTCAGGATGCTCTTCGAACCGAACGTGTCCACCGCGCTCACACCATTCTCCCCCGATTTATCTCGATATCAAGATACATTCTAACCCGTCCCCCGCGCTCGGGAGAAGACGGCCACGCACTCGACGTGGTGGGTCATCGGGAACAGGTCGAGCGCGCGAAGATCCTCGAGCCCGTACCCGCGCTCCGCGAGATAAGCGATGTCGCGGGCGAGCGCCGCGGGGTCGCATCCGACGTAGACCACCCGCTCGGGCGACCGCTCCGCGATCGCGGTGATGACACGTCGTCCGGCGCCCACCCGTGGCGGGTCGAGCACGACCGCGTCGACCTGCCCGTACGACTCAGCGGCCAGCACCCGTTCGACCGGTCCTTGCTGAAGCTCCACCTGCCGGCTCTCGTGCACGTTCCGGCGCGCGTCGCGGACCGCCCGCGGATCGCCCTCGATCGCGATCACCGCACCTTGACGCCCCACCGCGCGGGCGAGCGGAAGCGTGAAGAGGCCAGAGCCGGAGTACAGGTCCAGCACCCGCGCACCGTCGAGGTCGCCGAGCGCAGCGAGCACGGCTTCGACGAGCAAGGAAGGAGCAGCGCGGTGAACCTGCCAGAACCCGTCCGCTGCGACCCGGTACCGGTAGGACTCACCTGCGGCGTCGACCTCCTCGCGGACCGACGACCGCGCATTCGCGCGCGTGTCCAGGCCACGGCTCCCCCAGGGCACCCCGCCGACGATGATGACCGGCCGGTCGCCGCCCGCAGGCGCGGCGACCGAGATGCGCGCGTCCGTCGGCCAGTTGTGGTCGAACAGGCCCAGCTCCGCGATCGCCTCCGTCGCGAGCGGCATCGACTCGAGCGGGACGACCTCGTGGCTGCGGTGGCGGGTCATGCCCGCCCGGCCGTGCCGGTCTGTCATCAGCTCGATCCGCGTCCGCCAGCCGAGCCCGCGACGCTCCGCGTCGCCCGGTGCCGCCTCGACGACCACGTCGAGATCGATCCGCGCGAGACGACTCAGCTGCTCGGCCACCACGGCGGCCTTCCAGCGGTGCTGGCCGTCCAGCGAGACATGCGCGAGCTCGCCGCCGCCCACGCCACCGGGACCGGCTGCGGGCCAGGCGGACGGGACCCGGTCCGGCGATGCCTGCTCGATCTCGACGGCGTCCGCGCGCCAGAACGGCGCGTCCGGAACGGCATCGGTCAGTCTCGCGACGACCCGCTCGCCGGGCAGCGCGTGCCGGACGAACACCACGCGACCTTCATGCCGCGCCACGCAGTGCCCGCCGTGCGCGACGGCGCCGACCTCGAGAGCGACGAGCGGCCCGTTGTCGCGCTCGGGCGCGCGGTCGGGGTCGTGGTCGCGCTCAGCCGACATCCGGACCCGGATCGAGCGCCGCCGTTTCCACGTCAGAGCCCGGCAACTCAGCTGCCGCGCGCACCACGAGCTCCGACGAGCGCAGCTGCCACGGAACCGACGCGACGACCACGCCCGGGGTGAACAGCAGCCGGCTCTTGAGGCGCAAGGCACTCTGGTTGTGCAAGATCTGCTCCCACCAGTGCCCGACGACGTACTCGGGGATGTACACCACGACGAGGTCCCGGGGACTCTCGCGGCGGATCGAGCGGACGTAGTCGAGGATCGGCCGGGTGATCTCCCGGTACGGCGAGTCGAGCACCTTGAGCGGAACCGGGAGGTTCAGAGAGTCCCACTCCTCCTGGAGGGCCTTCACCTCGGCCGGATCGACACCGACCGTGACGGCCTCGAGCACCGACGACCTAGCCGCGCGCGCGTAGGCGATGGCCCGCATCGTCGGCTTGTGCAGCCGGGAGACGAGCACGATCGCGTGCACGCGGCTCGGCAGCGCGCGGGCCGCCTCCCGCTCGGTGCCGAGAGCGAGCTCCTCGCGCACCGAGTCATAGTGCTGCCGGATGCTCCGCATGATCGCGAAGATCACAACCATGGCGAGGATCGCGATCCACGCGCCGCGGACGAACTTCGTGACGAGAACGACGATGAGCACCGTGAACGTCAGGACCATGCCGAAGCCGTTGATCGCACGGGCGCGCATCATCTTGGCCCGGGCGCGCGCGTCGTGCTCGTCCGCCAGCAGGCGGGTCCAGTGCTTCACCATGCCGAGCTGGCTGAGCGTGAACGAGACGAAGACGCCGACGATGTACAGCTGGATCAACCGGGTCACCTGTGCGTCGAACGCCCAACGAGAACCATCGCTCCAGCCGCCAGCGCAATGATCCCGTTCGAGTAAGCCAGCCGGTCACCACGGGTGTGCAGCTGGCGCGGCAGGAATCCGTCGCGGGCCAGGATCGAGCCGAGCACCGGGAAGCCGTTGAACGCCGTGTTCGCGGCCAGCGCCAGGATCAGCCCGGTCACCGCGGCAACGAAGTAGAAGGCCAGCGGGAACCCGGCGAAGATGGCATGGGCCAATTGCCCGATCACTGGGTCCTGCACGTAGTCGGCGCCCACCGGCACCCCGGCGTTGCTGAGCTGCAGCCCTGGGTTGTCCACGAAGTGGATGTGGGTGATGCGGCTCAGCACGAGGATGCCCATCATCATCACCGTCGAGAGCAAGCCGAGCCAGAGGAGAGTCGTCGCCGCGTTCTTGCTCTTGGGCTTACGGAAGTTCGGCACGCCGTTGCTGATGGCCTCCACCCCGGTCAGCGCCGCACAACCGGAGGCGAACGCGCGCAGCACCAAGAACCCGCCCGCAAGCCCCATCAGCCCCGTCTCGAAGCCGGACTGGGGCGCGACGTCGAGAACCGAGCTCGCCGCCATCGGCAGGTTGCCGAGCGCGAGTCGACCGAAGCCGACCAGGATCATCACGCCGATCGCGATCACGAACAGGTAGGTGGGGGCAGCGAAGGCGGTGCCCGACTCCCGAACCCCGCGCAGATTCATCAAGGCCAGGATCGCGATCAGGGCGATCGCGAATGCCGCCTCGTGACCCCGGAGCGACGGGATTGCGGCCGCCGCAAACTGCGCGCCCTGCGAGATCGAGACCGCGACAGTCAGCACGTAGTCCACCATCAGCGCACTCGCGACGGTCAGCCCGGCGCGGGGCCCGAGATTCTCCGTCGCG
>JGI24134J36421_10000080_pt1 | contig 24397 bp, 20 predicted proteins | sample BarGraNGADG00312_FD_36421 | JGI IMG/M metagenome (IMG submission 36421) | reverse complement strand
CTTGTTTCTCATGGCAGGAGTCCAGACTGTATATTTCGCCATATTCTCCAAGGTATACGGCGTCAGTATAAAACTGATTCCGAGCAACGATATAATCGACAGGTTCCAGCGAATCTTTACGCTGGAGCGCGGTCTCGCTGTTGGGGGCATCCTGAGCCTGGCAGGAATCGGCGGTCTGATCTACGCCTTTATTCTCTGGGGAGAAAAAACGTTCGGGGCGCTTGTCCCAAGCGAGATGATGCGGATTACTATTCCCTCCTTGACGCTTGCCCTCATCGGANTACAGACCATNTTCGCCAGCTTCTTTCTTACCACNTTGAACNTGAANAGAAAGAAGTAAATGCTGCCCCTTGGACCATACGATGGACCATGAAGGTTAGACAGGCACTGCCCCGGCGGTATTAATCTTTCGTTTTGTGGAAATCATGCGCGAGATAATCTCCCGTACCGCAAGATTCCTGGTACTGCCGTGGCTCCCTCACCGCGCGCTCGTACCCCGGGCTGCGCGATCATGGTCGTAGTACTCGCTGATAATGAATAGCAGTTTGCCGCATGGCAGGAACGAGCTCCTCGATGCGATTTACGCGGCGTCTTCGCTGGGAGTGTCGTGTGACGGTTCCGGCGACTTGCCTGCTTGAGTCCCCCTCCATCAACGTTCGAGCACGACCGCAATCTGGTCGCCCTGTCCCGCTTCGTTGAGCTCGCACGTGCGCCGCTTGAACATTTTCTTCTCGGCTCGCGAAAAAGTACGCGCGAGAGGGTTCGTCATCAAGGATTGCTTCGAGAACAGTGAAATGTCTCTTTGGTATTGCTCGCTGCCCCAGAGTTGAAGCGGAATCGAATCATTTGTGATTTCTACTACACGCATACCAGCTTTTGCCGAGAGGAGCTCGATACTGTGAACCGAGAAGATAAAGAAGTGCCTTGGAGCATCGAGTTGGACCCAATCTGTACTATAGTGTTCCCAGGCGTACGAGCTTACGGTCGGTATGCGCACGATGCACAAGCCATCATCGCCCAGCAAGCGCTTCGCACTTTGGAAGGCCAAGAGCGGATCTTGCATGTGTTCCATGGAATGGTTAAACATTATGAAGTCCCACTGACCCTCAAGGTATTCGATTGATGCTTTTTTCAGAAGCGCGTCACTTCGAAGCATGCGATCGGCATTTATGAAAGGGTCTATCCCGGTGACGTTGTCGTACCCATGGCGCGTCAGGCAGTCGACGACCGATCCGCTGCCGCATCCCACGTCAAGGATTCTCGCGGTAGGTGGAACATCGAGTCGTGACACATACTTCAACGCATCGTTGGGGAAGAGCTCGAACACGAGCCTTCCCAACAGGCCTTTGCCCGTAAACGCGTATTCGTCTCGGAAATAATGTGCTAACTTCGCGACAGTACCTGGGGTGAGACTGTAATAGGCTTCAGGGTAATACCTGGACATTTCCACCGGAAAAGCTTCGATCTGCAAACAACCGCAAACGGCGCACTGGAAGTAATCAAATTCCTCCCGAGTGCCGAACATCATCTCACGTACGCGGTAACGCGAGTTGCCCCGCTTATTGTCGCAGATCCTGCAACGGAGCTTACCCGAGCTTGTGTCGCTGTTATTCAAGTTCATGGTCCTACCATTTTAACCTGTATTCCCCATTTGCCTCCTCCAACACCAACATCCTATCGCGAATCCGGCCTTTCCAGCTTGGTGAGTCGTTGTTCGTCGCCTCACTGATGCCCTATCCCAGCATATCGCCTCTGAACCGCGTGACTTTTTGTTGTCGTGTGACAGTTGTCCCGCATGTGAGCCTGCAACTCGGCGGCTTCTCTTGTTGTTTCCGCTGCTCCTCTTGTCCTCGCGTGCTTCATATCCCGTCAACCGTGCCGCCCACCTCAAGCGGGGCACAACAGGGAAAGCCGAGCCAACCGCAAGATGTGCTATCTTCCTAAGGAGATGAGATAATCGCACAAGTGTATGATAACGATAGGGGTCAAAGGGGCCATGAATAACAATGCAACTGGTTTCTATAACAAACTTTGGCACAGCAACTGGGGTGATTTACAGCGCTACGGCCCAATTCACCGCCATCAAGACAGGATGCTTCGCTCGCTGACCTCGAAGCTCGAGTGGGATACAGTACTTGACGTAAGATGCGGCGCCGGCCAGAACCTCAAGCGTATCTGCGAAGGCCGCAAGTGCAGTCGTATTGTTGGCGTTGATATAAGCGAGCATGCGCTCGGGTTTTCCCTGCAAAATATGCCCGAAGCAGAATTCCGTGTCGTGGATATCGAACACGAGCTTCTTGATGAACGCTTTGACCTTGTTCTCTGCATTCAAGTACTCGAACATATTGCAGACGATAACGCCGCTATCGAGCACCTTTGCGCCATGACAGGTAAGTATCTGATATGCGCGAGTGTCTCTGGTACGATGCATGAATCGGAACAGGAAATAGGACACTTGCGCCACTACAAGGTAGGTGAGCTAGAAGAGATGTTGAGGGAGCATGGTCTCAGGATTCTGCAAAGAATATATTGGGGTTTTCCGTTTTACGACCCTATCTTCCGCTGGTTGCAGCACGCCAGCGGTGCGGGGGAACAGGTCGGCGCGGGAACCTACGGGATTGCCAGAAGGGCCCTCTGTCATTTCATGTGGCTTCTCTATTTCCTCAATAGTGATAAAAAAGGTGAACTGGAAATCGTTGCAGCGGAGAATCCTATCTAGAACTTTTATGCATCCCGGGGCAAGCCTGGGATACCTGTTGCCTGGACGATGGTCGAAGAGAACCGTAACATGAACATCCTCGAGGTCGGAAATGTGCTTGCTCACTATTTCAACGTTGGTCATAACGTTAGAGATAAGTACGAGAAGTATTATGGTGTCATTAACGAAGATGTGGTTATGTTCAAGCCTGCGGAACCATGCGATCTTGTCGTCAGCATATCGACACTCGAACACGAGAGAGAACGAATGGGTCGAATCTGATTGGAATGAAATCAGGAGTCTCAAGTACAAGTTCCCGCCATTCCCGCATCCGAATGGCCCGATGATCTGTTATTTCAAACCTCGATGAACAGTAGCAAGCCATGAATAAAACTGTCTCCATACTGATACTGGTGAAGGACGGGGCGCATTATCTTGAAGACCTCATTCGAGCCCTTGCAGCTCAGGACTGTCCACAGAACATTGAATTGGTCGTTGTGGACTCTGGGTCAACCGATGGAAGTGTGGAACTGCTTAAAGCATTATGCGGCCAGCATCAGATAGACCTGAATCTCACTGTTATCGAACCCGGCAAGTTCGGCCACGGCAGTACCAGGAATCTTGCGGTACGGAAAGCCCGAGGTGATGTCGTCGCGACACTCTCTCAGGACGCCTTACCGATCGCTGACAACTGGTTGGCTGAGATGATCGGTCCGCTTACCGACGACTCGGTAGCCGGAGTCTTCGGCCGCCAGGTACCCAAGCCCGATACGAATCTCTGCGAGGCATTGTTCTATGCAATGACCTACCCTGAAGAACGGCGCCGAATGGTCGGGGGCGATAGGTCGTCCTTCTCGAACCGGAGTCTCTTCTTCAGTAATGTCAACGGCGCCCTCAGGAAATCCCTGGCGCTTGCGTATCCGTTCAGGGAAGACCTGGTAATGAGCGAAGACCAGCTCTGGGGTCGTGCAGTCCTGCAAGAAGGCTATGCTATCGTGTATGAGCCGGCAGCAGCGGCGTTCCACAGCCACAACTACTCTCTCTCAGAGCTGTTCAAACGATTCTTTAAGAGCGGGTACTCACTACGACAGATGAATATGAGTGGAGACCTGTTGCTCGGAGGCGCTAGGACAACCGCGACACTGTTGTGGAAAGTTTTCTCGGTGAACCCAGTGCGTTTCCCATACGCGCTTTTGTATGAGGCAGTGCAAGCCACCGGTTTTCTCTGCGGAAAATACGACCTGCTTCCCCGTTCGATTCGCGAAGTCCTGTTGAAATGGTAGGAACAGAAAGCCGGATAACAGGGGCGGGACTAGTGGGGACTAGATCGCACTGATGCGCGGGGCGCGAGGACGGTTATCACTCTTCTGGGGAAAGTCCTCGAAGTGCGTCCCTGGTATCTTCCGTATGCACTCGTGTATGAGATAGTGCAAGGCGTTGCTTTCCTTCTCGGAAAACACAATCTACTTCCCCCCAGATTGCGTGACAATATGTTGGAGTGGTAGACCCTGCAACCCTACTTTTCCCTCGTAGTGGCTTCCCCACGCAGCAATGCACCAAATGTGAACGGTCGTTGAAACCATTTTCATTTTTAGATCATTGTTTATTATTAGCGGGACAAATAAGAGGTAGCTCGCCCTTGCCTGGTGAAGGCCGGTTGACAATGCTGGAAAAGTTGATAAGTTGANAAGATGTCGGCGCTAATGGAGGCGTAGAAGGAATGCCCGACGTGAAACTCNTTTACGACAACGTAAGCGGAAACCCCGGTGACGTCGCCATCGGGCAGATCGAACTTGAATACATGCGTGCTTTCAGCATAGATGTGAATCCGGTCGACCCTGACTACAGCGGTGGGGATACGCTGGTCATCGGCGGCGGCGAATTGCTCCAGCCCGTAGACAACCCGTTCTATAGGCGCTTCAGGAGAAAGGGGCATCATCTCCTTTACGCCGTAGGTCTGGGAGAAGACGTGTATGACCTGACATACCTGCGAGAATATAGATATGTATCCGCGCGCACGAAGCAAGACGCACTGCTGCTAGAGCGGGCCGGAGGGCCGCAAGCGGATGTAGTCCCCTATCCAGCGAACCTCTTGGAACCGGCAGACTCGGGTCTCGACGCGAGGGGAATGATAGGGCTGCAGACATCGTCAACGCAGTATTGCGATGCATATATACAGCATTTCAAGGGACAGCACGTTCTTGCGTTCCCGTGGAGGAGGGACTGCGGCGGCCTCATGGATCACGACGATCTTGATGATGCGCGGAGAGTAGCCCTTGGCACCGGCGGAGAGTTGCTTCCCACGGGACTCACCCCAGCACAACTTATGCACGTCATAAGCCAATTGGATTTCTTCGTATGCCAAACGCTACACGGTGCGATTTGGGCCTTACAATCCGGGGTGAACTTCATCGTCCAGTCCTATGTACCAAAAATCTATTACTGGGCGAAGGAGAGAGGACTTACTAACAGGGTATTCCAGAAGCCGGCCGAGATTCCGAGCGTTCTGGCCCATCTTAAACCCGAAAGCAGTTATCCAATAGCAGAGATCGACCGCGAAGGCGCAATAGCCGGCCGTGATCACCTCCGCCGAAGAATAGCCGAAATGGAGTAAGGTGGTCTTTTTTCCAGCAAGGATCCACCAAGCTTCAGGTGGTGGTGATGTCGCGGCGCTGGAAGACCCAGAGGGCGGCGGCGAAGCCCACTACGGCAAACGCCAGCAGTAGCAGTACGCTCTTCACCGGCACGGTGCCGGAATTCAGCACCTTCAGCGGGTCGTAGTAGTGGAAGATGCCGAACCAGTCCACCTTCTCAAAAAACTTCGAATAGGCCCCCCCGAAGTGGACCAGGTAGAACACCAACGTAAGCCCCGCGGCTGCCATGGCTGAGTGCCGGGGATCGCTGAAGACGGCCGAGAAAAAGATCGAGTACCCGGCGATTGCGGCGAAGAGCGCCACCCCAATGGGAATGAAGTTGGCGTAGCCAGAGTACGTTATTTTCAGGCCGAATGCCGCCCCCCAGGCAAAAATCGACACTACCGTGACCACAACCAGACCGATGATGCCGCCGAGGAGTACCAGGCCCTCGCTGGTCAGCACCTTCCACCTCTCGATCGGCTGGGCCAGCAGGAGCTCGAGGGTGCCGTCGTGGAGCTCGCCGGAAACCATGTTGCGCGCAAAAGCGATGATATAAGCGGCCGCGATCACGACCCAAATTACCCCAAGAAACTCCACCACCAGGTAGCTGTTAAACGAGGTGATGTCGAAATTCTGGACCCCGAAAAACTTGAGCAGGTCCTTTGGGTACTTGTTAATTACATCCTGAATGCCGCTGATCTTTTGAAAGGTGGGGAAAATGGCGGCGGTCATCAGCAGGTACGCTGAGATCGCCCCGGCGTAAATCGCCGTGCTGCGCCAGCGATCGCTGACCGTCTTGCGGATGAGGTTCCAGCTCACCGACCGCCCTCCTCGCCTTCGCCAACACCATTTGGACCGCGCTCGTCGGCTCCCGCGTCCTCCCTTTCGCCGCGACCGTAGAACTCGAGAAAAACGTCCTCGAGGCTCGCGTGGCCGACGCTGAAGTCGGCGACCTCGTACTGCGCTACACGCTTGAGGAGCGGGTTTATGTCACCCTTTAGCTTGAGCTGTACCCGGTTGCCGGCCTGGACGTCAAGGTCACTCACCCCGGGAAGCGAGTCCAACCCATCGGGCACACTCCCCGCGAAGATAATCTCCACGTTCCGCAGCCGCATGCTCCTCAAATCCTCGATGCGCTCCGTGCCAACGAGTTGTCCCTCGCGGATTATCCCCACCCGGTCGCATATCCTCTCGACCTCGGGCAGGTTGTGCGATGAGAAGAGGATGGTTGTGCCCGTCTCGCGGTACTCGTTAAGTATGTTATAGAGGATGTGTTGGGTCAGTGGGTCCAGGGCGTTCGTGGGCTCGTCCATGATCAGCAACGGCGGTTTCTTCATCAGTGCGAGGACAATAGCAAGCTTCTGCTTCATCCCCTTGGAGTAGCCGCTAACCTTGCGATCGAGCACCAGGTCGAGCCGCGATGCCAGCTCGCGACCCGCCTCCTCGCCGCGGTTGTCGAATCCCGCGACGAAGCTGATAGTGCCCTCGCCGGTAAGACGCGCGTAGAGCGCCGCGTCGCCCGGCAGGTAGCCCACCTTCTCCTTGACCCTTACGGTTTCCTTCCAAGCATCCAGGCCGAGCACGATCGCGTGTCCCGCCGTCGGCCGCAGCAGCCCCATCAGGCACCGCAGAGTCGTTGTCTTACCTGCGCCGTTCGGGCCCAGGAAACCAAAAACCTCGCCCTCCTCCACCTCGAGCGCGAGGTCCTCCACACCCACGACTTTGCCGTAGTGTTTGGTCAGCGATTCGGTGCGAATCGCGCTACCGGCCAATATGACCTCCGTGTTTATACTCCACTCGCGCGACGTTATTGATTATATAGCATGCTGTGTCACCCTCACCCTGACCCTCTCCCCTCAAGGGAGAGGGAATAATGCTTGCTTGGATGCCGCAGGATGGTCAGGCACCGGGTGTTTCGGTGGCGGCCGCCTTCTTCTCGCGCTTGCGCTCGACGGATGCCGCCCTCCAAGCCAGGATCGAGGGAAGCACCAGCAGCGCCGCGAGCAGCGCGGAGATCAGTGACCAGGCGGTGATCCCCCCGAATCTGCGCAGGTAGGATATGTTCGAGATGGCGATGATCGCGAAGGCTCCTGCCGTCGTTACCGCCGCGGCCACCAAAGCCTTCCCAACGTTCCCGATGGTCCTGCGCATCGCCTCGTCGATCTCGACACCGCCCTGGTGCCACTCCTCCCTGAAGCGGTGGGTGACGTGTATGCCGAAATCTATTCCGGCGCCGATGACCAGCGAGGACACCATTACCGTCATGAAGTCGAGAGGCCAGTTGAGCAGCGACAGCGCCCCTATCTCCAGGGCGATACCAATGAAGACCACGCTCGTTGCGGCGAGGCCGAAGAACAGCGAGCCGAACACCAGTATTACTATGAGCGCGCACAGAAGCAGGGCGACGGCCGATGTCTTTAGCTGAGTCGGCACGATGGACCCCAGCATATCGTTTATCAACAGCGGCACACCGCTGCTGCCGAGCTCCAGCTTACCGTTGGAAAGCTTCTTGTTCTCGGCGCGCATGGTGTTGGATATAGCGCTCATGTCGCTCTGTGCGCCGCGCTTTATCCGGATCGTTATCATCGTGGTATCCGGGTACTTCGGGTTTATCAGTTTATTTGACGATTCGCTCTTGCTGCCGGTCTGAAGCCCCTGCAGCACGGCATAAACGCTAAATTTGTTGCTGGGGATGGTCCCCCCGTTTGCCTTCGCCACGATGTCGGCGATGCTGAGCATCTTGTCGCGCACAAAGAGTAGCTCACCGTTTTCCGATTTCTTTCCGGAAGCGGCCAGGTCGTCCTCGTACCTGATCATGGCGTTGAGGGTCTTCGGCTCCAAGATATCGCCTTTCACCAGCGTGTATGACAGGTCCTGGCCGCTGAAATACTTGTTTATCTGTGTCTGGGCCACGGCGAACGGCATGTCTTTTGGCATCATCTTTTCCATATCCGCCTCTGTAGTGATTCGCAGGCCGAGAAAACCGCAGCCGACCAGGACGACCGCCGTAGCCACCAACACGATCTTGCGGTGGTGCTCGGAGACGATCGCAAGCTTTACGAGAATGCGATCCATGATACCGGCCCCGCTCTTCTCCTCGCGCTTGGCCTGTTTTATGACCCACTTGTCCTGCGCTTTCGCCCTCCGGTCCCTCAGGACGAGAGTGGCCGGAAGTAGGGTTACAGCCAGCAAGAAGCTCAACATCACGCCGGCCACGCATAGCGCGCCGAACTGCTGAATCGGAGGCAGGTTCGAGATCCCGAAAGAGGCAAACCCGAATGCGGTGGTGGCGGCGGTCAGGAACACCGCGACCCCGACGGTTACGACTGAGGTAAGCGCCGATTTATGCGGGTCGCTCCCCTTCCTGCGCTCCTCGTAATAACGAGACAGCACGTGTATCGCGTAAGCGATATCAATTCCGAGGAGGAGGGGAATGATGGCCGAACTCGTATAGTTGAATGGGAAATTCAGCCAGCCGCCGAGCCCCAGCACCCACACCACCGTCAGCAATATGACCAGAAGGGTCAGGAGTATGTCTGACAACCTCCTGAACGTAAGGAAAAGGATGAAGACTATAAACAGGAGGGCCAGGCCGAAAAGGAGGCGCATGTCCTTCATGGTCCGCTCGTTGGAGTCCGCGTTCTGGGACGCCATGCCCGCTACATAGGTCTTGGCTCCCGACAGCCCCGCGAAGTATCCCTTTGACCATTTCTCGAAATCTCGCACGACCTTCATCTGCTTACTGCTACCCATGTCGGGGTTTAACGTGACGTTGATGAGGACCGCTTTGTCGTCGTTCGAAATGCTTTGGGACCTCGAGCTCAACCCCATCTTCTTCGCCTGCGTCTCCGCGACCTGAAGGTTAAGCGCGACCTGCTGAGCCAGCTCCACGTCACTGAGAGAGCCGGCCTTGGTGAGCAGCGACTCCGATTGTGGCGCCGAGACCGCTGAACCGTTCGGGAAGTAGACCATATCATCGAGCGGCGTGCTAAGCACATCGGCGAACTCGGGCCAGAGCTTTTTCTGCTGCTCGAGAGATTTGCCGTAGTCGGCGATTTTACGCAGAACCTTGGCGTCAAGCACGTTGGGGGCTACGACAAGCACCTGCTCCTCGGAGGTCCCGCCGAATATCTTGTCGGCCTCTTTATAGATCTTCACCGACTCGATCCCCTTTGGGAGCATTGTCTTATAGCCGAACTCGGACTTGATGCGCGCGAGGCCTACCACGGCGACAGCCGTTACCAGGACCACGAACAGGATCACCCACCAGGGACGTTTTTCGCTCATCGAGCCGAGCCAGTTGAATATCTTCTCTGCCATAACCTTCCCTCTCCTTACTCCTCCAGTTGCCTGTCCATATCTTCCAGCAGACGAAGAAACTCCTCCCGCTCTTCCGGTTTCACCCCGCTGAATACCTTGTTCATCTTTTCCAGGTGAGCACTGATCATTCTCTGCACGTACTCCTCACCCTTGCTTGTAAGTTTGACCAGCACTACCCTGCGGTCCTCATCGCTATGCCTGCGCTCGACCATGCCTTTGTCGACAAGTCGATCGACCGTCCTGGTAGCAACGCTATGGGATATCTTGAGCCATTTCGACAGCTCGCTCATCATACATGTGGGTTTCTCGAGCAGGGCATAAAGTACCAGGATCTGTGGATACGAGAGCTCGACATCTAGGTTTACTTCTGTCCCGGCACTGCGAAGATTGCGCATGATATGCAAACTCAGTATAACCACCCGGCGGCTGAACTCCGTGACCCCGGCGTCCGCTTTATGTGCCATGAAAAACATGCTCCTAATGAATTTATTGCCTTTTGCAAATATTGATTTTTGCATCCTATGCTTCAGTTGTCAATTGACGTAAGGGCACGAGGTTGCGGTGTTGACGCGCTACCAACCGTGTATAATAGAATAAACGAAATCAAGCGGTTATCTAACAGACAATGAGAAGGAGGGATATAGCGGTGTCCAAGAAGAAGGAAAAAGAGGAAAAGCCCAAGTGGAAGTTCTTCTGGAAGAACCTGACCGGCTTTGGAAGGCTCGCCAGGATGGCGATGGGCGGGGCGCTGATCTACATGGCCACTCAATCCGAAGAGGATAAAGGCCCCAAGATGCCCATGCTCGCCGGCGGGATCTGCCTGCTGGTGGTGGGACTCCTCGGGTGGGATTCCACCAGGGCCCTTTTCAAGAGACCGACCAAGAAGGCTTTCCTCCGCCACTATCCGGAAACGGAAACCGTCGAGGAATAGGGATATTCTCAATCGAGCCGCCGGGCATCCGGCGGAGATAGAGAGCCGTGCGCCGGCCCGATTTGGGCCGGCGTTTCTCTTTATATAAATAGCCGCGCGGATCCCTAGCGCGTGCAGCCTTCAGCGAAATACCACACCTGGCCCGCGGCCCGCGAATCACCACTTTCGAAACCGTTTTTCACCATTACAGGTGACCGGATGGAACGGACAACAGTCTCGCTTGCGGGGCGGGTTCCCAAAGAGGCATGATGTTAGTGTCCGTTTTAAGCGAGGAACAGCTCCACAGAGCTGTCGCCTACTCCGTGGGAAGTCGAGTGGCTGCCAGGAGACGCATGAGAAATCCCGCTCCCGCGGAGCGGAAAGAGAGGTTGTAATAATGGCCGGTGCCAGGGTAAGGAGGCGGAGACCGTTTGTGGTTATTGTCGCTATTGGGATCGCCCTCATTTTTGTGGCCGGCACCGCCTTCGGCCTTTATTTCAGCATCACCGGCGACCAGTCCGAGAGCGGTCTCCTGCAGAAAGGCCAGGACGCTCTCACTGCTGGAGATTATCAGAAGGCGGTGGAAGCCTTCCGCAAGGCTGTTAACCTTGAACCCAAGAACTACGTGGCGCTCGTCAACCTGGGGATCACTCTCTATTATCAGGGGGATAAGAAACAAGCGGCCGTCTACCTGAAGAGGGCGCTGACCATCAACCCGAACCTTCCGGAGAAGGCGCAGATCGAGCAGATGATCAGCGAAGGTAAGTAAGCCCGAGCCCGGCCTCACCATAGCAGGCTCATCATCAGAAGTAGTATAATCATGCCCGGCCGGTAACCTCGTGTCCGGCCTTTGCTTTGTCTGGAGGTAAGAGTTGGTGTGTCACGAATACGATACGCGTGGTGGGTGAAAACAGAACGATGAAAGAGTCGACCGGAGCAACGGTCAAAACGAGAAACCTGGATTACGTGTTCAAGCCGAAATCTGTCGCGTTTGTGGGAGCCACCGAGGGATCGGCCAAGTGGGGCTTTATTGTCTTCAATAACCTCATATCCGGTGGCTACGAAGGCAAGATCTACCCGGTCAATCCCGGCAGGGAGACCGTGATGGGTATCAAGTGTTATCCGTCCGTCCTGGATATCCCAGATCAAGTTGATCTGGCGATCTTCACGGTTCCCGCTAAGGCCGTTATCAGCGCTCTGGACGACTGTGCGGCCAAGGGTGTCAAGGCGGCCCTGGTAATAACAGCCGGCTTCAAGGAGCTCGGCCAGGAGGGGGCGGCACTCGAGGCGGAAATGCTCAGGAAAGCGGACGAGGCCGGTATCACGCTGGTCGGCCCAAACGGGGAAGGGGTCAGCTGTCCAGAGGCACGGTTCTTCGCGTGGATGCCAGTCTTTTATCCCGATGCCGGGCCCGTTAGCGTGGTGGCCCAGAGCGGTAACATCTTAAATATGTTGATCGGCCACGCCCTTAACTGCGGTTTCGGGGTATCAAAAGCGGTCTCGAGCGGTAACGAGGCACAGCTCAAGACCGAGGATTATATCTCCTACTTCGGGAGCGACCCCGACACCAGGGTCATCATCTCCTACATCGAAGGGATTGAAGATGGCCGCCGGTTCCTCGATCACGCGCGTTCAGCCACCCAACAAAAGCCGGTCGTTCTACTCAAGGGAGGTCGATCGCGCATGGGTATGCATGCCGCGAAGTCGCACACCGGGGCGATGGCCGTCGCCGGCGATGTCTTCGAGTCAGCCTGCAGACAGGCGGGCATAGTGATAACCAGCACGATTCAGGAAGCGGGCATCACCGCGTCGTCGTTCGTCAACAGGCCTCTACCGCGTGGGAACCGCGTGGGCATTGTAACGGGGGGCGGAGGCCTAGGCGTAATAGCTGCTGATGCTTGTGCCGACTTCGGCCTGGAGGTCGAACCTTTCGAAGAAGACCCTGGATAAGGTACAGGGCCTCCTCCCGGATTACTTCGTGCCCGGAAATCCTATCGACCTTGTGGCGGGTCTCAACCTGTCAGTCATAAAGCCGGTGCTGGAGACGGTAATGCAAAGCGGGGAAGTCGACTCGGTTATGTTCATCTTCGTCGAGGCCCAGCGCAGCAAGGGGCCCAACATCAAGGAATCTGGTGGTACGGGCATAGATATGGCGAAGTACTGGGACGCGGCTATGGAGCAGGTCAGCCCTGAGATTGATGGTTTGCACGCGCTGGCCCACGAGATCGGCGTTCCGCTCTATATCACGGCAAACGTAAGGTCCGGGTCGATCGTCAACGGCACCGAGGACATCAGTAACGAGTTGCCCATGATATATAAGCAGGTCGAGTCCTCATGCGCCGCTATAAGCGCGATGGCGCATTACCATCACTACCTCCAGGGTGCGCAGAGTTAAGACCATGCATTTCCAAGGTCCCAAGCAGATGAAATATCGAGAGTTCGGGCAATCGGGNTGGAAGGCATCGGCGCTCGGCTTCGGATGTATGCGCCTTCCCACCACGGACGGAACAATCATCGGCCCCAACGTGGACGAGGAACAAGCGATAAGAATCATCCGTCACGCGATTGACATGGGGGTCAACTACGTCGACACGGCTTATGTGTATCACGTCGGCAAGAGCGAGAGCGTTGTGGGTGAGGCGCTGAAGGAGGGTTACAGGGAGAAGGTCAAGCTGGCGACCAAGCCCCCGGTGTGGCTGATAGAGAAAGCGGACGACTACGACCGCTTCCTGGACGAACAGCTTCAAAAGCTGCAGACCGACCAGATCGACTTCTACCTGCTGCACGGACTGGGAGCTAAGAGGTGGAAGGTCATCCAAGACCTGGGGGTACTGCGAAGGGCGGAATCTTCAGTCGAGGACGGTAGGATCGGGCACCTAGGGTTCTCGTTCCACGACGGATACGATGCCTTTCAAGAGATAGTGGACGGGTACGACCGCTGGGAGATGTGCCTCATTCAGCACAACTACATGGATATTGAAAACCAGGCCGGGACGAAAGGCTTGAGGTACGCGGCGTCAAAGGGCCTGGCGGTCGTGATAATGGAGCCCCTGCTGGGCGGAAACCTGGCCAATCCGCCGCGGGAGATAAAGGCGATATTCGATGAGTTCGACGCGACACTCTCACCCGCCGATTGGGCTCTGCAGTGGCTGTGGAGCCAGCCCGAGGTATCGTGCGTGCTGAGCGGCATGCGCAACATGGAGCAGGTCGACGAGAATATCCGCTCTGCTGAAGTCTCGGGCACGCATCCAATGAGCGAAGAAGAACTTGACTTGATCGAGCGGGTCCGCCGGAAGTTCGATGAAAGGGCGATTATCCCCTGCACGAAATGCGGTTACTGCGCACCGTGCCCGAACGGTGTCGATATTCAGGCCAATTTCGAGCTGTACAACCGGGGACTCATGTACGACGAACTGCTTACTCCTCGTTTTATTTACTTCAACCGGTTGGACGAAAAGGAGCGCGCGGGCTCATGCGAACAGTGCGGCGAATGCGAAGAGAAGTGCCCGCAGAAAATACCGATAAGCGAATGGATGCCTAAAGTCCACGCGGTGCTCGGCGAAGGCAAGGCCTACGAAAAAACGTAAGATATGAAACCATATAGAACCGGCGATTTCTCCAGAGAGGCGCTAAGTGTACACCGAGATGAAAGAGAAGAACCTCGCACTGAACTCGCGGGAGGCGGATGAAGGCGCCCTGCAGCTGGAATCGCTCCCGAAATCACTGTACGTGGACATCAATCTCAAGTGCAACCTGAGCTGCCCCATGTGCCACCGCAATCACCCGCAGTACGAGAACTATGAATGGCCCACCATGGATTTCGACCTCTTCAGGGAGGTCGCCCGCACTCTATTCCCGACAGCTTACAGGATCATGCTGACCGGAGGTGGAGAGTCCCTGGTCCACAAGCAAATCGACAAGATCCTGCAGTTATGTCTGCATTACGAGGTGTTCCCCACCATCGTTACCAACGGGACAACGATGACCCGAAAGAGAGCCGCGCTCCTGGCCGCAACCGGCGTGTACATGGGCATCTCTGTCGACGGCGCCACAAAGGAGACTTTCGAGGCGCTCAGGTACCCGGCCCGCTGGGACCGCCTTATGAAGTCTCTCAACCTGATCACGGCGGCCCGCCGGGAGGTCGGCAACGAGAGTTTCTTTCCGCATTTCCAGGTCGTAGTTCAAAGGGCAAACGTCGATGAGCTGCCGGCCTTCCTGGACATGGCCGCGACCTACGGCTTCGAGCTGGTCAAGTATTCAAAGATATATCCCCACTTCCCGGAGCTGGAACCGCGCGTGCCTGACCCCGAGGAGGTAAGCCGCGCGTTGGTGAAGGTCCTGCAGAGAGCCAACGAGCTGGGGATAAGGGTGGAGGTGCCCGACTTCGGTGAGACCAGCGCCTCCGACGCGCTGCGAGAACTGAGGGAGAAGAACTGCTTCCCGATAAGCCTGGACCGCGTCCCCTCAGGGAAGTACGTATCCGGCGGTTTCGTCAAGTATCCAGACGTTGATTCGCGTCGCTGCGGGGTGCCGTTCTCCGAGTGCATGATCACCCCGGAAGGAAAGGTCGCGGTGGGCTGCTGCTCGCAGTACCAGTTGGGCGACCTGACAGAAAGCCCGTTCTCCGAGATATGGAACGGCGCGGGCTACCGCGAGCTGCGAAGGACAGTCAACACCGATGATCCGATGGAATTCTGCGCCATGGGCAGGTGCCCCTTCAGGAAATAAAGCTTTGGGGTCAGACCCTTGACTTGAATTGCCTTGAATCCAGCATCATCAACCCGCTCAATTCAAGTCAAGGGTCTGACCCCAATGTGCAGAATCTCCTCAGCCTCAACAACCATTCTTTTCAGCAGCTCCGAGCAACTCACGATGTCATTGATGAGACCTATGGACTGTCCGACCGCAAGTGGGGCCATTTCGGTGTCGCCGACCTCCCAGGCGGTCTTCGAGCGCTCACCGATCATGTACGGCAGGACGTCCTCGAAGGTCCCTTGGCCGGCTTCCACTTCCAGCACCTTCCGGGCAATCTCGTTCTTGAGGCAGCGCATCTGGAGGTTAAGGGTCTTGCATATGAGGGTTGTCTCATGCTCCTGGCGCAGGACCAGCTCCTCCTTGATCCTATCGTTGGCCAGGCAGTCGGTGGTGGCGATAAATCTGGAGGCCATCATCACGCCGTCGCCGCCGAGCACCAGGGCCGCGGCTAGACCCCGCCCGTCCGCTATCCCTCCGGCGGTGATGACCGGAATGCCGATCGTCTCGCTGATGCGCGGCGTCAGCACCATCGTTGTGACGTCATCATCGAGCGGGTGCCCGCCCTCCTCGATTCCCGCGGCGATGACGGCATCGTAGCCCGCGGACTCCGCGTGCCTGGCGTGGCGAACCGCCCCCAGCTTGTGTATCAGCCTGACCCCAGACTGCCTGGCTTTGTCTACCGCCTCCGGGCCCAGATACCGATCGATGGGGGTTCCAGATACTTCAATCGCCGTCACCCCCTCTTCGCAGCATACGTCGAAGTAGTCCTGGTGCAACTCCTTGGTGATGCGCACCGACGGCATAAAGGTTATGTTCACGCAGAACGGATTGTTTGTCAGGCTTCTCGTCTCGTTCACTGCCTGGCGGAACCCCTCCTTGGAATCGTAGTTCCCGGCCGTGAGGTTCCCCAAACCCCCGGCGTTGGATATCGCCGCGCAAAGCTCCGGCTTCGCCAGCCACATCATACCGCCGCACATTACGGGATGCTGGATGTTAAATAGCTCGGTCATCCTGGTCTGCACTGCGCTCCTCCTCGTTCATCTGATGACAATTCCCAGATGTTGAGAACGCCGGTCCCTTACACGCCCGCGTAAAAGACACATTCGTACTGTATGATACATCCTGTTGCGTGTTGATTGTGGCAGAAGAAGCGACGCACGCTTAGAATTACTCGGTGGTGTTGAACTACAGGAGGACGAAGTATGGAAAAGGGACTGAGTGCCGGCGGGAACGAACTGGTCCCGCCACACGTCAAGAGTTTTCTTCAGTCGGGTTATGACGACTTCGAGGATTTCTGGGAGAAAGCCGCCCTTGATTCGCTGGAGGAGATCTACTGGTTCAAGAGATGGGACAAGGCCTTTGAATGGGATTATCCTACTTTCAAGTGGTATGTAGGCGGACTGACAAACGTCTGCTTCAGCGCGGTCGATTACAACGTGATGAAAGACAGGGGCGGCAGGGCGGCGATCATCGCGGAGATCGCCGAGACGGGGGAAGTGGCGGTAGTAACCTACGGACAGCTGTTGGACCTCGTCAAGAAGTACGCGGCGGCGCTCCGGGGCATGGGGGTAAAGAAGGGAGACAGGGTCGCAATCTACATGCCCATGGGAGTCGAGCCCGTGGTGAGCATGCTCGCCTGCGCGCGCATCGGGGCGATACACGTCGTTGTCTTTGCCGGGTTCTCCTACCAGGCAGTCGCCGACCGCATAGTTCTCTCCGGGGCCGAATACGTGCTCACGCAGGATGTCAATCACAGAAGGGGAACCACCATCGAGCTGAAAAAGGTGATCGACGACGCCATCGGTGAGGTTCCCTACGGTCAGGTGAAAAAAGTGGTGGTGCTCAAGAAAGCCAAGGACGCGGAGCGCCCCATGGTAGAGGGCCGGGACATCTACTGGGAAGAGTTCCTTGCGCTCGCGGAGGGGCAGAGCGGCGAAGTGGAGGTCATGGAATCAAACGAGCCTCTGTTCCTGCTTCCCACGTCGGGGACCACCGCCAAGCCAAAGGTCACGGTACACGTGCACGGGGGCTATCAGCAATACGTCTATTCCATGGGAAAGTGGATCTACAAGATGCGCCCCGAGGACGTCTGGTTCGCAACCTCCGACATCGGGTGGATCGTGGGGCATAGCTACAACGTCTACGGGCCGTTGATTTCCGGCTGTACTACCCTTCTCTTCGAGGGGACCCCTGATTTTCCGCGAAAGGACATGCTGTGGGATGTTATCGAACGCAACAGGGTGAGCGCCCTGTGGATATCACCGACAGGGGTAAGGGGCCTCATGAGGCTGGGTATCCAAGAGGTCAGAAAACACGACCTGAGCTCTGTGGAAAGGGTGTTCTGCGCGGGCGAGGTCTTAAACCCGGCCGCGTGGGAGTGGCTGCAGAAGGAGGCGTTCGAGGACAGGATCCCGGTTATAGACCATATGTGGCAGACGGAGACCTCAGGGCCGGTTATCGGAAATCCCTACGGTCTTGGAATGTTTCCCATAAAGCCCGGCTCTTCCGCGCTGGCTGTTCCCGGGGTCCTGGTGGATATCGTGGACGAGAAGACGGGGGAGTCGTGCAAACCGAACGACAAGGGAATGTTCGTGATCAAGAAACCGTTCCCCGGTTTGACCCCGACCCTGTGGGAGGATCCCGACAGGTACAAGGTTGATTACTGGGAGAACATCGATACGCTCAAGGGGATGTATTGCTCAGGTGACGGCGCATACCGCGACGACGACGGTTACATCTGGTTCGTGGGAAGGGCCGACGAAGTCATCAAGATCTCCGCCCACAGGATCGGCACTATTGAGATCGAAAACGCCCTTATGTCGCATCCCGCCGTCACCGAATGCGGCGTCTCGGGTGTTCCCGACGAGTTCAGGGGCGAAGTCGCATGCGCGTTCGTGGTTTTGCAGGCCGACGTCGAACCGTCAGAAGAGCTCAAGAAGGAGCTCATTGNGCACGTGCGAAACGTGATGAGTCCCATAGTTGTCATAAAGGACATCCAGTTCGTCCACATGCTCCCCAAGACCAGGAGCGGAAAGATAATGAGAAGGGTCATGAAAAAGCTCTGGCTGGGGGAGGACCTCGGTGACCTGTCAACGATCGAGGACGGAGCCTCGGTCGAAGAGATACGGAAAGCCGTCGGGAAGATGAAGGACTAACAAAGATTGGGAATGAAGAAAGCCACCTACCGATCGCTTTGCTGGTTGGGGAGCCAGCAAACCTACAGGGTAGTTCTCGTCGCCGGCTCCGTCTTCCTGTTCATCCTGTCTGCCGTCCTTCTACCGTTTCTTCTGGCGGCGGACGTATCGGCTTTCGGCAGGTTCCCCGCCGGAGCGCGCGTCGGTCGTGTCTACGTCGGTAAGCTCACCAAGGAGAAGGCGGTAGCAAGGTGCAACGGCCGGCTGGCGGAGGTTGCCTCCCAACCGCTGGTGCTAAAGGCGGATTACGATACCATCCCTATAAACGCCGCCGACATCGGACTCCAAATCGACTATAAGAGGATGGTACACCAGGCCTACGAAAAAGCCTGGGACGTGAACATCATCGAGCGTATGGCTCGGACCCTGTTGAACAAACCCAAGGCAATGAGCCTGCCACTGGTGGCGAGATACGACGAACAGAAGCTCAAAGCCGCCGTTAAAACTGCCATGGGCGTTATAAACTGCACGCAGCGCAACGCCTACGTCGATGTCTCGTCTGGAGCAGTCAAGCTGGTGCCAGGTAGGGACGGGCGGGTAGCCAAGTTCGACCAGGTGCTGGCCGAGGCCAGTAAGGTTCTCGCGGACGGCGGGCGGGNNGTAACTGTCCCGGTAGTCAAGCGCACACCGGCGAAAGCCAAGGAAGTAAAAGCGCAAATTGTGATACTGGTGAATCTGGANGAGCATACACTTTCACTCTACGAAGGGGNAAATCTACTGGCACGCTACCCGGTGGCAACCGGCTCCAAGAAGTATCCGACCTGTATAGGTGAGTGGAAGGTCGTAAGGGGCGAGAAGAATCCCACCTGGTACAACAGGGGCGCGGCCTGGTCCGAGAACATGCCCTGGATGATGCCGCCCGGGCCGAATAACCCGCTCGGCACCCGGGCGATAACCATCAACGGTGGCGGAGTGATGATTCACGGAACGAACGACACCGGTTCGATTGGCTATTCGGCCTCTCACGGATGCATTCGCATGCGCATGCCCAACGTCGAACAGCTTTTTGAGTACGTCTACCTGGGAATGCCCGTTTACATCATCAAGAAAAGCGGGAATCCGGGGTTCGACTGCTCGAAAAAAGCATTCTGGAAGTAGCAGACCATCGGAGCGTCTTCACGAAATCCCCGGGGCCTCAGGTGAGACCCTTTCGCGCCGCCCACGTCAGGAAGCGCCGGGCCGCTCCCTTTCTGTTCAGGTACGCGAGCGCCCGATAATACCTCTCCGGGGAGATCCTGCAGTTCAGCCAGTTCAACCTGGATGGAAGGCTCGTAACCACGAACAACCGGTCTTTTTCCACGCCTTCAAGGACCATGCGCGCGACGTCCTCGACGGTAATCTTCGATTGCTCCATCCCGGTTTCGATAAGCCCTAGTCCCCACTCCGAATCCTCATATTTGTCAGCATCAATGACCCGCAACGAGTTGCTCAATACGTTGGTCTTCACCACCGAGGGACAGAGGACCGTGACACCTATGTTGTAGGGAGAGAGCTCCACCAGGAGGGTCTCAGAGAGTGCGATCACCGCCGCCTTCGAGGCGTTGTACGGCGCAAACCCCATCACCGGAAAAAGCCCGGCTATGGACGCCGTATTTATGATGTGGCCTCCCCGTTGAGCCTTCATCCGGGGAATGAACGCGTGACACCCGTAGACCACTCCCCAGAAATCGGTCTCCACCACGCATTCCCAGTCCTCAATGGATGTCTCTCCGACGTACCCTCCGCCCCCGATACCCGCGTTGTTCACCAGCAGCCCAACCTCACCCCAAACATCGAAGAAGTGGTCTGCCATGGATAGTACCTCGTCGAGATTCCGCACGTTACACCGATAGGTCTCGCCGGAACCGCCTTTGCTCTCCACCATCCCCAGGGTGAGCGCGGCCTCCTCCATGTCCAAGTCCACTATCCCAACCCGGTAGCCGTTTTCCGCAAGGGCGACGGCGATGGCCCTGCCTATCCCCGAAGCCGCCCCGGTCACAACCGCCGTCCGGGGGTGGTTTAGACTCATCCTGCTTCCTTTCTCCGGGTATTGCCCGATCTACTGAAGGTGGGCATAACAGCTCACTCGTTTAGTAATCGGCGGGCAATCTGGCCCCCTTGACCTCCTCTGCTTTGTCGTAAGTGAGATGCGGGGAGTCTGTATCACCGTCCGAGGTGTTAGAATGTTGAAGTCTCTTAACAGCCCAGCCACCTTGATGCAGTTGACGGAGTCTACATGAAAATCCTTGTGTTCAGTGACAGGGACATTAAGCACCCATTCTCGGGCGGCTCCATGATTAACATTCACGAACAGGCCAAGCGCTGGGTTTCCTGGGGTCACCAGGTAACTATGATCACTACTAAACCAAAGGGGTCCTCCCGGCGCGACACCATGGACGGGGTCGAGGTCTACCGTGTGGGCAACCGCTATACCGTCTACCTCCTGGCGCCCCTCCTGTACCTGGTATCGCTGCGGAATAGGGCGAACGTCGTCCTCGACATCATAAACGGCATCCCGTTCTGCACCCCCCTCTTCTCGCGCAAACCGAAGGTCGGATTGATGCATCACGTGCACAGAGAGATGTTTCTGATCGAGCTGGGGCCGCTCCTGGGCAGGCTGGGCCTCTCCATTGAGAGATATATGGTGCCGCTTCTCTACAGGAACGTGCCTGTGATCACGGTGTCGCAGTCGAGCATGAAACAATTGAGAGAGCTGCTGCACCGCGGTGACATGTTGGACATAAGGCTCGTCTATAACGGCATCGACCACCAGGTCTACCACGGCGACGGCAACAAGTTCGCCAGGCCTACCGTCCTGTGCCTGGGGAGGGTGAAGAGGTACAAGCAGATACCCCGGCTGATATGTATGATGCCCTCGGTGCGCCGGGAGGTGCCCGACGTCGAACTGATAATCGCGGGCGGTGGGGACGCCGCGGATGAGGTAGAACAAGAGATTGAGCGACTGGGCGTTGGGGACTTCGTTCAATACCGCGGGTTCGTGAGCGAGGAGGAGAAGCTGCGCCTCTACAGCCAGGCCTGGGTGATGGCTACACCGTCCATGATAGAGGGCTGGGGGCTGACCGTGATGGAGGCCAACGCCTGCGGCACCCCAGCGGTTGCCTTCAATGCCCCCGGCCTGAACGAGTCGATAGTGAACGACCGGAACGGCCTCTTGGCGTCGGATGACCGCCAGTTCGTCAAGCATCTGATTGATATCCTGAAGAAAACCTCCTTGAGACAGCGGTTAGAAGCGGGGGCCGTTAAGAGGGCGGACGAATTCAACTGGGACGATGTGGCGAGGCAATCGCTTAAGGTGCTGGAGGAAGCAGTTGCATCGCGGCCTTAAGACTTCTATAACATAAAGCTACAGGCGCTGTGTGACGAATCATTAGTTGAGAGAATTAGATCCTGGTCCGCCCGGCGCGGCTCCCGACTATTACCGGGTGCTCCGGCACAAATGGAAAGGGATTAAAGATGGCAGTACTGGAAGCTTGTAAGACATGCGGAGTCCCGCGCATGATCAGCAGCATGTTCATCTGGGGCGATAACGGCGTAATCTCTATCTCGGGTTCCCCGAAGGCGCGCATGGTCTTCTACGAATCCGACAACATCGACAACATCTTCAGGGGCGTAGAGGAGTTGATCAGCGTTCCCATCGAGCACATCGTGACGGAGCGGAAGCGGCGGGACACCAGGAGATTCATGGAGAGGATCTTCACCGAACAAATAGAAAGACTAGCGTCGGTCCTCGGTGGGGAGCTGGTGGACAACATCTCATCGGTGGACCCGGCCAAACGTAAAGACATACTTGATATTGGAGATCTGGTCAATTCGCAGGCGACCACCATAGGAATGGTTTACGGATACGGAGATATCAAGTTCAGCGACCTGTGGGAATTCTGGGATACGTTTCCCTGGCGCACCCAAATAATCCGCAACCCCTACTCCGTGATCTTTTTCTCCGCGGACATGCTGGCGACACACGAGGCTTTTGAGCAGAGGGACATGATCGTCAAGTACGAGAAGGTGTACGACGACATCTATCTGTTGTCCAGCCGCCCCGGCGAACATCCGATCGGACTTGAGGAGAGACTGAAGAGGAAGGGCTCCGAAATCAAGCCTGGCGACATCTCATACGAGCGTTGTTCTGAATGCGGCGTTCCCCTGCAGATCGCCCGCTGCCAGTGGGACTCTGAGGAGGGCACTATCACCGATCCTGTCACGAATAGGAGAATGGCCTTCTTCGATCCTGCGGCCATGGACACGGTATTCGAAGACCTGGAAGCGGAGCTGGGTGAATCCGTACCGGAGGCGATCATCGAGGCCCAGAGGCGCTACGGAAAACTGAGCATGGGCGCGGACAATTGGAGGAAGAGCGGCTACGACTTCAAGGGCACGGTGGCCACGCGAGGCCTGGGGAATATCACGTCGTTCAAGGCCGATGAAAAACGCCTCACCCTCACCCTCGAGAACCCCAGCATGCACCTGGCCATGGTGGGAATGGCAATAGCCCTCTACGAGCTGGCATGGGGGGCGGAGGAATCCACCCACGAATGGCACATCACCGACGACGGCGATCTGATAATAACCGTCGAGTTTTGAGACCCCGTCGGGTGGCTCGTAGAGCCTAGTTCACCACAGATGCTATAACCATGTCGGCCAGGCGCTGACACCTCAGGAGGTTGTTCGTCTCCTCCATCAATCCGGCCGAGAGGAAGACAAAGGTCAGGTCACGCTGGGGATCGACCAGGAACATGTTCGAGCCCGCCCCCAGGCCGGCGAAGCTGCCCGGTGACGCGGTCAGCCCCAAAGGCATCGGGAAGTTGCCTTCCCCTCTTATGTAGAATGTCAGTCCGAAGTTGTGCGGGAATTGAGGCCAACCGTGCATCACGCGGGCGTAGTCATAAAAGTGGTTGACCATGTCACCCGTATGGATTTTCGTCGCGAGCTCGACCGTCTCGGGGGAGAGAATCCTGGTTCCATCCAACTCGCCTCCCCTTCTCAACATCTCCGCGAAGCGAAAGATATCCGGAGCGGTGGAGAGCCCGCTGCTTGCGGGCATCTCGGTCTCCCCGCCAGCTAGCAGATTGAAAGCTTCCAGTAGAATCGGCTCGAACCCGCCCGGGCTGCGATCGCGAAACACCACAGGCACGTAGCGGTCCTTTACCTCGTCGGGGAGCCCCAACACTGTATCTGTCATTCCCAGAGGTAGAAAGAGGTCCTCCTCCAGTATCTTTCTGAACGCTCGGCCTTTCTCATCCAGCCGCTGTACCATAACAGCAAGTAGCGCAAACGAACATATCGCATTGTAGAAGAGAACCGTGCCGGGCTCGAAGAAGATTCTATCGTTGCACAAGAAGGCGGTGACCGTCTCTATGTTGCCGAGCTGATCGATGGGGAGACCGTACGGTATCTCGGTGTTGAGGCCGCTGGTATGGGTCATGACGTGCTTTACGGTTACCCCTTGCTTTCCCTTTGTGCCGAACTCCGGTATCACCTTGCAGATCGGTGTGTTGAGGGTGAATTTCCCGGCCTCGATATCCATCAGGACCCGCGCGGCGGTTAATTGCTTGGTGATGGATTGCAGGCAGAAGATGTCATCGAGCCGCGCAGGCCGGTCCTTCTCCAGATCGGTCTTGCCCACCGCCTCTCGCAGAACGACCTTTCCATGCCTAGCGACGATAACAACCGCGCCGTCGCATTTCGACTCGGATATATCCTTCGCCACCGAGTCAATCACCTGCTGGAGGCGCTCCCGGTCCATCCCGACCTCACCCGGTTCGACAACTTCCGGTATGACCTTTTCTTTTGGGTCCATCGCCGTCCTCCATTTACTCGGTGAGTCAAAACTGCCCGATGTAGCAGGTTCAACCTTAACACGTCCGTCAGTTGGGAAAGCAACACC
>JGI24134J36421_10000079_pt1 | contig 24424 bp, 38 predicted proteins | sample BarGraNGADG00312_FD_36421 | JGI IMG/M metagenome (IMG submission 36421) | reverse complement strand
GAGCCGGTCGCAAGCCGGTACGTGAGGCTATTCGCCTTCTGGTACTGGGCGCTTACGTCGGCCGGGGCGCATTTCGCCGTCGGAGACACGTCAGCGACGGCGGACCTGCTGTCCGATTACAGTATGGTGATCGTGCCAACGTTCGAGTTCATGGACCGCGCGGTGCAGCAGACGCTTCTTGACTATGCGAGCGCCGGCGGGACGCTGGTTGTCGGCCCGAGGGCACCGGAGATGGACGAGCGGATGGAGCCGTGCAACGTGCTTGGCTCCTTGATGCACGCGCCTGAGGAGACGAGGAGTAAGGCCGAGGTCTTCGGCGTCGAGGTGGAAGAGGTCGTCCTGTTCGGCGGCCAGGAGGACAGCCCGTCATTCACCTACAGGCACCGGCACGGCAGCGGCTGGCTTGTGCACATCGGGCTCGTACCCTTCGCGATGTGCTCCGCCCTCGATGCGGAGCCGTTCGCGCCGATGGTCGACACGCTCTTGAGGACCGGCGGGATCGAGCCCTTTTTCGTCCCTTCGGATTGCAACGTCGACGTGGCGGTCTGGCGGGGCGTTGGACGCACGGTCCTCTTCGTAGCCAATCCGACGGATGAGGCCGTGCACACAGGCATAAGCCATACCGGCGGTCTTCAGTTTGAAGACCTGAAGACCGGCCAATCCTTCGAGGCCGCGGACCCCTTCGAGATCGGTCTCGAGCCGTACACAATCAAGGTACTGGGAACGAAGAGATGATTCGCAAGGACATTACGATAATCGACCTGGGGGCAGACAACTGGAGCAGGCTGATGCGCCTGCCGAAGGAGCTCGCCCCGCCGCGGGACGGCGACGAGAAAGCCATGCCTCGCGCGCTGCTGGTAATCTACCGGGGCCTGCGTGTCCTGCGGGCCATAGACATCGCCGAGAGGCGCACGGTCGAGGTCNAGTGGCTTGGCGTATCTCGGCTGGAGGAGCTCTCGAGCAGGATGGGCTACCCCCTCGTCATAGCGCTCGAGGAGACTTCTCTCGCCCGCGTCTTCGAGCACGCACAGCGAGACCTCGATTTCCGCGACGACATGGGATACCAGTGGGCCGGGTTCCTGCGAGGCGCCGCTCGCGAGTGGCGCAGGACGATCTTCACCTATCCGGGGGGCCCTTCCAGGATCCCCGTCGTACCGTTCGGCGTCGTGGAGTCCGTGATCCGCTCGCTCATCCCGAACAATTCGCTGTTGCTCTTTGCCGTCACCGAGCGCGGTCATGTCTGGACGTCGGCGGTACTGGGATACCGGGATGGAGACTTCTGGCTCCTCACCTCGCTCGACACTCTGGGCATGGAAGAGGGAGACCTCGGTGGCGGCGCGCTCGAGGTGGCAGCGGAGTCGCTGTCTTCTAAGTTCGGCGGAAAGGTGCGGGCCGTCGTGGTGGAGCGCTCCGAGCTCGAGCGCATCGGCAGATCGCGCTTCCCGCTGGCCGACCTGTACTGGGCGCTGAACAGCGGTGACATGCGCAGGCTGAACGTCCCGAAGCGCTGGAAGGTTTTGATGTTCGCCTCGGCGCTCGCCGCGACCCTGAAGAAGAGGGTGGAATAGGGTCAGACCCCGATTTTGCGTCAGCATGAAATAAACAAGCGCCGGCGTGCCGGCGCTTGTTTCGTAAGTTATTACACCAGCTCCAGGATCACCATCGAAGCGTTGTCGCCCTGCCTCGGGCCCAGCTTGAGAATCCTCGTGTAACCGCCATTGCGGTCCGCGTAGCGCGGCGCCACCTCGGCGAACAGCCTGTGTATCACGTCGCGGTCGCGGATGACCCTCAGAGCCCGGCGCCTCGCGGCTACGTCACCCTTCTTGCCATACGTCACGAGCCTCTCCACTACCGGCTTCGCGAGCTTCGCGCGAGTCTCCGTGGTCGTGATCCGTCCGTGTATTATAACCTCGCGAGCGAGGTTCGACATCATCGCTTTCTGGTGCGACGCGCTTCCGCCCAGTCGCGGTCCTTTCTTCGGCTTAGGCATCCTGCTCACCCGGCTCTCAGTCAGGCTGCTTCAGGGACAGGCCCCTCGCAGCGATCTTCTCTTTGATGAGCTCCACCGTCTTCGCACCAAGGTTCCTGATGCCGAGAAGCTCCTCTTCGGTGTGGCTCACCAGGTCGGCGAGCGTCTCGATCTTCGCCCTCTGCAGGCAGTTGTACGCGCGCACGTTCAGGTCCAGCTCGCTGATGCTCGCGTCGAGGCCCGCGGCACTCGCAGCTTCGGTGGGCTCGAACACCTCCCCGATCCCCGGCTCCTCGGCCAGGTCAGCGAGAAGGCTGATATGCTCGATCAGAATCCGGGCGCCGATACTGACGGCCTCGTCGGGCTTCATACTGCCGTCGGTGCGCACTATCAAGGTCAACTTGTCGAAGTCGGTGCGCTGGCCGACACGTGTGTACTCCACCTTGAAGGTAACGTTGGCCAGCGGCGAGAAGACCGAGTCCACGGGGATGACCCCTATGGGGTCGCCCTCGTGCTCGTTGTCCTCCGCGGACGCGAAGCCGCGGCCTTTCTCGACCGTCATCTCCATCTCGACCTTGCCCTTCTTGGTCATCGTGAAGATGTGGTGGTCGGGATTGACTACCTCGACGTTGGACGGCGCCTCGATCTCTCCGGCCGTCACCGGACCCGACTTGGTCGCTCGCAGCCTTATGGTAGCCGGCTCATCGCCATCAAGGCTGACCACGAGCTCCTTGAGGTTTAACAGTATCTCTATGGTGTCTTCCTTGACTCCCTCGATCGCCGAGTACTCGTGGTGCACTCCGGAGATCTTGACCTGCGTCACGGCAGCACCGGGAATCGAGGACAGCAGTATCCGTCTCATGCTGTTCCCGAGGGTGTGCCCGAGCCCTCTCTCGAGAGGCTCGATGACAAAGACCCCCTCGACTTCGTTCAGGTCAAGCACCTTTATCTGTGGCTTCTGGATTCCTAACAACAGTATTCCCTCCGTATCTGGGACTTATCGCGAGTAGAGCTCGACGATGAGCTCATCGCGTATCGGCACATCCGGGTTCATCCCCGCCGGCCTCTCCACCACCGTTGCGGACATGCTCTTTCTATCTACCTGCAACCAGGGGACCTGCTCCCGCTGATAGCTCTCGAGTGCGATCTTGAAGACCTCTGAAGTGCGGGACTTCTCCGCTACCGCCAGCGCCATGCCCTGCTTCACCTGGTAAGACGGGATGTCCACTTTCCTGCCGTTCACCGTGAAGTGCCCGTGTCGCACGAGCTGCCGCGCCTGATTGCGGCTCACCGCGAAGCCCGCGCGATAGACTACGTTGTCAAGCCTGCTCTCGAGGATGCGCAGCAGGTTTTCGCCCGTGCGGCCTTTCTCGCGGAGGGCCTTCCCGTAGTAGTCACGGAACTGCTTCTCCATGACGCCGTAGACGCGCCTCGTCTTTTGCTTCTCCCTTAGCTGGATCAGGTAGTCAGTCTCTTTGACCCTGCGTCGGCCGTGCTGGCCCGGAGGATAAGTCCGGCGCTCGACCGAGCAACGATCAGTGGTGCACCTGTCGCCTTTGAGGAAGAGCTTCGTCCTCTCTCGCCGGCAGAGTTTGCATACTGGTCCGGTGTATCTCGCCATAGCACGCTGAGGGCCTGGAGCCCTACACTCTCCTTTTCTTCTTCGGCCGGCAGCCGTTATGCGGTACCGGGGTGACGTCCTTTATCGAGCCGACCTCGAGGCCGTTGGCCTGGAGGGTCCTGATGGCAGTCTCGCGTCCGGAGCCCGGCCCCTTCACCCGCACCTCGACCTTGCGCATGCCGTGCTCGGCCACCTGCTTGGCTACGGCCTCGGCCGCCTGCTGCGCCGCATACGGCGTGCTCTTGCGCGAGCCTTTGAAGCCGATCGTCCCGGCGCTCGACCAGGCGATCGTGTTGCCCTCCGGATCCGTGATATTGATTATGGTGTTGTTGAACGTCGCCTTGATGTTCGCGATCCCGTTGGGGACGTTCTTCTTTACCTTCTTACGTCCTCTGGACTTGGCTTTTCCTGGTTTGGGCAACTGCCATTCCCCTTTCGATTACCTGCCGGCAGCCTGGCGCTGCTTCTTTTTGATTCCGACCTGCGGACGCGGACCCTTGCGCGTTCGCGCATTGGTGTGCGTCCTCTGGCCCCGGACGGGCAGGCCCCTGCGATGCCGCAGGCCCCTGTAGCACCCGATCTCCATGAGCCTCTTGATGTTCTGCGCGCGCTCCCGCCTCAGGTCTCCCTCGATCTGGTAGTTCGCGTCGATGAACTCGCGAAGCCTGATGATCTCCTCGTCCGTCAGGTCGCGCACTTTCGTATCAGGGATGACACCGGTGCCCAGGCACGTCTTGAGCGCACAGGACCTGCCAATGCCGAATATGTACGTCAGCGCAATCTGTACCTGCTTGTCCCTTGGAAGGTCAATGCCAGCGATTCTAGCCAAGCTACATCCTCCGTCTTATCTTCCCTGCCGCTGCTTGTGGCGGGGGTTCTGGCAGATCACCATGACCTTGCCGTGCCTTCTAATGATCTTGCACTTGTCGCACATCTTCTTTACCGACGGTCTTACCTTCATCTCTCGTCCTTACTCAATCGCTATTTATGGCGGTACGTGATTCTGCCCCTCGACAGGTCGTACGGTGACAGCTCTACCGTAACCTTGTCGCCGGGCAGTATGCGGATGTAGTGCATCCGCATCTTTCCGGAAATGTGCGCGAGCACCTTATGGCCGTTGTCGAGCTCGACCCTGAACATGGCGTTGGGCAGCGGCTCAAGCACTGTGCCCTCTACCTCTATGGCTTCATCTTTTGGTGCCAAACCTGCCCCGGTCCCCTTAAAAAGCGCACAAAACTATATCTTATCCGAGTGACCCAGTTTTTTCCAGACCGTCTTCGCCCCCGGCCGCGGCCGCCGTCAGCACTTCCGCCCCTGACTCGGTGATCGCCACCGTGTGTTCGAAGTGCGCAGACAGGCTGCCGTCCTTCGTCGCCACGCGCCAGCAGTCCGCCGAGGCCTCCACGTCCGAGGTGCCCATGTTGACCATCGGCTCCAGCGCGAGCACCATGCCCGGCTTCAGCACCGGGCCCGTCCCCGAAGACCCGTAGTTCGCCACCGGTGGGTCCTCGTGCATCTGCCTGCCTATCCCGTGGCCTACGAAGCGCCTCACAACTGAAAAGCCCGCGGCCTCCGCGACAGTCTGTATGGCGCTCGATATGTCGCCCAGCCTGTTGCCCGGCCTACAGGCCCCTATGCCCGCGTCAAGCGCATTCCTGGTCACCTGGACCAGGCTCAAGGCGTTCACGTCAGCCTTCCCGAGGATGATGGACACCGCGGCATCGCCGAAATAGCCGTCCATCTCAACCCCCGTATCTATGCTGAGGATGTCGCCATCCGCCAGCGGCCGTGAGTCCGGTATGCCGTGTACGACCTCGTCGTTCACCGAGGTGCACAGCGTCGCGGGGAAAGCCCCGCACTTGACGAACTCCGGCTGGTAGCCCTTGAAAGCCGGGACCGCCCCGCCGTCTCGTATTATCTTCTCGGCAAGCTCATCGAGCTCGAGGGTGGTCACCCCGACGTCTGCGGAGTCGACGACGGCGGAGAGCACTTTCTGGACAAGCCTCCCGGCCAGCCGCATCTTGTCGATCTCCTCGCGCGATTTCAGGATGATCACTTCACATCACCCTGCGACCCTGTCCACGGCTGTTTCAATCCGGGAGAAGACCTCGTCCGGGTCCAACGAGCCGTCGATATCGACCAGCTTTCCGGAAGGCCTGTAATGCTCGATCAGCGGTTCGGTCTGCTTCGCGTANACCTCCAGCCTGTTCCTGACCGTCTCCTCNTTGTCGTCCGCCCTCTGGTAGAGCTCGCCCCCGCACTCGCCGCAGACACCCTTCGCGGCGGAGGGGTTCCATAGAACGTGAGTTATGCCCCCGCAGTCGCGGCACATGCGCCTGCCCGTGAGGCGCTTGACGAGCACCTCCGGGTCGACCTCGACGTTGACCACCATGTCGATCTTCCTGCCTCGGCTCTCCAGGTAGGCGTCGAGCGAGGACGCCTGGTGGATGCTGCGCGGAAAACCGTCGAGTATGTAGCCACCGGCAACGTCGTCCGCCTCGAGCCGGTCTGCGACTATGCGCTCGACGACCTCGTCGGGGACAAGCTCGCCCGCGTCCATATATTTCTTGGCCTCGAGGCCCAGCGGCGTCCCGTTCTTGAGGTTCGCGCGAAAGATGTCACCGGTCGAGATCTGTGGAAGGCCGTACTTCTCGACCATCCTCTCGGCTTGCGTCCCTTTCCCCGCGCCCGGCGGGCCCAGGAGTACGATGTTCATCCTGTCGGAGCTCCTTACTTACTCAGGAAACCTTCGTAATGGCGCATCTGCATCTGCGCCTCGATCTGCTTCATAGTCTCGAGCGCGACGCCCACGATGATCAGGATGGCCGCACCGCCGAACGGTACGTCCTTGACCCCGAACAGCACAAGGGTTATCGAAGGTATCAGCGCGATGGCGGCCAGATACAGCGAACCAGGCAGGTTGATGCGGTTTACGACCTTGGATACGTAGTTAGTCGTCGGCATGCCCGGCCTGATACCCGGTATGAAGCCTCCATATTTCTTGAGGTTGTCGGCCAGCTCGAACGGGTCGAAGATGATGGCCGTGTAAAAGTACGCGAAGAACACGATAAAGGCGGTGTACAGCACGAAGTAGGCGAGCGATCCCTGCGAGAACGAGTTCGCGAACCCTTTCAGCGACGGGAAGAACTGCGCGATTATGAGAGGGAACGACAGTACCGCCGACGCGAAAATGATCGGGATGACGCCCGAAGTGTTCACTTTGATAGGAATGTACGTGCTCGCGCCGGAGTACATCTTGCGGCCGCGCACCTGCTTCGCGTACTGGACAGGTATCCTGCGCTCGCCTTGCTCGATGTAGACGACTCCCGCGATGATCAGGAGCGCCGCGGCGCCCACCAGCACCAGCAGCGCCGGCTGACGGCTCATGATGGTCCGGACGAGGTTCGACAGCTCTGCGGGCAGCGCCGCGATGATGCCGGCAAATATCAGGATGGACATCCCGTTGCCTACCCCGCGGTCGGTGATGAGCTCGCCGAGCCACATCAAGAGCGCCATGCCAGCGACAAGAGTCAGGGTGATGAGCAACCCGCTCGCCCAGGTGATTCCCGGCAGGATGGCCTTGGACTGCGCGCTCCCCTTGCTGAACGATACGATGAGGCTCGCTGACTGGACGGTAGCCAGGATAAGGGTCATGTACCGCGTGATCTGCGTTATCTTCTTGCGCCCGATCTCACCTTCCTCGTGCCACTCTTTGATCTTGGGGATGACCGCCGAAAGGAGCTCCATGATGATGGATGCGGTGATGTAAGGCATAATCCCGAGGCCGAAGATCGCCATGCGCGCCAGACCGCCTCCTGTGAAGAGGTTCAGGAAACGCAGAAGCCCGCTCCCTTCGAGCTGCTTCGCGAGGTTCGAGATGCTGACGCCGGGAGCGGGAATATAACAGCCGATACGGTACAGGGCGAGGATGAAGAAAGTGAACAGGATCTTCTTCCTCAAGTCCGGGATCTTTATAGAGTCCCGGAACCCGGAGACTATCCTCAAGCTATCACCTCGGCCTTTCCTCCAGCGGCCTCGATCTTGTCGCGCGCGCCGCGGGTGAAAGCGTGTGCCCTGACAGTGAGGCTCAGCGTGAGCTCACCGTCGCCAAGTATCTTGACACTCTCGCGCTCTTTCTTTATCAGGCCCGAGGCGGCAAGCGTTGCCGGGTCGACGAGCGCGTCTTTCTCGAAGCGCTCCTCGAGGTCGGAGACGTTGACCACGGCGTATACCTTGCGGTTGCGCGGGGTGAACCCTCCGAGCTTGGGCAATCGCCTGTACAGAGGCATCTGGCCACCCTCGAACCCCGGGTTCTGGCTCGAACCCGAGCGGGCGTTCTGGCCCTTGTGGCCCCTCCCGGACGTCTTGCCCGAGCCTGAGCCTTGGCCGCGGCCCACTCGCTTGCGGTCTTTGCGCGAACCAGGAGCCGGCTTCAGATTATGAAGGCGTATGTGCTCGTTCTCTTCCATTTCCTGTTATCCCTCGTCCCCGGAGACTTCCTCGACCTCGACCAGGTGCTTGACCTTGAAGATCATGCCCCGGATCTCCGGCCGGTCCTCTTTTATTACCGTGTGACCTATGCGCTTGAGCCCCAGCGCCCTCACCGTACCACGCTGGTCCTCCGGCCTTCCAACCAGGCCTTTCTTAAGCGTGACCTTAAGTCTCGAGCTCATCGAACACGCTCCTCCCGCGGATGTCCTCCACGCGCAGTCCGCGCAGCTTTGCGACCTCGGACAGGCTCCTCAGCGACTGAAGGCCGTTGACGGTGGCCTTGATGACGTTGAGCGGGTTGTCCGAGCCAAGGCTCTTCGTGAGGATGTCCTTGATGCCCGACAGCTCCATTACCGGCCTCACCGCGCCGCCGGCGATTATGCCGGTACCGGGGGAAGCGGGCTTGATGAGCACGCGGGCCGCTCCGAATTTTCCTTCCACCTGATGGGTGACAGTCTGCCCCGCCATCGGCACCGTGAACATGCTGCGGCGCGCCTTCTGTGCGCCCTTCTCGATGGCAAGCGGGACTTCCCTGGCCTTTCCATAGCCGACGCCGACCCGGCCTTTGCCATCACCCACGACCACCAGCGCCGTGAACGAGAACCTGCGCCCGCCTTTAACGACCTTGGCCACCCTGTTGATGTGGACGACCTGTTCCTCTATTTCCTCTGTGTGGACCTCGAGGTCCATAACACCTCCTAGAAAATCAGCCCGTTCTCGCGGGCGGCATCGGCGAGTGCCTTTACCCGCCCGTGGTACTTATAGCCTCCGCGGTCGAAGACCACCTGGGTCACGCCCTTGGCCACTGCGCGCTTCGCGATGACCTCACCGAGCGCGGACGCGGCCTGGGTCTTCGACATCCTGTCACGCGCCTGGAACTCTTTCTCGAGCGTGGAAGCCGAAGCGAGCGTCGTTGCCTTCACATCGTCGATGATCTGGACGTTCATTGACTTGTTGCCCCTGAAGACAGACAGCCTCGGGCGCTGCGCGGTGCCGCTCAGGTTCTTGCGTATCTTCTTGCGCCGGCGGTCCCTGCCGGTCGCTGTCTTTCTGACTACGAGCTTGCTCACTTTATCGCCTTTCCGACTTTCCGGCGCACGTGCTCGTCGCGGTACCTGATGCCCTTGCCCTTGTAAGGGTCGGGCTTCCGCAGCGACCTGATGTCCGCTGCGACCTGGCCGACGAGCTGCTTGTCGATGCCTCTCACGATAATGCGCGTCGGGACGGGCACCTCGAAATCGATGCCCGAAGGCGGCTCCACGGTCCTCGGGTTCGAGTACCCGAGCTGGAGCTCAATGCTCGAGCCCTTCAGGGCGGCCCTGTAGCCTACGCCCTGGATCTCGAGGGTCTTCTCGTAGCCCTCGGTCACCCCGCGCACCATGTTGTAGATGAGCGTGCGGGTCAGCCCGTGCACCGACCTGTCGTAGGGCTCGTCAGTGTCCCTCGTGACCAGCAGCTGCGCGCCATCCTGCGTTATCCTGACCCTGTCAGAGATCGTCTGCTCGAGCTGACCCTTAGGCCCTTTGACGCGGACGACTCCGCCGTCCACGACGACCGTCGCGCTGCCCGGAACATCTATTGGCATCTTGCCTACGCGTGACATCGGTGAATCCTCTCAGTCGCTACCATACGTAGCACATTACCTCGCCGCCGACCCCCCGGGCCCCGGCCTCTTTTTCAGTCATCACGCCCTTGGACGTCGACAGTATCGCGATGCCCAGCCCTCCGAGCACCCTCGGCATGGCTTCCTTCCTCGCGTATACACGTAGCCCCGGCGTGCTGATCCTCTTGATACCCCTGATAACTCCCAGCCGGTCGGGCCCGTACTTGAGAGTGACGACGATGATATCGAAGTTACCCTTCTTCACGACCTCGAAGCGCCTGATGTAACCCTCGCGGTCGAGTATCCGTGCGATCTCGACCTTGGTCCTGGATGCTGGGATCTCCACGCGGTCCTTGCGCGCGCTTGACGCGTTCCGGACCCGTGTCAACATGTCAGCTATTGGATCGGTCATTGTCATCGAGTTGCCTCCCCTACCAGCTCGACTTAGTGACGCCCGGCAGCTCGCCCTCGTGCGCGAGCTCTCTCAAGCATATGCGGCACAGCTGGAATTTCCTGAAGTAGCCGCGCGGGCGCCCGCATCGCTTGCAGCGGTTATATTCGCGCGTGGAGAACTTCTGCTTCCTCTGCTGTTTCTCGACTAAGGCTTTTTTCGCCAAAGGGTCGCCTCCTGGTCCTATTTGGCCTTGAACGGGAAGCCCAGTGCTTCCAGCAGGGCTTCTCCTTCCTCGTTCGTCCTCGCAGTCGTTACGACCGTTATGTCCATTCCCCGGACCTTGTCGATCTTGTCGTAGTCGATCTCGGGGAAGATCAGTTGTTCCTGCAGGCCGAGGGAGTAGTTCCCTGAGCCGTCGAACGACTTCCTCGACAGCCCGCGGAAGTCGCGGACCCTGGGCAGCGCGATCGAGAGGAGCCTGTCCAGGAATTCGTACATCCTGTCGCCCCTGATCGTCACCTTGCATCCCACCGTCATCCCCGCGCGCAGCCTGAACCCGGCGACCGAATGCCTCGCTTTGATTATCACAGGCCTCTGCCCGGTGATGATCGCGAGGTCGCGCGCCGCGGCGTCCACGGACTTGGGGTTCGTAGTGCCCTCTCCGATGCCCATGTTCACCGACACCTTTACCAGGCGCGGCACCTGCATCGGGTTCGTGTACCCGAAATGCTCCATGAGCTCCGGGACTCTCTCTTCGTCGTAATCGACCTTGAGGCGCGATACGTAGCGCCCGGCCTCCTGTTCCACCTGTTCCATCAAAACTCCCGCTCGCACTTCTTGCAGACCCTGGTGATCGACTTGCCGCCCATGCGGATCCTCTTGACCTTGGACGGGCTGTCGCAGCCCACGCAAACCAGCATGACGTTCGAGGCGTCCAGTGGCAGCTCCCAGTCGACGACCCCGCCCTGGGGGTTCGCCTGGCTCGGACGCATGTGCTTGCGGGCCCTGTTGATGCCCTCGACCACCACGCGCCGGCTGACCGGGTCCACCTTGAGGACCTTACCTCGCTTCCCTGCGTCCTTGCCCTTGAGGACCTGGACCGTGTCGCCCTTCCTAATGTGCAGGCTCTTCATCCTACGTTCACTCCTAAAGGACCTCCGGGGACAGGGAGATGATCTTCATGAAGTTCTTCTGCCGCAGCTCGCGGGCTACCGGCCCGAAGATCCTCGTCCCCCTCGGGTTCAACTGGTTGTCGATAAGCACGACGGCATTCTCGTCGAACTTGATGTAGGTCCCGTCGGGCCGCCTGCGCTCTTTCTTCGTGCGCACGACCACGGCCTTGATGACTTCGCCCTTCTTCACCGATGAGCCGGGTATAGCTTCCTTGACAGTGCCCACCACTATGTCGCCTATCGAGGCATAGCGCCGCCCGGAGCCGCCAAGGACCTTGATTATCAGGACCTCGCGCGCCCCCGTGTTGTCCGCAACCCTTACTCTGCTTTCTTGCTGTATCATCTCAAGTCTCCCGGCATCTGTTGTGTCCCGGTTTGCCGGCGCTTTACCGGGCTTTCTCGACGACGGACACCAGGCGCCACCTCTTCAGCTTCGAGACGGGGCGCGTCTCCATGATCTGGACGACGTCGCCGACGCCGCACTGGTTTTCCTCGTCGTGCGCGTAAAGCTTGGTGGTGCGCTTCATGGTCTTGCCGTAAAGCGGGTGCCTGACCATCGACTCCACTGCGACCACGATGGTCTTGTCCATGGAACCTGACACCACTCTGCCTGTCCTGATTTTGCGCGACGGCCTTTTAGCCATAATCTCCCGCCTATAGGTCCTTCAGCTCTTCTTCGACCTCTTCTTCGAGCTGCTCTTCGGTCTCCTCGACCATCTCTTCTTCGGCCAGCTCCTCGAGGTCTTCCTCGATCTCTTCCTCGGTCTCCATCTCAACGACCTCTTCGGGCTCCTCGATCTCGCGCGGCGGCGTCGCCAGCGCTTCGGCGAAGGCCTCCGCGTGGATAGAGAACTCGCGCTCAGTCATCACCGTGCATACCCTGGCGATGTCGCGCCGCGTCTCCTTTATCTTCATAGGGTTATCCAGTTGGCCGGTCGCGTGCTGGAAGCGCAGGTTGAACAGCGCCTCCTTGAGCTCGCGCAGCTTGTCCTGGAGCCCTTCCTCGTCCAGTACCCTCAGCTCATTCGCTCTTAACATCTACATGACCCCCACTGAAGCCGTGGCTAATCTTCCCTCATGACGAACCTGCACTTGATCGGCAGCTTGTGGGCCGCGAGCCTCATCGCCTCGCGAGCCACGGGCTCCGTTACACCGGCCAGCTCGAACATGACCTTGCCCGGCCTGACCGGAGCGACCCAGTACTCGGGGTTGCCCTTGCCGCTTCCCATCCTGGTCTCAGCCGGCTTCTTCGAGATCGGCTTGTACGGGAAGATGTTGATCCAGACTTTTCCGCTTCTCTTGATATGCCGCGTCATCGCGACTCGGGCGGCCTCTATCTGCCTCGCCGTTATCCAGCAGGGCTCGAGGGCCTGCAGCCCGTAGTCCCCGAAGTTGACGCGCGTGCCGCCCTTCGCTTTTCCCTTCAGGCGGCCTCTATGCACTTTCCTGTGTGGTGGCTTCTTCGGCTGGAGCATTATTCGGTTGCCTCCTCGGCGGACGGAGCCTCGGTCTCAACGACGGGGGCCGCTTCTGTGCCCGGCTCGGGCTGTACGACAGGAGCTTCCTCCGGCGCGGGCGCGGGCGCCTCGGCCGCAACCACCTCAGGCACCACCGGCACCGCCACGGCCTTCATGGCCTGCGGTCGGTCGGGGCGCGGAGGGCGAGTCCTGGACGGGCGCGCCGACCCCAGCGATGCCGGCATCGACCGCTCATCCTCGCGCTTTCCCGTCACGTCACCTTTGTATATCCATACTTTCACTCCGATGCGGCCGAACGTGGTCCTGGCTTCGACGAAGCCGTAATCGACGTCCGCTCGCAGCGTGTGCAACGGGACCCTGCCCTCGCGATACCACTCGCGCCGCGCCATCTCGGCGCCGCCTAGCCGGCCGCTGCACTGTACTTTTATCCCCAGGGCGCCTTGTCGCATCGTGTTGCCCACGGCTTTCTTCATCGCGCGCCTGAACGACACCCTTCCGGATATCTGTTCCGCGATGTTGCGCGCGACCAGCGCGGCGTCAAGGTCCGGGATAGGGACCTCGATGATATTGATGGACACATCGTGACCTACCATCTTCATCAGGTCGTCGCGGATCTTGTCGACTTCGCTGCCCTTGCGGCCGATGACTATTCCCGGCCTGGCCGTGTGCACATCCACCGAGAGCTCTTTAGCCTTGCGCTCTATCTCGATCTTGGACAAAGCGGCGTTCGCCAGCCTCTCGCGCAGGTAGCGGCGGATCTTGATGTCCTCCTGCACNAGCTCGGGGTATTCCTTGTCGGCTATCCAGCGGGACTTCCAGTTGTTGATGACTCCCAGCCTGAAGCCGTAAGGGTGAACTTTCTGACCCACGTCATTCCTCGCTTTTCTCGTCCGAGGGCGAGCCTTCCGGCTCTTCGACATCCACTTGGGCGCCCTCTTCGGCCATGTCGGCGTCTTCGGTAAGGTCTTCGGGCTCCTCGAGCTCCTCGCTCTCGGGCACCTTTTCTTCCTCTTCCGCCTCAGCCTTGGCAGGAGCCGCCTTCTTTGCCGCCGGCTTCTTCGCGGCGGGCTTCTTCGCGGCGGGCTTGGCGGCAGCGGCTTTCTTCGCGGCGGGCTTCTTCGCGGTCTTGGGCGCCTCTTCTACTTCCTCGACCTCTTCCTCCTCGGCTCCCTTGCCCCGCACGGCATCCCTGGCCGCGGTCGCGGCCTTCCTGATCCTGCGCTTCTTCGGGATGACCTTCTCGGGCTCCCGCTCGTCGAGGATCACCGTGATGTGGCAGGTCCGCTTGTTGATACGTGTCGCGCGGCCCATGGCCCTGGGCCTGAACCGCTTGAGCGTCGGGCCCTCATCCACGAAGACCTTTGAGACGTACAGCCCCTCAGGGCTGAGCCCGTTGTTGTTCTCAGCATTGGCCGCCGCGCTGCGAAGCACCTTCGCTACGACGCGAGCCGCCGCCCTGTCGGAGAAATCGAGTATCTGCTGTGCCTGGTCCAGGTCCCTACCCCTGATGGTGTCGACCACCAGGCGGGCCTTTCTCGGGCTTATCCTTATGTACCTTGCGACTGCCTTGCTCTCCACCGTTAGTCCTTCCGCCCTACTTGACGCGGGTGCGCTTCTCCTTNGCCAGCTTGCCTCCGTGGCCCCTGAAGGTGCGGCTCGGCGCAAACTCCCCGAGCTTGTGGCCCACCATGCTCTCAGTGATATAGACCGGCACGTGCTTCTTCCCGTCGTGGACTGCGATCGTGTGTCCGACCATCTCGGGGAAGATGGTCGAGCGCCTCGACCAGGTCTTCAAGACGGTCTTCTCGTTGCGTCGGTTCATGTCTATGATCCGCGCAAGCAGCTTCTCGTCCGCGTAGGGACCCTTTTTCAGTGAACGGGACAACTCGCCCTCCGTTGTTCGCCCGGCATTGCCACTATTTCTGCCTCTTCGTCCTGACTATGTATTTGGCCGAAGCCTTCTTCTTGTTCCTGGTCCTGTAGCCCAGGGTCGGCTTGCCCCAGGGGGTCACAGGATGGCGCCCGCACTTCGACTTGCCCTCGCCGCCACCGTGCGGATGGTCGACCGGGTTCATGGCCGCGCCGCGCGTCTGGGGCCTTATGCCCCTGTGCCTGGATGCGCCAGCCTTTCCGATCCGGATGAGCTCGTGCTCCGGGTTGCCGACCACGCCGATCGTCGCGCGGCACTCGGTGTGCACCTTGCGCACCTCGCCCGACGGCAGCCTCAGGTGGACGAAACCGCCCTCTCTGGCCATGATCTGCGCCGAGGTCCCGGCGGAGCGCACGATCTTCGCGCCCTGGCCCGGCTTGAGCTCGACCGCGTGGACCATGGTGCCAACGGGGATGCTGCCAAGCGGCATCGCGTTGCCAGACTTGACGTCCACGCTCGGGCCGGACTCCACCACGTCGTCGACCGCAAGATCGGACGGGCAGAGGATGTATCTCTTCTCTCCATCGCGGTAGTTCAAGAGCGCTATCCGGGCGGACCTGTTCGGGTCGTACTCGATATGGGCGACCCTCGCGGGCACCCCGTCTTTGTCGCGCTTGAAGTCGATGAACCGGTACTGCCTCTTTGCTCCGCCGCCCCTGTGCCTGGACGTCTTACGCCCGTGCGCGTTGCGGCCGCCGGTCTTGTTGAGTGGCGCCGTGAGCGACTTCTCGGGCTCGCTCCTCGTGACCTCCGCGAAATCGGACACGGTAGCGAACCTTCTGCCCGGTGATGTCGGCTTGTATTTCTTGATTCCCATCTTATTCCCCCGCCGTCTACCGGCTCTCGAAGAACTCTATGTTCTGACCCTCGGCGAGGGTCACGACAGCTTTCTTGCCAGTCGCGGTGCGGCCTTTTGTCATGCCGCGTCGCCTGGGCTTGCCCTTGGTCCTCATCGTGTTGACCGAGGTGACCTTGACGTCGAATATGTTCTCGACCGCGTCCTTGATCTCGGACTTGTTACAGCGCGGGTCCACCATGAACGAGTACTGCCTCATGTCGATCGCGGCGTAACTTTTCTCGCTTATGATCGGGTACAGGACCACATCATGCGGATCCTTCATCGCTGCCCTCTCCTTGCAGTGTCTCGAGCGCACCTTTGAGAAAAAGGAGGCTGTCGAACCTCAAAATGTCGTAAGTGTTGATCTCGTTCGGAAGGAAGGTCTCGACATGCGGCAGGTTTCGGAACGACTTCTCGACGTTCTGATCGTCTTCCGCGACCACGATCATGATCTTCCCCGGCATCTCGAGCTTGTCGAGGATGCCGACCCCGGCTTTGGTCGACGGGACCTCCAGGGCGAAATCTTCGATGACGTTGACGCGCTCGGCGCCGGCTGCCGCCGATAGTGCGGAGCAGAACGCCAGCTTGCGGACCTTCCTGGGGACCCTGAAGGAATAGTCCCTGGGCTTGGGCCCGAAGATCGTTCCGCCGCCCTTCCAGATCGGAGACCTGTTACTTCCCGCGCGGGCGCGGCCTGTCCCCTTCTGGCGCCATGGCTTGGTCCCACCGCCGCGGACCTCTCCGCGCTTCTTGGTGGAAGCGGTCCCGGCCCTAGCCGCAGCGCGCTGCATGCGGACGACCTGGTGTACGGCGTACTGGTTCGGCTTGATGCCGAACAGCTCTTCAGAGAGCTCGACCTCGCCTACTTTCTTACCTTCTACGTTCTTGAGCGGTACCTTCAAAGCTATCACCGCTTACCTTTTTTGCCGGCGGCCTTCGCGGACTCGCGGCACATCACGATGCTACCGCGGGCGCCCGGGACCGCGCCCTTCACCATCATCAAGCCTTTGGCCTTGTCCACCTCGACCACTTTGAGGTTCTGGGCCGTGATCTTGTCGCCGCCCATGCGGCCGGGGAGCTTCTTCCCCTTGAAGACCCTCGAGGGGGTCGCGCACTGCCCGACAGAGCCGGGAGCGCGGTGGAATCTCGAGCCGTGTGACGCCGGACCGCCGGCGAAGCCGTGGCGCTTAATGACACCCGCGAACCCCTTGCCCTTGCTCACCCCGGTTATGTCGAGGCTGTCACCCTCCTCGAAGTCGACCGTGATCTTCTGGCCTACCTTATGGTCCTTCGGATTGAGCGGGACTTCGGCGAGGTGCTTCTGCGGCGCCACCTTCGCCTTCGCGAAGTGGCCCCTCTTCGGCATGTTCACCTTTTCGACCTTGTCTTTGGGGATCTGGCCGAAGCCGAGCTGCACGGCCTCGTAGCCATCAGTCTCCTTCGACTTGACCTGGACCACGACGCAGGGACCCACCCGCAGCACCGTCACCGGCACCAGCAGGTCTCCCTTGAACAACTGTGTCATGCCCAGCTTCTCCGCAATTATTGCTTTGCTCATTTTCTGTCCTCCGGCTCCGGCCTCGCCAAGCGCTCGCGCCGATGCGCGGCCCGGCCAGGCTCAAGCCTGCCCGCTAGAGCTTTATCTCTATATCCACGCCCGCCGGCAGGTCCATGCCCATCAGGGCATCCACCGTCGCCGGGGTAGGGTCCAGTATGTCAATCAACCTCTTGTGGGTCCTGATCTCGAAGTGCTCTCGCGAATCCTTGTCCACGTGAGGCGACCGGATCACACAGTAGACGTTCTTTTCGGTCGGCAGCGGCACGGGACCCGAAATGGCCGCACCGGTCTTCTTGGCCGTCTCCACGATCATCCTTGCCGACTGGTCGATGATCTCGTGGTCGTAGGCCTTGAGCCTGATCCGAATCTTTTCTCTGCTCACTCGGGTTCCTCTCCGAAGGGCACTTTTGCCCGGTCCACTCTCTTACTTGTCGATCTTTATGACTCGCCCGGCGCCCACGGTCCGTCCGCCTTCGCGGATGGTGAAGCGCTGGCCCTCGTCCATGGCGATGGGCGTTATGAGCTCGACGTCCATCTCGGTGTTGTCACCCGGCATTACCATCTCGACTCCCTCGGGGAGGCCGATGGTGCCGGTGACGTCGGTTGTGCGGAAGTAGAACTGCGGGCGGTACCCTGTGAAGAACGGGGTGTGCCTGCCTCCCTCCTCGCGTGAAAGCACGTAGACCTGGCCGCGGAACTTGGTGTGCGGCGTTATGGAGCCCGGCTTGGCGACCACCTGGCCGCGCTCGATCTCCTCGCGGCCGATGCCTCGCAGCAGCAGGCCGACGTTGTCTCCCGCCTGGCCCTCGTCCAGGATCTTTCTGAACATCTCGACGCCGGTGCAGACCGTCTTGCGGGTCTCGGCGGTCATGCCCACGATCTCTACCTCGTCACCGGTGTGGATGGTCCCCGACTCTATCCTGCCGGTNGCNACCGTNCCTCTCCCGGTTATGGAGAAGACGTCCTCGACCGCCATGTTGAAGGGCTTGTCGATNTCTCGCACCGGGGTGGGGATGTAGTCGTCNACCGCGTCCATCAGGTCCATGATGGGCTTGCACCACTCGCAGTCNTCCTTGGCGCAGGAGCACTCCAGCGCTTTTAGTGCCGAACCTATCACCACGGGGATGTCGTCCCCGGGGAACTCGTACTCGGAGAGNAGCTCGCGGACCTCGAGCTCGACCAGCTCGAGCAGCTCGGGGTCGTCCACCATGTCGGCCTTGTTGAGGAAGACCACCATGGAGGGCACCTCCACCTGGCGGGCGAGCAGGATGTGCTCGCGCGTCTGTGGCATCGGCCCGTCGGCCGCGGAGACCACCAGGATCGCGCCGTCCATCTGGGCGGCACCGGTGATCATGTTCTTGATGTAGTCGGCGTGGCCGGGACAGTCCACGTGGGCGTAGTGGCGCTTGGACGTCTCGTACTCTACGTGGGCGATGGCGATGGTTATGCCGCGCTCCTTCTCCTCGGGGGCGTTGTCGATGGAGTCGAACGAGCGCACCTCGACGTTCTCGCCCTTCTCGTGGAGCACCTTGGTGATGGCNGCGGTCAGCATCGTCTTGCCGTGGTCNACGTGGCCTATGGTCCCGACGTTGACGTGCGGCTTTGTCCTCTCGAACTTCTCCTTGGCCATGGCAGTCAGCCTCCTTGAATTGCCCGAATCGCGGCTCTGCCCGGTACCGCTCCGGGGTTGTCATCAAATGGTAGCGGTGACTGGATTCGAACCAGTGACCTCACGGGTATGAACCGTGCGCTCTCACCAACTGAGCTACACCGCCCCGGTTGCTTCCCCTATATAAAATAGACTCCTGCACAGGGGAGCACAATCGCATGGAGCCCGGTGTCAGAATCGAACTGACGACCCCGTCCTTACCATGGACGTGCTCTACCGACTGAGCTAACCGGGCTTGCCCGTTTTTTTAGCCGCGGTGCTCTGGGAGCGCCACGGCCAAATGATAGCGTACCAGATTCCCATGTTGGCGACAATGCAGGACGGTCAAGTGCGGGCCGGGGCGCCCGGGGGGCAAGCATTTCAATTACCGATCGCCGCAGGCGTGTTCGGCGGATACCAGATTTTCTCGGAGAGTGCGGCTGACTCGCTTGTCGATGGTGGCGACTTTCTCCCGGGACTGTGCAGTCATCGCCACTTCATCGTGGTGCGGATTGAGCCTCTGGTTTTCGGCTGCTAACCTCAAAGGCCGTGATCGAGGCGTAGATCACGTCCCCTTCAAGAGGGACCTTTTTTCTAATGCGTACAGGTTTCCCTTTACGTACGGTGACTGGTCCGATTTGAAATACCTTTTTTCCATTACCGGCTGTCTTTGCCATCAGGGTCAGCACGAGCTGTCCGGTCGTCTCAAGGCTCTGTGCCACACAGGTAAAGACATGACCGCTGTGAGATTGGGTCAAAGACATGTTGGCGGTGGGATACATCGGGTCGTGAAAGGNGCTGTTGTCTATCACATCAATGCTTGGATAGTTATCTTTACGCTTGATACCGAATAGCTTCAACAGCAGCAANCCAAATACGTTAGCTATTCTCATCCTATTTCCGTTCCCCCGTAGGCCGCGGAATCTGTCGTATTTGTCTTCTTCATAACGTTAGCACTTATGGGCTGGCGAGTGTCCTCCTCACCCCTTTTGCTTGATAGTTGTTACTTCAATTACTCGCGGTTGTTGGAGCAAGCGATTGATCAGTCCGCATCCCTGGCGTCAAGCAAATTCACATTTGCATGCTGGTGTGCCCGGTGATCAGAATTCGACTTCGAACCACCCCACGCGCCGGTGGCCGGGACACCGGATCGTTACGTTGAAGACCACCACAAGTCGCCGATCATTCGAAAGAAGGCACCTGGTGTTGAGTGGATCTGGAATCCTTGTGATGGCTGCGGCGCGCGGTGACCCCGACGCAGGTTCTGCATCCTGCCTCCCCCACCAACAAGCAAAGACTCGTAGTGGTAAAGGTGGTGAACTTGCTGGTGGGGGAGGCTGGATTTGAACCAGCGTAGGCTGTGCCAACGGATTTACAGTCCGCCCCCTTTAACCACTCGGGCACTCCCCCTGCAACAGAGTTGAATGATAGCAGTTGGTATTTAGGCAGGCAAGGAAAGGTGTCGGAGCCATTTATCATAGCGACCTGACCCCATTCGCAATAAAAATGCAAGACTTTCAGGTTTGACCCTTAATGCAAGTTACTCGAACAGCTTTCCGGGGGGTTGTTCGGGTTTGTTGAGCGCGTAGAGGTCGCTGCCGATCATCGCTTGAAGCATGTTTTCGAAAGTCCTGGCATTTGTCGGGGCCTGGCCCTTGTAGTGGTTGTTGAAGATGACGTATACGCGGTCGGCCTGCTCGTTCATCTTCTCGACCTTGGGCAGCCACTCGGCCAGCTCCTCCTCGCCGTAGAGATAGTCGTAGCGCTCCCACGACTCGCGACCCTGGTCCCACCAGGCTTCGTGGTTCCGGCCGTGCATCCGCGCGTATGCTGTTCTGCTCGTGATCGCTACCCGCGCCGAGACGAGGCCCTTGAGACGCGGCTCGTCGACACACACGTAACCGAGCCCGAGAGACGAAAGCAGGTCGAGGGTCTCGTCGTCCTCCCACCCCGCGTTCCTGAACTCCACGACTGTGTCTATCCCCTCGAGGCGTCCTGCGAGCTTCTCCAGGTACGCCGCGTTGCGAGGGGTATTCTTGAAGCCCCACGGGAACTGGGCCAGCACGCACCCCATCTTGCCGTGGTCGATGAGCGGCCGGATGGCCTTCTTGAATTCCTCGAACACCCGTGTGCCGTTGCCTATCTCGTGCGTCATCTCGCGGTTCGCCTTGACGTTGAAGAGGAATGACGGCGGGGTGCGCCTCGCCATGGAATTGATCCTCTCCGGCTCGGGTATNGCGTAGTAAGTGGAGTTGATCTCGACCACGGGAAAGTGACGCGCGTACTCCTCGAGCATCGCGGACTGCTTGATGTCGGAGGGATAGAAGTGGCCCTTCCAGTCACCGTAGCTGAAGCCGGCTGTCCCGACGAAGACGCTCATTTCACCGGTGCGCGCTTCTTCTCCATGTGGACCACGGTGCCATCCTGGTCGCTCGTGATCCAGACCTCGTCCATGAGCCCTTTGATGAGCGGAATACCCCGTCCGTGGAGGGCCAGGGGCTGGCTTGGTGTCACTTCAAGCATCGAGGTGTCGAAGCCGGAACCCTCGTCGGTGATGTCGATCAAAAGGTGGTCTTCGTTGGCCACACATTCGAAGTGCATGTTGTTGTCGGCAGGGCACGCGTGCTGGATGATGTTCTTGAGGGCTTCTTGCGTGGCGAGCGCCACGTCTTCAGCTTCAGCCGAGAAGCCATGCTCAAGAGCGAACTTGATGACCTTCTGCCTCGCCCTCGCGAGCGATTTCTTTCCGCAGGGAAGATCTACGACCAGCCGCCTGACTTCATCAGGTGAGGTCGGAGAAGAAGTCTTCGTCAACGTACCCGCCTGTCACTCCGACGTCCTGAAGCGCTCTACCCAGGTTCGGGAAGACGCGCAGCACCTGGTCAAGGTTGACCAGCTGCAGGATCTTGAGTATTCGTGGATTGTCGATCACGTAAGCGAGCTCTCCCTCGACAGTCTGCACCTTCTGGTAGATCTCGATCAGGCTTCCGAGGCCGCTCGAGTCGATGAAGGTCACCTTGGTCATGTCCAGGATGAGGTCATGCCGGCGCTCGCCCTCGAGCTTAAGGACGACCTTCCTGAACAGCGGGACGGTGTAGACGTCGAGCTCACCGACAGGGGTCACTACGTGGTAACCCTCTTTTTCCTCAACTTCGATCTCCAAGTCTTTCCTCGTTTATCGTCTGGAGCGCGTCGGACACACGCTCTCGCTGAATGCGGCTATTTCTTGCCGGCCGCCTTTGCCACCAGAGCAATGGCGACAACGATTGCGACGAGCCAGACCAGCTTGTGGTGCTTCTTCTTTTCTTTCTTGCCCTTCTTGCCCTTCCCGGCCTTCACCTCGCCGGCCTTCTTCTCAACTACCGCGGCGATCTTCTGCTTCTTGTGCCGGCTCAGGCCCGCGAGCGCTTCCTTCTTCAGATCGGGCGGGATATCTTTGCCCTTCTTGGCCAGCTTGGCCATCTTCTTGATCGCGGCCTTGCGGGCGTGGGACTCTTCCTGCCTCGCGCGCATCTTGCGGGTCACCATGTTCATGACGAACGCGATGACCATCCTGATCACGATGTCGTAGATATCACGCTTAGGTGCTTTCTCGAGTGGTGCCTGCGGCTGCGCATCCGCGTTCTTTCGCAGAGATACCGGCATCAGGGCCTCCTTATGGTCAAAGGCGGGACAATCGCCACGACTATACTACAAAGGGCAGTTCGCTGCCACAGTGGGCGCAGTGGTCGCCGTCGAGGCCTTCGGCACGCGTGATGTAGCCGTCGCGCTCGACCACTTTCTCCCCACACTCGGGGCAGCAACTGTCGCCCGCGTCCTCCGTGCGCACGTTCCCGAGGTAGACGTAGCGCAGCTTCTGTCTGGCCAGATCGTAGGCCCTCTGGAGGGTGGCTATCGGGGTGGGTTCGATCGTCATCTTGTAGCACGGGTAGTAGGACGAGAAGTGGAGAGGCGTGTCCTCACCCAGTTCCGCCACGAAATCGATGAGCTCGCCCAGCAGCTCATCGGAGTCGTTGAGGGTAGGGATGACCAGGTTGGTTATCTCGACGTGGCACTGCTTGTGCGCGCGCCGCACCGTGGCGAGGACCGGCTCGAGCTTCGACTTGCAGATCTTTCTATAGAACTCCGGGTCCATCGATTTCACGTCGATGTTCATTGCGTCTATGTAAGGAATCAACTCCTCGAGCGGCTCGGGGTTGATCGAGCCGTTGGTGACGAGTACGTTCTTGAGGCCGCGCTCGCGCACCTTCTTCGCGCACTCCAGGACGAACTCGAACCACATCAGGGGCTCGTTGTAGGTGTAGGCGACGCCCACGGAGCCGCCGCGGTCCGCCATCCTGACCACTTCGTCAGAGCTGATGTAAGTGCCCTGGGAGTCGGTTTCGATCATCTCCCAGTTCTGGCAGAAGTCGCAGCGCTGGTTGCAGCCTCTCGTGCCGATCGAGAAGATCGACGCCCCGGGGTGAAAATGGTAGAGGGGTTTCTTCTCGATAGGGTCCAGGTTCGCGGCCAGCACGCGCTCGTAGATGTCGGAATAGAGCACGCCTTCGTGGTTCGAGCGCACTCTGCAGAAGCCTTTCTTTCCCTCGTTGATCTTGCACTCCTGCGGGCAGAGGTGGCAGTGGACCTTTCCCTCGCCGAGCTTCTCGTAGTAGACGGCTTCTTTCATGGAAATCTCCTCGCGGACGCCTGCCGCTCAGTCTTTTAATTCAAGATTCAACGGGGGAACCCTGTAACCCGTCAGTTAGTGATGTCGCGTACGAAGGCGAAGTGAATTCCCTCGGTCCGCAGGGTGTTGATCATCTCTCCTACGACCGTGGCGGTGTTGGGCCTGTGCCAGTGGCAGATGCCGATGGCCGTCCCGTTCTTGCGCGCGATCCCGGCAAGCTCGCGCATCGCCCCCCGAATGTATTCGGGGTCATTCTGGTGGTCGAGGAAGACCTGATTGAGCCTCTTGGGCAGACCAAGTGCGAGGCAGGCCTGTGTCACCTTGCTCTTGAGCGAGCTGTTGCTGTCCACGACGTAGTAGCCCTTGGACTTTGCCCACTCGACCTCGTAGGTCATGATGTCGACCTGGTCGCACCCACGCCCTCCCTGGTGGTTGTTGATCCCGACGACGTGTGGAACTTTCGCGACGTCGCTGTCGAGCGTGGAGAAGACGGTCTGGCGGTCCATACCGGTCGCCAGTTGGCCGGTGCCCGAGAACGAGTTCGGCGGAGCGTTGTCGGTCGGCACGTGCATCATGATCACGTAACCGCTCTGGTAGAGCTGCTCCGCGAGCGTCTGGCAGAGCGGTGGGTAAGGCATGACGGCAAACGAGAGCGGTGCGTCAATGGCCTGCCAGAGCGGGAGCTTGTCAGTAACGTTGCCCGTGTCGTCCACAACTATCGCAACTGCCGGCGCCGCGGTCACGGACTTCTTCTCATAATGAGCCGGCGCCGCCGGCGTCGTCGACTTCGGCGAAGTGCTTGATCTACTTCCAAACTTCGTCTTTGTGATCTTGGCCACGACGCTGTTGGGCGCCTTCTTAGAGGCGTAGATCACACCCTTCAGAGGACCCCAGGGACTGATGACCACGGCGGTGACGATAAGGGCGATCGCGACAGCGATAGCTATCGCGCGGTTTCTCCTCGCGCGCCTCTTGCGCGCCTCGAGCCGGAACGCCCTGCGCTCCTGCAGGCGCTGGCGGTCTTCCCTCTCTTCGAAATCGTGCTTGTCGCTA
>JGI24134J36421_10000076_pt1 | contig 24839 bp, 22 predicted proteins | sample BarGraNGADG00312_FD_36421 | JGI IMG/M metagenome (IMG submission 36421) | reverse complement strand
CAGGCGCTCATCGCCGAGGAGGCCGGAGCCGTCGCGGTTATGGCGCTGGAGAGGGTGCCTGCCGACATAAGGGCGGCCGGAGGCGTTGCCCGCATGGCCGACCCCGAGATAATCGCGGCCATCATGGAGGCGGTAACCATTCCGGTCATGGCCAAGGCCCGCATCGGTCATTTTGCCGAGGCGCAGATCCTGCAGGCTTTGGGAGTCGATTACGTCGATGAGAGCGAGGTGCTGACCCCGGCCGATGAGAAGCATCACATTAATAAATGGGATTTCAAGGTCCCCTTCGTCTGTGGTGCCATAAACCTCGGCGAAGCCCTTCGCCGCATAGCTGAGGGCGCGGCCATGATGCGCACCAAGGGTGAGGCCGGCACCGGCAATGTGGTGGAGGCGGTGCGGCATTTGCGCACCATAAACGGCGAGATCAACCGGCTCAGGGTGACTGTGGCCGAAGAGCTGATGTCGGCGGCGAAGGAGATGGGAGCACCCTACGAACTGGTTCGCTGGGTCGCGGAGAACGGCAAGTTGCCGGTAGTCAATTTCTCCGCAGGCGGCATCGCTACGGTAGCCGACGCTTCATTGATGATGCAGTTGGGGGCGGACGGAATATTCGTCGGCTCCGGCATTTTTAAATCTGAAAACCCTGCCTCGACAGCACGCGCGATAGTGAGAGCAACCACGCATTACGCTGACCCGAGTATCCTTGCCGAAGTCTCGCGCGGTCTGGGCAAGGCCATGGCTGGCCAGGAGATGTCCGAGATAGGCCCTGAGAACTTGATTCAGTTCAGAGGCTGGTAAGATCCGAAAACCGTCCCCTTCAAGAGGAAACGAGATGAAGAAACCGACCATAGGAGTGCTCGCTCTACAGGGAGCGTTTCGCGAGCACTTGCAAATGCTGGAGAGAACCGGAGCTCGAGGGATGGCCGTAAAATATCCCGCCGAGCTTCATTTATGTCAGGGGCTGGTAATCCCCGGTGGCGAGAGCACCACCATAGGCAAGCTGATGATCGAGTATGGATTTCTTGAGGAGGTGCGCGGCCTGGTGTGCGAAGGTATGCCGGTCTTCGGCACCTGCGCCGGCCTGATCATGCTGGCAAAACGGCTCGATGAGGGGGATCAGCCCCTGCTCGGGCTTATGGATATAACCGTGAAAAGGAATGCCTTCGGGCGGCAGGTGGACAGTTTCGAGACCGAGCTGCACCTGGAGGAGATAGAGGAAGCGGAGGCGCCATATCGGGCGGTATTCATCCGCGCCCCTCAGATAGAAGAGACCGGGCCTGAGGTGAAAGTCCTCGCGCGCTTCAATGGAAAGGCGGTAATTGCGAGACAGGACGGAATGTTGGTATGCGCCTTCCATCCGGAGCTCACAAAGGATATCAGGGTCCACCGCTATTTCCTTAAAATGGTAAATGATAATTACTCGGTTCGCGCCGAGAGAGGATAGGAGGAAAAATGTCGGGACATTCCAAGTGGTCATCCATAAAACATAAGAAGGGCGCAGAGGATGCGAAGCGGGGGCAAATGTTCAGCAAGCTGTCTCGCGCAATTATTGTGGCGGCGCGGGAGGGAGGCGGCAATCCGGACATGAACAATGCCCTTGCCAATGCCATAGAAAAGGCCAAGAGCTACTCCATGCCAAAGGATAATATAGAGCGGGCGATCAAGCGGGGCACCGGGGAGGGCTCGGGCGCCGACTTAGAGAACATACTCTATGAAGGTTACGCGACCAACGGCGTGGCGGTGATGGTAGACATCATGACCGACAATCGCAACCGGGCGGCTTCCGATATCAGGCGTATCTTCACCAGGACGGGGGGGAGCCTTGGGGCTTCTGGATCGGTGGCCTGGATCTTCGAAAAGAAGGGCAACATCATAGTCAACAAGGATAGCGGCGTGGACGAGGACGTCCTTCTGGAGACGGCGCTCGAGGCGGGCGCAGAGGATATGAATACCGAGGAAGACCATTGGGAGATCGTAACCAATGTGGAGTCCTTCCGTCCGGTGGCCGGGGCGCTGCAGGCAGCGGGGATCGAAGTAGCTTCGGCCGAAGTGACCATGCTTCCTANAAGCACGGTCAAGCTGGACAAGGAGTCGGCGAAAAAGGTCCTNCGCCTGGTGGATGCGCTCGAGGATTACGAGGACGTGCAGGAAGTGTACGCCAATTTCGATATTCCAGACGAGGTGCTGGCGGAAATCTCCGAGGGGTGAGGTCGGCGAGTTCCATAATCATCATGGGGGTTGATCCAGGGCTTTCCTTCACCGGGTATGGGGTTGTGGAAAAGGAAGGCGACAGGCTGCAGCCGCTGGGCTACGGCGGCATAACCACTTCATCCAAAGATGCGATGTCATTTCGCCTTGCTAAAATATACAGCGAGGTCAAAGAGCTGATAGAGAGATATGAGCCTGATCTGCTGGTCCTGGAAGAGCTCTTTTTCAACACCAATGTCCGAAGCGCAATGTTCGTAGGCCAGGCAAGGGGAGGCATNATGCTCGCGGCCGAGCACAACGGGATTGCGGTCGAGGAGTACACTCCCTTGCAGGTGAAACAATGCTTGGTGGGGTACGGCCGGGCGGATAAGAGCCAGGTGAAGTACATGGTGAGGACGCTTCTCTGCATCGAGGAGGACATTATTTCCTCCCATGCCAGCGATGCCCTGGCACTGGCTATCTGCCATGCCCATCACGAAAAGATGCGGGGCCGGGTGGAAGCCGCCGTGCAGAAATCCGAGGTCAAAAAACGCGCTGCAGCAAGGAGGCCCAAGTCTTGATCGATTTCGTAGAGGGAAAACTGGCGGAGAAGTCGGAAGAGGGCGCCGTAATAGACGTAGGCGGCCTGGGTTTATTTCTCTGCGTCTCCACCTCCACCCTGCAAGGCCTGCCCAAGTTGGGCGAGAAGGCCAGGCTGCACAGCTATCTGCATGTAAAGGAGGATATTCTTCAGCTCTATGGCTTCTCCGGCAGGCAGGAAAGGGAAATATTTTTAATGCTCATAGGGGTGAGCGGCATCGGACCCAAGGCGGCCATGGCGATCCTATCAGCTTATGATCCCGAAAGCTTCGTGCGCATCGTGGCGACCGAAGACCTGGACGCGATCACTGCGGTTTCCGGAGTGGGTAAAAAGAGCGGCCAGCGAATATTGCTCGAACTAAAGGACAAGCTGGCTCCGCTGGCGGGCGACCTTTCAGGAATTGCGGCCAGGGGGGACGGAGGCAATATGCATCGAGAGGCGCGGGAGGCTCTTAAAGGCCTGGGGTATGGAGCGGCCGAGGTCAATCGGGCGCTTGATGAGTATTCATCCGAAGAACCCAGGCTCGAGGAGATGATAAGGTTCGGTCTCAAACGCCTGGGGGGAGTATAGTTCGATCATGAACGATCATTACGACGAAGTTGAGGGCGATCTGGAGGCGGCGGAGGAAAGGCTGCTCGATCCCGAGAGGAAAGATGACGAGCAGGAGTTCGATCTCAGCTTGCGCCCGCGTTGGCTATCCGAATTCGTGGGGCAGGACCGCATCCGGGAGCACCTGGAACTATTTATCAAGGCGGCAAGAGACCGCTCGGAGCCGCTCGACCATGTCATCCTGTCCGGGCCTCCGGGATTGGGAAAGACCACGCTTGCCGGCATCATTGCCAATGAGATGGGGGTAACCTTCAAACAAACCTCGGGCCCGGCGCTGGAGAGGCCTGGCGATCTCGCTTCGATCCTTACCAATCTCGAACCCAGCGACGTCCTCTTCATAGACGAAATCCATCGGCTCAACCGCATAGTGGAGGAAGTGCTCTACCCGGCTCTGGAGGATTTTCAACTGGACATCGTTATCGGCAAGGGGCCGGCGGCGCGCTCTATAAGGCTCGACCTCCCCCCCTTCACGCTGGTCGGCGCCACCACCCGATCCGGCCTGCTGACCTCGCCTCTCAGGGACCGTTTCGGAGTGCAGTGCCGGTTGGACTATTACGGGATCGAAGAGATCCGGGCCATAATAATGCGCTCGGCCCGAATAATGGCGGTCGATATCGACGATGGGGGCGCCCATGAGTTGGCGCGGCGTTCAAGGGGAACGCCGCGAATCGCCAACCGGCTTCTCAGGCGGGTACGGGATTTTGCCCAGGTGAGGGCGGAGGGGAACATAACCTATGATGTCGGGTGCCAGGCATTGGCCCTGTTCGAAGTAGACGAGATGGGTCTGGACAAGGTGGACAAAATGATCATTTCCACCATAATCGAGAAGTTTAACGGAGGCCCGGTGGGTGTCAACACGCTTGCCGTTTCGATCGGCGAGGAGATCGATACCATTGAGGAGGTATACGAGCCGTACCTCCTGCAGATAGGTTTCATGCAGCGAACGCCCCGGGGTAGGGTAGCTACCGAACACGCCTACAAGCACCTGGGTCTGGAGAGAAACGGTGAGACTAGACTCTTTTAATCATGGTGCTGAGAGGCGCTGGATGAAGTATGCGTAAAATACTGATCGATGCTTGTTGCGGACCCTGTTCCCTTGCCGCTATGGATGCAATTCCCTGGCCCGATTACTCGAGGCATTATCTGTTCTACAACCCGAACATTCATCCCTTTCGAGAATATCGCAGGAGGCTTGAGAGTTTTGAGGCGCTGATGGCCGAAGAGGCGGCTGAGTATTCCTTGCTGCCCTACGAACCGGAGGAGTGGATCCGGGCTGTCGCCTATAGGGAGGAAAGCCGCTGCGAGATGTGCTACCGCCTGCGGTTGAGGAAGGCGGCCGACATGGCCATGGAGGATTCTTTTCACAGCCTGACTACGACGCTCTTCGCCAGCCCCTACCAGAACCACGACCTGATCTCCCTGCTCGGCGATTCAATCTGCCGAAGCCGGGGGCTGGAATTTATAGTCTGGGACGGCAGTGCTTATTATCGCGACACCCTGAAGCGGGCGAGGGAGAGAGACATGTACACCCAAAGCTACTGCGGTTGCATCATGAGTGAGAGAGAGAGGTACGATAAACGCGCCAGGACGCAAAGGAAGACGGAAGACGCTACATGCGGGTAGACCTCTTTGACTATCACCTTCCACCCGAACTCATAGCCCAGAAGCCTTTGAGCGCCAGGCACGATTCGTTGTTGCTTGCCATCGATTGCGAGCGGCGAAGGATTGAGCATAGACATTTTCGCGACCTGCCCGGTTTTTTAAGGAGCGGCGATTGTTTGGTATTAAATTCGAGCCGGGTAAGGCGGGCACGCATTCATGGGCGCAAGGAGGGCGGGGGCGCCGAGATCGAGCTGCTCCTGCTGCGCCAGGACGATGAAGGAAACTGGCTGGCGCTTGCCCGTCCGTCCCGGCGCTTGCGAGTCGGGAACAAAATTAGTTTTGCCGGCGGAGAGATGGAAGGCGAAATAGTCGAGAAACGGGAGAAAGGGGAGATCTCTATACGGTTATGCGGCCGGCAAGGCAGACCGATCGAGGAGATCGTAGAGAGCATAGGCGAGGTTCCCCTCCCGCCTTATATAAAGGCAGAGCTGGACGATCCCGAGAGGTACCAGACGGTTTTCGCCTCGCAGCTGGGCTCGTCCGCGGCGCCCACCGCAGGTCTCCATTTTGAGCGGCAAGACATGCGTGGCCTTCAGGACATGGGGGTGGAGCTGGCATTCTTGAGCTTGCAGGTCGGCCTGGATACATTCAGGCCGATGCAAACCGAACTGGTGGAAGAGCACCGCATACACATGGAAAAATATAGCATCGATGAAAAGGCGTGCGAATCGATCAACGCTACGCGTAAGCGGGGCGGCCGGGTCGTCGCGGTAGGTACCACGGTGGTGAGGGCGCTGGAGAGCTGCACATCCGGGGGAGAAGCGATGCCCTTTTCAGGCGACACCAACCTCTTTATCTACCCCGGTTTTCGGTTCCAGTTGGTGGACGGCCTGCTTAGCAACTTTCATTTGCCGAGGTCGAGCCTTCTCGCTCTGGTCTGCGCCTTCGCCGGGACCGACCTGGCAATGGCTGCCTATGCGGAGGCTGTTTCGCACGGGTATCGTTTTTTGAGCCTGGGCGACGCCTGCTTTTTCAACTTCGTAAATGGTAGAAAAGACCAGAGAACCGTAAGAAAGCCGGCATGAGATGGATGAGGATTTCAATTTCGAGATTGGCAATAGGGATGCGGGAACACGGGCCCGAACGGGTGTAATCAGGACACCCCATGGNCTTGTCGAGACTCCGGCCTTTCTTCCCATCGGNACCAGGGGAGCGGTTAAGGGNATGGCGCCCTGGGAGCTGGAGAATATCGGCTTTGAGATGATACTATCCAACACTTACCATTTATATCTCAGGCCGGGGGAGGAGCCGATAGAGCAAACCGGGGGCCTCCATACTTTCATGGGCTGGCCTCACCCTATCCTTACCGACAGCGGGGGGTTCCAGATTTTCTCGCTATCCAAGACGCTCAAAGTCGAGGAGGACGGCGTCTATTTCCGTTCGATTTATGACGGCAGCGAACATCTCTTTACGCCCCGAAAGTGGTTGCCATCCAGGAAGCCCTGGGTTCGGACATAGCGATGATATTGGACCATTGTTGCGCCTACCCAGCCTCTCGGCAAGAGGTGGAAGCATCGGTTGCGACCACGCTTGAGTGGGCAAAAATGTCCCTTGGCGAGAAAAAGCTGTCAGCTCAAGCCCTGTTCGGCATAGTTCAGGGCGGCAGCTATCCCGATCTGCGAAGGCGCAGCGCAGAGCAGACGGCGGAGATGGATTTCCCGGGATATGGCATNGGAGGGCTTTCGGTCGGCGAGCCGCGGGAGGTCATGCTGGAATGTCTGGAAGCGCAAACGGTCATCCTGCCGGAACCTGCACCACGGCACTTGCTGGGCATAGGCGACCCCGAAGGCATGTTGCGGGCGATAGCTCTGGGAATCGATCTTTTCGATTGCGTCATGCCGACCAGGATGGCAAGAAACGGGGTGGCCTTCACCAGGCAGGGAAAGATGAATCTGCGGCATTCGAATTACCGTTCCGACCCCCTGCCCTTGGATGAAGACTGTTCCTGCCCAGCCTGCAAAAGCTTCAGCCGAGCCTACTTGAGACATCTGCACAAGGGCAATGAAATGCTGGCGCACCGCCTCTTGACGTGGCACAACCTCTCCTTTATGCGGCGGCTAATACTTGATTGCAGAGCTGCAATAGGTGCTGGTAGAATGGTAGAGTTAATCCGGGAATGGCAGGGCTGGGACAAATTTATTCCAGCGGATTGAAAATGAATTATTTACCAAATATTGGGAAGGTAGGTTGAGATGAATCAGAGTACGATGTCAATATTACTCATCGTGGGCTTGATAGGAATCTTCTACTTCATGCTCATCCGGCCGCAACAGAAGCGCATGCGGCTGCAGATGGAATTGATGAAGAGCCTGCACGCGGGCGATGACGTGATGACCTCCTCGGGGATCTACGGAAGCGTGAGCGAGGTGGAAGAGGATACGATCATACTCGAGGTTGCGGAAGACGTGCACATCAGGGTGGCAAAGAACGCCGTGGCCCGGGTCTTAACCGAGCACGAGCCGGAGGAGGAACCGGCTGAGGAAGAAGAGGAAGAAGAACAAGAAGAATCCGAGGAAGCAACGGTAGCCGAAGAGCCCGAGCCGGTGAAGGAGAAGCAGGCGGGGGAAACCAAGGCCTCCGGGAATTCGTCGAAAAGCAAGAAAAACCAGTAAGGTTGGAATGCAAAGATCCGAGATGGGCGNAATTAGGAGCAAAGTGCTTTTTGGTATATATCATAAGATGACAAGTCAGAGGGCGGGGTGGAGGCTGGTGCACCGTCCCATAAATAAACCGGCATTCGAACGCCGTTGCATCCCTTCCAGCTACGTTGCGATCCCTGAAGATTATCCGATGCCTGGAGGTTTGGTTTGAACGTCCGCAGATCGGTGACAATGCTGGCGGTAATAGTAATAGTCTTGGTTGCAATCTACCTGCCAATTATAATCGGTGGATTCGCGCCTCGGCTTGGCCTCGACCTGCAGGGCGGCCTCAGCGTTACGCTGCAGTCCGTGACCCCGGCATCGTCGGATCAGATAAACAAGGCCGCGGATATCGTGCGCCGCAGGGTAAACGCCCTGGGATTGACGGAGCCCGTAGTGGCGCCGCAAGGCAACAGCCGCATACTTGTGCAGATCGCGGGTGAATCGGACCCGAACCGGGTACTCTCCATCATTGGCAGCACCGCTCAACTGCAATTCCGAGAGGTCACGCAGGTAATAAACCCGGGCGACCCCACCTACGATGAAACACCGTTGACCCCCATAAACCCGTCCGATAACGAGGCTTACCAGGCGCTGAAAGATCAGGCGGTGACTCTCCCCTATACCTCGGATAAGGGGGACGACATCAAGGTCGTCATGGGGCCCACCCGTCTGACGGGAGACATAATATCCGACGCTCAGGCGGCCGTGGATTCGGAGAAGGCCGGATACAAGATAAGCTTCACCCTAACCTCCGAAGCCTCGCCGCAATTCGGAGCCTGACAACCGAACTTAAGGGGAAACAACTCGCTATCGTTCTCGATTACAAAGTGGAATCTTTTCCCAATGTGAACGAAGCCATAACCAGCGGCCAGGGTGAGATAAGCGGGAGTTTTACCAGGGGTCAGGCCAGGGACCTGGCCTTGGTGTTGAGGATGGGCGCTTTGCCCATCGAATTCAAAGCCGACCCCCTGGTCGAAAACGTCAGTGCTACCCTAGGACGTGATTCTTTGAGGCGGGGTCTGCTGGCCGGAATAATCGGGTTAATATTAGTGTTGCTCTACATGCTCTTGATGTACAGGGGCTTGGGGCTTATCACCTGTATGTCCCTTGCCGTTTTCGGGCTCCTGATGTACGGCATCGTGACCCTTCTCGGCCATTACATATCGTGGTCGCTGACCCTGGCAGGTATTGCCGGTATCGTCGTATCCATTGGCATTTCCGCCGATTCCAGCGTTGTCTTTTTCGAACGCCTGAAGGAAGAAGTAAGAGAGGGTAAGACCTTACGGTCTTCCGTCGATCGCGGATTCAAGTCTGCCTGGCGCACCATGGTAACGGCGGATGCCACGACCTTTATAACAGCTTTCATCCTCTGGATACTCTCGATCGGGCCGGTCAAAGGTTTCGCCTTCACACTGGGAATCGCCACCATCCTTGATTTGATAACAATGTACTTCTTCACGCATTCCANGGCCTCCCTCTTCTCCAGATTCAAGGTCTACAACACGCCGCGTTTCGTGGGCGTCGGCAAGGAAATTCATGGGAGTGAGGCCTGATGTACGTCAGGGGTCGCGAGGTAAAGTTCCGGCTGGTCGGCGAAAGCGCATTAAAAAAGCCTAATGTTTATTGGTTCGCCTTTTCCGCGACCCTCATCGTCATCTCCATTGTCGCCTTGATAACCATGGGTCTGAATCTGGGCATTGAATTTAAGGGCGGTTATCTGGTAAAGCTGCGACTCGATCAGGCGGCGAACGTTGAAGATGTGCGGGGAATACTCAGCGGGCATGCGGATGTGGGCTTGAACAACGCGATCGTCCAAACTGCCGAAGACGGGCATGTCCTGACTCTGCGGATGCCCTTCATAGATGATGCGACTACGCGCAACGACACCATCAATAATGTTAAGAACGAGCTGGACCAGAAGTACGGGATTGCCGAAACCATGCAGGAGGAGCAGGTGGGCTCGGAGTGGGGCCAGGAGGTAAGCCGCAAGGCCCTCATAGCCCTGGGTGTTTTCGTCGTGCTTATCATCCTGTTCATCACCTTCCGCCTTGAATTCAAGATGGCAATCGCCGGCATCATCGCCCTGATTCACGATACCTTTATTTCAGTTGGCATATATGCATTAACCGGGAGGCAGGTGACGCCGGTCACCGTCATTGCCTTCCTGACTATCCTCGGTTATTCGCTGTACGATACCATTGTCGTCTTCGATCGCGTGGAGGAAAACAGCAACCTGCTTTCCAAGACCGGCCGCGTTGCATATGCGGATATCGTAAACGAAAGCGTCAATCAGACCTTGATGCGATCGATCGGGACGACGCTCACGACCCTGCTGCCAATTGTTACCATCCTGATCTTCGGCGGCGAAACGCTCAAGGACTTTGCCTTTGCCCTCTTCCTGGGAGTGTCCCTCGGGGCCTACTCCTCGGTCTTCCTTGCCTCACCGCTACTGGCGATCTGGAAAGAGAGGGAGCCGCGCTACACGGCGGTCAGGGACAAGATTGTCAGCAAGGGTGCGAAAGAGGCGATCCTCATAACGCGCCCCGCCCAGGCGATTGCTACCGGCGGTAAGGTAAAACAGGTTCCGGCCCTCGAAGTGGAAGAAGCTGTAAGCGCCCCGGTAACCAAGTCGGGGCCGCCGAGGACCAAGCCGCAGGTTTCGAAAGCTACGGGAGCGACGCCCCAGCGCAAAAAGAGTACGACCAAGGGCCCGAGCGGCGGCAAGAAGAAGAAGAAGAAAAAGAAATAGAACCCCCCCGCATGGGGTCAACCCCCTGCATCTGCATGGGGTCAGGCCCCCGCATCCGCACCCGGTCGCTTCATCTAGCCAGGCCCACCTAACCTATGGCACTATCAAATAGAGAGATCATTTTATAGCCGGAGGAGCAGGATTTGTCTCAATCCCTCGAATCCCTGATTCAAAAGGTAAAATCGTACAACGGCAAGGGCGATACCAAGAGCATTCGCGATGCTTACGAGTTCGCGCGCACCCAGCATGCCGAGCAGATGAGAATGAGCGGGGAGGAATTCATCCTGCATCCCCTGGGAGTGGCCCATATACTCGCCGATATGCGGATGGACGAAATCACACTCATAGCGGCGCTGCTGCACGATGTCGTCGAAGACACGGAGATCTCGCTTGACCAGGTGAAGAAAAGTTTCGGATTGGAGGTCGCCGAAATTATCGACGGCGTGACCAAGCTGGAGCGCATATCCTTCCGAAATCGCGAGGAACAGCAGGCGGAGAATTTCCGTAAAATGTTCGTGGCCATGGCCAAGGACATCAGGGTGATCATCATAAAGCTGGCCGATCGGCTGGATAACATGAAGACGGTGGGGCATCTCTCAGAAGACAAGCAACGGGAGAAGGCGCGGGAAACTCTCGACATCTATGCGCCCCTCGCCCATCGCCTCGGCATCTCGCAATTGCGCTGGCAGCTCGAAGACCTCTCCTTCGCCAACCTGCATCCCCTGCGTTTTCAGGAGATAGTGGAGATGGTCAATCAGCGCCGGCCCGAACGCGAGGCCTATGTGAAAAGGGTGGAAAAAGACCTGCAGGCGGCTTTGAAGCAAGCCCACTTAAAAGCGGAGATCGGCGGCAGGGTCAAGCATTACTACAGCATATATTCCAAGATGAAGGAGCGCGGCAAGCAGTTCGACGAAATATACGACCTCTTCGCCATAAGGGTGCTGGTCAGTTCGAAGGAGGATTGCTACACGGTAATGGGCATCGTACATTCCCTATGGCAACCGGTGCCCGGCCGCATCAAGGACTACATCGCCAAACCCAGGTTTGGCATCTATCAGAGCCTGCACACCACGGTGATCGGGCCGCAGGGAAAACCCATGGAGATCCAGATCAGGACCTTCGATATGCACCGTACGGCGGAGTTCGGCATCGCTTCTCACTGGCGATACAAGGAGGCGCAGCATTCGCAGGAGAGGATAAGGGAGAGGATCGCCTGGATAAAGCGAATCGTGGAATGGCAGAGGGACCTGTCGGACCCGCAGGAGTTTATGGAGAACCTCAAAATCGATCTCTTCCAGGACGAGGTCTTCGTTTTCACTCCGCAGGGTGACGTGATAGATCTGGCCAGGGGGTCCACGCCTATCGATTTCGCCTACGCGATTCACACCGAGGTTGGCCATCGCTGCGTGGGAGCCAAAGTGAACGATCGCTTGGTGCCCTTGGAATATAACCTGCGCAACGGAGATATCATAAACATCATCACCTCGAATACGTCTCCCGGCCCCTCACAGGATTGGCTGAAAATCGTGAAGACGGCGCGGGCCAAGACCAAGATAAGGCACTGGTATTCCAAGGAAAGGCGCCAGGAGGACGCGCAAGAGGGCAAAGAGATGCTGCAGAAGGCGTTGCGCAAGGCAGCCCTGCCCGTGCAGAAGATACTGGGTTCTGATGTGCTGGAGGAGATCGCGGTTGAGGAGTATGGTTTTACCCTCCTGGAAGATCTATATGCCAGCATCGGTGCCGGCAAGACTTCCGCCCAGCAGGTGGCTCACCACGTCTCGTCCAGGCTGGAACCGGAGGAAAGGGAAGAGGAGCCCGAGGCGATCCCCATCCGGCGGCGAAGGAGGCCGGCCGCTTATAGCCGGGGCGTCAAGGTGGAAGGCGTCGAGAACGTACTATGCCGTATTGCTCACTGCTGCAACCCGGTTCCCTATGACGGCATTACCGGGTTCGTGACCCGGGGGCGTGGTGTTTCGGTGCATCGCGCCGATTGCCCCAATGCCAAGCACATGATGGAGCAGGACTACAGGCCCATAGAAGTGAACTGGGATACCCAGCAGCCCAGCAGTTTTCAGGTCGAGATATGCGTGGAGGCCATGGACCGTCCACGCCTGCTTCGCGATATAACCACCGTCATGGGGGAATACCATGTCAACATCCTGTCGGCGACGATGAACATCAACCGCGAAAGCGTCGCCGTCTCCAGGTTCGTTTTCGAGCTGAGCAACACGGCTCACCTCGAGGACATCCTTCGCAATATTCGCAAAGTGGATGCGGTTTATAATGCCTATCGCGTGGTGCCGGGGCATTGAGCCGGCCCGCGATCACAAAGGAATAATTTACCAGGCGGTGATGTTCCGGTAAGAGATGGGGTGGTAAGTGGTTTGCGAGCGCTTCTTCAGAGGGTTTCTTTCTGCACCGTGAGCGTCGCCGGCACGGAGATATCCCGCATAGGAAAGGGTTTGCTCGTCCTGCTGGGTGTCTGCGAGGATGACGGTCCGAATGATGTCGAGTTCATTATTAAAAAGACCGTCGATCTCCGCATCTTTGATGATGAGGAAGGCAAGATGAACCTCTCTCTCGCGGATATCGGCGGAGAGATAATGGTTGTCTCGCAATTCACCCTATATGCCGACACCAGAAAGGGTAGGCGGCCGAGCTACATCAAGGCGGCCCGTCACGAACAGGGGAAGGAACTCTACGAAGGGGTGTGCGAGGGCCTTTCGAGGGCGGGGTTCCCGCCGTCCAGGGGCATCTTCGGGGCGCACATGGCGGTAAGGCTCGAAAACGATGGACCGGTGACCATTTTGTTGGAGTCACCGCCTGGCAACTGCGACAAATCTTGACCATCAGCGGCGGTTTGAGCCCGGCCGCGCTACACGGCACTTTTTCGCCCCTCATTGTTAAGGTTATAATGTTCCGTAATCCGCAAGGGAGAGGTTTTTATGTTGCTTGAGACCCTGAGCATAGGAATGCTGGGCACCAATTGCTATATCTTGGCAGCGCAGCCCGGTTCGCCGGCGGCGGTCATAGATCCGGCGGGCGAGATCAAGACGATCGTTTCCCGTTTGCAGCGTTCGGATCTCAAATGCATGGCGATTCTTTGCACCCATGGGCACAGCGATCACGTTGCCGGGGCAGGGCTCTTGAGCGACGCCTTGCACGCTCCGGTTTACATCCAAGAAGCGGATGCTGCAGGGCTTACGAGTGTACGCACGCGCGTGATGGGGCTTGCGAGTGGCGCTGTTGGAGGCAAACCGGAATCAATACGTTACCTGGAGGAATCTCAGGATATGCCGATNGGCGATCTTTCTCTCGCGGTACTGTATACGCCGGGGCATACAATCGGAAGCGTCAGCTTTTACACTCCNGGCTACCTCTTTTGCGGCGACCTGATATTTCAGGGCTCGATAGGAAGGACAGATCTCAGAGGAGGCTCCCTGCAGGCCCTGTTGCACTCGGTCAAGGAGAAGGTCTGGGACCTTCCCGATGATACGCGGATAATGCCGGGCCACGGTCCGGCTACGACTATTGCCGCCGAGAAGAGGCATAATACTTTCCTCGCCGGTCTCGATTGAATTCGATGTCGTTCTTAGTTCGAAAGGACAATAGATAAATAATGGAAATACGGGCCCCGAAGGGAGTAACGGATATACTGCCGCCGGAGAGCGAGAGATGGCGGCGTGTAGAGAAGATGGGCATCGACCTCTTTCGCGCCTACGATTACCGCGAGATCATCCTGCCGGTGATTGAGCACACTGAGCTTTTCAATAGGGGAATCGGGCAGGGAACGGATATCGTGCAGAAAGAAATGTTCAGCTTCGAGGATAAAGGTGGCAGGAGTCTTACCCTGCGACCGGAAGCGACCGCCGGAGTTGTAAGGGCGTTCATACAAAACCACATGGAGAAAAGCGGCCTGCCCACAAAGCTCTACTATCAGGGTCCCATGTTCCGCCATGAACGACCGCAGGCCGGACGCTACCGCCAGTTTCAGCAGCTTGGAGTGGAACTCATAGGATCTTCGCTAGCGGTCGCAGACGCCGAAGTCATCATCCTCTGTGCCCGCTTCTTTAAAGCTCTTCAGATTTCGGCTGAACTTATCATAAACAGCGTGGGCGACGAAAACTGTCGCCCCGGCTATGTCGAAGCCTTGAGGAAATATCTGGAAGAGCATGCGTCCGAGCTCTGCGTGGATTGCCGCCGGCGCATGCGGGAGAATCCCCTCAGGGTGGTCGATTGCAAGGTGCCGGGCTGCATCGAGGTGGTGCAGAAGGCCCCTGAAATCGAGGCCTTCTTATGCGAGGCCTGCTTGGAGCACTTCCACCAGGTGGAAGAGGCCTTGCGGACGGCGGAGGTGGCGGCAAAACGCGACGGCCGACTGGTACGAGGATTGGATTATTATACGCGCACCGTCTTTGAGTTCAGGACCGCCTCGCTTGGCGCTCAAAATTCGCTTGCCGCCGGGGGTCGCTACGACAAGTTGGTCGAGGAGTTGGGCGGGAGGCCCGTTCCGGCTACCGGTTTTTCGATAGGCATGGAGAGGGTAATGATGGCAGGGCCAAAGCTTCCACAGGAACCTGATTACGGAATTTACGTGATGGCTATAGGCGATGAAGCAAGGAAACCGGCTTTTATCCTGGCTCAGGATCTGAGGGACAAGGGTATCAGGGCCGACCTCGATCTCATGAGCCGCAGCCCGAAGGCGCAGATGCGGGAAGCCGATCGCATGTCTTTTCCGTTGGCGGTAATAATCGGCAAAGATGAGATAGAAGGTGGTTACCTGTCCCTGCGGGAGATGAAAACCGGAGAACAGGCAAATATTGCGGCGGGCGAGTTGGAAAGCGAAATAAGGCGGCGCCTGGAACGGTCAATGCCGCCGGAGGTTTAGGAACATGACGGATAGAGGATGGAAGAAACGTACGCGCTATTGCGGCACCCTGAGAGTCGAGGACGTGGGGCGGGAAGTAACCCTCAACGGCTGGGTTCAGAAGAGGCGTGATCATGGCGGAGTAATATTCCTCGACCTGCGCGATGTCTCGGGTCTTATGCAAGTTGTATTCAACCCGGAAATAAGCAAAGCTCCCCATGAGGTGGCTGGCGAGCTACGCAACGAATACGTAATATCCTGCCGGGGAAAGGTGAGCCCAAGACCGGCCGATTCCATAAATCCAAGACTCGCCACGGGAGAGGTCGAAGTCATGGCCGAAGAAGCAACCATCATTTCGGCTTCCCTCACGCCGCCATTCGAGATCCAGGAGGAATCGGACGTCGATGAAGCCCTGCGCCTTCGTTACCGCTACCTCGACATCAGGAGGCGCGACCAGTTGGAGCCCCTGATATTACGCAGTCGGGTGGCGGCGGCGGTCAGGACTTTCCTCGACACCCGCGGTTTTCTCGAAATAGAGACCCCGATGTTGACTAAGAGCACTCCGGAAGGGGCGCGCGACTTTGTCGTGCCGTCAAGGCTTCAACCCGGCAAATTCTACGCCCTGCCGCAATCACCGCAGCTTTTCAAACAACTGCTGATGGTGGCGGGGACTGACAGATATTACCAGATAGCCAGGTGTTTTCGCGATGAGGACATGCGTTCCGACCGGCAGCTGGAATTTACGCAGATAGACCTGGAAATGTCCTTTATCGAGCCCCAGGATATCATCTCGATAATGGACGAGATGTTCGTCGAGCTCTTCCGCCAGGTACTTGGCAAGGATCTTGCGGCCCCTTTCCCCCGGATGAGCTGGAAGGAGGCCATGGAGGCCTACGGGACGGACCGGCCCGATCCACGCTGGGGAATGGTGATAAGGGATTTCTCGGATATTTTCACCGCAACCGATTTCAAGCTCTTTCGCTCCGTGCTCGGCGAGGGCGGGCGCGTGCGGGGCCTCAAGGTCGAGGGCCTTATCTCGCCGCCGCGTCGGGAACTGGACGACCTGGTTTCCGAGGCGCAGCGCCTGGGGGCGGGCGGATTGGTATGGATGGTGAGAGAGGGTGAATCCTTGCGCTCGCCGGTGGCCAAGTTCCTTTCGCAAAAGGAAATCGAAGCCCTGATCGAGGAGGCCGAAATGGGCGAGGGGGAAGTTCTTTTGCTTGCCGCCGGCTCGGGCGATCTAAACGCGGTGCTCGGCGGCTTGCGCCAGTATTGCATTACCCGCTTTGCGCAAGCGGCGGCCGAAGGTTGGGCGTTGTTATGGGTCACCGATTTTCCCCTATTCGATTGGGATGAAAATGAAAAACGCTTTAAGTCGAATCACCACCCCTTCACCAGTCCGCCGCGCAAGAGTCTGGATCTACTAGAAGAGGATCCGCTGCAAGTGACGTCGGATTCCTACGACATGGTACTCAACGGGGTCGAAATCGGGGGAGGGAGCATCCGTATTCACGACCCCGAGCTGCAGAACAGGATATTCAAAATCCTCGGATTGGGGCANGAAGAGGTCGAGGAGAAGTTCGGATTCCTTCTCGAGGCCTTACGCTACGGCGCACCGCCGCACGGGGGGATCGCATACGGCCTCGACCGTCTGGCCATGTTGATGGCGGGCAAGGAGAGCATAAGGGAAGTCATCGCCTTCCCCAAGACGCAATCGGGCCTCGATCTGATGACCGGCGCCCCCGACATAATTTCCCAGGCCCAACTGCGGGAATTGCGCATCAAACCGATTTAAGCGGGCCGGCCGCAGATAATTCCTTTGCCTTACGGCACCCTTATCGATGCTAGTGGCTATAATACTGATATAGCGAAACGGAGTAATGTTAATGGAAATAGCTATCGCGAAACATGCGGGTTTCTGTCCAGGCGTGAAAAGGGCCATCCGCATTGCCGAGAGTACGCTCGAGAAAGCGCCGGCGGATGTCTGTACCCTGGGGCCCATCATCCACAACCCTCATGTTGTAGATGAGCTGACCGAAAAGGGCATAAAAATATTACCGGATGATTATTCCGCCCTCCTCGAATCCGATATCGCCGGTGCCTCGGTCATAATCCGCTCCCACGGCATATCGCCCCAACTGCAGCAATTTCTACAGGAGAGGGGCGCCAATCTGGTCGACGCCACTTGTCCCACCGTAAAGAAAGCGCAGAGGGCGGCGATAAAACTGGTCGAGGAAGGATACAATCTCTTCATAATAGGTAATGCGGAGCATCCAGAAGTGAAGGCAATCCTCGGCCATATAGACGGCGACGCCGTGGTCATCAGCGAACCGCATCAATTGAAGGACTGGTGGAGCAACCAACCGCATAAAGTGAGAAAGGTCGGTCTCATAGCCCAGACCACCGTCGACCTATTTATGTTTCGCAACCTGGTAGACGAGTTGATCACCGAGGTGCCGGAGTTTGTGAGCGAGGTGATCGAGGTCAAGGTCATAAACACACTCTGCCGCAATACGCTTGCCCGCCAGGCGGAAGCCTTCCAACTCTCCCTTTCCTCCGACTTCGTCCTCGTTCTGGGCGGCAGGAACAGCTCCAATACCGAGTTCCTGCGCAAGATATGCGAGATAACCGGTACCCGCACATTAAAGATAGAAACCGCTGACGAAATTGATATTTCGCTGCTTGAAGGGGTTCAGAGGCTGGCTATCCTGGGAGGCGCTTCCACCCCTCACTCCATTGTGGAAGAAGTACGCGCAAAAATAGTCGAGTCGAGCTGAAATCCCAGGGGAAGAACATCGACCCCATAGGGACAGCCCTTTTGATATATCCTCGGTCGGCCTGTCGAAACTCGACCTCGATCGGGAATAATATGAGAGTGCGCCGATCCTGAATGCGGTGAGTACCGAGAGTGTCGATACGCAAGGCGCGCGGCTGAGGGGTATCCTCTCTCCGAGCACCTCGCATGGAGCTGAACACAGAGAAAGTGCATGCAGCGGTAGTCGAATGCCATTGCATCCAGGGAATAGCCCACTAAGGTTGATCAAGCTCGTGTTTACGATCAGCGCCTGTGCTAAGATTTAGATAGACTCGAGTTCCGGGCTCGACCTTGTGCGTTTGTGTCGAGACTTATCGTTGAGCCAACACTCATTATTAGGGAACCGTTTTCCGAAGGGGGACGTAATGCCCCGGCTGATAAGGGGACTACGGAGACCGGAGGTAGGTGCCCACCTGCTAGGAGCAGGTTCATCGGTATCGGCGGAGACGGCAAGGTGGGGCCCGATCTTTCCCCGGAGACGTCTTTGATTCTTTCCACCAATAACCAGGAGAAGACGATTTGGATCTTTTCGATTCCATTCGCCAGGACATAGAAGCAAAGGAAGGACCTCTGGCCGTGCGCATGCGGCCGCGCGATTTGGAGGAATTCGTGGGGCAGCGGGAAGTGGTGGGCGAGGGCACCTACCTCCGCAAGGCGATCGAGGAAGATCGCTTGCTTACCGCCATTTTCTGGGGTCCTCCCGGATCGGGGAAGACGACCCTCGCCCAGATCGTGGCCAACCTCACCCATGCCCATTTTCAACAGATATCTGCGGTCACCAGTGGAGTGGCGGAGGTGCGCAAGCTCATCCGGGATGCCGAGGACAGGCTGGCCATGCAGGGGCAGAAAAACATTCTTTTCATAGATGAAATACACCGCTTCAATAAAGCGCAGCAGGATGCGCTGCTGCCGGCGGTGGAAAAAGGAATAATCACTCTTATCGGCGCAACTACNGAAAACCCCTATTTTGAGGTCAACTCGGCCCTGGTTTCCCGCTCCAAGATTTTTCGGCTCAATCCGCTGAGTGCAGATGAAGTGCGCATTATCGTGAAGAGGGCGCTGGCAGACGGTGAGCGAGGTCTGGAAGATCTCCATCTCGATATCGAAGAAGACGCGTTGGAGCATATAGTCCAGACGGCGGGAGGGGACGCCAGAGTGGCTATGAATACCTTGGAAGCGGCCTCCCTGCTCGCCGAACAAAGGGGCGACTCGCGACATGTGAGCCTGAAGACCGCGGAGGAGGCGGCGCAACGCAAGGCCTTGCTCTACGACAAATCTGGCGATGCCCATTACGACACCGTCTCAGCCTTCATCAAATCGATGCGCGGCTCCGATCCCGATGCAGCACTTTACTGGTTGGCGCGAATGCTCTATGCCGGCGAGGATGCCCGTTTTATTGCCCGCCGCATGATCATCTTCGCCTCTGAAGACGTCGGGCTCGCGGATAGCAGCGCACTCCAGGTAGCGGAGGCGGCCGCTCGCTCGGTCGAATTCGTCGGGCTCCCGGAATGCCAGCTCAACCTGGCCCACGCCGTCCTCTACCTTGCGCTTGCTCCCAAGAGCAATTCGGCCATTACCGGTATCACGGCCGCTCGTAAAGAAGTCGAAGAGGGTGCGACTCCCCCCGTACCGCCGCATCTACGGGATTCTCATTATCCCGGCGCAAAGGTACTCGGGCACGGCGCTGATTACCTCTATCCTCATAACTACCCGGGTCACCACGTACCCCAGCAGTACTTGCCTGAGGGTCTGGAGGATGGGGCCTACTACCGCCCGGGAACTCAGGGTAAAGAGGCCGAGATGGTGAGGAAATGGCGGCAGGCCCTGGGAATGGCCGAGATCGGTAGGAATGGGGAAAACGAAAGGTAATCTTGCCATGACACCTGCGCATCGAGCAAGGCCTCACATTGACACCCCAAAGAGGCGGTGTTATCCTCGAAAACGTTAAAAACCCTGCATATTCGGGAGAAAAACAAATGTATAGCGACAAGGTGATAGACCATTTTCAGAACCCACGCAACGTCGGCGACTTGCCCGATTGTGACGGCATCGGCAAGGTAGGCAACCCGGTGTGCGGCGACATGATGGAGGTCTATATTAAGGTGGTGGACGGGCGCCTGGCGGAAGTTAAGTACAAGACCTTCGGCTGCGGCGCGGCCGTCGCTTCCGGCAGCATGGGGACCGAGATGGCCAAGGGCAAGACGATCGATGAGGCTATGAAGATAACGAATCGCCAGGTGGCGGAGGCGCTCGATGGCCTGCCTCCCGAAAAGATGCACTGCTCCAACCTGGCGGCGGATGGAATCAGATTGGCGATCGAGGATTATCTCAGCAGGCAAACCGGAAACGGCGAATCGTAGTTGAAGGGGGAGCCGATTTGGGTGGTGTAGCCGCACTGATATGTGCCATATCCTTTGCGCTTGTCATGCTGGCCTTGGCCATCGTCGTTCTCAAGCTCGCTCGAACTATGACCATCACCAACGGTATTCTCAACGATATTCGCAAAGAGGCGGTACCGTTGATGGGCAAATTCGAAACCACCATGGACCATATAAACGATGAGATGGGCTACGTTGACGGCATCTTGAGGTCCGGGCAGAAGTTGGCCGAGCGCGTAAATTCGATGACCAGGGCGCTTGAGCGAGTCGTGACCTCGCCGCTGGTGAGGATTTTAAGCCTGGGAGTAGGGGTGCAAAGGGCTTTGGAGGCTTCCCCTGATGGGAAAGAAGGGGACGGGGCTGAAGCGAGAGAAGATTAGTGTGGCCAGTCCCCATAAATACAATGGGGCGGGACAGCAGCTTCGGGGTTCCAATCTTGCAGGAACTCCTTTTTGTTGGAAGCTCAGCCAATCAGCACTAACAAATGTAAAGGGACCGACCCCCTGAAATTGATTCGAGGAGGAAATATTTTTTTGCGGAGTGAGGAAATAAGGGCCAGGTTTCTGGAGTATTTCCGGAGCAGGGACCATCGGGTGGTCAAGAGTTCATCGCTTATTCCCGATGACCCGACCCTAATGATCACCAATGCCGGCATGGTCCAGTTCAAGCCCTACTTTCTTGGCATCAGCAAGCCGGAATACAGGCGAGCCACCAGTTGCCAGAAATGCGCTCGCACCACCGACATCGAAAAGGTGGGGCATACCGCCCGGCATCTCACCTTCTTCGAGATGTTGGGCAATTTCAGTTTTGGAGATTACTACAAGAAAGAAGCCATACCCTGGGCCTGGGAATTCCTCACGGTCGAAATGGGCCTCGATAAGGAGCGCATGTACTGCTCCGTTTACGAAGAGGATGACGAGGCGTACGAGATCTGGCGGGACGTGGTGGGAATTCCCCCAGAAAGGCTGGTGCGGCTGGGCAAAGAGGACAATTTCTGGGATATGGGGATGACAGGACCCTGCGGTCCCTGCTCGGAGATACTATATGACCAGGGGGAGGCTTTCGGATGCGGCAAGCCGGATTGCAGGGTGGGCTGTGATTGCGACCGCTATCTCGAGCTGTGGAACCTGGTTTTCATGCAGTACGATCGCGACGAAAAAGGCGACTTGCATACCTTGCCCTCCAAGAATATCGATACCGGGCTGGGGCTCGAACGGCTTGCTTCGGTGATGCAGGGAGTACCCAACAATTTCGAGACGGATACCCTGGCCGCCATCTTTAAAAAAGCCTGCGATATCGCCGGGGTAGGCTATGGTGAGAGATCGGATAGCGATGTATCACTTAAAATCGTTGCCGATCATGCGCGGGCCATGACATTTATGATCGCCGACGGCATCCTGCCTTCAAACGAAGATCGCGGTTATATCCTGAGGAGGTTGATCCGCCGGGCGGTAAGGCACGGCAGGCTGCTGGGAATTACCAGAACATTCCTTCCGATAATGGTTGATGTGGTGATTGAGACCATGGGGGAGCCGTACCCCGAACTGCGGCAAAATCACAGCTTCATAGTCTCTATTGTGAAAAGTGAAGAGGAGCGTTTCTCGCAGACCCTGCGCACGGGCCTCGCGTATTTCGAGGAAGCGGTGCTGGATCTCGAATCGCAAGAGGGGAAGATAGTGCCGGGAGATGTAGTATTCCACCTTCACGATACTCTGGGATTTCCGCTCGAATTGACCCGCGAACTGGCCAGGGAGCGTGGCTTGGAACTGGAGGAACGCGAATTCGAGCGCTTAATGGAAGAGCAGAAGGAACGGGCGCGGGCGGCCAGGATCGAAGAGGGCTATTCGGCCCGGGTGCGAGAGATCTACGCTGAGATACTGGATAATTACGGCGAGTCATTTTTTACCGGATACGAGAGCATGGACGAGATGGCAAATATCGTGGCCATTGTTGTTGCTGGCAGGGCTATGCCTTTTGCCGAGGAAGGCCAAGAGGTCGAGATCTTCCTGGACCGTACCCCTTTTTATGGTGAAAAGGGCGGGCAGGTAGGCGATACGGGAACCATTGCGGGGCCCGAAAGCCGCATGCAAGTCGAGGAGACCTTTTATCCAGCCCCTTCCCTGATTTCCCATCGCGGCCGGATCGAAAGCGGCAGGTTTCAAGTGGGCGATTGCGTGAGGGCGGAGGTGGATGAAGAGAGACGGCTGGCGGTCCGGCGCAACCATACTGCAACCCACATCCTGCATTGGGCCCTCGGGCAGGTGCTCGGGGAGCATGCCAAACAGGCCGGCTCACTGGTCGACTCCCGGCACCTGCGCTTTGACTTCACCCATTTTGCCCCGGTGACGGCCGAGGAACTGGCCGAGATCGAAGAGCTCGCCAACCGCCGTATAATAGAGGACCTGCCGGTCAGGTCCTACGTCACGACCTTCGATTACGCCAGCAGCATAAATGCCGTAGCGCTCTTCGGCGAGAAATACGAGGATTACGTGCGCGTCGTGGAGGTGGATGAAATCAGCCGGGAACTGTGTGGAGGAACGCACGTGGGCAGGACCGGAGAAATCGGGATGTTGCTTATAACCGGTGAAAGCGGCATCGGAGCCAACATGCGCAGGATAGAAGCCATCAGCGGAATGGAAGCCTATCATTACTATCGCCACAGGCAAGCCATGATGGCAGAGGCGGCGGCCGCACTCAAAGTGGATCCGGACGGACTGCCGGATCGGATAATCCGCANACTTGAACGTGTGAAACAGTTGGAAGCCGAGCTCAGGAAACGCGGGCGTGAAGAGGTCGCGTCGCTCAGCGATCATGGAATCGACTGGCATGAGACCGAGGTGGCCGGCAAGAGGATCATCACCGCGGTGGTAAAGGATTTCAAACCGGATGATCTCAGGGAGCTGGCCGAGAGAACCCTGGCCAAGCGCGCGGCGGCCCTGGTTGCTATCGCCACCGCCAAAGACGGCAAGGCGAGTCTTGTGGTCGCGGTGGCGAAGGACATCGCAGCCTCCGGTCTTAGTGCTATAGAACTGGCAAAAAAGGCCGGGCAACTGCTGCAAGGGGGCGGCGGCGGACGGAGGGATATGGCCGTGGGTGGCGGATCGCGGATCGAAAATATAGATGATGCCCTGGAGCTCATCACCCGGGAAGCGCAATCATATCTGGAAAACTCAGATGCGTAGCCTGGGATTAGATATAGGAGATCGTCGAATCGGGGTGGCGATTTCGGATCCTTTGGGCGTAAATGCACATCCCACAGAGGTATTGCAGGATAGCAATCCCCAGGCATTGAGAAGCTACGTCGAAGGGAAAGTCCGGGAAGGAATCGCGGCCGTGGTCGTGGGACTACCACTGACTTCAAGGGGCAAGGAGGGGCAGCAAGCGGCTATTACCAGGGAATATGCACGGGCCTTGGAGGGAATCGAAGGCGTTGAGGTCGTTCTCTGGGACGAACGCTTCTCGACTGTTGAGGCGGAGAGAAGGCTCAGGGAGGCCGGGCATTCATTGAGGGGAAGAAGGGTGGATGCCGAGGCGGCCGCCATCATACTGCAATCGTATCTGGAGTATTCGGTGACGAAAAAGAGACGAGCGGGAGAATAAATCATCAGTACGCGGCAAGGTGGCGAGAGCTGGATTCATAGATACAGGGCATTCATGATCCTAGGTGTGTTGCTCACCCTGATCCTGGTTTTTCTTATCCTTTTTGCCCATTATTTTTATCCGACCAGACAGGAGCAGACGGTACACGTAGTGATCCAGGAGGGAGCCACTTCATCGCAGATCGCCGAGACCCTCCATGACAACGGCGTGATAACATCACCCCTGCTTTTTCGGTTCCTCACCTGGCTCAAGGGCAAAGGAGGCGATTTCAAGGCGGGGGATTATGTCTTCAACAAAGGTATACATTATGCTGAAGCCTTCTCGATTCTCGAAGCCGGCCCCAACTATCAGGCTAAGTTCACTATCCCCGAAGGCCTGACCGTCGATCAGGCCGCCTCGAGGATAGCGCAGGCCACCACGATTACGCCTGATGATTTCAAAGCGGCGGCTGAGAGCGGGGATTATAATGTGGAGTATATTCCGCGGGAAAACCAGGATAACCTGGAAGGTTTTTTCTTTCCCAAGACCTATAACGTAGCCGTCGATGTATCCGCCAGACAGGTTGTAGGGATGCTTCTCAATCAATTCAAGTCCGAAACGGCGAATCTCGATTGGTCGAAGGCGGAAGCGCTGGGCATTTCGCCTTACGAGGTAGTGATAACCGCTTCGCTGATAGAGAGGGAGGCTGCGATCGACGATGAAAGGCCGTTAATAGCGGCGGTTATCTTC
>JGI24134J36421_10000073_pt1 | contig 25121 bp, 18 predicted proteins | sample BarGraNGADG00312_FD_36421 | JGI IMG/M metagenome (IMG submission 36421) | reverse complement strand
ACAGGTAAATTTAATGTTGCAATGGAGATTCAGGAATGGCGGAATGGTAAAAAAATCGGATCGGTTGAGCGTGATATGCAGATTGAGGTATTCAATACCAATAATAAACCACCAGTTAACGGGCCTCTCAGAGATTATTGCGTTGAAGCTGGCGAACCTATTGATTTTCTACGGCAACCGATCCGAATAATGATTATTTAACTCTCCATTCTACTTCCGGAGTCTTTACCATTAATCCTTGTAAGGCTCAATTTATAAAAGTAGATTCTGTCGCAGGTTTTGCATCTTCGAGATTCCGATGGGTACCATGTCATGAAGCTGTGAGGAAACAACCTTATAATGTGATTTTTAAATCGGATGACTCAAATGCCGATGTAAAGCTCTCCGATATCAGCAACATAAATATCAGGGTTCTTGGACCTTCCCCTCATATCATTAGCGCTTTGCCGGAGGGTAAATCGGTAAGGTTAACCTGGTCGGGCTATGTGACCAATCTAATAGCAGGATTCAGTATCTACCGAAGGGATGGAGCCTCTACATTCAAACCCGATTCGTGCACAGCAGGTATTCCTTCGTCCACAGGCTTTGTCAAAGTTGGTTATATTGGCGGGAGNTCCACTACATCTTTTGTAGATAATGACAATGGTCAGGGTTTGCAGTTTGGCAAGGAATATACCTACCGGATAGTTGCAGTTTATCCTAATGGAACTGAAAGTAAAGCTTCAAACGAGATTACTTCAACTCTTGTATCGGGAGTTCCTGTAATTAAAAATGTGAGCGTAAGAAATACAGATGCAGTTAAAGGATCGATTTATCTTTCATGGAAAAAGCCCCNGAAACTTGATACCATTCCTGCATTGGGTCCTTACGAATACCTCATTTACAGGGCTGATGGAGTTGGCGGGACTAACTTCAGNCAGATTAAGTCGATACAAACTGTTAATCTGAACGACACNGTGTATGTCGACAGTTTATTAAATACATCAACCANCGGTTATATTTATAGGATCGAGTTATGGAATAATGCCTCCGGTAATAGATTTCTTGTTGGTGATCCGGGATTTGCATCATCTGTTTTTCTGTCGGTTTTACCAGGCGACAGGAAGGCACGATTTACTATTAACCGTAATGTTCCATGGATCAATAACAGGTATGATTTCTTCAGGTTGAATGAATCTACACTGATCTACGATTCCATTGGGTCTACAAACCAGCTTACTTTCATTGATAACGGACTTGTTAACGGTAACCAGTATTGCTATTATGTGAGGTCGGTGGGTGATTACCCTGCTTATAATATGCCAAAGAATCTTATTAACCTTTCAGAGATTACATGTACGACTCCTGTCGACAATGAACCACCTTGTCCTCCGCTGGTGAATGTTATAAGCCAGTGCGATAGTTTATACAATACCATTTCCTGGTCAATATCTGATCCTGTTTGTTTTGAAGATATTGCCGGCTACAATATCTATGCGAAAGCAAAGACGGATGAAAATCTTTCCTTGCTCACAACTATCAACGATAAAAATATCCTTTCATACAGGCATTCACCTGGTGAGACTATTGCAGCGTGTTATGCAGTTTCAGCTTTTGATTTGAAAGGTAATGAGGGTGATAAATCTGTGATGATATGTATAGATTCCTGCAACTTTTATGAGATCCCAAATGTTTTTACTCCTAATGATGATAATATAAATGATAAACTGGTTGCAAAATCGACCGGTCTTGTCGACAGGATTGATTTCAGGCTATTTAACAGGAATGGTTTGCTTTTATTCAGAACGGCTGAACCTAAAATCAATTGGGACGGAACATATAAGGGGAGAATTGTATCTCCCGGAGTATATTTCTATCTATGCGATGTTTATGAAAATAGTAGTTCAGGAAATGAGGTGAAACACCTTTCGGGTTTTGTTCATGTAATTACTGAATTGGGTGCAAAGGTGAATAAGCAGAGTACGAAATGACTTTGAAGGACTTATAAGATGAAGAAGATTATAACTTTATTTTGGGTTTTGTTAAGTGCCGGTATTATTTATGGACAGCAGACTGTTGAAGCTATTCTTAAAGCCAGGGCGCTTACGGAAGCAGGAAAACCTGACCAGGCAATAAACCTGCTTTCCGTGGTAATAAAGGGTGCCGGAGATAGCCGGTTATATACTGAAAGAGCTGAAGCAAATATTCTGAAAGGTGATTATTCCTCGGCTATAAGCGATTTCAACGAAGCTAACAGAATATCTCCTTTTTCGGGAGAATACGGACTTTCTAGAATTTATGCTCTCAAAGGTGATGCAGCCACAGCACTCTATCATCTTGAATTGAACCTTAATTCTCCGTTTAAGAAAGGGGAAAAGGAGATTTTGCTTGACCCTGCTTTCGGCACAATAGAAAACAGACAGGAGTGGCGTCAGTTCTGGAAGAAAGAATGGTACAGTACCACAGAAAGAAGTATTGCGGAGATAGAATATTATATTTCAGCCGGTAAACTCGATGAATCAAAGAGCGTCCTGACAGAACTTAAAAAAGGTTTTGATAGCAATGATGACATACTTTATGCAGAAGCATTGATCAATCTTGCCTCGGGGAATTATTCCCAGGTGATAAAGGTTATTTCCGGTATAACAACCTCAAATCCGGGTAATGAAAAGTATTTGAGGATACTTGCAAAGGCCCAGATAGGTGCCTCTAATCCGGCCGGCGCATCATCAACATATTCCCAGCTTCTGAGTTCAGGTGTTGCCGACGCCGGATTGTTTATGCTCAGAGCTGAATGTTACAGAAAGACAGGTGAGAATGACAAGGCCCTTGCAGATATTGATAAGTATCTTGAAATCTATCCTGAAAACAGGACAGCGTTGAGTTTGGCCGGAAAGGTAGAGGCAATATCAGGAGACAACCTTAAAGCACTTGAATACTTTTCAAAGAACCTGAAGCTTCATCCTAACGATCCTGAATGCTATATTGACCGGGCAAATTCCTATTTTGCTTCAAAGACATGGGATCTGGCTATTAAGGACTACAGTATGTCGTTAGATCTCAAGCCGGGAAATTCAGATACCTGGCTTAATAAAGGTATATCCCTGCTCAACTCGGGAAAAGTGGAAGATGCGTGCCATGATTTCAGAATTTCATTCAGGCTTGGAAATAAAAGGGTGACTGATTATATCAGCAGGAACTGCATAAAATAGTCCGTTTATCTCCCGCTTTGCGGGAGTTGGCTTCGCCGAGCTCCGCTTCGTCACTTCGTTCCCCAAATTTCTCGTTACTTGTTGTTCTTTACTTTTTACTTTTATCTTTTGTCTTTTGTCTTTTTACCTGACGTGTTTCAGGATTCTTTCAAAGAGATCGTGAGGCTTGAAAGGTTTAAGGACGTAGTCATTAATTTTCAGATCCTCAATCTTATCGTGGCTCTCAGACATAATTGCCGCTGTGAGCGCAACAATAGGGATATCCTTGATTTTGGGGTTTTCTGATTTCCTGATTATTCTTGTAGCTTCTATACCATCCATTACCGGCATATGCAAATCCATCAGGATAAGGTCAAAATCTTCTTTTTCCAGCAGATCAAGAGCTATTTGCCCGTTTTCAGCGTGAGTAACCGTTATTCCCCAGCCAATCAGGAATTTATTTGCGACAAAGAAATTAATCTTATTGTCTTCTGCAACAAGAATCTTTTTACCTTCGAGGCCGGTAAAACTCTCAGGCAATTCTGCAGCCTGAGTTTTAAGGCCCTTCTCTGAAATTCCAAATGAGAGGGCAAACCGGAAAGTTGACCCCTTTTCAGGTTCACTCTCGATGGTTATCGTGCCTCCCTGCAATTCGACCAGTTTTTTACAGATAGCTAATCCTAGCCCTGTGCCACCGAAATGTCTGGTTGTATCTGATGAAGCTTGTGTAAAACTGTCAAAGATTACGGATTGCTTATCTTTGGCTATACCTATTCCTGTATCGGTAACAATGAATTCCATTTTAGACTGATTAGCAGTCCGGCTTAATTCTTTTACAATTACTTTAATACTTCCATGGATAGTGAACTTCAGTGCATTTGAGAGCAGGTTTGAGAGAATCTGATTTAACCTGATCGGGTCACCTATGACCTCAACCGGCAGATCATTTGCTTTATTTATTTCAAAATTGATATTCTTTGCTTTTGACCTGAACGAATATGATCTCATTATCTCGTCGAGAAAATCACTCAGATTGAATTGTGTTTGTTCGAAAATTATTTTGCCCGATTCCATTTTATTGTAATCGAGAACATCATTTACCAGGGTAAGAAGATGATTCCCGGAAAATTTCAGGGCTTTGATATAATCCATCTGATCCTCCCTTGGATTGCCCTGAAGGAGAAGATTTGTAATTCCGATTACTTCATTAAGCGGAGTTCTGATCTCATGACTCATTGTGGACATAAACAATTGCTTCGACTGGGCTCCCTCTTCAGCTTTCTGCCGGGCGAGGATGATGTTATCAAACATCTTTCTCCGTTGAATGGCTATAGCAATCTGATTAGCAATAAAATCCATTATAATCAGGTCCTCGTGAGAAAACTTATCCTCATCATTATAATCCTGAAGACACATTACCCCAATAGTGTCATTCTCTACTTTCAGAGGAACACCCATCCAGATTTTACAAGGTGTGCCTACCAGGTCAATATCTCCTGATTCCTCAAGTAGTTTCAGATCTTTTTCTTTGAGCAGCACTGACTTATTGTTATGAATAACCCAGCCTGTAATAGTTTTTTTAGTGGGTATTTCATAGAAATTGTCCTTTTCATCTGCAAAAAATGGCAGTGAGAGCGTTTCAGAGGCTTTATCGTAAAGAGCTATAAAAAAATTGTTGGTATCCCATATTTTACTTAGTTCCTGTACAATGATCGGATATATTTCTTTAAGGTCAAACTGCTTCAGTGCAGCCGTTGATATATTAAATAAAATCTCCTGTAAAAGCTGATTCTTCCTCTCAGATGTAATATCTCTGTAAATACCAAGATTTGCTACAATTTCATTATTAATGACGATTGCAGTTGCAACAAGAGTAACATGAATTTTATTTCCGTTCTTATTTTTTCTTACTGTTTGTCTGACCTCTTTCTGATTAAGAGATGCAAGGTTATCGATTCTTCGGGCTTCTTCTTTGAGATCATCAGGAACAACAAGATCATTAATATTATCATTAACTGCCTCTTCCAATGTATAACCGAAAAGATCGGTGAACTCACGGTTTATCATGGAGATTATTCCTGAGGGACTGGTAATGACAATAGCCGCCGGTGTTGAATTATACAGATGTTCAAGAAATGCTTTTTCCCTTATTATCTGATTCTCATATTCTTTTTGTTTGCTGATATCTGTTACCACACCTCTGTAACCGACAATTTTATTGTCATAAAAAAGGGCAAAAGAGTGAGTAACAATAGGAACCGGAGTTTTATCTTTTTTTACGGCCGTATATTCATTGCTTGAGATTTGTCCGGGTAATTTCAAAGCCTTCAGGTTTTCAATCATCTCCTTATAACTTTCCGGAAACATTTCAGCAATATTTATCCCGGTTTCAAGGTCTCTATTTGTATATCCGAAAAAACTCAGCCCATGCTTATTTGCGTATAGGATCCTTCCTGTGAGATCCACCTCATACACCATCTCAGGAAGCATATCTGCAAACTTCTCAAAGACAATTCCCTGCTTATCCTGATCATCCTTGTTTCTCTGCTGAATTCCCGGTTCCCATGTAATTACAAAATTTCCTGAGGTAAGAAGGAAACCCATATAATATCCTTCGGAATCGTCTCCTGTCGGAGAAGCTGCTAATTTGTGTGCATCGCCGGTTATATGCAGATGGTGAAGAAGCTCAATCAGTTTAATCCGTTTAGCGAGTGGCGTATCTTCAATATATTTGCCGATTACTTCTTTTTTTTGAATGAATTCAACCTCTTCAACTTTTCGGTTTAAGTCAATAACATAAAATCTGTTATCGTCATCTATACTAAATAATGCAAGGTAACTGCTTACTGTCTCAAAAATTTCATCCAGTAAGCTTCCATGGCTATCTTTTATTTTCCTGTCTTTTGAAGTATAGTTTTCATTAAAAATAGTAAGCAGGTAAATCTCCTTTTCCAGCTGAACGGTATCAGCAGAAAAGAGATACTGTATCTCTTCCCCGGTTTTAGTTTTCAAAGTGACCGGATATCGATTGATGCACTTTAATCTGGATATCAGTTTTATATATTTATTGCTCTCTTCAAAATCTGCAAAGATCTGGATATCATCAGAAGTATGGCCTATAATCTCTTCTTTTGAATATCCAAGAGAGTTAAGAAATCTCTCATTGACATCAACATACTGGCCTGTATCTAACCTGCTGATTGCCATCAGATAGGATGCCGAGTGAAAAACCTTGAAGATCATCTCCCTGGCGAGCTCTGATTTCTCCTGGCTTTTTGTGTGGAAATGCTCAAGCTCCTTCTCTAATCTTTTGTTCGCTTCCAGTAATTCTATGTAACTCTCTTTATAATCCATCAATCCGGTGTTTTCAATTACAATCTAAATTTAACAATTATTGATTTAATTCCTGCCTTAGTTACTAATTTCCTGTTCCCTTTTAGTTTTAATACTGATCAACTCTTTTTTACGATAATATTTACAGAAATCAGAAAGTCCACATTTGCTGCAAAGAGGATTTCTGGCTTTGCAGATGTATCTCCCATGCAGGATCAGCCAGTGGTGTGCTTCATGGATCAAGTTAGCCGGAATTTGTCTTGTCAGCTGTATTTCGACACTTAGTGGCGTTTTAGCGTTTTTAACCAGGCCTATCCTGTTAGATACTCTGAAAACATGAGTGTCAACAGCTATTACCGGTTTTCTGAAGACTATCGAAGCTACAACATTAGCAGTCTTTCTTCCAACACCGGGCAGACGCTGCAACAGAACAGGTTCTGAAGGAACCAGTCCACCGAATTCAGATACCAGCATTCTAGACATTCCTGAGAGGTGCTTAGCCTTATTATTTGGATAAGAGCATGATTTGATATATTCAAAAATCTCCTGAGGTTCAGCCTTTGCCATCGATTCTGCATCGGGGTATTTTTCTAGCAGGGGAGGGGTGATCATATTAACTCTCTTGTCAGTACATTGTGCAGACAGGATCGTTGCCACAATCAACTCAAAAGGATTCTGATAAACCAGTTCGGTAGTTGCTGCCGGATAGGTTATTTGAAAATATTCTATGGTCCGATTAAATATTTCTTTAATGGTCATAGGAATGAAATTAATAGTGCGGGTAAGGTAACACTTTTTATCTTTGCACAATATTGATATTCTATGATAAGTTATTTACAGGCTGAGAGTATTGCCAAACGGATCGGTGACAATCTTCTTTTCGAAAAGATCAGTTTTAATATAAATAAGGATGATAAGGTTGCACTAATTGCTGTAAATGGTGCTGGAAAATCCTCCTTGCTCGATATTCTTGCCGCTAAAGAAAATCCCGATGAAGGTTCTCTCAGTATCAAGCGCGATTTACAAATAGCATATCTTCAGCAATCTCCTGTTCTCAATGACTCAAACAAAATAATTGATGAACTCTTTAGCACCGACAGCGAACTTGTAAGAGTAATACGGGAATATGAAGAATGCGTTCTTACCGGTTCTCCTGAGATGTTACAGGTTATGATCCAGAAAATGGATGATCATAAGGCCTGGGATTATGAAGTGGCAGTAAAGCAGATTCTTTTCAGACTTAAACTTACTGATTTGAATGCAGTAATAGGCACATTGTCAGGAGGACAGAAAAAAAGGGTGGCATTAGCTAAAATACTTGTGGAAGATGCTGATATTCTTATACTTGATGAACCAACTAACCATCTTGATCTCGACATGATCGAATGGCTGGAAGAGTATCTGATCAAGTCAAAAAAGGCTCTTCTTATGGTTACTCACGACAGATACTTTCTCGACAGGGTCTGTAATGTGATATTGGAACTTTCCGACAATGAACTTTACAGGTATGAGGGTAATTATGAATATTTCCTTGAAAAAAAGCAGAGCCGGGAATATTCGGCCAGGATGAATTCAGAAAAGGCGAAAAACCTTTTAAAAACCGAACTCGAATGGATGAGAAGGATGCCAAAAGCACGTCGGCATAAAGCTAAATCGAGGATTGAATCTTTTTATGATCTCAGGGAAAAAGCAGCTAACAGGCCTGAGGAAAAGAGCATCAACATTAATGTAAACATTTCAAGAATGGGGAGCAAGATCCTCGAAATAAAGAATGTAAGTAAATCATATGGTGATAAGGTACTCCTGAAAGACTTTACTTATCGCTTCAACAGGTTTGAAAAAGCAGGCCTGATAGGCCGGAATGGAACAGGTAAAACAACTTTGCTGAATATAATTACCGGATTAGCTGAACCTGATAAGGGTACAGTTGAACGGGGAGAGACTATTGTTTTCGGCTATTACAGTCAACAGGGTATCGAATTTGATAATGAAATGACTGTTATTGATGCAGTGAAGAATATTGCAGAAAAAGTTGTAGTAAGTGATGGTAATGTCCTTTCTATCACCCAGTTCATGAACTATTTCTTATTTCCTCCGGAAAAACAGTATACACTGATCAGGAAATTATCGGGTGGTGAGAAGAGGCGTCTTTACCTGCTTACGGTACTTATGAAGAATCCTAATTTTCTGATTCTCGATGAACCGACCAACGATCTTGATATTCTTACACTTAATGTTCTGGAAGAATATCTTGCAGGTTTCAGGGGTTGTGTGATTGTAGTCTCGCATGACAGATACTTTATGGATAAGGTTGTTGATCATATTTTTGAATATAAGGGTGACGGGATTATCAAGGATTTTCCCGGTAACTATACCCAGCTAAGGGAGAAGCAGAAAGAGACGGAAAAGCAGATATCAATCGTCAGTACCTCAAAGACTTCAATCTCTGATGAATCTTCAGAAGCTCCAGTCAAAAAAGAAAAGAAGCAGGGTCTGACATTTAAAGAAAAGAGAGAATTTGAGCTTCTGTCAAATGAAATTGAGAATCTCGATACTGAAAAAAAACTCATTGAATCTGAATTGAGCGAGGGATTACTCAATAATGAGGAATTATTATCCAAGTCTCGAAGGCATGGTGAAATAATGACTTTGCTCGATGAAAAGGAACTTAGATGGCTTGAATTAAGTGAGAAGTGATTTGGAAATCCTGATTTTATTAAAATAAGTTTTGATTTGGGTCAGATTTTTTAACTTTAACATTCAATAAGTTGCTCTATTGGAAAAGATAACAATCAATACACCTGGATTCATATCCGAAATACTGGTCGGGGAGAAATGGGAATCTGTAACCGGATTACTCCCTGAAAAAGGTACTGTAATTATTACTGATCATAACGTAAATCGGTTATATGGCAGTAAATTTCCGAAAGTTCCTGTTTTTTCCATATCACCTGGAGAAGGAAGCAAGAAACTGGAAGTCATTGAAAATCTGGCTGAAAAACTGCTGGAAGCCGGGATTGACCGTGCAGGTTTAGTGCTTGCGGTAGGAGGAGGGGTGGTTTGTGACGTTGCCGGTTTTCTTTCATCGGTTTATATGAGAGGTATCAGGTGTGGCTATGTTTCTTCCACGTTATTATCACAGGTCGATGCGAGTACAGGCGGAAAAAATGGAGTTAACCTGGGAGGTACAAAGAATATGCTCGGCAATATCAGACAGCCTGAATTCGTAATCTGCGATCCGGCAATGTTACTGACCCTGCCTGACAAGGAGTATTTATCCGGTTTGGCTGAACTGATTAAAACGGCTGTTATAGGTGATAAAGAGTTATTTGATCTTATTGAAACGAGTTATGAGGAAATCATGTCGAGGAACTCTGACCTGCTCACCCGGCTGGTTGCTAAATCAGTGACTTTTAAAGGATTTGTGGTATCAAAAGATGAAAAGGAGACAGGACTCAGGCGCATTCTGAATTTCGGGCATACTTTCGGGCACGTGGTTGAAATGCAAAAAGGTGTGAAACACGGCTTTGCAGTAGCATCCGGAATGGAACTGGCAACTGACTTCTCGTTTGAAAGAGGCTACATCAGTCTGGAAGAAAAAGAGAGGATCACTGTTCTGCTAAAAAGATTTAAACTGATTAAGAAGACTGATTTAAGCGATGAGCAGATTGAAAAGCTTATCCTTCATGATAAAAAGAAAACAGGCACAGATATCCATTTTGTATTTACAAGCGGTATTGGAAAAGCGACTGTTGAAACTGTTCCCGTTATGGAAATTATAGATTTTTATAAAAGATTCAGAGATAAAAAATAGAATTATGAATTCTTTCGGAGTTGTTTTCAGAGTTTCTCTCTTTGGAGAATCACATGGCACGGCAATTGGAGTCACAATAGATGGTTGTCCTCCCGGACTGGCTATCAAACCCGATGATTTCATGCCGGATTTAAAGAGACGTCAAAGCGGGAGCTTGGGAACCACCAAACGTCAGGAACCTGACCAGCCTGAAATATTAAGCGGCGTTTTCAATGGTGTAACAACAGGCTCTCCGGTTACTTTAATGACAAGAAACAGCGATAAAGTCTCCTCCGATTACGAAGAATTTTTGCAGATTCCACGACCCGGACATGCCGATTTTGTTTCCCGGATAAAGCATTCAGGTTTTTCAGATATGCGCGGAAGCGGTCATTTTTCAGGCAGGATCACATGGGGACTTGTTGCAGCAGGTGTTATAGCTAAAAAGATAACCGGATCAGCTGAAATATCGGCGAAGCTTATCTCTGCAGGAGGATCTCCTGATATTGAGAAGGCAATTAATGAAGCAATAGCATCCAATGATACTATCGGAGGAATAATTGAATGCAGGGTGAAAAATCCCCCGCTGGCGATTGGTGAACCATTCTTCTATTCATTTGAATCGGCTGTGAGCCACATTATTTTTTCTATACCCGCAATCAAAGGGATTGAGTTTGGTTCAGGTTTCGCGGCAGCTCAAATGAAAGGTTCAGAGCATAATGATCCGTTCATAAACAGTACGGGAAAAACGGCAACAAATAATGCAGGTGGGATTAACGGAGGTATTACCAACGGAAACGAAATTCATTTCAGGATAGTGGTAAAACCGACTTCATCAACCGGAGTTGATCAGGTGACATTTAACTTTAAAGAAGGGAAAATGGCAACTCTAAATGTTAAAGGAAGACATGATACCTGTATTGCGCTTAGAATGCCGGTTATAGTGGAGTCAGCTACTGCAATAGCCATGGCTGATCTGATTCTGATCGACAGGGGGATTCATGGAGAGCGAAATATCAGCAGGTAATATGCTATTTATCCATTTTTGACAGATATGTAATTCTCCACCAGCGATTTGCCTTAAAACCGTTATCTTATAGGTTTGATTATCATCGCCTTCCTTTTTGCTTTGACCAGCAATCCCTTCTTTGTTGAACGTGTTATCTTAAACCTGTCATCAATCCGGTCACCGATTATCCAGACAATTTTTCCACCTGATTCAAGGATAAATATATTTTCCTTATCAAACATTGAATATTTATTGTCAATAAAATAGTCACTTAGTTTTTTCTTCTGTTTCATTCCAAGCGGATAAAAATAATCTCCTGCTTTCCATTTTCTGATAATAACCGGGTAGGATACTTTTTGCGAATCAATACAGGCAATATGCGGATCGGACGGGATTTCAAAGTTTTCCGAGACGGTTATATTTCTTGCTGAAGAAATTCCCGGAAAATCGGGGAATGCCTGAATATTTTCTATAGTATAGGATGTTTCCTTCCTGAATTCTTCATCTGACACAATTATCTCCTTCCTGTTCTTAATAATTCTATGGGAATCGGTAATGATCTGCCCACCTGTTTTTCCTGAAATGACTTTNATCAGATCAATTAACAGTGCATTGGTTATACCATAGGGTTTGAACAATTCAAACAGTAAAGATTTATTATGTAACCGGGTTTTTAACTGACTTACATTAAATGTGATAAACTGTTCTTTCTCCTCTGAGATTGTTTCTCTTAAGTGTGACATATATTCTGATACAATTTCATTAAATCCGGAGAATCTTTCTGCCGTTTCACCAAGTGTTATTTCAATGGAAGGGTTAATTTCTTTAAGAACCGGAATTACCAGATGTCTGATTTTGTTCCTGGTATACTTTGTATCGGCATTTGACCTGTCTTCGCGGAAAACAATTTTATGCTGGTTCCGAAAAGCTAAAATATCTTGTCTGGAGGCAAAAAGCAGGGGCCTGATAATTTTGTTACTTACAGGTTTCATTCCTGCCATCCCTGCCAGTCCGGTACCCCGTGTAAGGTTAATTAAAAGAGTTTCGATATTATCATTCAGGTTATGGGCAATNGCAATTGAATCGTATCCGTTTTCGTTCCTGATCTCTTCGAACCATTTGTATCTCAGATCTCTTGCAGCCATCTGAACAGACAATTTGTTCTTTCTGGCATAGGCTTTTGTTTTAAAACGGGTGGAATGAAACTGAAAATTGTTCTCAGATGCATATTGACGAACCAGCTCCTCATCCTTATCCGATTCCCTGGCTCTCAGGCTAAAATTGCAGTGAGCGATACCAATTTTATAGCCCAGTTGGTGGAACAGATAGGTCATTACCATTGAATCGATGCCTCCGCTGACTGCCAGAAGAATTTTGTCGCCTGGTGTTATAAGGTTGTTTTCAGAAATAAACCTTTTAAACTCGCTGATCATTTAATACTGCATTGGAGTACAAAAATAGAAAAAGGTATCCTTTCCGGGGATACCTTTACCCTTAAATCTGCTGGAGCTATTTTTTCGAAAGCCAATTTGCAACGCTTTCCTGGGTTTCCTTCATCCCTTTTTCCCCTTTATGCCAGTCTGCAGGACAAACTTCACCGTTTTCTTCAAAAAACTGNAGGGCATCAACCATTCTAAGTGTTTCCGACACGCTTCTACCAAGAGGCATGTCGTTNACAATCTGATGCCTGACTATTCCTTTTNTATCAATAAGAAATAATCCTCTGTAGGCCATTGGGGTTCCGTTGAAGGTAACATCTCCCTCTTCTGAATAATCATAATTGCCAGCGAGTACATCATAATTTTCCGAAATTGTCTTTGAAAGATCGGATACCAAAGGATATTTTACCCCCTTGATTCCGCCCTGGTTTAATTCGGTCTGAAGCCACTTCCAATGAGAGTATTTTGAGTCAACCGAGCATCCAACTACTGCAACATTTTTTTCTTCGAACTCTTTTATCCTGTCCTGAAACGCGAGCAGTTCGGTTGGGCAGACAAAAGTAAAGTCAGCCGGGTAGAAGAAGAATATAACATATTTTTTTTCAAGGTATTGCTCAATTGAGAACCCTTCAACAATTTCACCGCCATTTATTACTGCAGGTGCAGAAAATGCCGGTGCTTTTTTTCCAACTAAAACAGCCATTTTTTTTGATTTAATTTAATACTAATAACTACTGATCTGATTTATATTACAAATTTAAAATTGTTTTGTTCATTACCGGTAGGGAATAATTACAGGGGGACCTGAATCAAAATTATTTGGTCTCAGCAGTTGTTCTCCCGATATAATAAATGGATTAATTCTCGAATATAAGGGTGGGTTTGGAAAGTAACCAATCCTGATCTGAAAAGTATTAAACACAAGATTATCGTTTCTGATCCTGATACCCAATCCAATGGCTGCAAGTGAATAGCCATTTCCTATTTTCTCATTTGTTCCTGAGAGGAAAGAAAAATCTGTAAATCCAAAAAAGGCAAATCTGAAGCCATATAGATTTCCAGGGCTAAAAAGAACTGATTCGAGACTAAGTGATAACCGTTGGGTACCGTTCACCGAATCATTTTTAAATCCGGAGAAGCCATTAATATCTCTGAATTTAAGGAATTCATTTGAATATCTGCCAAATCCTCTTGTATAGTCGAAATAAACGAAGTTCCGGACCTTGCTTCCGCCAAGATTTAAAAGGTTTGAGAAATAATTCATACCAAGGGATAAAAGACCTTGTTCCGGGTGACTATTATTTAAATAGGTTGCTAATCCGGCGTAGGAATAAAAATAGCCAATTGCCTTAATTGATTTACCAAAAGATGCTTCGGCCCCAAGGTATGTTCTCTTCTTGAATTCATTATATTCACTTCCAGCAGTAATTTTGAATAATGCCCCGTAAGGAATATCTTCAGTACGGCCATAACTATAGATCAGGTTCGTTTTATAGTATTTTTGGACAGAATAAGCAACCGATCCCATAAAAATCCTGTATTTCTGCAGGCTATAGTAAGATTCCGGTGATATTATGGGATGAGCAAATACATTATTATTAGTATAGCGGGCACCGATAATAATTCTTGAAACTGACTCCTTATTAATCAGAAATGACCGGGATATCCAGTAATCCTGTAAATTGTATTTAAGGGGCGCCGGAACAAGAAGTGTGTCAAGATCTTCAGTTGTGTACATTTGCCTCACAGAAATACCTCCTGCGAATTTTGTAGTCGAGCTGACGAGCCTGCGGCTTAAGTCAAAGCCATATGTTTTTTGTCCCAGCCCGTAGCGATAATATACATTCAGGTTCACGAATGATTTTCCAATATTATCAGCGAGGTAGTGAACTCCAAATCCCGGGGAACCGGGAAGTTTGCTATCATATGGTATTTCAATTCCGAATTCATGTCCTATTCCGGCAATGTTTTTATCAAATACCGATACGGAACCCTCTTTAAGCCCTTTATAGGAATATGAACCGCCAAGAGAATAAACATCCTTGGTAAAAACTACAATATCAGCTTCCTCATCAGAAATCGGGACAACTATTATTCTGGCATCGTCAATGTAGGGAAGTTGACGTAAGATTCTCTCGTTATCGCTGAGTATCAATGGAGAAATCTTATNNCCTTCCGAAAAGAGAAGGTTTTTCCTGATAATATTTTCATTAGTATTAATATGAGTCTTATTTAAAATGTTATCGATCTTTTTTGACTTATCTGATGATGGATTATAAATATCAGCTCCGAAAACATTTAACCTTTGTATGCTGATTTTTCGGATCTTTTTTCCTGAGAACCTGATATAATTGGCATCGCTTGTGGCGATTATATGTTTTTTAAGAGTTGTGTCAGTAGTAGTTACAACCATAAAGTCATATAATTTTCTGGTCAGAAGGCTCTTTGATGCTCTGATTTTCAATGAATCAAAGAACACCATGTTTTTATCCCTGAACGGAATGTGTGCAGGAACTATTGTTGAAGGGATGATTAACAATACTTCCTTTGAAAAAAGAGAGATAATATTCGTAATTTTTTTAATTGTATCAGGAGAAACTTTTTTCAAAGTATCTGCTCCTGAACGGTACTGAGGATAGGCAATGTTACATAACAACAGAAGAGCCGGGAAAATCAGTGGCCTTAACCAACTCCTGTATTTTGCCGGACCTTTGCACATCAGGTTTCCAGAGGATTGCTTATCAGTACATCATCAGAATTAAATTGAAATCCAAGACGTTTGCCGGTTATAACCCTTGAATGTTGAATCTTGGCCTCTGCCTGACCTACAGTAGCAATTTTAACTGCATCGTAAGGTGGTACCAGCAGATCAAATTCCAGAGCATATTGCATTGCAGTAGAAATAATCAATTGCAATGATTGTTTGCTTATCTCTTCGCTTCCATAATTTGTGAATAACATTCCCATTTGTCTCTTTCCTTCAACAAAATATTGTTTCTCATGGTTTATAAAGATCCTGGCTATCAGGTATCCCAGATCATCTAAACGTGAATACTTAAATGAGTCGCTGAGGAAGTTATAGATATTGATTATCCCGGAATATGCATTGTACTTGTTTTTCTGAATATATGCTGTTTTCCAGGCAGGGTGTTCCCTGTCGAACTGAAAGATGTTGGAGTGCATGCTGAAAAGCAATATATCTCCGGCAATTTTAATCTGGGCGTCAAAATTACTTCTGTCAGTATATTCCAGCCTTATCCTGGAATCCATGCCGCTTAAACTGCCATTTATCTCTTTTGATAAATTCTTCAGAACATCCTTTACAATACAAAAGGATTCCAAAGTATTGTCAAATACCTTTTGCTTTAGCAGAGATTTTTCTTTAAGTGTTCCAATTATTGCCAGTTTCTTATCATTCTGATCGGCCATGGTAAAAGAGGTTTAAAATCTATATTGGCGTCTAAAATAATGATTTAACTAATATGATCTTGCAAAGAGAACTCTCCTTTTTGAAGGTTTCCCTGAATATACACATTTACCTGATTCTTCAGGACTGTCAAAAGGAATACATCTTATAGTGGCTTTTGTCTCCTCTTTTATTTTTTCTTCTGTCTCAACTGTACCATCCCAGTGGGCCATAATAAACCCGCCCTGGTTATCGAGAACTTTCAGAAAGTCCTCCCAGGTATCAATATAGAAAGTATTTTCCTTTCTGAAATTCAGGGCTTTATTGAAAATATTATTTTGTATATCCTCAAGTAGTTTTGGAATATATTCATATATTTTATCAATCGGAATTGTCTCTTTGGTAAGGTTATCCCTGCGAGCAACTTCTATCGTGTCGTTTTCAAGATCACGTGGTCCGATTGCGAGGCGGACGGGTACCCCCTTCAGCTCATAGTCAGCAAATTTCCATCCTGGTTTATTATTATCCCGGTCATCATATTTTACTGAAATACCCAGTGCCTCCAATCCTGTTTTGATTTTTACAGCTGTTTCAGATAATGCGACGAGTTGTTCATTGTTTTTATAAATCGGGATTATTACAACCTGGATAGGAGCCAGTTTTGGCGGCAGAACAAGCCCATGATTGTCGGCATGACCCATTATCAGAGCTCCGATCATCCTTGTTGATAAGCCCCATGATGTTGCCCAAACATAATCCAGTTTCCCCGTTTTATCAGTGAACTGCACATCAAAAGCTTTGGCAAAATTCTGTCCAAGGAAATGGCTGGTGCCTGCTTGAAGGGCTTTACCGTCCTGCATAAGCGCTTCAATAGCATAGGTATCAATTGCACCTGCAAAACGCTCATTTTCACTTTTATATCCCTTTATTACAGGGAGAGACATAAAATTCTCTGCAAAATCCGCATAAATATTGATCATCTTTTCTGTCTCTTCTATAGCCTCTTCACGCGTGGCATGGGCAGTATGACCCTCCTGCCACAGGAATTCAGAAGTCCTGATAAAAAGCCTTGTCCTCATTTCCCATCTGACAACATTAGCCCACTGATTTATCAGAATTGGTAAATCCCTGTAAGATTGAATCCAGTTTTTATAGGAATGCCAGATAATTGTCTCTGAGGTAGGGCGTATAATTAATTCCTCTTCAAGTTTGGCTGTTGGATCAACTATTATTCCTTTTCCATTTTCATCATTTTTAAGCCGATAGTGAGTTACGACGGCGCATTCTTTTGCAAAACCCTGTACATGTGCAGCCTCCTTGCTGAAGAAGGATTTTGGAATAAAAAGCGGGAAATATGCATTTACATGACCGGTAGCCTTGAACATTTTATCCAGTTGTGCCTGTATCTTTTCCCAGATTGCATACCCGTAAGGTTTAATTACCATGCATCCTCTAACAGCTGAGTTTTCAGCCAGATCAGCCTTGATAACCAGATCATTATACCATTGTGAATAATTCTCGTCCCTGTTAGTTAAAAACTTCGCCATTTTTTTGGTATGGTATTTGTTTCATAAGTGTTAAAGAAATAGATTGCGTAAAAATAAATAAAAAGATCAGTTATTATTCAAAAAAGAAAAGGAGGTTCATCATGAAAACAAAATATTACATCGGAATCNTATCAGTACTTCTCCTTACATTTTCAACAGTAAGGGCCCAGAATGCTGATCCGAGAGACTACAGGAATGATGACGCTAAAGTAATAGTAAATANTTATTATGATAATTATGATAATTATGATTATTACTTTACTTCAAGGATTAACAGGTTTCACAGATCATATGCAGCCTTCGATTATTACTCTCCGGTCTTTACTGACTCATACTGGTACAATTACCTGCCTTTCTCATGGGGAATAAGCATTTATAATAGAGGAGGATTTGGGATCGGATATTCTAATAACTACCCGGTTTATGATTATAGTTATGGTTACTATGATGGTTACGATCCTTATTATGGCAGCAGTTACTATTTTGGCTATGATCCTTTTTATTATAATAGTTGGTATTCACCCATAATGTTTAATTTCAGTTTTGGAAACAGATGGCACAACAATTATTACGCGTGGAACAGGTACAACCATGGACATAATGATTACTATAATATGCATAATTCTTATGGTAATTATCACAATTACTCTTCAAACAGATATTCATCATCAGCCTATTCTTCACGGAGAAATCCAGGCTACAATTCTGAATCTTCCATACGTTATAATAATGGTTCCGGAAGGGATGTATCTTCCGGAAGCTCATCACGCAATGCTATAAACAATAACAATCCGGCAGACAGATCAAACAATGGTTTTCGCTCAAGTGAAACCAGACGAAACAGTACTTCAACGATTAATAGAGGACAGGGCAACAACAGCCGCAATAACGGAAATAATGTGAATAGTGTTAATAGCTCCAATAATTCAAGGAGCATCAATCCAAGTGTGAATAATGGTCGTTCTGTAAATAGTATTAACCAGGGAGCTAACTACAGGAATGAACGCTCGAACAACACCATAAACTCCAGTTCATCCAGATCGGTTAGCACTCCCCGGATGCGGTCTTTATCTTCCGGATCAATGAGCACACCCCAGGTACGGTCCTCTTCTTCAAATTCAAGATCAATGAGCACTCCTCAGGTACGGTCCTCTTCTTCAAGATCAATGAGCACACCCCAGGTACGGTCCTCTTCTTCCAGATCGATGAGCACACCTCAGGTACGGTCCTCTTCTTCCGGATCAATGAGTTCCGGATCAAGTGTAAGGAGCAGCTCATCTCATGGCGGATCCAGATCATCCGGATCGAAATCCTCTTCCTCTGAAGGAAAATCATCAAGACGAAGATAATGGAGAGAGACATACCTTGCACGATATCATTTTCTAAGAAAAAGCAATATCTTTATTGAATAGTAACAGTTAGTTAAATAAATTTGTTTCTTTGGTACAGTTTTTGCATCTTATTCAGAAAATATATAGGGGGAATATAAAATGAAAACATTATCTCAAATAGTAGTCCTTGCACTTCTAACCCTTGGCTCCTGTACTTCAAGCCTTTATACAGGGGCAGAGTATGATGATCTTTATTATTTACCTTCAGATCAGCCTGTAGTTAAAAATAATCCATCAGTAAATGAGAGGGTTGCCGAAGGCACTATAACCGAGAAGGACTATTATGATAATAAATATGCGGCCGACACTATTGTATCGGACCAATATTCAGATGCAGTTGATATCGNCAATCAGGTTTATAATAATAACTATTCTAATAACCAGGGATACGATTATTTTGATAACTCCTCATATGCAGGCAGGTTAAGAATGTTTCACGGTAACTATTTTGATCCTTACTGGAGAGATCCATTCTATTCTGACTATGGTTATTCTTCATTCGGTTATGGTTTTGGCTTTGGTGGNTACCCTTATTCTTATGGTTTCGGTAATCCATACTATGGTTATGGAGGATTCTACAATGACTATTATGGCGGTTATGGTGGTTATGGCGGTTATGGTGGTTATGGCGGTTATGGNGGTTATGGCGGTTATGGNGGTTATGGTGGTTATGGTGGTTATGGCGGATATTATGGTGGATACTATGGTAGCGGGAATTTCGCTAACGTGCATGATTATAAAGCCGGTTATAGCAGGAGAGAGAGACCAAATACTCTTTCTTCAAGAGGGACCAATAATGTGACCTCCACGGGCACGACCGGATCTCGGGCAACAGCTTCTGATCAGAGGAGAACTGTTTCATCCGGAGTAAATTCTCAACAAGCGGTTAGCCCAGCAGGCAGAAGAGTTGGTCAGGATCAAACCAGAGGAGAATACATCCGTTCCAGTACTTCCAGCCAAAGAAACCCTGCAAGTACAAGACCTGAATATAACAGTGTTAACAGATCTTATACTCCAAGTTATAATAATCCAAGGATGAGCACCAGGCCAGCTTACAATAATAGCAGGGTTACCGAAGGCTCCAATTCAAATGTCAACCGGAATAATGGCGCAACCAATAACAGCAGGATGTACAATAATTCCGGTACTTTCCGGACCCCATCAAATCAGGGTTCCTACCAGAATTCCAATAATGTAAGAAGTAATTCTTCAGGCAGCATGCAAAGAAGATCCGGTTCACCTTCAGGGTATTCTGCTCCGTCAGGGCAATACAGATCGAATTCATCAAATAGAAGCTCCGGAAGCTATTCAGTTCCATCCAGAAGTAGCGTGGAAAGAGGATCAAGCTCTTCATCAGGTTCCTATCCTAATTCTTCTTCAGGCAGCAGCAGATCTTCATCATCATCCAGCGGATCTTCTGGTTCTTACTCGTCAGGGTCCTCGTCCGGCTCTTCATCGGGCTCTTCATCAAGCTCTTCATCAAGCAGAGGTAGTTCTTCTTCAGGAAGGAGATAGTTTGAAACAATAAAATAGTATTAAAAAGTTCATTCTAAATATAAGGAGTGCAGGGATAGTCTTACAAAAAACAGAAATTTTATGAAAAGGATTGGTTTATTAATATCAGCCGTATTATTTATGTTCCAGGGAGTTATTGCCCAGAATGTAGAAGATGCGTTGAGGTATTCACAAATATTTTATGGAGGAACTGCCAGATTTATGTCTATGGGAGGTGCTTTCACAGCTCTTGGGGGAGATTTATCTGCCATCAGTCTTAATCCTGCAGGTACTGGCGTATTCAGATCGTCTGAATTCAGTCTGACCCCACAACTGGNTTATAACAATACATCTTCTCTTTGGAATAATTCAGCATCCAAAGACGTCAGTTCTGTATTTAATTTGGGTCAAATAGGAATTGTATCCAACATTCTTTCCACCAATAAGGAGAAAGGCCTGGTAAATTTAAATATCGCTTATTCATATAACAGAACAAACAACTTTACTGAGAATATTACAATAAGCGGGATCAGTAATAACAGCTCAATGGCTGATTATTGGGTTTCCAGGGCAAATGGTAAGAGTACTTTGGATATTCCACTTGATGCATTGCCAGCATATCAAACATATTTAATTGATACACTTCCAACATCAAATACTTTATATGGAACAACATTTTCACGTTATGGTGCTAACTCTTTTTCAACGTATGGTCAGGAAATAAAAAGAGTAATTACAAATGTTGGCTATACCGGCGAACATGCATTCTCAATTGGAGCTAATTTTTCCAATATGTTTTATTTCGGAACTACTCTGGCAATCAGCAGACTAAATTATACNGGGCATTTAGAACACCTCGAGTCGGACGTTAACAATGTTATTTATGATTTCAAGAGTTTTACATATGCCGACCATCTTGAAGCTACTGGTACAGGATATTCTCTGAAAATAGGAACAATAATTAAACCTGTCGAATTCTTAAGGATAGGCCTTGCTTTACAATCTCCAACAGTATATAGAATTACTGAGAATTACTTTGACAATATTTCTTCACATTTTGATACCCAACTTAATAATATTGACCACTATGAGTATATAAACAAAACTTCGAGTTACAAATATACTTTAACTACACCGTTCAGAGCCAATGCGGGTTTTGCACTCCAGATAAAAAAGCGTGCGATAATTAGTGCAGATTATGAGTTTGTAAATTATAGTATATCACAATTCAGCAAAGCGATTGACGGTGAGAGTTTCGATAATGAAAACCGTAGTATCAGGGAAATGTACAAGTCGGCCTCAAACATTAGACTTGGTGCAGAATTGCGTTTGAGTAACATTTACCTGAGAGGTGGCTATAGTTATTATGGGAAAGCTTTTAAACCTGGTGAAGATAACAAAGCCCTTGANTATAATTCTCTCTCATTTGGTATTGGTATGAGGCAACAGAATTTTTACCTGGATTTGGGTTTCACAGCCCTTTACAGCAGTAGGTTGTACTATATGTATTCTGACCCGGGTTACCTGGAACCTGCAACAATTAAAACCACAAGAAACACTTTTGCAGTTACTTTTGGATATAAGTTTGGCATTTAATAATTTGATTACTTCCTTGAAATGAGGCTTTTTCTCCGNAGACAGCCTCATTTTTTTTGCCACGCTATGGCATAACCATCTTAAAGATAGTTGACCGCCTCAGGCCCCATATTAAAAATCAGGTCAATAATACTCAGTCCCTGAATAAAACCTTTGCCATTATTAAAAACCTGGAAATATTCTTTTACAGAGAATTGCGATTCTTCTTTTGGTGTTATCTTATATCTGAAGTCATTTCCCGTTTCACCGGGAGGTTCAAAACTGGTGCTGAAAGAGATTTTGGTTTTCATTTTCAGAATTTCAAGAATAGTCTCAGTAAGCTCCATATTCAGATCAAGAAGAAAATCATTCTTCCTTGACAGGATCTTTTCAAGACTTTCGAAATAAAACTCAAAATATGGCGAGGAGCTGTAAGATGCAACCATAGCCCTTAAATGGACCTGCTGCCACCTTTTAGAGTAGTCTATTGTTATATCTTTTACGGGTGTTTTGTGCTGACTCCCAAGGTATACAGGCACTGAAAGAAGCTGGCGACCATGCGCGGAGAGAAGATAACATCTGTTCCGGTAAGATTGTTTCACATAGTTTTCCTCTCTTTCAATTATAACTTCATCAGCTCCTGAAATCAGTGAGAAGTATTCAATGGGAGGTAAGTATGCTGTGGAAACTAATATTTTCCCTGCCATTATCGAAAGAATCACTCCATTTTGTTAATCATACTGGCAGCGAAACCGGCCCCGAATCCGTTGTCAATGTTCACAACGGTAACACCTGTTGAACAACTGGTCAGCATAGAAAGAAGTGCGGAAATACCACCGAAATTGGCGCCATAACCTACACTTGTCGGGACAGCAATTACGGGTTTGTCAACGAGTCCGCCGACAACGCTGGCAAGGGCGCCTTCCATACCCGCTATAACTATTATTACCCGGCAGTTTCTGATATCAGGTAACTTATCAACCAACCTGTGGATTCCAGCTACACCTGCATCATATATTCTTATGACTGTATTTCCAAGAAGCTCGGCTGTAATGGCTGCTTCTTCTGCAACCGGCATATCAGAAGTTCCGGCTGTAATAATTGCAATTCTGCTTTCAGGGACCTTAGGTTTTTTCTTCTGCAACGAAATAATCCTTGCTACAGGGTAATAAATAATATCAGTTGAGATGCTTCTTACAGCTTCGTATATTTCCTGATTTGCCCTCGTGCCTATAACATTATTTTCCTTTTCCGACATCACCCGGAATATTTCTCTTACCTGTTCGACCGATTTGCCGGCGCAGTATATAATCTCAGGATAACCGGTACGAAATTCGCGGTGATGATCTATTCGTGCAAAGCCGAGATCAGTATATGGAAAATCCTTAAGTATTTCCAGAGCCTTTTTTATGCTTGTCTGTCCGTTTTTAACATCATTAAGCAGTTTTTCAACTTCTTTTGCATTCATATTTCTTTTCTTTCAGGATTTGAACTTCCTGTCCTGTAGCCTTCAAGGTCCAAAGATACATATCTGAATCCTATTTTTTTCAAATTGGATATAATATGTTCTTTATCAGGATTATGGATGATTTTTTCGATATATCCGGGCATACATTCAATCCTCGCAAGGTCACCATGTACCCGGACTCTTGTTCCCGGATAGCCTTTTTCCAATAACATGTTTTCAGCTTCCTCAACTAACCGGAGTACTCCTTCATTAATCTCAGTATCGTAGGGGATTCTTGTCAATAAGCAAGCCATGGCTGGTTTATCCCAGATGTCCAGATCTTCTTCTCTGGATAACTCTCTTATATTCTTTTTTGTAAGGTCTGACTCAAGAAGAGGGCTCCTGATACCTAATTCTTTCAAGGCTTCCAGACCGGGTCTGAAATCATTGATATCATCAGCATTTGTACCATCTATAACAAGCTGATAATTGTTCTCCTTTGCATATGTCAATAACTCAGTGAAAAGGGTCTTCTTGCATAGATAACATCTTTCAGCAGGGTTTTTTCTTATCATTTCAGGAAAAGGCAAATCCAGTATTTTATGCTTGATACCAAAAGTCCTGGTAAAATCAATCGCTTCCTCAATTTCGCGCGANGGTATATATGGTGTTCTAATTGTAATTGCGATAGTACCGGATTTTCTTACCATATGAGCCCTGTGCAAAAGAAAAGTACTNTCAACTCCTCCTGAATATGCTACCACAATTGAACCCATATCTTTCAGGATCGAATTGAGTTTTGTTAATCTGTCCTCTTTCATTTCCTTTCTCCTTTCTCCTTTTTACTTTCTTCGTCCACCGTATCCGCCAGTTGGCGGAGAAGGTGGATTACGTTCTACTTACAAGTAAAGCCATTATATTATTGTACACCACTTTGACGGGAATACCTTTATCAGTAGCTATTCGCTTACATTCTTCATATTCGGGTTTATACGATACCTCGTTCCCCTTAAAAAAAGATCTTTTTACTTTTACAGGGCCATAAATAGTCTGAATTATTTCGAATTTTCTGACCAGGGTATCCTTTCTGAAAGGGAACGTCCTGATCCCCAGTGATGTAGATTCAGTAAAAATGATGTTTTTGACACTATCAGCCAATTCCGTTTCGCAAATAACATTAAGCAGAATGCCTGGCCGACCTTTTTTCATAATGATATTTGAAAAGAAAACATCTGATGCGCCGGCCTTAAAAAGTCTGTCGGAGATAAACTCAAAAAACTCAGGATTCATATCATCAATGTTGCATTCAAGATGAAGCGCGTCATGTCCGGAACCTGGATTCTCTAACGTTTCTCCAAGGAATACTCTGAGAAGATTGGGAACGTCCTCATGTTCTTTATGACCGACCCCATAAGCTGTTTTCTCAATTTTCATTACCAGATCAGGGCTGAAGTCTGTTCCCAGTACAGCCAGAATAGCAGCTCCGGTGGGAGTGGTGGCTTCAAAGTTGACACCAT
>JGI24134J36421_10000072_pt1 | contig 25329 bp, 19 predicted proteins | sample BarGraNGADG00312_FD_36421 | JGI IMG/M metagenome (IMG submission 36421) | reverse complement strand
GGTCGCCTGTCCAGAACGGCGGACGGCTATTGCAAGGGCATCGCAGGAATCATCGCTCAGCTCGATGGCCAGCTCCTCCCGCAGCAGCTGCAACAGGAGAGNCCCATGTTCACCCAGGTCGACCACGTCGAGGACACGGCGTGCCGTGGACNCNTTCCGTATCTGCCGCTCGAGGCTGGCGACGAACGCCGNGGCATTCTTGAGGGACTTTCGGTAGGACTCTGCAGTCATCGCTCTGTCCTTGCTGTCAGCTGCAAGCGCAGCCTGCTCCTGTTCGAGCATGGTCAAGTCCCGGGAAGCGCCCTCAGACTGCGCTCGCCGCTCCCCAAGCGTTTTCTCGAGTGCAGCTGCCTGCTCACGCACCACGTTCACCTGTTCAGCGGCTGTTTCAGCTTCAGGGGCGTCAGTGGCCTGTCCGGAAATCTCGACGGTCTTACGCTTCTCGTCCAGCTCGAATTGTAATGGATTGAACCGGCTGAACAGCTGACGAACCTCGGTCTCGAGCTGCAAGACCTGGGCCTGTGTCTGGGCCAGGCTCTTGCGCCTCTGTTCGACGCTCTGGATCACTTCGTCGTAGGTGCGTTGTTCTGCGGCCAGCTCCGCGCCCCCCTGTGACTCCTCACCCCTCAACTGGTCAATGGACGATGCTGTCTCGCCAGCCAGCCTGGTCGTCTGGAGCCTGCTGGCATCCCAGTCCTGCTCCTGACGTACAAGCCTCGACTCCTCTGCCGCAAGGTACTTGGCCTTCTCGCGGACGGATACCAGCTCCTTCTCGAGCCGGTATGCATCCTCCCGCGCCTCGCTGAGAGCTGATGCCTTCTCGCGGAGTGATGCACTAAGCTTGCGCTGTGCGGTCTGAAGGTCGTCATGCGCTGCCTGCCGGCTGTTCAGGCTGCCGATGACCTCCGCCATCTTCTCCTGAGCCTCGGCAAGTCGCGCCGTGGCGCGTTCCTGTTCCCGTAATACAGATAGATACCGCGCGTGCGCAATGTCCATCTCCAGATCGCGCAGGCGCGACTGATAGCCGACATACTCGCGTGCCGCCGCCGCCTGGAGCCCGAGATGCGCATAGTTGCCGTTCAGCTCAGCCAGCAGGTCCTCGACACGTGCGATGTTCACCCGTGTCTCTTCCAGCTTGATCAGCGTGTCCCTCTTGCGCTGTTTGTACTCGGCAATGCCGGCGACCTCTTCGAAGAGAGCCTTGCGCTCCTCCGGTTTCATCGTGAAAATGCGGCTTATCTCGCCCTGCCCGATGAACGGGTAGTGGCGGAACCCGAGCCCCGTCGATGTCAGCAGCTCTTCGACATCTCGAAGCTGAACATCGTTTCCGTCGATGAGGAAGTCCGATTCCTTGGAACGGAAGATGCGCCGAGCCACCGCGACCTTGTCCATGCCGGTGCCGAACACGTCGCCCTCGTTGTTGAACACGACCTCGGCTTCGGCGTAGTTGACGGGATGGCGTGTCGCGCTGCCGGCGAAGATGAGGTCCAGCATCGAACGGGCACGGAGCGTCCTCAGGTTTTGTTCACACAGTGTCCAGCGCAACGCATCGACCAGGTTGCTCTTGCCCGAACCATTGGGCCCGACGATAGCGATAACCGGATAGGAAAGCTCCAGTGTCGTGCTCTGCTCAAAGGTTTTGAACCCCTGGATATGAAGGGATTTCAGATACATGTCGCGCGTGTCCTCCGACTCAAAAGGGTCCGGTCAAGCGAAAGTATAGCCGCGTTCCGGGCCGTGGCAATCTGTGCCGCAGGGCCTCAGTTCAATTGACAAACAGCAGCTGCAGCCTATACTTGGCAAATACCGTCGTGGAGGTTCGGGTGATGACTCCAATCGAACTGGATCCGCTATACGAAGCGAAAAAGTACGAGGAACAGATCTATAGTCTGTGGCTCAGCCAGGCGGCTTTTCATTCGGAGCCCAACCCCGACAGAACGCCATTCGTCGTCATGATGCCGCCACCCAATATCACTGGGTACCTGCACATCGGCCACGCTCTCAACATGACACTCCAGGACATCGCAGTCCGGTACAAGCGCATGAAGGGGTTCGAGACGCTGTGGCTGCCAGGCATGGATCACGCCGGCATCGCCACGCAGGCGGTCGTCGAGCGTCAGATCAAGGAACAGGGACTGACCAAAGAAGGACTTGGGCGCGACGAATTCGTTCGTCGCATCTGGGAGTGGAAAGAGAAGTACGGAGGCATCATCCTGTCCCAGCTCAAGAAGCTCGGTATCTCTGCCGACTGGGACCGTCTGCGCTTCACACTTGACGAGCCCTATGAGCGCGCAGTCAAGGCTGCCTTCGTCCACTACTATGAAAAAGGCCTTCTCTACAAGGGCCAGCGTATCACCAACTGGTGTCCCCGTTGCCACACGGCCATCTCCGACATCGAGGTCATGTACGCAAACGAGAAGGGTCATCTCTGGTACGTCCGCTACCCGTTCGTCGATGGCTCGGGGTCCGTCACGATTGCCACCACGCGCCCGGAGACCATCCTTGCGGATGCAGCCGTCGCTGTCAACCCGGCTGACCCACGCTATACGGACATCGTCGGCAAAGAGGTCATCGTCCCCGTCGCCAACCGGACAATCCCGGTGATCGCGGACGAAGCTGTCCTGCTGGATTTCGGCACGGGCGCCCTCAAGATCACGCCGGGCCATGACCCAACAGACTTCGAGGTCGGCCGGCGACACNACCTTCCGAGCATGGCTGTCATCGGCCTCGACGGCCTCATGAACGAGAACGCCTTGCACTACAGTGGCATGTCTGCAGTTGAAGCCCGTGAGAAGATCGTGGCCGAGATCGACGCCCTGGGGCTGCTGGAAAAGGTGGACGACTACGAACACAGCGTTGGGCACTGCTCTCGCTGCGGCTCTACAATTGAGCCTATCGTCACGGACCAGTGGTACCTGCGCATGAAGGACCTGGCCGTCAGGGCACTGGAAGCTGAACGCGAGGGCAAGGTCGAGATCCTGCCGGTCAAATGGCGGAAAGTCTATGAGGGCTGGCTGGAAAACATCAACGACTGGTGTGTTTCCCGTCAGTTGTGGTGGGGTCACCGCATCCCGGTCTACCATTGTGAAGACTGCGGAGAGGTCATCGTTTCCATCGACGCCCCACACGTCTGCCCAGCATGCGGCAGCAGTCATATCACTCAGGAAAGCGATGTCCTGGATACGTGGTTCAGCTCTGCCCTGTGGCCGTTTGCTACGCTGGGATGGCCTGAACAGACTGCCTCTCTCACGTATTACTATCCGACGTCTCTGCTCATCACCGGATATGATATCATCTTCTTCTGGGTCGCTCGCATGGTCGTGTCTGGTCTCGAGTTCATGGATGACGTCCCCTTCCACACGGCCTTCATCACAGGTCTTGTCCGCGATGAACAGGGAAGGAAAATGAGCAAGTCGCTCAAGAATCAGGTGGATCCGCTGGACCTGATCAGTACATACGGCACCGATGCCCTGCGATTCACGATGGCCTCCCTCTCCACCTACGGAGGACAAGACATCCTGCTCTCCGACCAGAAGCTGCTGTCATCGCGGAACTTCATCAACAAGCTGTGGAACGCTACGCGCTTCGTCGCCGCCGGCGTCGACGTCAAGGAGACGCTGGCCGGCCCACGTCCATCCGACGATCAGCTTGGATTGTTCGACCGATGGATTCTGACGCGTCTGGTCGACGCAACACGCGACGTGACGGCCAAAATGGACGTGTACGACTTCGGCGACGCTTCGCACCGGCTCTACGAGTTTGTCTGGGGCGACTTCTGCGATTGGTACATCGAGCTGGCGAAGATCCCGCTCCGCGACGAGGCCAGGGCACCCGCAACCCGCTGGGTACTGGCGTACGTCCTGGAACATACGCTGCGCCTTCTCCACCCGTTTGTCCCATTTGTCACTGAGACCATCGCGCAGCAGCTATACGGCGGCGACCATCTGATGGCGACGACGGCGTACCCCGAGGCCGATGGGATGACCAGGTACGATAAAGACGCCACCCAGGCCGACTTCCTCATCGGGTTCATCAAGGCAGTCCGGAACCTCAAGGCAGTCTTCCACCTGCCGCCAACCGAGAAACAGGGCGTGGTTTCGGTCGGGGCGGAAAGCGACATCGCGGCAATCATGGCAAATGCGGAAGCAGTCAAGTTCGTCGGACGGTTTTCCGGCATCGGCACTGAGCTGGATTCGACCCAGCGCTATATCAAAGGCGCCTACGGGACGATGCAGATCATGATCCTTGCGAAGTCGGACTTTGACTATGAAGGCGAGCTCAGGGTCCTCGGGGGCAAACTGGAGCTCCTGCGCGCAGATACCATCAAGCTCGAAGCTCGGCTGAGCAACCAGGACTTCCTTGCACGTGCGCCGGCCGAAGTCGTTGACAAGGACACGCAGAAACTGGAAGACCTCAAGGCCGAGGAACAGCTCATTGCAACCTTCCTGAAGGAACAGGGCTAGCCCTGGCACGGTGTGGAAACTCGCGTGCGAAGGACATACGCTGAAGCACTCGATTGCGTCTTCTCACTCTCCAAGTTTGGCTCGAAGCTGGGTCTGGAGAGAATTTGCCGTATCATGGTCAGCCTGGGAAACCCGGAACGGCAGCTCCGATTCATTCACGTGGCAGGCACCAAGGGCAAGGGGTCGGTCTGTGCTTTCACGGCACGCATGCTCGAGGAAGCCGGCTACACCGTCGGCCTCTACATCAGTCCCTCTCTCGTGGATGTTGGCGAACGCATCTCGGTCAATGGGACAATGCTCTCGCCGGAGGACTTCCTTGACGCGTTCGACGCTGTGTGGACTGCGATTGGCAGCGTCTCGGAAGATGATCCGGTCACGGTTTTCGAGGTCTTCACCGCCATGGCGATCGTGCACTTCGTCCGCAGGAAGGTCGACGTGGTCGTGTGGGAGGTCGGTCTCGGAGGACTGTACGATGCCACCAACGTTATCCCCGTGCCCGAGGTTGCCGTGATCACCAATATCGGACTGGAACATACGGACCGGCTTGGCAACACCGTCGAAGAGATCGCGACCCAGAAAGCCGGCATCATCAAGCAGGGGGGCATTACCGTGCTCGGCCACCAGGACTACNCTGCCGCCCAGGCGACCCTGCTCGCCCAGGCCGAGAGAATGGAAAACCAGATTGCCCTTGCTGGACGAGACTATACCTTCTCNTCGCAGCGGTTCACACCGGACTCCGTCACATTCGACTACGCCGGCGTGGTCCTCGGACAACGGGTTTCGCTTCCCGACGTGACCATCTCGCTGCGCGGGACGCATCAGGTCCAGAATGCNGCAAGCGCGATTACCGCTGTCGTCGCTCTGGCTGTCAAGGATGGCATCGACGTGCCGGAACCTGCGATGCGACGTGCCCTGGAGCAGACGTTCTGGCCCGGACGCATGGAGCTCGTTTCCGGTACGCCAGCGGTCCTTCTGGATGGTGCACACACGCAGACGGCGGCCAAGTACCTGGTGGAATCGCTGCANGCCCATTTCCCCGGCCGGCGGTTCACCCTGCTGTTCGGCGTGCTCAAGGACAAAGACATGGATGGTATCGCCAGCATACTGGCTCCAGAGGTAGACACTATCGTCCTGACCCGCGTCCCCGACAATGGCCGGGCTGCCAACCCCTGGGAACTGAAGGAGAAGTTCCTGCGCTACCATCCCCACGATTCCATCGTCGTAGAAGACGACNCAGAACGGGCATACGAGAAAGCCCGAAGCCTGACGCCAGATGGCTCGTGGCTGCTCGTGACAGGCTCCCTGTACCTTGTGGGAGCAGTCCGTAAGCTCATGGGTCTCTACACATTTGTGCGTCCATGAAATTCTTTCGCACCGGGAGGTGACACTATCGGCACTTCACTTGTAGAATTCTGGCAGAACACCGTCATCCCGAACCTCAGTTCCATCCTGCTGGGTGCGGCCGTCCTTGTCGCCGTCATCCTCATCTGGATCATCAAGGACACGTCGAGGAGAGGCGCCAACACCGTCGTCTGGTCGGTCTTCACCGTTGTGGGCCTCGGGTTGTTGCCATTGATTATATACTTTCTGGTCCGCGAGCCCCTGACGCTGGACGACCAAATGGCGGACAAGTTGAACAGTGATGTTCTCAAGCTCGAGAGAAGCTACTATGCATTCCTCATGGACGAGCAGGACAGAAAATGCCCGGTCTGTGGACACGAAGTAAAGTCAAGGTACCGGTTCTGTCCCGCATGTGGCAATGAACTCCACACGGTATGTCCGGCATGCAGTGAACTCATGGAAACAAACTGGAAATCGTGCCCACACTGCGGGCACAAGGTGGAACAGCCTGAAGCGAAAGGAGAATTGGTCTAGATGAGTCTGAAAACATTCAGAGGTGGCATTCACCCCTCTGAGCACAAGGAACCAACCAGAGACCTGCCCATCGAACANGTGCCAACGCCCAAATCTGTCGTCATTCACCTGACACAGGCTATCGGGGCTCAGAATCAGCCTCTGGTGAAGGTCGGAGACCGGGTAGTCAAGGGACAGATGATCGGCGACGTTCAGGCTTGCCCGGCAGCAACCATCCATGCGTCGATCACCGGCATCGTCAAGAAGATCGAGCCTGCCCCCCAGAGCAATCTGAAGGACGGCATGGCCGTCTTCATCGAAGCTGACGGCACCGATGAGACGGCGTACATGCCGCCACTCGATGCTTTTGTCTGCTCACGTGAGGAGGCAATCAAACGCTTGCGCGATGCCGGTATCGTCGGTATGGGCGGGGCATCCTTCCCCACTGACGTCAAGCTGGCTCCCCCTGCAGATAAACCTATCGACATCATTATCGCAAATGGATCCGAGTGCGAGCCCTACCTGACGATCGACTACCGGACGATGATCGAATCGCCCGCAGACGTCGTCGAGGGACTGGCCATTGCGGCACACATTGTGGGGGCCAGGAAGGCGTATGTCGCCATTGAATCCAACAAAGCAGACGCTCTTCCTGTCATTGAAAAGCAGTTTGCCGGGCATAGTCACGGCATTCCAATGAAAGCCGTCCTGGTCGCAACCAAGTACCCAGAAGGCGGCGAGAAGATGCTTATGAAGGCTGTTACCGGTCGCGAGGTTCCCTCGAAGGGCCTGCCGTTTGACATCGGCGTCATCTGTCAGAATGTCGGCACGCTCAAGGCGATCAAAGAAGCGTTCGCCGACGGCAAACCCCTCATCGAACGTGGGTTCACCGTCTCAGGTGGAGCCTGCAAAACACCCAAGAACTTGTACGCCCCCATCGGGACAATGATCGCTGATCTTATTCCCGACGTGATTCAGATCAGCGACGACGTCCGCAAAGTCATTTTCGGCGGCCCCATGATGGGTGTCGCCGTACCATCGCTGCAGATCCCGGTCGCCAAGGGCACCAGCGGCATCCTGTTCTTCACTGCCGCAGAATCAAGACAGTACGAGGAACGTCAGTGCATCCGCTGCGGCCGTTGCGCAGATGCCTGTCCCGCACGGCTTTGGCCTATGCTGCTGAATGCCGCGCTCTTGTCCGATGATCTCAATCGTGCTGATGCCATCGGCCTTATTGACTGCTTCGAATGCGGTGCCTGCAGCTATGTCTGCCCGGCACGCATCCCTCTCACGCAGCGGTTCAAGCTCGGCAAGGATCTTCTCCGCAACCAGCGTGCCAAGGAGGCCCGCCATGGAAAATAAGACGATGAAGCTTCTGTCCGGTGCACCGCACTTCGTGACCGGCAACGATATCCAGAAAACAATGGGCATGGTCATCATCGCCCTGCTCCCCGCCCTGGCCGGCGGCGTCTACTTCTTTGGACCCCGGGCACTGCTTGTCACAGCGGTATCCGTCGTCAGTGCCGTTGCAGCCGAATTCCTGTTCCGCAAAGCGCTTCGCCGCGAGACACACGTCACCGACCTGTCCGCGGTCATCACAGGGATGCTGCTCGCGTTCATCCTGCCGGTGTCCTCACCGTTGTGGATGGCAGCGGTCGGCTCCGCGTTCGCCATCGTTGTGGCCAAGGAGCTCTTCGGGGGACTCGGCGGCAACTTCGCGAATCCTGCCCTCGTGGGGCGCGCTGTTCTGCTGATGAGTTGGCCGGCGTTCATGACGCGCTGGTCTCCCTCTCTGCGCGCGGCTGCCGTCGACGCGACGACGACTGCGACACCTCTGGGCATCCTGAAGCTGGGCGGAGCCCTCACCGACGTCATGAAGAGTGTCGGAGCCAGTGGAAAGCCGGCTCTGTACCTTCAGATGTTCCTTGGCAACCGCTCAGGTTGCATCGGTGAGACCTCGGGGCTGCTACTCCTGCTGGGAGCCGTGTTCCTGGTGGTGACACGAGTCATCGACCTGCGGACACCAGTTGCCATGGTCGCCGCGACATTCGCCGCGTCCTGGCTGTTTGGACGGGACCCGGTCTTCTCGGTGCTGTCCGGCGGCATCTTGCTGGGAGCTTTTTTCATGGCCACAGACTATGTCACGACCCCTGTGACACCTGTTGGCAAGTGGGCTTTCGGTATCGGGGCAGGGCTCATGACGGTTCTCATCCGTCAGCTCGGCAACTTCCCTGAGGGAGTCACCTACGGTATCTTGCTCATGAACGTCGTTGTACCCTACCTGGACAAGATCATCCCCCACAAATTCGGGTTCGTGAAGCCCAGCAAGGTGAACGCATGAAACGCTGGCAGATGATTAAGCTGGGACTCATCCTGGCCGTGTACACCATCGTCGGCTGTGTCGGGCTTGCATTAGTTTACAACAGCACGAGCAAGACCATCGCACAACGTCAGGAGGCCGACCTTCAGGCCGGTCTTCGCGAAGTGTTCCCCAAGGCCACTGGGTTCACCCCAAGGGTGGGTAAGGGTACGGTGAAGTCCCCGAACCCCAAGATCATCTTCGGTGCGGCGTACACAGCGAACGGCCCTTCAGGCCCGCTCGGCATAGCTGTCAAGGTAGCGGGATCCAGCTATGGTGGCACGACAACACTGCTCGTCGGCGTTTCCACCGATAAGACCATTACAGGCGTGAAGATCCTCGAGAATAAGGACACACCTGGTCTCGGCGGAAACGCCGCGAGCCCGACATACTACGTCGACAAGGCCACCAAGATGACGTTCCCGGGACAGTTCGCTGGCAAGAAACTCACCGACGGCTTCGTCGTCAAGAAAGATGTCATCGCCATCACCAGCGCAACCATTACGAGCCGATCCATTACCAATCTGGTTCAGGTCGTCGGCAAGGCCGTGTCCGACACCCTCGGCCTTGGAGGCTCGCCGCAGGCCCCCCCGTCACAGGGCCGCAGCCCTGTCCTTCCGTCGGCCGACAGCGTCCGGATAGCCTCCAAGGCCGCGACGTCCAACGTGCCTGGCGTCTCCATCCTGGAAACCTTGGTGGGAACAAAAGCCGGAGCCATCGTCGGCGCAGCCGCGAAAGCCAAGGCAAACAGCTACGACGGTGACGTCACCGTTCTTGTGGGCGTTTCGACGGACGGAACCATTCTCGGCGTCCAAATTGTGGAAATCACCGACAGCCAGGGCAGCCCGATTCTCGCGCCGGGATTCGCCCGGCAGTTCGCGGGCAAGAAAGCAGGTGCCCCTCTCGAGGTCGGCACGAACATCGACGCAGTCTCAGGGGCCACAGCCAGCAGCACGAACGCCACGGCGCTCGTGAAAGCGACTGCGGACGCACTGGTCAAGGCTCTGGCAGGAGGTGGTCTATGAAACGCTTGTTTGGTGTCTTCGTCAACGGTCTCATCGTCGAGAACCCACTGTTTGTCATCATGATCGGCCTGTGCTCATCGATGGCCGTAACGACCACGGTCGCCAACGGCATCGGCATGGGCGTCGCGTTGACCTTTGTCCTGGTCATGTCCGAGCTCATCATTTCTCTGTTCCGGAACCTAATTCCGGAAAGCATCCGCATGCCCATCTTCCTGATTGTCATCGCTGCATTCACGACCATCATGGACCTCGAGATGAAAGCGTACTTTCCCGTCCTTTCCAAGTCCATGGGCGTCTTTATCCCGCTCGTCGTGGTGAACTGCATCATCATGGGACGTGTCGAGGCATTTTCCTCCAAGCAGCCCGTAGCAGACTCCATCCTAGATGGCCTGGGAATGGGAATCGGATACGCGTGGGTTCTTATCGCCCTGTCGGTTGTCCGGGAACTCCTGGGCAACGGGACTCTGCTCGGCTTCCAGATCATGCCGTCATCCTTTACACCCATGATCTTCTTCATATTGCCACCTGGTGGCTTCCTCGTCTTCTCCCTCTGGATGGCAGCAAGCAACGACCTGCGCCGAAAACTGCTGGCAGGCAGAAAGCCGGAACCGACCCAGGATAGCTGCTGCACGCTGCCCGATAACNGCTCGGCCGAAAAGGNATAGGAGGNGAGTATGACTGACCTGATCAAGATCTTCGTCGCAGCGTTCCTCATCAACAACATTATCCTCATGCGCTTCATCGCACTCTGCTCCTACATCGGCATGACCTCCGACGTAGGACAGTCCGTAGGCATGGGGCTTGCCGTGACCTTCGTCACCGTCATGGCTTCAGCCGTCACGTGGCCCATCTACTACTGGATTCTCAAGCCGAACGGCCTCGAGTTCCTTGAGATTCTCGTCTTCATCGTCGTCATTGCCGCGCTGGTCCAACTGGTCGAGTTCTATCTCAAGAAAAGCGTCCCCACGCTCTACCACGCCATGGGCATCTATCTGCCCCTGATCACGACCAACTGCGCCATCCTGGCGGTCACGTTCGACCAGATCACGAGCAACTACAACTTCGTGCAGTCCATTGTCTTTTCGGTCGCCGTGTCGCTGGGCTATCTGCTTGCAATGCTCCTTCTGGCAGGTGTGCGTCAGCGGCTCGAGAACTCCCCGATCCCCTCCTTCATGATGGACACGCCTATCCTGTACCTCACGACAAGCCTCATCGCAGTGGCATTCATGGGCTTTGCAGGACTCATCAAGTGAGATCGCGATGAAGATCATTCTCGAAACAGCACTTATCTCTGCCGTCCTCGGCCTGCTGATCGGCGTTGCCCTGGGCTTCTTCCGCGAGAAGTTCGCGGTCCCCAGCGACCCACTGGTCGACAAGATCCGAGCCATCCTCCCTGGTGCCAACTGCGGCGCCTGCGGCTTTGCGGGTTGTGACGCCTACGCGCTAGCGGTCGCCCATCAGACGACCACTCCCGACCGTTGCACGACGGGCGGCAAGAAAGCAGGCGACCAGATCGCCGCACTGCTCGGCCTCACGTCCAGTGCAGTCGACCAGATTGCCGTTCTCGTGTGCCAGGGATCCAAGGACAAGGCCCCTCTCAAGGCCGACTATGCGGGCATCCGGTCCTGCCGCGCCGCCAAGATAACGTCGGGAGGCACGAAGCTATGTCAGTGGTCCTGCATCGGCCTGGGCGACTGCACCGAAGTCTGTCCTTTCGACGCGCTCCATATGGGCGANGACGGCCTNCCTCATGTGGACATCGNCAAGTGTACCGGGTGNGGAAAGTGCGTCGATGAGTGCCCTCAGAATGTTCTCACCAGGATCTCNCGCGCCAAGAANGGCGCCATGCCCCTGTGCTCCAATAGGAATCCCGTGAAATCAAAGGTGATCGCGACATGCAAGATCGGTTGCATCAAGTGCGAGATTTGTGTCAAGTCCTGCCCCGAAGGAGCCATTCACATGGAACACGGACTCCCCGTGGTGGATGAGCACCTGTGCACCTCATGCGGCATATGTGTCGCCAAGTGTCCCACAAAGGTCCTCAAGCTCATTGAGAAGGACATCGTCAGTTCCTGATTGTCGAGAACAGCTCAGTGTACCAGTCTGTCCAAGCTGACCGAGCGGGACAGCACAGGGACAGGCCGTGCATTGTTGCAAAACAGCGAATGGCCTGTACCATTCTTGCTACGAGGATGGTGCACATAGCATGAGAAAACGAGCGGGATGCGTTCTGACAGGACTTCTGGTACTCTGCTTCGCCTTCATGGGCCTTGTGTCCGTGGGGCATGTTCAGGCGGATTCGTCCGGCTTGGCTGGACGCAACATCATCGTCACGGAAAGTGCTGGCCTCACGCGCACGGCCGACCCGGTCGCCGTGTCGACACAGACAGCCACTCCTGTGGAATCACCGTCGTCGGGACCCTGGCGGACGGCGTGGGCATGGATCCAGAAGACAACTCGTTCGAAGGGTGCGTTTATTGCCTCTCTGTATACAGACATCCGAGACTTCTTCGTCTCAGGTCAGGCACTGAAGGTTCTCCAGACCGCGACACAGACGATCAATGACCTCGCCGTCCGGTTGTTTCTGCCTCTGTCTGCGCTGGTTGTGCCAATCCTGGAACGCATGGTTTCCGGCCTCTCGGTGACGCGCGAGCTTGTGGCTGTATGGATGTTCTGGGTCGTTGTCGTTCTTGCCCTCCTCATCCTCATCCTCGCTCTGCGCCCGCGGCGCAACGTGGGCAGGCGCCTGCCCAGGATAACACCCAGGACAGCAGGACAGGGAGAGAACACCATAGAGTTCGGCCTTGTGGAACAAGGCCCAAAACCATCGCCCGCGACATCAATGGGTCAGTCGACACGGACCCACGAGAAGCAGGAAATGCCGTCTGTGCAGGAACCGCCAGCCCGGCCCGCAATCGCGGAGGAATCATCTCATGCCCGTCTCGACTCACCGTCGGCCCCGGAGATTTCCCTGGAGCCACTTGGTTTCTTCGGCGTCGCAGATACGGTACCCGCTGCACTACCCGAGGTACCTGCGGATGCCGCCGCCATGATTGCACCGACCGTGCCGCCACTTCTGGAGGTCACTCCGTCCGAGGCAGAACCACCCACGACTCAGACCGAACTGTCCGAGCCCATGACAGCTACCGCCGATCTGTCTCCTGCAGTTTCAGCCGACGCTCCTGCGGAAGCTCTCCTCACGCCTCCACAGGAGGATTCTTCTGCCCAGGAACCGCCCACAGAAACGCTCCTCGAATCGTTCCCTGAACCCGAGCTGAGACCCATCGGGCAGGAAGCTCCGGTCCAGCCCATTGAGCCGGAAAGCTACGCTTCTGACACCGTATTGCCTCTCGATCAACCGTTGCCTGCCGAAGAGTCTTCGGTAACTCAAGAGGCCCTCCAGGCTGAAGAGACTCCCGTTCCAGAGACACCTGTCACCCCGCAAACAGTCTCCATCGAAGAACCAGGTTCGACGCAGGAGATGACTACTCCGGTGAATGAGGAAGTCCCAGTTGCCCAAGAGACGCTGCCGACTGCGCAAGAAACGACAGAAGTCGCAGCAACAGCCGAGGCAGTTCCTGTCGAGGCAGTCCCAGTTGAAGTCCAACCCGTTGAGCCAGACCACGAATTCCCAGTGGCAGACCTGCCAGACACCAACCCGCCGACGCCGTCCAGCGCTGACCTCCTGTCGCGGTTATTGGATGACGAGGAGTCTTTCCCGCAGACGATGGTCGCGGCTGGCGCCACAGCAGGAGCCGCTGCCCCCGTACCACCGTTCGCGCCGGTTCCAGTAAACAGGCCGGCCCCACAGCCCTCCGTCTTCTCAGGCGATGTCGAACTCGACACGCTGCTGCATGACGGCGTTGTCGCCGATGCCGGCGCGCTGGCGCAACTGTTCCGCGGTGGGTATCGCAACCGCATGTCTAAACTCGCCGTGTCGGCTAAGGACCTGCAGAACGTGCCAGAGGAGATGCGGCAGGTGATCAAGCTCACCATCGTCGCTCTGTCTCCCATCGAGCTGTCGATTGCCCGGGACCTGGCAATGCGCCTCGAGGCCCCGGGATTTGTCGGCGAAGCTCTGCTGGTAGCCAAGAAGATGGGGTATGAGAACTACCTCACGACGTACAAGAACATCTCGAAGAACTACAAGGACGTCAGCATCGTTGAGACAGCAAGTCTCAAGGTTCCAGAGATGTCTGCCGAATCCGGCGAGGACCTTATTTCCTTCAGCTAGGCCGGAACAGACGGACACAGAGCATGAAGACCTACCTCCTCGATGCCGATGCCTCGGCGTACTCCTTGAGACACCACCCACATGCGACGCACGCTGCGCGCCTGACGAGAGGTATGCCGCTCTGTCCATCCTCGATCGCGCCCATCGGGCAGACAAGCGTGTCGAAGTTATCTGGACGCCCAGAGAACCGGAAGACAGGTAAAGTGCTAAATGCGGTGCGGACGGGGGGCCTCTGCAAGAACCCGTCGGGCACTCGTGCCCGCAGTTCATCCAGCGGGATATTAGAGGCAACATCTGCAGTCCTGCCACGGCCCCCCCTGCCGATGCGTGCCGACGCTGAAGAACTGAACGGTGACCAGGAGACCCTGCCGCCACTTGCGATGAGCGTATAGCCATCCAACTCCTCGGGATCGATACCAGCCAGGATGACGCTGGTCTCGGCAGTTCTCCCGAACGTTTCTTCGCGGGCGCGTTCGCCGTCGACGACACCGAACAGGAAAACTCCCCTGATCGCCGACCAGACATCCAGGAGAGCCTCTCCCATCAGTCCATATCCGGCGTAGCTCAGGACCTCTGTCCGCGTCTTTGTGGGAACGCAGTCGAGGACAGTGGCGAACACGCCGTGGACGCCGGAAAACCTGTTGAGCTCGAGGCCGCGTACGACGACGAACAGGTCAGCCTCGGCGAGGCACCGTGACACGAAAGCCTGCTTGATGTACCGACGCTCGGGGGTCTCCATCTTGTGCAGCTGGCGTGCGTAGGACCTTGTGGGCACCCTCAGGGACTCGTACTCCCCGGAGATGATCTCGATCAGGTCGCCACGTTCGCCCAGCAGTCGTATCAAGGCGCTTCGATATGCCTCATCGTAGCCCGCCAGAGACCTCGCGGCAAGGTCGACCCGGGCGGCCCCGGACAGCGCCCGCACCGTCCGCTCCACCAGGTCCAGCCGCACGGGGATGTCACCAAGCAACACAAGAACTCGCCTGCCGTCGAGCCCCTGAGGCTCCATCCAGTGGAACACATTGTCGAGCGCCTGAGTCCGGCCATCGATCCCTTGTCCAAATGCTTCTATCATGACTGTCTGACTCATGGTACCTCCTCGTCCACGACAGTATACATGCTTTCGCAAAGGCATCCGCGCTTTGACAAAGAGTTGCACGCAGGGTACAATAAGCAACACAACCATTATGAACAAGCTGCTCATTAAGAACGGGACACTGCTGACCATGGGTGGCGACCGTCAGCCTCGTAAGGCTGACCTGCTCGTCGCTGATGGGCGTATCAAGCGCATCGACACTGCCATCCACCGCGGTGAACACCCTGACATCACGATTGACGCCTCAGGCATGATTGTCCTGCCTGGTCTTATTTTTGGCCATGCCCGCCTCGGTTTCAGCCTTTTCCGTGGTCAGACTGACCAGATCCTGGACGATGCAGAGCGCGAGAGAACGGCTCTCAGACTCGTTGGAGGCCTTTCTCCCGAACAGGTTCGCTGCTCGGCTGAACTTGGAATCTGCCAATCGATTCGCAGCGGCGTCACGACGCTCTTCGAAGGCGGCTCGATGCGTCACACGGACCAGATCCTCCAGGCAGCCCGCACTCTCGGGTTCAGGCTCATCGGCGGGCGCATGCTGGCTGACCGAACGCCGGATTGGCCTGAGACTCTGCGCATGTCGCTCCGCGAACAGATGTCCGACGCGCAGGCGCTTGCCCATGACATTGCATCGAGCGACCAGGACGGCCTGCTGCGATATGGGGTGAGCACCACAAACCCGCTGTTCTGTACCGATGAGTGCCTGACACAGGCCAAGACATTCGCCGATGCCGGTGGCTACCCCCTCAAGATTGTCCTGACAACGGACAAGAGCCAGCTCGAGCGCATGCGCCGCGAAAGCGGCCCTCAGGAGCTGGCTTCCCTCGAGACGCTCGGAGTCCTGGGAGAGCATACGTTCCTGGTCAACCCGTCGTTTGCCTCGGAACTGGAACAGAATGTCATCCGCAAGGCCGGCGCGCGCGTCGTCATCAACGTAACGACCGATCTGAAACTCGGCCGTCCTCTGTCCCGCCTCCCCGAGTTTGTCCGCAAGGGAACGCCGGTCCTGCCCGGATTCGGCAGTCCCCTGTATGGAGGGAGGATGGACGCCCTCCGCGAGCTCGCTGTTCTGGCAACGGTGTTTCGACCGCAATACGGCCCACAGACGATGACTCCTGAACAGGTTCTCTCCATGGTGACCGTGGATGCCGCAAAAGCACTCGGCATGGACGAAGAACTGGGAACGCTGGAACCGGGCAAGCGAGCCGACATTGTGCTCGTGGACCTGGGACGGGACATGTTCGCTCAGCCGGGAGCTCACACGAACGCCTACTGTCGACTGGTCTATGAGGCATCCACAAGCAACATAGCGTGCACGATCATCAATGGGAACATCGTCTACCGTGATGGCCAGGTCATCGGCTGTGACGAGGAAGCGCTTGTCGAACAAGCAAATGCGGAGGTTGTCCGCATCCTGGAAAAGGCATGAGGGAAGACGCATGAACAGCAAGACTCAGACAGCCCAGGAACGCATCGCACGGCTGATCGACGTCGCAGCTGGCCGCATACCGGCAGACGTGGTCGTCAGGAACATCCACCTGGTAAACGTCTTCGACGGCCACATTGAGGACAATGTCGATATTGCACTGTCGGGCAGCCAGATCGCGGGAATCGGGCGATATGACGGCGTGACGGTCGTCGACGGCAAAGGCTCCTATGCTGCGCCCAGTCTCATCGACAGCCACATGCATATCGAGAGTACCATGGTCGTCCCGGGCGAATTCGCCAAGGTAGCGCTTGCATGTGGAACCGGCGCAGTGATCGCAGACCCGCATGAGATCGCCAACGTCGCTGGAGCACGCGGCATCCGGTTCATGCTCGAGGCCACGCGCAACTCTCCGCTGGATTTCTATTTCATGCTTCCCTCTTGTGTCCCGGCGACCCACCTCGAGACGAACGGCGAGACGCTCGACGCCGATCAGTTGTTGGAGCTGCGCCACAACCCGCGAGTCCTGGGTCTTGCGGAGTTCATGAACTACCCTGGCATCCTGTTCAAGGATCCGGAAGTCCTGGCCAAGCTGGCGGCCTTCGACGGACAGCTGATCGACGGACACGCGCCCTTCATCACTGGACGAGACCTGGAGGCATACATTGGCGCGGGTATCTCTAGCGACCACGAATGCACGACGGCAGATGAAGCCCGCGAGAAGCTGGCCCGCGGTATGTGGATCATGATGCGCGAGGGATCGGTGACACGGGATGTGAAAGCCCTGATCCCACTGCTGACCAGAGAGAACATGCACCGCATCATGCTGGCGACAGACGACCGGCATCCGTCCGACCTGATCTCGGAAGGGCATATCAACTATGCGGTCAACCTGCTGCTTGAAGCAGGCATCGACCTCCCGACCGCCGTGCGCCTTGGTTCTCTCAACCCGGCCACCCACTACAACCTTCCCCGCAAGGGTGCCATTGCCCCAGGCTACTGGGCCGACTTCATCATCTTCCCGGACCCGCAGCACGTCCAGCCGTCATCCACCTACGCGAAGGGAGAACTTGTGGCGAAGGACGGTGTCTACCTGGGCCCAGACGATGGGCATCCTTCGAGGAGCTATGGCATCAAGAACAGCATCAACCTTGCTACTCCCACCTACCAGAACCTGCGCGTCAAGGCTGAACCGGGCAAGCAGTTGCGCGTCCTGCAGCTGATACCCCATCAGGTTGTGACCGGCGAGCGCCGCGTGAACGCAAGAGTCGACGCGCACGGCTATGTGGTGTCGGACACCGACCAGGACGTCCTGAAGGTGGCAGTNTTCGAACGCCATCACGCCACGGGNCGCGTGGGCGTGGGGTTCATCAGCGGCTTCCAGATGAAACAGGGGGCGGTGGCCTCATCGATTGCCCACGATTCCCACAACATCGTCGTGTGCGGCGTTGCAGACCGCGACATGCTGCTGGCCGTACAGCAGGTCGCCTTTATCGGCGGCGGCCTCACGGTGACGAACAACGGACATGTTGTCGGTTCTCTCCCCCTCCCCTATGGCGGTCTCATGTCCGATCTGTCCATACCCGAGGTCGCGGCCCGCCTGGATGAGCTGGAAAAGGTCATGCGCGACACAACAGGCTGCCTGCTGGACGATCCGTTCATGACACTGGCGTTCATGGCTCTTCCAGTCATTCCAAAGCTCAAGATCACGGATTTCGGCCTGATCGACGTTGAGGAATTCAAAGTTGTCAGTCTATTCATCTAAGGGAGGTTTGCGATGCAGAAGCTCTTCCAGAACGCTCAGATAGCACAACCTGACGGCACGCTCCTGGCAGTCGACATTCTGGTCACAGACGGCATCATCCAGAAGTTCTCTCCCGCACGCGGTGAGCTTGCTCCGGCTGCAGTTGTCGCCACCGACCTGCATGGACTCTTTGTCATGCCGGGCGGGGTCGACGGACATGTCCACTTCGACGATCCCGGCTTCACGGAACGTGAGGACTTCGGCACCGGCACGATGGGAGCGGCCGCAGGCGGTGTCACCACGATCGTCGACATGCCGTGCACGTCGCTTCCGCCGGTGACCANATCTGGCAACTTCAGGACAAAAATGAAGGCTGTCAAGTCCAAGGCCTATGTCGATTACGCGTTCTGGGGCGGAACGACCCCAACCTTCATCGACAGTGGCGCCTTCCGCCGACTGCTGCCGGAACTCAAGGACCTGGGCGTCGTCGGCATCAAGGCCTATACCATCTCGAGCATGCAGACCTATCCGCGTCTCGATACGCGCCAGATGCTGATGCTCTTCGAGGCTGCACGCGACTTCAACATGCTGGTGGCGGTACACGCCGAGGACTACTTTCTTGCCACGTACTACAGCGACAAGATCATTCGAGAGGGCCGTTCGGACCCTCTGGCGTACAAGGACGGCCGTACCTACGATGCAGAACCCCTCGCCATCTCCACGGTCCTTGCTCTTGCCCGGCGCGAGCATACGCGCGTCCACATCGTCCACTTGTCGACATCCGCAGGAGTCGACCTTGTCCGGCAAGCCAAGGGCCAGGCCATCGACGCCACGGCCGAAACCTGCCCGCAGTACTTATTGCTCAACCGAGAGGACTTTGCANGCCTGGGCAGTCTGGCCAAGTGCACGCCGCCGTTGCGCGACCGCTTGGACAACGAGATGCTCTGGGCAGGCCTGCTGGACGGGACCATCGACTATGTAACGACCGACCATGCAGCCGGCGTCTATCCACGGGAGAAGGTCACCGACAACATCTGGAATGCCTATGCAGGCATGCCCGGCGTTCAGCTCCGTGTCCCTCTGATGCTCCACGAAGCCTGCACNGTCCGTGGCATGAACCTGTACCGTCTTGGCGAAATCATGAGCACCAACCCGGCGAAGCGTCTTGGCCTGTTCCCACGGAAAGGGATACTTGCAATCGGTTCTGATGCCGATTTCGCCTGCATCGACCTGAATGCGCCAATGACCGTGCACGCCGAAGACCTCTACACCAAGAACAAGTACACAGCCTTTGAGGGNCGCGAGCTGCGAGGCGCGGTCCGCCAGACGTTTGTGCGTGGCAACCAGGTCTACGACAGTTCGGGGAAATTCCCTGCAGGAGCCGGCTACGGAAAATTCATCAAGGCTGTCTAACCACGTGGAGGTGGTACAATGCTCGTAACGTTGAAAGAAGTCACGCAGGACGCACTTAAGAATCACTACGCGGTCGGCGCGTACAACATCCACAACCTGGAATATGCCAAGGCTGTTGTCGAAACCTCGTATGAGATGAAGGCTCCTGTCATCCTCCAGATCTCGCAGGGCAGCTCTGATTTTGCGGGGCTCGAAGAACTCAGCATGATCGCCCGTCACTACGCTGCCAAGTATGCCATTCCCGTCGTCGTGCACCTCGATCACGGCAAGAGCTTCCTGCGCTGTGTCGAAGGACTGCGTGCCGGGTTCAGCTCCGTCATGTTTGACGGTTCCTCGCTGCCATACGCCGAAAACGTCGCCATCACGCGTCAGGTCGTCGAAGCTGCCCACCAGGTAGGCGTGGCCGTCGAAGCGGAGATCGGCAAGGTCGGCAAGTCCGAGGATGGCGAAGCTGCCGAGGCCGAGGATATGCACTACACCGCGGTAGACGAGGCAGTTCNCTTCTTCGCTGATACGCACGTCGANGCTCTGGCCGTTTCCATTGGAACGGTACACGCCATGGCCAATCCAGGCAGCCCACCTCGACATCGGACACTGCCGCAAGCTGCACGAAGCCATGCCGACCGTCCCGCTTGTCATGCACGGCGCCTCCGGCGCAGTGGATGAGGATGTCATTCAGGTCATCCAGCTAGGCATCACCAAGATCAATATTGCAACCTTCCTGCAGAAGAAGGCCGCCCTCGCCGTCAAGGCGATGTTCGAGCAGAACCCGGACGCCATCGGGTTTCGGGACCTTGCAAAGCCACAGTTGCAGGCCGTCAGGGAAGGCGTGCGCGGCAAGATCGAATTGTTCGGCACTGCCAACCGCGCCTAAGAACCCCACGGGATTCCAGGACACGCAAAGGCCCCAGCCGTCATCAGGCTGGGGCCTTTGCGTGATATCTCTTTGTCTGGACTATGAGGCAGGCTGCGTGCTCACCGCCGGACCAGACTGCGAAGCGGGCGCCTGAATGTGGACGGTGCTCGCCGTCAGGTCGATGACACCCTTCAGAGCCGCTTCGAGTTCTGGCCCCTGCAACGTCTCCTTTTCCAGCAGGGCAGTCACCAGATTCTCCAGCACGGCACGGTTCATCTCCAGGACTTCGGTCGCGCGCCGGTACTGCTCTTCGACCAGTCGTCTGGCCTCGGCGTCGATCGTCTGGGCGGTCTCTTCACTGTAGTTGCGCTCCTCACTGAGTTCCTTTCCGAGGAACACCAGGTCACTGGTCTTGCCGTAGGTAAGGGGACCGAGCTTCTCACTCATGCCATACGCACGGATCATGCGGTGGACGGCGTCCGTGGCCCGCTCGAGATCGTTCGAAGGTCCGGTCGAGATACTTCCCAGGAAGAGTTTCTCGGAAGCGCTTCCGCCGAGCAAGCCGGCAACTTCCCTGAGGAGCTCCTCGCTCGTGCGCATGTACCGGTCTTCTGTGGGAAGCTGCAACGTGAACCCGAGGGCCATACCGCGTGACACGATACTGATGCGGTGGACCTCTTCACGCGCGGCCAGAGCCTTGCCGATGACGGCATGCCCGGATTCATGGTAGGCGATGCGCCGGCGCTCGTCGGCGCTGATGACCCTGGACTTCTTCTGTGGTCCAGCGATGACCTTGTCGATGGCTTCCTCGACCTCTTCCATCGTGATATCCGTCTTGCCCCTGCGGACGGCAAGCAATGCGCTCTCGTTCAGCAGGTTCTCCAGGTCGGCTCCTGTGAAGCCGGCGGTCTCCTTGGCGATCGTGCCAAACCTGACGTCGGCCGCAAACGGCTTGTCCACAGCGTGCACCTTGAGGATCTCCTCCCGTCCCTTGGCATCCGGCAGGTCGACGACAACACGCCGATCGAAGCGACCCGGACGCAGCAGAGCCGGGTCCAGAACGTCAGGCCGGTTCGTGGCCGCAAGGATGATGATGCCCTTGTTCGCGTCAAAGCCGTCCATCTCGACGAGCAGCTGGTTCAGGGTCTGCTCACGTTCATCGTTGCCGCCGCCGATGCCTGCGCCGCGATGGCGCCCCACGGCGTCGATTTCGTCGATGAACACAATGCATGGAGCATATTGCTTCGCCTGTGCGAACAAGTCCCTGACGCGGCTTGCGCCCACGCCGACAAACATCTCGACGAACTCCGAACCCGACACGTTGAAGAACGGCACTTTGGCCTCGCCGGAGATTGCGCGAGCAAGCAGCGTCTTTCCACAGCCAGGAGGTCCAACCAGCAATGCGCCCTTGGGAATCTGGGCACCCATTACCGAAAACTTCTTGGGGTTCTTGAGGTAGTCGATCAGCTCGCCCGTCTCTTCCTTGGCCTCATCCAGGCCGGCAACATCCTTAAACGTCACGCGCGGGCGATTGTCCATGAACAGCTTGGCCTTGCTCTTGCCAAACCCGAACACCTGGTTGTTCTGGCCACCCTGCATGCGCTGCATCATGAAGAACCAGAACCCGAGCAGGAGCACAAACGGCAGAACATTCATCAGCAACGTCAGCCATATACTCGTCTGCGCCTTGTTGAAGTCCCCCTGCACACCCTTTGCGACCAGCAGCGGGTATAAGCTGGCGTCGTACAGGGGCGCGATAGTCGTGAACTTCGTGCCATCCTTCAGCGTCCCCGTACCGGTCTGGACAACGTCCGAAATCTCGAACTTGACGTCTTTGACCTCTCCAGCCTGAACCTTGGCCACGAAATCGGTATATGTCAATGGCGCCGGCTGGGCCACAGGAGGCCTGAACACCGAATAAGCGCCCCATATAATGGCAAAGAGAAGGGCCCATCCGATGAGCTCTTTCAGCAGATTCGGCTTAGAGCCTCCGTTCTTCTTCTGGTTGGCCACTTATCCCTTCTCCTCTTTTCTCTTCTCGTAGACCTCGGGTTTCAGGACGCCGACGAATGGCAGGTTCCGGTAGTTCTCGTCGTAATCCAGCCCGTAACCGATGACGAACTTGTTGGGAACCTCAAACCCGCAGTACTTGATGTCCACGTCCACCTTGCGGCGCTGCGGCTTGGAGAGCAACGTACAGATCTCGATACTGTTGGGGCCCCTCGTCTTCATGAGATCGACCAGCGCCTTCATCGTAAGGCCTGTGTCGACGATATCCTCGACAATGATGACGTCGCGATGCGCCACGTTGGCGTCGACGTCACGCGTGATCTTGATGACACCTGTGCTATCCATGTTGGTGCCGCCATAGCTGCACACGCCCATGAAGTCCACCATAACGTGAATAGGAATCGAGCGTATAAGGTCGGACAGGAACACCACAGCACCCCGCAGAATACAGACCATCAGCGGGTTCCTGTCCTCGTAATCGCGTCCTATCTGCTGGCCCAGCTCGGTTATGCGTTTCTGGATTTCTTCGGTCGAGACCAGAACCTCTAGTACATCATCTCTCATGTCCATGTATTCTACCCCGCTCCCACTGTAAGACAACTTAGCACTGTGAACTATAGTATACAATGCGCAGGAAGCGGCGCGACTCAACTGTTACCACTCCTGCGACACTGCGAGCAAGGGCGGGCACCCAGATAATGCCATCTGCATCGCACACCACCGGCCTCCGCGCCCGAAGCACCCGGTCCACCTTGGCGTCGACATACAGGTCCTGCAGCTTGTGTCCATGCCCGCCAAACGTCGTCATGCGATCACCAGGGCGTGCCTGGCGTACCGTCAGTGGCAACCGCACTGCGTCGAGGTCGAACCATGCCTCCTTCGGCCCGACGTCCCGCAAGTCTGACGGAACATCCGCAGGCGTCTTCTCCTCGAAGGTCAAGCGTCTCCGGAACCAGTCGACTGTTGTGGGAAACCTCCCAATCTCCTGAGGTCCCTGAACGCGGCCGGTAAACGCCGCGCCATAGACATAGACGTGCTGGTAACCCACCTCGAGCGTCACACGGTCATCCAGCGTCACGCGCACGCCGGTCCTGCCGTTCCGTATGGCCTGGGTACTCCGCGTCAACCGCTCGAAGCTGGGGCCGACGCCCGACGTGGCGAAAATCTCCTCCAGCGCATATTGCAGCAAGGGGTCAGGCAGACTCGCAAGTGCCTCTCTGGCAAGGCGCAACGCACCCGGATGCCTCCCATCGCCCGCTTCCAGGATCTCGATGTTGTCCGTCACCTGCTCGGTCTGCCGCTCGAACAGCTCACATGCGGCACGTGCCATGTTCGCCGTTCGCGCGACGGCCGTCTTCGCGGCAGGAAACCGACTCTCGATCAGCGGGATCACGCTCGTACGGATGAAGTTCCTCTCGTACCGCGCATCCGCATTGGAAGAATCGTCCCGCCAGGCGAAACCTTGCGCCCGCAGCCAGCTCTGAAGCTGTTCCTTTGACACTGTAAGCAGCGGATGGATGAACATCCCCGTCCGCGGCGCGATGCCGGACATCCCCCGCAAGCCTGTTCCCTTGAGAAGTCGGAACAGGACTGTCTCCGCCTGGTCGTCCCGGGTGTGAGCCGTAGCAATGCACGCAGCTCCCGTCTCGAGCGCTGTCGTGCGAAGAAAGCGAAGCCGCAATTCCCGGGCCGCTTCTTCGCGGCTGAGATGGTGTTCAAAAGCGTACGCGCCCACGTCTCCGGATCCTGTTTCGCAAGGCACGTCCAGTAAACCTGCCAGTTTCCGCACAAATGCCTCATCCGCATCACTTTCAGCACCGCGGAGCTGATGGTTGAAATGGGCGCAGATCACGTCGAGATGGCAAGTCTCCAGCAGCAAGCAGAGGAGGCGTAGCAGCGCGACCGAATCCGACCCGCCCGAAACGGCGACGACCACCCGAGTGCCAGGGGCCAGCAGCTCAAGAGAAGTGCAGTATGACCAGACCTCGTCCTGGAGCATGAGCCCGATCAGCCGTCAGCAAGCAGTTCGCTGAGCAGGACCTCGACGTCGTGCCTTCGCCTTCCTGAACGGGTGAACGCCCGCAAGCACTCGATGGCCGTGGCACGTCTTCCCCAACCATTCATGATGCCCACTGAACGCACAAGGAGTCCGGGGTCGTCCGGTCGCAGCGAAATCGCCTTCTGCAAGAACATCGTGGCACGTTCCGTCTCGCCTGCCGCACCCAGAGCCATGGCTAGGTTGTAGTAGCAGACAGGGGCAGCACCTGGGAGAGCGATTGCGCGCGCCAGCGCCGTTATCGCGGTGGACGTCCTGTTCTGGGCAAGAGCATTCGTCCCCTTGTGGTGCCAGTACATGTACTCAGTTGGGGCAAGCTCGGCTGCCTGAGCGAACTCGATCCCGGCCTGCTCGAGGCGACCCGCATGGTGCAACACCAAACCATAACTGTTGTGGAGAGATGCGTCGTCGGGGAGCCTCGCAGTCAGATCGGCAAAGATCTCAATCGCCTCGTCGTTCAAGCCACATGCACTCGAGGCAACCGCAAGGTTCTTGCGCGTCACGTCGTCGCCGGGCAGGACCTTCGTGGCTTTGACGAAGACAGCACGTGCTTCTTCCCATCTGCCCTGGCCGTACAGGTAACTGCCGTACGCGTTCAACGAAGCGCAGCGACGGGTATCCTCGTTCCCCCTGAGCTCATCGATCACCTTTGGTTCGGCAGCTCGTGGTCTTCGTGCCATCTCAACCTCCCTCTCCCTCTCCGCCATGCCTCTGACGAGAGGGCATTAGTCTCTGAACCACCCGCAGGGCCAGATTGCGGCAACCGACCGGTTCGCTCTCACGTAGTAGTGTAGCG
>JGI24134J36421_10000056_pt1 | contig 28075 bp, 34 predicted proteins | sample BarGraNGADG00312_FD_36421 | JGI IMG/M metagenome (IMG submission 36421) | reverse complement strand
TTGAAAAATATGGTACAAATATATTTCTTTGCATGGTTCAAAAATTAATATTAATTAAAATTTATTATTATGTCGGACATTGCCACAAGAGTAAAGGAAATAATAGTTGATAAACTAGGAGTAGACGAATCAGAAGTAACTCCCGAAGCCAGTTTCACCAATGATTTAGGCGCAGACTCTCTTGATACAGTTGAGTTAATCATGGAGTTCGAAAAAGAATTCAATATTGGGATTCCCGACGATCAGGCTGAAACCATAGGCACAGTTGGTGATGCTATCAAGTACATTGAGGAAAATGCAAAATAATTTGCATTTTTAAAATACNATTTATGAGAAGAGTTGTAGTTACAGGACTAGGAGCACTAACTCCTTTAGGTAATAATTTGCATGATTATTGGGAAGGGCTAAAAAATGGTGTGAGCGGTTCAGTAATGATCACACGTTTTGATACCGAAAAGTTCAAAACAAAATTTGCATGCGAATTAAAGGACTACGACTCTACAAAGTATTTTGATAGAAAAGAAGCCAATAAGCTGGATTTGTACTCACAGTTTGCACTTGTTGCCACTGATGAAGCGCTGATTGATTCAGGGTTGAACCTGGATACAGTTGATAAAGACAGAGTAGGTGTGATATGGGCTTCAGGAGTCGGGGGAATTGAGACCTTTTTTCAGGCTATCAAGGGCTATGTCCTTGGGGATGGGACGCCCCGGTTCAGTCCCTTCTTTATTCCAAAGATGATTGGAGATATTGCATCCGGAGTAATATCAATAAAATACGGTTTCAGGGGACCTAACTTTGCAACTGTATCAGCATGTGCTTCTTCCACAAATTCAATAATTGACGCTATCAATTATATACGCTGGGGGAAAGCTGATGTTTTTGTTGCAGGTGGATCAGAAGCAACTGTCAACGAACCTGGAATTGGTGGATTTAATGCTCTGCAGGCACTATCCACGAATAATGATGAATTTAAAACCGCCTCCAGACCTTTTGATAAGACCCGTGATGGGTTTGTACTTGGCGAAGGTGCCGGTTCGCTGATAATTGAAGAATATGAACATGCAAAAGNCAGGGGTGCAAAGATCTATGCTGAATTAGTCGGCACCGGATTAACAGCTGATGCTTATCACATGACAGCTCCTCATCCCGAAGGGCTTGGTGCCCGCAATGTAATGAAGCTTGCCGTAAGTGATGCCAACCTGANNGTTGAAGACGTAGATTACATAAATGTACATGGGACAGCTACTCCCCTTGGAGATGTCTCTGAAACAAAAGCTATTGTAAGTGTTTTTGGGGAACATGCATACAAACTTAATATCAGTTCAACAAAATCGATGACCGGGCACCTTCTTGGCGCTGCCGGTGCCATTGAAGCTATTGCTGCAATAATGGCAGTTGTTCACGATATTATTCCCCCTACCATCAATTTCAGTGTTCCTGATCCGGATATTGATCAGAACCTGAACTTAACACTCAACAAAGCCCAGCACAGAAAAGTTAATATCGCCATGAGCAATACATTTGGATTTGGTGGTCATAATGCTTCTGTCGTTATAAAAAAAGCTGAAGTTTAGTGTCGCTATTCCGTAGAAGAATAAATGGTACTTATTTACAGGACAAACGGGAATTCGCTTCCCGTTTAAATAAGATATTAGGATTCCGCCCCGGAAACCTGAAACTTTATGAAATAGCTTTCATTCACCGTTCAGCTACCTTTACACTTCCTGACGGTAAAAAGGTGAACAATGAAAGACTTGAATATCTTGGTGATGCAGTTCTGGATGCAATTCTTTCTGATTACCTCTTCGAAAAATTCCCGGATGCCAATGAAGGATTCCTGACAAAAATCCGTTCCCGCATTGTTAATCGTGATGTTCTTAATCAACTCGCTATATCNATGGGGATCAATAAAATCCTTATTAGCAAAATAAGTTCTATTCATCTCACAAAAAATCTTTATGGAGATGCTTTTGAGGCNCTTATCGGGTCAGTCTTCCTGGATAAAGGATTTAAAAAAACAAAAAAAGTCTTTATAAAAAATGTGCTTAATAAATACCTCAACCTCAGTCAGATAGTAAAGACTGATTCAGATTATAAAAGTCTGGTTTTTGAATGGGTACAGAAGCATAAATCAAACCTGGTCTTCACATATAATGAGGAATATGATTTCAACCTGAAAAAGTCTGTCTTCTCCACAACTCTTATTATTGATAAGCAAGAATTTGGGGAAGGTCATGGCTCATCAAAAAAAGAAGCGGAACAGGAAGCAGCCAGACAGGCCTGGGAAAGACTTAAAGATAAAATCAGCTGTTAAGAATTTATATCTCTTTTTTTTCTAACTTTATCATTTTCAGTAAAGAGAGATGAAGAGTACTCAAAAAGTCACCCGGGTAAAACTTAAGATTGACCAGAATAATGATTACATTCTGCTGGGTCTCGTTTCTGCAGAACCTGATTACAAACTTTCCCTGTTATTGAATAAAAAGTTCAGGATCTCTCTGAAAAACATATCTCCTCTCAGAGTTACCGGGGATGCTGAACCTGAACTTACATTCAGCAGATTTTCAAATAATCACAATCCGACGGATCTCGTGTTCTGCCTCGTTTCAAACCGTTCGGGCAAATTCTATCTTCTAAATAAGCTAAAAAACATTGATTATCTCTTTCAGATACAGAATCCGGACAATGAAGCCGATCTAAATAACATAATTACAAATCTGAGGGAAATTGACACTGTTACAGCAGTATTTAATATCGATATTAATACAATAAAGGATAAGAATTTACATTACCTAACCCAATAGAGCATGGAAAATTTGTATTATAATCTGTCAGAAGAGGAGTTTTCGAAAAGTAAAAAAATCCTTTTATGGGGTTTTGCAGCACTTTTTTTTATAGCCGGAGTTTATGTATTGGTTTTAAGTCTCATTTTTGAGCAAAAAAGTATTTCTCCGGTCACATCAGTAGCTTCCTTTGGAATAAGCCTGGTGGTTTCCTTAATAGCCGCTTTTGCAACTTTTAAAGGTACCGATCTGTTTTTTTCAATTGATGATGATAAAATTGAGTACAGGTTCGGATTTATCAAGCCTGTTACCCACTCCATCAAATGGATTGATATTAAAGAAGTTGTAATGCCTAAAAGACAAAAAAAAGTAAAGCTTGTTTTTAAAGACGGCACGTCATTCGTTATCAACCTCACCTGGGTTCAGAAAAGAAAATCGAGTCTAATCAGAAAACGTATTTTCTATTCGGCAAGGGAAAAAGATCTTAACATCAGAAAGGTTAATACCCTGACAAGATAAAGTTGATTCCCAGGATCTGATATAAAAAGAAGTGGGCCGCCATGATAGCGACCCACAGTTTTGATAACCCTAAAACTAACCTAACCTATGAAAAAAACCTCTATATCTTGTATTTCAAATATCGTGCCAAATCCTGTACAAATATATTACTAGTTCCCGGGATAAAAAAATAATTTTATCCAAATAGCTGAAAATTAACAATACTTTAATGATAAGTTAAAATAATTAAAGTGCCTAAAATGCCTAAAGTGCCTAGAGTGCTTAGAGTTGTCTGCAATATGATAGATTTCACTTTTTAACATTAGGCACTCCAAACTCCAGCTCACTCCAAACTTCTTACTGTTAAAGAAAGTTAAAGTGTGCCAATGTAGAATTTATACAAGTACTTTTGCATTTGTATGAAGCGGATAACCATTGTATTACTGGCCATCTTCTTTTTTCTGGCTATTTCGGGTCTGATCCTTATTCAATTATACTGGATCCGTAATGCAATTACCATTACCGATCAGCAATTCCGGTATCTGGCAAATAAAGCTCTTGAGTCTGTCGTTCTTGATCTTGAGGAGAAGGAACTAATCAAAAACATTGTTGAGGATATTGATCCTGCATCAACAGATTCAGTTACAGCTGTTGTTCCTGCTAATTCACCGCTTGCGAAAAAATTACAGGGATATCAGCCTAATTCTGACCTTCTTAAAATGTATGGGCTGAATAACCCTGATAAACCGATCGCGATTACCAGTTCCGGCCATAAAATATTCATCTCTTCCGAAAATGTCTCTCCTTTCGCCAATGATGAAACAACCGAACCTTCACCACAAATAACTAATTCGGAAATATCGGGAAGAGTGAGCAACAAAATCGTTTTCCTTGAGAAAATAATGGAGAAAATCCTTCGAAATACACCTGATATCAGGGAAAGAATTAACCCTGAAAAACTTAATCAGGAACTCCGGATAGCCCTTAATAATGTGGGGATATATCTCGATTTTGAATTTTCAATCCGGTCGGGGCGATATGGAAGTATATGGAAGACCCCAGGTTATACCGACAAGCCTGGTACAAATAAATTTATAATCCAGCTTTTCCCCAACGACCCTGTTCCGAGTCAGAATCAGATCGTTTTATATTGTCTTCAGGAACAACAATATAAGTTTGAGAAAATCGGGAACCTTGGTTTCCTGTCCCTGCTTTTCACCCTTTTGTTACTGGTACTATCTACAGGAACCTTTATCGTTATCTTCCGGCAGAAAAAGATTTCAGAAATCAGGAGCGATTTCATCAATAATATGACACATGAGCTTAAGACACCCATTTCAACTATTTCTCTTGCTTCGCAGATGATGGCTGATAAATCGATCCCCGACAAGGATAAAAATATTGACAGCCTTGCAAAAGTTATTTCCGATGAGAGCATGAGACTTAAATTCCAGGTTGAAAAAGTTCTTCAGATGGCAATTTTTGAAAAGATGAAAATGAAGTTAAATATGGTTGGGATGGATGTTCATGGGATACTCGAAAAAGTTGTGGAAAATTACGCACTTCAGATGAGTAACTGCAATGGTTTTATAAATACCGATCTGCAGGCAACAAGATCTGTTGCGTTGATTGATGAAATTCATTTTCTCAACTCAGTCTCAAATCTTATTGATAATGCAATTAAATACTCAAAAGATAAACCCGACATAACAATCACCACCCGGAATAACAAGAAAGGTATTCTGATAACTATTGAAGACAGAGGCATTGGGATCAGCAAAGAAAACCTGAAAAGGATTTTCGACAAGTTTTTCCGTGTACCTTCCGGAAATGTTCATAATGTTAAAGGCTTTGGCCTTGGGTTAAGCTATGTAAAGAAAATTATTGAAGAACATAACGGATCAATAAAGGTTGACAGCCAGATTAATAATGGCACAAAATTCACTATTTTTCTTCCACAGAACGGATAAAGATGAAACCAACCGGTTCTCTGCCTGAAGGATTATCCAGGGTATGAAACCATTAAACAGAAAGTTAAAATGCTATGAACAATACTAAAATTCTTCTTGCAGAAGATGATAANAATCTGGGCATTTTGTTAAGAAACTATCTTGCTGCTAAAAATTATGAGACTTCCCTGTTTATTAACGGTAGTCTGGCTCTCGAGGCATTCTCAACTAAACAATTTGGCTTGTGTATACTTGATATAATGATGCCTGAAATGGATGGACTCACCCTTGCAAGAGAGATCCGTCTTTCAAATCCGCTGATACCTATTATTTTTCTGACGGCAAAAAACCAGAAAGAAGACATAATTGACGGATTCAAATCAGGCGCTGATGATTACATCACAAAACCATTCTCGATGGAAGAACTTCTCTACCGCATTGAAGCGATCCTGAGAAGAACAACCAATCCCGTTGTGCATAAAAAAGATGAATCTTATATTATCGGGGGATATTCCTTTGATTCGCTGAAACAAATGCTTATTTACAAGGATCNGTCAATAAAACTGACTACAAAGGAATCTGAGCTCCTTGAGCTGTTATGCCGTCATGGAAATGAAATACTGGAGAGAAACTACGCATTAAAGACAATCTGGATCGATGATAATTATTTTAATGCCAGAAGCATGGATGTGTATATTACCCGTTTAAGGAAATATCTCCGGAAAGATCCATCGGTAAAAATATTGAATATTCACGGGAGAGGCTACAAACTTATCAGTTGAGTGTTTTTGCCCCCCTGCCCCCCTAAAGGGGGGTTAAAATTCCCAAATATTATTAGAGTTTGTTGAGAGACTGGCATTTTTAAATCTAGGAATGAAGAACAAACGAATACTGAAGTAATAATTTAAAACAACTTCTGCATTCTTAATTCGATTGTTCAAATGATCTTACTTAAGAAAACGCTTAAAATCCTTTAAATAGTTCTGTATTATTATGAGTATTAGCCCCCCTTTAGGGGGGTTGGGGGGCAAAAAACCAAAAGAAAAGAATGGGTTGGGGGGCAAAAAACCAAAAGAAAAGAAGGGGCTGGGGCCAAGTGGTTAATCCAGTTTCAAAACTGCCAGGAACGCCTGCTGCGGAACCTCGACATTTCCTACCTGTCTCATCCGTTTTTTGCCTTTTTTCTGTTTCTCCAGGAGTTTTCTTTTCCTCGTAATATCCCCTCCGTAACATTTTGCTGTCACATCTTTTCTGACTGCTTTAACGGTTTCCCTGGAAATTATTTTTGCTCCTATTGCTGCCTGTATGGCAATATCAAACTGTTGCCGTGGAATCAGTTCTTTAAGTTTGACACACATTTTCCGGCCAAACTCATATGCATGACCTCTAAATATAAGAGTAGAAAGTGCATCCACCATTTCACCGTTTAAAAGGATATCAAGTCGCACAAGATCAGCTTTTTGATAGCTTGTGTAATAATAATCGAAAGAGGCATACCCTTTAGATATACTTTTAAGCTTATCGTAAAAATCGAAGACAATTTCGGCGAGAGGCATCTCAAAAGTCAGTTCAACCCTNTCACGTGTAAGATAAACCTGGTTCTTGATTACTCCTCTTTTATCAATGCAAAGATTCATAATGGAACCAACATATTCTGATAAAGTAATTACCTGTGCAATAATATAGGGTTCCTCAATACGGTCCAGATGATTGACCGGAGGTAATCCCGAAGGGTTATGAACATCAATTTCTTCTCCCTTTGTTGTATAAGCCTTAAAAGAAACGTTCGGAACAGTTGTAATAACATCCATATCAAACTCCCTGTCAAGACGTTCCTGTATAATTTCCATATGAAGTAAGCCGAGGAAACCACATCTGAAACCAAAACCAAGTGCAGCTGACGATTCTGGAATAAATGAAAGTGAAGCATCATTCAGCTGTAGTTTCTCGATAGAGATCCTCAGATCCTCGTAATCATCTGCATCAACCGGATAAATTCCGGCGAACACCATAGGTTTGACATCCTCAAAACCGGAAATTGCTTTGTCACAGGGATTTTTTACATGGGTAATAGTATCTCCGACTTTAACTTCCGCCGAAACTTTTACTCCCGTGATAATATACCCTACATCTCCCACAACCATTTTCTCACGAGGATCCAGCTTAAGTTTCAGAACTCCTATTTCTTCAGCATTATATTCATGATCGGTATTTACAAATTTTACCTTTTCACCCTTGCGGATTGTCCCGTTCATTATTTTAACATAAGCTATGATACCTCTGAATGAGTTAAAGATCGAATCAAAAATCAAAGCCTGTAAAGGAGCCTCTGCACTGCCTTCAGGGGGTGGAATGCGGGTTACTATTTCACGAAGGATTTCCTCAACTCCCATCCCGGTTTTGGCGCTTGCTTCAATAATATCTTCCCTTTTACAGCCAACCAGATCAACAATCTGATCCTTGACCTCTTCAGGCATTGCGCTGGCCATATCCATTTTGTTGAGTANAGGTATGATTTCCAGATTATGGTCTATTGCCATATAGAGGTTTGAAATTGTCTGGGCCTGTATGCCCTGTGTAGCATCGATAACAAGTAAAGCGCCTTCACATGCAGCTATTGAGCGCGATACTTCATATGAAAAGTCGACATGACCGGGAGTATCAATCAGATTAAGAATGTATTTTCCCCCNTCATGATAATATTCCATCTGTATTGCATGACTCTTAATTGTTATACCTCTCTCTCTTTCAAGGTCCATATCATCGAGCACCTGTGCCTGATATTCCCTTTCAGTTATTGTATTGGTCTTCTCCAGCAACCTGTCGGCCAGAGTACTCTTACCATGATCAATATGAGCTATTATACAGAAATTCCGGATATTGTTCATCAAACGAGCTTTCTTTAAATCAGGTGCAAATATATAAAAAATCCATAATGTCAGATGTCCATAAATATGTAGAGACGCCCAAATTGGGCGTCTCTACAGTTAAATTTATGTTGATTTAATCCTACATCATTCCTGGCATCCCGCCTCCCATTCCCTGAGGAGGACCAGCCGGAGCATCTTCTTTTACTTCTACAACTACAGCTTCGGTGGTAAGGAACATACCTGCAACTGAAGCAGCATTTTCGAGAGCAACGCGGACAACTTTAACAGGATCAATGACGCCTGACGCATAAAGTTTTTCGTATTTATCGGTTTGCGCATTGTATCCGTAGTCTCCCTTGCCTGATTTTACATTCTGGGCAACAACTGCACCCTCTTTACCTGAATTGATGGCAATCTGNCGCAAAGGNTCTTCAATTGCACGTTTTATAATTTCGATACCTGTTGTCTGGTCTTCATTATCGCCTTTGAATCCTTCAAGGGCACTCATTGCACGTATATATGCAACACCNCCACCGGGAACAATACCTTCCTCAATAGCTGCACGTGTTGCATGAAGTGAATCGTCAACCCGGTCTTTCTTCTCTTTCATTTCAACTTCCGAAGAAGCTCCTATATAAAGAACAGCAACGCCACCTGCAAGCTTAGCCAGACGTTCCTGCAATTTTTCTTTATCGTAGTCAGAAGTAGTGGTGGTCATCTGTTGTTTGATCTGGGCTATACGGGCTTTGATCATGGCTTTGTCACCAGCTCCGTTCACAATAGTTGTATTTTCTTTATTTACCGTAACTTTTTCTGCTGTACCAAGCATGTCAAGTGTAGTATTTTCGAGCTTAAGGCCTTTCTCTTCTGAAATAACAGTACCTCCTGTCAGAATGGCAATATCTTCAAGCATCTCTTTTCTTCTGTCTCCAAATCCGGGAGCTTTAACAGCACATACTTTCAGTGAACCACGCAAACGGTTAACAACCAGGGTTGCCAGAGCCTCACCTTCAACATCTTCTGAAATAATCAAAAGAGGACGTCCGGTCTGTGCAGTGGCTTCAAGAACAGGCAGCATATCCTTCATGGTAGAAACTTTCTTGTCATAGATAAGAATATATGGATTCTCAAGATCTGCTTCCATCTTTTCAGCGTTGGTCACAAAATATGCTGAGATATATCCACGGTCGAACTGCATACCCTCAACAACTTCAACTGAGGTTGAAGTTCCTTTTGATTCTTCAACTGTTATAACACCTTCTTTGTGAACTTTGCCCATAGCCTCAGCAATAAGTTTACCAATCTCCTGATCGTCATTGGCAGCAACTCTTGCAACCTGTTCGATTTTACTAAGGTCGTCGCCGATTACTTTAGCCTGTGATTTAAGATGTGCTACAACTTTTTCAACGGCTTTGTCTATGCCTCTTTTAATATCCATTGGATTTGCGCCTGCAGTAATGTTCTTCAGCCCTACATTGATAATAGACTGTGCAAGAACTGTGGCTGTAGTTGTACCGTCACCAGCGATATCACCTGTTTTTGATGCTACTTCTTTAACCATCTGGGCACCCAGGTTCTTATAAGGGTCGGAAAGATCTATGTCTTTGGCAACAGTTACTCCATCCTTTGTGATCTGCGGAGCTCCATATTTTTTCTCCAGAACAACATTACGACCTTTTGGTCCAAGTGTTACTTTTACTGCATCAGCCAGCTGATCTACTCCTTCTTTAAGAAGGGCTCGTGCATCGATATTAAATTTAATCTCTTTTGCCATATCATTATGATTTTTAAAAGTTTGCTAAAAATTAAGCTATAAAAAGGATATCTGTCTGTGAAATAAGAAGATAATCTTCACCATCAATAGTCAGTTCTTGTCCTGCATACTTCCCGTAAAGAACAACATCGCCTTTCTTTACTTCCATATCTTCATCTTTTTTAGCTACTCCGACAAGAATAACCTTGCCCTGGCGTGGTTTTTCCTTTGCGGAATCAGGGATAATTATTCCACTTGCAGTTTTTTCTTCAGCTTCATTAGGTTTTACAAGAACCTTACCTGCTAAAATTTTTCCTTTTAATTGTGCCATTTTATCTAGTTTTAAAGTTAAACATCATTTTCCGACTTCCTATTTGAGCATATTCCATGCCAAATTGAAAAAAATGTCATTTTGTGTTTGCTCACAAAAAAAAAGTGTCAGTATGTGACAAACTGACACTCTTGTTAAGTATTTTAGTCAATCAAACTATTTTACTGGTTTATCCTGACTGGCAGGAGTAGTGGTTGTTGTCGGTGGAACAGCTGTCGGAAGTGTTGGAATTGCATTCGGATCAACTGTATTTTTTATCTGCTCCTCAATTCTTGAACGTCCTGAGGTTGAGCCGCGTGGTATAGTAGCTGTTGCAACAACACAAAGGATTAAAATTGCAGCTGCAAGGGTCCATGTCGACTTCTCAAGGAAATCTGCAGTTTTACGGATGCCCATTGATTGACCGGCTGAAGTAAAATTAGCAGCCAGCCCCCCTCCCTTCGAGTTCTGGACAAGTACAATCAATACCTGAAGAAAGCATGCAATAATTACTAATACTGAAACAAAAATATAGATACCCATCTGTTCACTTTTTTATGTATTCTTTAACTTTTTCAATTTGAGACGCAAAGTAACTGCTTTTTTCCGGAAATTTCAAACTTAATTTTTCATAAATATCAATTGCCTTTGAGTAATACCCCTGACTAACATAAATTCTTGCGAGGGTTTCGGTTACTAAACCACCGACAGATTCCTCAACAAACGGCTTTGAAATATCTTCTATTGGAACATTTGATTTTTCCTTATGTGGCTCAATCCTCGGATTCGTAATAATGAATTTATCAATAAGCTTCGACTGCAACTGCTTCTCTGAATTCTTCTGCGCCGTATCGTTTTGTTCCTGACTGATATCTTCAACCGGGAAAGTGTCTGTATTAATTTCATCAAGATCAAGCTCCAGCAGATCAGCACGATCCGGAATTAAAAATCCCGGATCCATAAAGAATACCTTTTCGTCTGCGGGAGAAGTTTCTTCATCCTGAAGAAATAAAACTGCTGCCGATTCAATGTTGTCCGGCTCACCNGGAATCATTATCGAATGGCCAGGAGAGTAATCGGGAATATCCTGATTTCCCCCGTTTTTAGTTTCATCAGAGTCTTTTTCAATCTCGCTGATCAATAATTCACTGTTTTTCGCCGATTCAATAACGGTTTGCTGAGTATCAGAAACGATTTCTTTTTTTACCTCAATTTCCTGTTTGATTTTGATTTTTTCAGGTTCCGAAGATGTTCTGGTCCTTAGAAGGTAATACAATACTTCCCTGTCAGCAATATGAATTGCAGAATTCCTGAGCTGATTTTCGAATTTTACATCTTCATTGTTTTGCAAANCTTTCAGCAGCAACATATGGGCACTCTGAAAATACGGAAAAATATCAATCAACTCATAAACCTCTCCAATCACCTGGCGGTTAACCGGAACCTTATCCTCAATAAAATTCAGAAAGTCATTTCTGTTCATACAGGTTACCAGTTAACAAAAGCCTGATTGAAAATATCTTCAACAAGCATTTCTACAATTTTATCCGAAAGGTCCTTTTCAACCCGACTGAGGTCGAGGTTACTGTCGAAGTCCTCATACCTCGAAAATGTCTGCTCAAAACTCTTGTCCGGNTCAACAGCGTTGGTGAATTTAACTTTTACTGAAATTGTAAACCTGTTTGTTGCGGCTTGCGCATCGGCTGCAACGGTTTGCGGGCGTGTATTATAATCACTTATCTCTCCTTCAAAGTTTGCATCACCAATCTCAGTAACGTATTTAAGATTAGTCTGGGTCTTGCATTTATCGATCAGAGCATCTGTAAGAAACTGGCTAAGTCCGGGTTGTACAACAGCAGCCCTGTTCTGAAAATATTGTATGCTAACTGTCTTTAACCCTGTAGTGCTGGCTCCTGAAAATGAATATGTTACCTTACATCCGTAAAAAAGTGTAACTATTACAATTAATACGAAAACTGAAAGCCTGTATGCAGAAAGGCTGACATTATTTCTATGATTCGATTCCATACTCTTTGATCTTTCTGTAAAGGGTCCGTTCTGATATTCCAAGTTCCGTTGCTGCCATTTTTCTTTTCCCATTATATTTTTCCAGAGCCTTTTTTATCATTTCAACCTCTTTGTCAGCAAGCGAAAGTGATTCTTCAATTATCTCTTCAGTATCCTGTATATTATTTATATTCTGATGTGAAGTGAATTCACCTGGCGGTGTTTGGGTTTTGTTGTGAGCACCTGTATCTTCCTTAACCTCGCTGAACAGATTCTTTAGAACTCTCGAATTCGTCTCATGAAAGGAGTCATCCATTTCTCCATGTCTAATAAGATCCAAGACAAGCTTTTTAAGATCGTTCATATCACTTTTCATATCGAAAAGGATTTTATACAAAATCTCCCGTTCTGAAGAAAATGACTTGTCTTCATCTTTTTTTATAACAGCCGGAAGCTTGATTCCGCCATAGTCCGGAAGATAATTGCGAAGGTTGAGAGCAACAATTTCTCTTTCGCTTTCAATGATTGATATCTGTTCGGTTATATTTTTAAGTTGCCGTACATTCCCCGGCCAGGAATAATTAAGCAGAATATTTTTAGCTTCGGAATCCAATCTTATTGCCGGCATCCTGTATTTTTCGGCAAAATCAACCGCAAACTTCCTGAAGAGAAGAAAAATATCTTCACCGCGGTCTCTGAGCGCAGGTATTTTTATTGGGACAGTATTAAGCCTGTAAAAAAGATCCTCTCTGAATTTACCAGTATCAATTGCCCTTGGTACTTCCACATTGCTTGCAGCGATAACCCTGACGTTGGTTTTCTGAACTTTCGAAGAACCAACTCGTATAAATTCACCGGTTTCAAGTACTCTGAGAAGGCGAACCTGAGTCGATAATGGCAGCTCAGCTACTTCATCAAGAAAAATTGTTCCACCATCGGCTACTTCAAAATAACCTTTCCTGCTATCAGATGCCCCGGTAAATGAACCTTTTTCATGTCCGAAGAGTTCAGAATCGATAGTACCTTCAGGTATTGCACCACAGTTAACAGCAATATACTGTCCATGCTTCCTGGTGCTATAACTATGTATTACCTGGGGAAAAATCTCCTTGCCGGTACCACTTTCGCCTGTAATAAGTACAGAAAGATCTGTCGGGGCAACCTGTACAGCAATGTCAATAGCCCTGTTAAGACCCTCATAATTACCAATTATTCCAAACCTTTGCTTAATATTTTGCAGATCTTTCATGTCATGTTTAACAATCCTGCGAATTTAAGGTTTTTTTAAAACATTGGGAAATGCATTTTTTGTAAATTCGTAGCATGAAAAAGGATCCGCATCATCAATTTGCCGGAATTATACCTGCCAGGTACGCATCTTCGCGGTTTCCGGGGAAACCACTGGTTATGATTGGAAACAAGCCAATGATACAAAGAGTATATGAACTGGCCCTGGAAACACTCAATCTGGTTTATGTTGCCACAGATGATGTAAGGATTTTTGATGCAGTTTCAAGCTTCGGTGGAAAAGCAATTATGACCTCTCCTGATCACCTGAGTGGCACTGATCGTTGTGCAGAAGCTGTTTCGATAGTAAAAAGAGATACCGGCACTTTAGTCGATATAGTTATTAACATTCAGGGCGATGAACCATTTATTAAATCCGAACAGATCAACCTCCTGATGGAATGTTTCGACGACGAAACCGTTGAGATAGCAACACTTATACGAAAAGCAGAACCCGGGGAGGATATCTTCAATCCCAACCAGCCCAAGGTAATTTTAAACTCTGCAGGTGATGCAATATATTTCAGCCGGGCTGCAATTCCATTTATAAGAAATGCTGAAAAGAATGAATGGTCAAGGAAACATGATTTTTATAAACATATCGGGCTTTATGCTTACAGGACTGAAACACTGAAAAAGATTACTTTGTTACCGCGTAGTAAGCTTGAAATGTCAGAATCGCTTGAACAAAACAGGTGGATAGAAAATGGATACCGGATAAGGACAGCAGTTACGCTATGGGAAAGTATAGGTATTGATACGCCGGAGGATCTGGAGAAAGCAAAAATACTTTTAAAACACTTTATGTAAAATATTACTACCTTTAGCACGATTTTTGAAGGAATTACTAAAATGTAATTTATGAAGAAAAGTTTACCCCTTATCTTCTTATTAGTTTTTACCTTAACCCTTCATGGTCAGAAGGATTCAACTAATTTTACCCGTACTCTGGCTCAAAGAAATATTTCAAAAGATCAGTCTGGCTTTAATATTAGGATATATCCTGTACCTGTCAGGGATAACAGTTTTACTATTAAAACTGACAAGGATATCTCTTTCGTAAAGATTACCAATATCATAGGTCAGGATATATTCAGGTTCCAATATAATGATCCTCAGCAATTAGTAAAAATCGTTCTCGAAAAGCCCAAAAGGGGAATGTACCTGGTTACGATTCTATTCAGTGATGGTAACCGGGTTGTAAAAAAAATAATGGTGGAAGAATCTGAGTAAAAATAAATTTTACTATTTTCGTCTTTTGTTGGAAAATTTTGGGGAATTATTCCGCAGATTAGAACAATTCAGTTAGATTTTTATTTAAGAATTTGTAAACAATCCTTTTAAATGATTGTTTGTTTATTTATAGTAATGATCGATAGTCTAAACTATTATTATAAATATATATGGAAGACGGGGTAAATGTGTTTTCAATAAAAGATCTCGAGAATTTTTCGGGTATAAAAGCGCATACTATCAGGATCTGGGAGAAGAGGTACAAAATACTTGAACCAGACAGAACCGACTCAAACATAAGAACATACAGTGAAACAGAACTTAAAAAGATCCTCAATGTATCATACCTTAACCGGAATGGACTGAAAATTTCCAAAATTGCCAGGCTTGACGAGGATGAACTTACTCAACAGGTAATGACTGTCAGCAGCAAGCATGATGATTTGGATCAGAATTTTCAACCGGGAAAAATTCTTATGTCGGCTATAAGATTCAACGAAACCCTCTTCAAAGAGGCCCTCATTCCCTTCATTAAGCGAGAGGGTATTGAAAATGCTTATTCAATGTATCTTTACCCCCTGCTGGAAAAAGCCAGAATCCTCTGGCAAACCGGAAGTCTTTCAAGAGCGCAGGAACAATTCGTCAGAAATACTGTCAAACAGATCATTATAATTGAAGATAACCTTCTTAAGCCTGTTACCGTCAAATCAAAACCTGCGGTTGCAATGATTAATACCTCCGACAATCTTACCGATAACAATTTCCTTTTTTATAAGTATGCCCTGAAGAAAAGGGGATTTGATGTCATCTTTACCGGAGGGATACTTCCTGCCTCCGAAGTAATTGAGATTCATAAAATTAAACCTTTTGAATATCTTGTAGTAAACTCAAGTGCATTTGATTTTGCCGAGAAAAAAATAGGATATTTCAGCTCCATCGGAAAATCACTAATGATAAAAAAAATTATTCTTACCGATTCTCCAGAGGAGTTTGAAACCCGGAAATCTTACGATAAATTAACAATAACCAGGAATCCTGCTGATTTTATTAAAGCAATCGAGTCCCTGTAATTTGTTCATTTCTGGAAAGAGACATACAGAATCAGATCAAACACCTCACAATCAATTCATTATTATTTTCTCATTTTGAGAAAATAATTCTGTTCCCGGGAAAGGTCAATGGCCGGAAATTTATCTTTAATCTCGGATATCTGTCTGAGGACCCTTTCGGCAAATTTTTTTATTTTAGTATCTGAGTCCGTATTAAAACGATGGTTACATGCTTTAGTTATTTTAACTACCTCATTCCAGGTTCTTATTGTTTTACTGTCAAGATAACATCCTGTAAAAGCTTCCCAAATATAATTTATTGCTGAAGATGAAGGATGCAGCATGTCTTCACTATAGAACCTGTAATCGCGTAAATCATCCATAACCAATTCATAAGCAGGAAAGTACTTCGGATCAATCTTATGCTTGAGCAGCTCTTCAACAGCCAGGAAAAGGACCGATTTGCTCACCTGATTACCATGAGCCCCGTCCTTCCAGTGTCTGACCGGACTTATTGTAAAAACAACGACCAATTGAGGAAATAGTGACTGCAGTTTATCAAGTTGTTCAGTCCATAAAGTAACTATTTCATCTACAGTGAGCATCTGTGTTTCGAACTGGCCGGATGGTATTTTATGACAGTTTGATACAATGAGTCCTGTTTCCTTCCATATGTAAACCCTTGCCGTGCCAAATGTTACAAACAGAAAACGGGCGTTTTTCAAAAAATCAAATGCTTCTTTCGATTTTCTGTTGATCTTTTCCAGTACCATGGCAGGGTCCTCAGATGAAAAATCAGTGTAGTGATAGAAGCTAAGCCATATACCATCATGAAAATGAAGATCTTCCAGAAGAAATTCCCTCTGTTCCGTAATGGTATCCAGAGTATTGGATACCGATACCGGATTGAAAACAGCTCCTGCAGGATTTATCATTACCGGTATATGTCCCATTTCCATTTGCGACCCAATTGAGGATGCGAAACATGAACCAATGAACATCACCCGATCGTTATATGTGATCTTATCCTGAGATGGCTCTATAGTAAATGTGGTTCTGAGTTCCATATTCTTTATAGCTATGACATGTTTACTTCCTGTTGATCCAGTTTATTATATACTTGAATACCTCTTCTTTAAATGTTTCGTTATGCAATTCATGATATCCCCCATCCCAGATTTTCAATTCAGCCATATCGGTCTTACCTGCAAATTCCCTGCTTCCTTCGGGGGAAATGAGCAGATCGTCACTTCCATGCAGTATAAGTGTTGGGACTTTTAGTTCGGAAGCATGTGTGAGTGAATAGTTTGCAGCCGCCATTGATTCATAAAACAGGCTGACAGATATTTTATCATGAACAAGAGGATCGGTTTTATATTTCTCGACAACAGTTATATCATGAGAGATGTGATCAGCATTAAGACCCGTTGGCTGGATAAGGTCTGGCAACAGGTACTTCATTAACGACGCTATAAAAAGTTTGATTTTTGGAGGTTCGAAAGCAAGACGAAGATACGGACCTGTTACTATTGCCCCTTTAATTTTAGGGGTTTTCCTTAATATGTAATCAAGAACAATTCCTCCGCCAAGGCTATGTCCATATATATAGATAGGTATCCCAGGGAAAGTCTGACTACAGCTTTTCATCAGGATATCTATCATCTCGTCAAGTAAGGCATAACTCTTTATATGGCCCCTTTTTCCATCAGAGCGGCCGTGGCCAGGCAGATCAACACCGACAAAACCTATTCCCTCTTTATTAAACAATGCGGCCCAATGATCATAACGATGGATATGTTCACCAATACCATGTACAAAGAGTATTACTGCCCTGAGGTTTTCCCCGGGGCTTTGAATCATCCCTTTTAGAACCTGCCCGTTGCTGAGTTTAATATTAAAATCCATAGTCAATTTTCTTTAAAATTACGAAAGTTGGACAAATAATCTATTAATGATAATGTGGAATTTAATTTATCCTTAATCCAACATTAACCGCATCTTAATCCCTCTCCTTTTAACAAGACATAAATTTGTATAAGATTAGTTTTTAAGCTTTAAGAATAGCCAGTTAATAAAAAACAGAAAAACGCAAAAGAGATGATTAATTCAAGAATTCAATTTATACAATATTTAGAAAACAATCATAATTTCAGCGTTATTTTTTTGAATATCATCGCTATACAACTATATGTTATTTATAAACCAAACAGAATATAACGATTTTAAGATATTAAGATTTGTTTATCTTTATTTATCTGTATAAATTTGTTTCAACAATATAAAATTAAGAACTATGACACAGTTTGAATTTAATAACAGCCTGATTGAGATGAAAACAAATCTTCAAAGATTTGCCATGAGTCTCACCTCCGACCGTGATACGGCTCTCGATCTTGTACAGGATACTTATCTTAAAGCTATTACATATAAGGATAAATTCGTCGATTATACCAATCTCAAAGCCTGGGTATTTACAATAATGAAAAATACATTCATTAACAATTACAGGCGAAATGTGAAGGAGAATACCATTATTGACGGGACACAGGATCTCTATTATATTAACCAGCCGCACGACAAGGGTTTTATTTCACCTGAATCAAATTACGCTGAAGGTGAAATCGAAAGGGCAATAAATTCATTAAGTGATGAGTTCCGGATCCCATTCAGGATGCATATAGAAGGTTTTAAATATAAAGAGATTGCAGATGATTTAGGATTAAAGATAGGAACTGTGAAAAGCAGAATCTTCTTCACACGCCAGAAATTAATGCTGATGTTAAAGGATTATGCAAGATAGCTTTTAATTTCCGGAAGACTGTTAAGGTTAAGTTTAAGGTTTAGGTTTAGGTAGTTAGTTAGGTTTAGGTTTAGTTAGGTTTAGTTTTAGGTTAAAAAAAGGCTGAGTGATTCAGCCTTTTTTTATTACCCTCATAATCACACCTGTAAGTACAAATACCAGGAACAATCCTGAAAGAAACCATGCCCATCTGTTTGGAATCTTCGATTCAGCCCACATCTCATAGGGTTCTGTTAAAAAAAAGTCAGATTTAACAGGCCACAGTAAGACCTGGCTGCTGTCAATAAAACCGTTAGTCCCGATCAGTTTCCCAGGCATCACAATCCTGACGGAATAATCATGGAAGTCTATCCAGATATTACTGGTAACAAGTGAAAGTGCAGAATCTGCTTCCGTTTTGTACTTCAAAGCGTTCGCTTCACCAATGAATTCCTTAAGTATAATTCCGTTTTTCCATAAACTGTCTAATTTCTTATCATTTTTCTCAACGATTTTTACAAATTCATCCTCACGGGCTTTTAACGATTCAATTGTCATGTCATTACCTGTCTTACCGGCTGAAAGTTTTGAAAATTCCCCGATCCACTCTGAAACAAGGTTTCTTTCTGTCCATTTTTCGGTTTTATGTTTGACTGAATCACTCAGGGCTCTGAATTTAAGGCTATCGGGACCGTTTTCCTTATTTTCTTTCAGCTTTTCCGGAGAATAAAAGTAGAGGAGTTCCTCACTATTAAGAAAATCTTTAACAGGGTAGCCAAATGACAACTCCTTATCAATTCTCTCAGAAAAACGGAATTCCGTGTTGAACCATTTGAATCGTTTTCTAAATCCTGCCTGTCTCGGGATTTTTTTGTTAGCTCCTGAATCAGCTTTATAGGCCATGTTTATCTCAACGATGTTTTTGAATTCTTTTTCAGCCCTTCTCACCCAGATCGTATCACCTTTTTTGTCAAGCTCTATTGAGTCTTTGACCGCCCATGTACTATCAAAGGGTACCTGGATATCAGAAATTTTAAATCTTTTCATAACATCGCCTTCAATACTTTTCATTTCAATCTTGCGTGTGACAGATCCATCAGGATGAACATAATCAGTCACAATTGTTTCAGGCTCATTACACGATACAATTAACATAAGAATCAATAACACGATCAGTTTAACTGATTTTCTTTTCATGGCTTCAGAGATTAGTTTTTATGCGATTATTGTCGATCAACTTCTTTTCAATTAACTTTTTCAATTCAGGATCTCCTTCAATAATGTTTTCTAACTCCTTATATTTTATCTTCAACTCGTTAACATACTCAAGAAGCTCCTGCATCTCCCTTTCCGTAATGGTTGTGGTTTTTGAAGGGAATCTCCTCCCCGTATTCCTGTATTCTGTTAACAATCTTTCTATTTCAGTTGCCGGAGTCAGCAGGTTTTCTTTGTCAGTAACAATCGTCTGTCTGCTGAGCATGTCGATCCGTTTCAGAATGATACCCTGCTGAAAAACAAAAACAAAAATCAGACAAACTGAAGCGGTTATAAGACTTCTTCTTACCCACCCAATATAAACCCATCCGAACAGAAAATCAACTGCTTCTGAAAAACTTAATTTGTTCTGCTGAGCTCTGGCAATCTTATTAATTACCTCTCTTTCAATATCCTGCGTTGAATCCAGCAGAGGCCTGGAATTCCTGAGGATATTGAGAACTTTACTATACTTTTCATTTTCCGGTTTCATGGCTATAAAAANTTTTCAACTTTTTCGGAAATATTTTTTCTTGCATAATGCAGGTTAGATTTAACGGCTGATTTACTTAAACCTGTAATTTCAGATATTTCATCATTTGACATCTCTTCAAGATCGGACAAAATAAAAACTGCTTTTTGTTTCGGACTAAGTTTTTCTGTCAGCAGACTTATGATCTTTGAGGTTTCTTTATTCTCAAGAGCAGCACTCGGTTCTTCCGAAATCCTGTTTGAAATAACTNCCCAGGTCTTCTCATCTGCGCCAAATTCCGGATTTCTTTTCCTCTTTCTCATCTCGTCATAGCATTTGTTAACTACAATTCTGTATATCCAGGTTTTATATACTTCGGCTGTTTTGATTTTTTTAAGCTTTTGCCATATTGTAACCATCGTTTCCTGAACGACATCTTTAGCCTGATCTTCGTCACTGAGCATCCTGAAAGCAACTGAATAAGCAAAGGGAGAGGTCAGTTCAACAAGCTTTCTGAAATTGTTAAAATTTCCACCCCTGCATTCTTCTATAAGCTTAATATCTATCAAAATACTCTATTGAATTGTATTATAAAGACGTCAAATTAACAGCAAGGTAAAAAACATGTTGTAATTTTATATAGAAAAATGAAATCTATTAACCGATATTCGCAAAGACATTTTGCCCCCCTGCCCCCCTAAAGGGGGGTTAATACTCTATGTTTAAGAATATTTTTCTTAATGTGAGGGTATTAGTCCCCCTTTAGGGGGAAGGCCGCGAAGCGGACAGGGGGCTGCTTGCTTCGCGTACTTAGCGGTTAATGCATTATTCAACTAAATTATAATAANNTTATGCAAAAGATAATCACACTCAGCACTGACCGTCAGAATGGCTTGTATGATATTACCTCCGAGGTTGTATCGATAATAAGATTGAGCAAGGTTAAAACAGGGATCGCCTCTGTTTATGCCAGGGGATCAACAGCTGCAATAATGATACAGGAGAACTGGGATCAGTCAGTTCAGAATGACGTTGTTACACTGCTTAAAAAGATGATCCCTTCCGGCATATGGGAGCACGATCACCAGGATAATAACGGTGATGCCCATTTGAAAGCAGGTCTGGTTGGCGCTTCCGAAACAATTCCCATAATTGATTATAATCCCGGATTATCCACCTGGCAGAATATATTTTTTTGTGAATTTGACGGACCCCGCGAAAAAAGAGAAATTGTAATTACGGTTATCGCGGACCGTTGAGCGAGTATNANCTTTCCGATACAGTTGCAGCTTCAATGTTATCCATAAATCTGCAATAGGTTCTTCTTCCGATTGCCGATCTTTCAAACAGTCTTTTATAATCTTTCCTCGAGAGATTTTTCCAGTTTTCAGCTGTCATAAGCCCGACTTCGGCAGGAATTTCAAATTCAGGAGTTTTATGGGGCCTTGAATTTTTATTCCATGGACATACATCCTGGCACTTATCACAACCAAAAGCCCTTCCTTCCAATTTCATAACAAGATCATCCGGTATACGGTTTCTGGATTCCAGAGTAAGGTAAGCCACGCATCTNCGGGTATCAATAGTTCTGTTAGTGCTGATAGCTCCGGTAGGACATGAATCGATACATAACGTACACGATCCGCAATGATCTTCTTCTGCAGGCTGATCATAATCAAAGTCAATATTAATTACGATGACTCCCAGAAAGAAAAATGACCCTATTTTCCTGTTTATCAAAATAGAATGCTTTCCGGGCCATCCCAATCCTGCTTCCCTGCCCCACGCTTTCTCGAGGAGTGGAGCGGAATCCACAAATGATCTTCCAGCAGCTTCCGGATAAATGCTTTTAATAAAGTTACGAATTTTATTGAGCTTTTCTCTGATAACGTCGTGATAATTAACTCCATATGCATATCTGGAAATCACCGGTATACCATTACCACCCTGTTTTTTCTCTGTATAATAATTTAACCCTGTGACTATAATTGATTTTGCACCGGGAAAAAGAATCCTCGGGTCGATTCTTTTTTCAATATTCTGGCCCAGGTAGGCCATATCGCCGTTCATTCCCGTATAAGCCCATTTTGTTAAGATCGGTCTATGCTCATCGAGCGATCTTGCACGGGCGATGCCACACAGATCAAAGCCAACTTCTGCGGCATATTCTTTTACAAGAATGGCAGATGTTTTATCAACTGAAGCAGCCATATCAGATATTTTTAAAGGAATCCAAGTTCAAGTTTAGCTTCATCACTGAGCATATTTTTATCCCATGGAGGATTGAAAGTTAGTTTAAGGTCACAATCTTTCACTCCTTTTGTACCGGCCACTTTATATTTTACTTCCTCAAGAAGTTCCTCTGCCATCGGACAATTAGGCGCGGTAAGTGTCATGGTGATATGGGCAACCTGCTCATCATCAATATTTATTTCATAAATAAGTCCGAGATCATAAATATTTACCGGAATTTCCGGATCAAAAATGCTCTTTAGTATTTCGATAATCCTGGTTTCAATTTCCAGTTGTTCTGTAGGGTCCATAGTAATTTTATTTTTTTATTGCATCCCAGGCCATTGCATATAGCTTCATCTGACGTACCATTGAAAGCAATCCGTTGGAACGGGTTGGAGAGAGATTCTGTCTCAATCCTATTTTATCAATAAAATAAAGATCTGAATTTAAAATTTCTTCAGGAGTGCGGTTTGACAATACTTTTATCAGAAGAGCTACAATGCCTCTCGTAATAATTGCATCGCTGTCGGCAGTGAAAGTTATCAGTTTACCATCAAAATCGGGATGGAGCCACACCTTAGACTGACACCCTTCAATAAGAAAATCTTTTACCTTGTACTTAGGATCAATTACAGGCAATTCCTTCCCAAGATCAATAAGCAGGTTGTACTTATCCATCCAGTCCTCGAACATTGAAAATTCATCAATAATACTATCCTGTATTTCGTTAATTGTCATATAATCTTTTTATGCAAACATACTTTTTACTTTTTCAATCCCGTCAGCAAGGACATCAATCTCCTCGTTTGTATTATAGAAACAGAATGATGCCCGTACAGTGCCATCTATACCATAACGGTCCATTACCGGCTGGGCACAGTGCGTTCCGGTTCTTACCGCTATCCCCATCTTGTCCAGGATCATACCGGTGTCATATTGGTGAATATCCTTCAGGAGAAATGAGATTGTTGAAATTTTATTCTCAGAATCCCCGTATATTTTCAAACCTTTAATGGCTGAAAGCCTTTCAGTTGCATATATAAGCAGTTCCTTTTCCCGTACTGCAATATTCTCCCTTCCGATACTTAATACATAATCAAGTGCACTTGCCAGTCCAATTGCAGCTGGATAATTCATTGTTCCTGCTTCAAATTTAAAAGGAAGTTCGTTATAAGTGGTTTTTTCAAAAGTAACTTTATCAACCATATCACCACCACCCTGAAAAGGAGCCAATTCGGTAAGCCATTTTTCTTTCCCATATAATATGCCGATTCCTGCCGGCCCGTAAATCTTGTGGCCTGAGAAAACATAATAATCGCAGTCCATTGCATTCACATCAACAATACCATGCTGAATTCCCTGGGCACCATCGATAAGAACCGGAANATTGACAGCATGTGCAGCATTAATTATCTCTTTAAACGGAAGAACTGTACCCAACGCATTTGATGCCTGGGTAACAGATACCAGTCTGGTATTTGATGAGAGCAATTTATAATATTCCTCCAGAATGATTTCACCATCCTCATCTATCGGGATTACGCGTAAAACAGCTCCTTTTCTCTCGCACATCATCTGCCAGGGAACAATGTTAGCATGGTGTTCCAGATGGCTTAGGATTATCTCATCACCTGGCTTAATGTATCGTTCACCGAAGGAGAAGGCAATTCCATTGATTGAACCTGTTGTACCTGAGGTAAATACAATCTCTTCCCTTTTATCTGCATTAATAAATGACTTTACTTTTCCCCTTGCTTTTTCGTAAGCTTCTGATGACATATCGCTTAAAAAGTGCACTCCCCGGTGAATATTGCCATTGTACGATTCATATACCTCATCGACTGCATCCAGAACACACTGAGGTTTTTGAGTAGTTGCGCCGTTATCAAAATAAACAAGCGGCTTGTTATATACTTTCCGNTTCAGAATTGGAAAATCTGCCCTTATTTCAGCTATACTTTTCATTAAATTTTAAGATTATACGCACTTTACCATACAACTGGCACACCTCGAAAGTTCTCCTTTCAACCGCTGCATAACGAGGTTATCCATTCTTTCACGCAGCGGTTCAATTTTAATATTCTGAATTACTTCATGAGCGAATCCGAACATCAGCATAAGCCTGGCTTCGCGCTTATCTATTCCCCTTGACTGAAGATAAAACAGTGCATCATCGTCAAGCTGGCCAACTGTTGCACCATGACTACATTTTACATCATCTGCAAAAATCTCGAGCTGGGGCTTGGTATCCATCTTTGCATCGTCGGTAAGAAGGATGTTATTATTCTTTTGGTAAGCCAGGGTTCCCTGAGCATCAGGCCGGACAAGGATACGACCGTTAAAAGCTCCGGTCGACATATCATCAAGAACACCTTTAAACAACTGATTACTTGTGCAGTGAGGAAAAGCATGATCAACATTTACAAAATTATCTACATGCTGCCATTTATCTGTAAGATATAAACCGTATGAATAACTTTCTGCTCCTTCACCTCCAAGGTAATGATAAGTGCTGTTACGGATAAGACCGCCATGAAGCGTTATATTATTTGAGGAGGTAACACTGTTTTTCTCCTGATGAATAAAGGTATTGTTTATTTTACAGGCATTATTATGCTCATTCTGGACCCTTATAATGTCGAAATGCGCATTTTCCCCAACAAAAATCTCGGTAACGGCATTTGTAAGAAACTTCTGTGGCGAAAGTGTGTGGTCACAGATTATTATGGAAAATACCGAATTTTTTTCAGCAATTATAAGGTTTCTGTGCTGATTGAACATATCATTATCTGACTGAACAAGATTTACAACCTGTACCGGCCTGGTCAGAGTTACACCTTCTGGGATATATACAAATACTCCGTCTGAGGCCATCGCGGTATTAAGATGTACCAGCCCGTCAGTATCACTTTTTGCATATTTGCCAAAATGCTTTTCAAATTTGTCTGAAAATCGTATCGCTGCTTCATTGAGGCTGCCGATCCATACACCGCTTGGCAGCTGACGAAGTTTCTCGTTTATAGTAGGATAAAATCCATTTAGTAAAACTATCCCGTGGGCATCAAGATCAGTTACATCACAACGGAACTCCTCGGCTTTGATAAAATCCGCCGGAAGCGGCATATAATAACTCTCGTAATCGTGATCAAAGAAGACATTGAGATTGGTATACTTATAGGCTTCATTTTTCTTTGTCGGGATTCCCAGTTCTCTGAATTTCTCAACCGCTGGAGCCCTGAAAGAATTAATAAAGGGAGACGAAACACCGGATATTTTACTAATATTATCCTTGTAAAGTCCCAGATATTTTTCTGTTATTTCAGATATTTCGTTCATGCTATAACATTATTTTCGACCTCTTTTTTAATCCAGTCGTATCCTTTTTCTTCAAGTTCAAGAGCTAGTTCCTTTCCGGCAGTTTTTACAATCCTTCCATCGTAAAGAACATGAACCACATCCGGTACAATATAATCGAGTAATCTCTGGTAATGAGTTATTATGATAAATGAATTATCGGGACGTTTAAGCTTATTTACTCCATTGGCTACAATACGCAAGGCATCGATATCCAGACCTGAATCGGTTTCATCAAGAATAGCGAGCTTTGGTTCAAGCATTGCCATCTGGAAAATCTCATTCTTCTTCTTTTCTCCACCTGAGAAACCCTCATTTACAGATCTGTTAGCAAGTTTTGAATCAATCTCAACAAGTTCTTTCTTATCGCGCATCATCTTAAGAAAATCTGATGCTGACAGCGGTTCCAGACCTTTATGTTTCCGATGTTCATTAACAGCCGTTTTCATGAAATTTACCATACTCACCCCGGGAATCTCAATAGGATACTGAAATCCCAGGAATATTCCCTCTTTTGCCCTGTCTTCAGCTGCCATTTCGAGGAGGTTCTTTCCTGAATATGTAATGGTTCCCTCAGTTACCTCAACAAATTCCCGTCCGGCAAGAACTGCTGCAAGAGTGCTTTTCCCTGATCCGTTTGGACCCATTATCGCATGGATCTCTCCTGGTTTAACTTCAAGGCTTATTCCTTTTAAAATACTTTTACCTTCAATTGAGGCTTTTAAATTCTTAATAATCAGCATGATAATATATAATTGTAACAACTATTATTCTATCCCACACTACCTTCAAGGCTTATCTGAAGAAGCTTTTGCGCCTCAACAGCAAATTCCATAGGCAGTTTATTAATTACTTCACGGGCATATCCGTTAACGATCAGGCCTATTGCATCTTCAGTTGAAATGCCTCTCTGATTGCAATAAAAAATCTGATCTTCCCCGATTTTGGAGGTTGTTGCTTCGTGTTCAACAATTGCGGTCGAATTATCAACTTCGAGGTAAGGGAAGGTATGAGCTCCGCATTTATCACCCAGCAATAAGGAATCACACTGGGAATAATTCCTTGCATTTGAAGCATTTTTCAAAACCTTAACAAGACCTCTGTAACTGTTCTGTCCATGACCGGCAGAAATTCCTTTTGAAACTATTGTGCTCTTTGTGTTTTTACCTATATGCGTCATTTTAGTTCCGGTGTCTGCCTGCTGGTATTGTTTGTAACAGCAACTGAATAGAACTCCCCGGTGGAATTATCACCGCGTAGTATACACGAAGGATATTTCCATGTTATTGCAGATCCGGTTTCAATCTGGGTCCAGGATATCTTTGAGTTTTCTCCTTTGCACATTCCTCTTTTTGTTACGAAATTGAAAACGCCCCCTTTTCCTTCTTTATTGCCGGGATACCAATTCTGAACAGTGGAATATTTCACTTCTGCATTTTTTTCAGCCACTATTTCGACAATTGCTGCATGAAGCTGATTTTCGTTTCTGGAAGGGGCAGTACATCCTTCAAGATAGCTGACATAGCTTTCTTCATCTGCTATCAGAAGAGTCCGCTCAAACTGACCTGTACTGGCTGAGTTTATCCTGAAATAAGTTGAGAGCTCCATCGGGCACCTTACACCTTTTGGGATATAGCAGAATGAACCATCGCTGAAGACAGCTGAATTCAGGTTGCAAAAAAATTATCGGTATAAGGGACTACTGAACCCATATATCTTTTTACCAGGTCGGGATACTCTTTCACTGCATCGCTGAAAGAACAGAAGATTATTCCCATTTCGGCCAGTGTTTCCTTAAAAGTCGTCTTAATTGAAACACTGTCAATTACAGCATCAACAGCTACCCCTGCAAGGTGCTTTTGCTCCTGGAGCGGTATCCCAAGCTTATCGAATGTTTTCTTCAGTTCCGGATCTATATCATCGACACTATTAAGATTTTTTCTCTCTTTTGGTGCAGCATAAAAAATAATTTCNTGATAATTAATTGGTGGAATTTTAAGATTTGGCCATGTTGGCATTTTCATGGTTAACCAATGACGATATGATTTCAGACGGAATTCCAGTAACCAGTCAGGTTCATTTTTCTTTGCTGAAATAATCCTGACTACATCCTCACTCAATCCTTTGGGGATCCGGTCCATTTCAATATCGGAATAGAATCCATATTTGTATTCGCCCGTGGTTACGTCACTAATTATTTTATCCTGATCTTTTTCCATTTCATTTGTTATCAACAGCC
>JGI24134J36421_10000054_pt1 | contig 28403 bp, 25 predicted proteins | sample BarGraNGADG00312_FD_36421 | JGI IMG/M metagenome (IMG submission 36421) | reverse complement strand
ATCTCGCCGGCCTGGACGTCGAACGAGACGTCGTCGACGGCGGTCGTCGTCTCGACCTCGCGCGTCACCATCGTGCGTAGTCCGGCGAATCGGCCGGTCTGTCGCCTGGGACGGGTGAACTCCTTGGTCAGGCCTTCGACCCGGATCACTCGAGTGCTCTCCTCACGGCTGCGTCGCCGCGGCGCCGACATCGACGCCGTCCGGACGGACTGCGTCAGGCTAGCCGTTGCCGCCGACATTCCCGCACCCGATATCGGGGTCGGCCGGGCCCCCAACCTTTCGCCGGGCTCGCGTGTCCTAACTAGTGTCAGCGGTTCGCGACGGGGACAGGATGGGGTCATGGCCACCTGGCAGGGCGTGCTCGACGACCTGGTCCGCGAACGTCGCGCGGCGCTCGTCGGGTACGCGTATCTCCTGACGGGTGACGCGGGGCAGGCGGAGGACCTCGTCCATGAGGCGCTGGTCCGAACCTTCAGCCACTCGCGCGGCCTGAACGATCCGCGGGCGGCCGAGTGGTACGTCCGCAAGGGCGATGGTGAACACCTTCATCAACGGGCTGCGCAAGCGCCGCGGGTTCCTCGACCGGCAGCACCTGGTCGTGACCCCCGAAGCGGTTCCGGGGCATGACGTCTCGGTCGCGGAAACGATCGCGGTTCAGCAGGCCCTCGGGGTCCTGTCCCCGCGTGAGCGTGCCTGCGTGGTGCTGCGGTTCTTCGAGGACGAGCCCCTGGCGGAGATCGGCGCGCACCTCGGGATCAGCACCGGCGCGGTCAAGCGGTACCTCTCCGACGCGATCACGCGGCTGCGCGGCGAGCTCGGTCCGATGCCGGACCTCAAGTGTCAGGCGGACGACGCGGGCCGGCCCGGTGCCCCCACAGTGGAAAGGAGCTCGCGATGACTCGGGAGCTCGGTGAGATTCTTGCCGCGATCGCCGCACGTCACCAGGCGGGCTACGCCCGCGTCGAAGACCCGGTGTCCGACGCCGCGTCGCTCGCAGCGGTGGTCCGGCGACGCCGGATCGTCCGCCACGGCACGACGACGATCGTCGGTGCCGCGGCGACGGCCGCGCTGGCCTTCGGCGTCGTCCAGGGCTGGGACGCCGTGCGGGTACCGCCCGCCTTCAGCCCGACCCAGCCGACGACGAGCGAGCCCACCGAGGGGACCCCGACCCAAGGGACCTCGTCCGGGAGCCCGACGCCGTCCTCGCCCACAGGCTCTGGAGTGGCCTTCCCGGCGCTCGACAAGTGGCGCGAGACCGGCGCCGACCCGAACGTCTTCGGCACGGCGACGATCAGCGACGTCGTGACGGTCGGCGGACGGATCGTCGCCGTCGGCTGCATGCCCGACCTGGCGCCCACGGTTGGCTTCCCGGTCTGGGTCAGCGACGACGGGGTGACCTGGCTGCGGGCGACCGGACCGAAGGTGCCGAAGGAGGCCAGCGAGATCTGCCTCAACGGGGTCGTTGCGAGCCCGCACGGGCTGTACGCGTACGGCTCGAATCTCCTCAGGTCCCAGGACGGCCTGACCTGGGAGGTGGTGCCATCGACGAGCACGATCGCGTTCGCCGGCGGCTATGTCGACGCGATGTTCGTGTTCGGTGACCGGGTCACCGCCGTGTTGCAGCACTGGTCCAGTGGCGAGGTTCCCACCTCGGGACGGATGGTCTCGACGACCGACGGTGAGACCTGGGCGGACGGGCCGGGCGACTCGTCCGACTACTTCACCAACTCCAACGCCGACCTCAACGACGTGATCGCGACCGATGGCGGGCTGCTCGCAGTCGGCGCGTCCCCGGGCGGTCCGTCGGCGCCGACCGCGGCGGCATGGGTCTCGCCGGACGGCCAGAACTGGCGGAAGGTGACGCCGGACGGCGAGGGATTCACCGGCGCGACGATGACGGCAGTGGCGCGGACAGGTGATGGCTTCATCGCGGTCGGCGGGAACCCGGTCGGCCCCGGCTTGATGGCCGTGTGGTCATCGACCGACGGCGTGACCTGGAAGCGCGCGCCCGCTCCGGCCGAGCAGATCGACCCGAAGATCGACCCGAAGGTCTCGTCTCTCCGGGCGGACGCCGTGACCTGGCTCGGCGGCACCTCGTACGCCATCGGCCTGGACGACAACATGTCGCGCACGAACGTCGAGGGCCCGATTCCCGCGATCTGGAAGGGTCCTGACGCCGCACCGTGGGAGCGGCTCGCCGAGAACGCGCAACCGGGACCGATCCCGTTCAGCGTCACCGAGTTCGACGGCGCGCTGTTCGGCTTCTGGCCACCCCTGGGATGGATCGGCGACGGCACGGTCCACGTGCTCACAACGGCACCCTGACGGCGGCCCCAACGATCGTGCCGCGGCAGGTGTTCTTACTGGTGTAGGCGATTCCACCAACGACAGGATGAGCCATGGCCACCTGGCAGGGCGTCTTCGAGGAGCTGATCCGCCAACGGCGGCCCGCCCTCGTCGGCTACGCATTCCTCCTGACCGGCGATCGAGCCCAGGCCGAGGACGTCGTCCACGACGCGCTCCTTCGGACCTTCTCTCGCACCCGCAACCTGGCGGACGTTCGTTCCGCCGAGGGATACGTGCGCAAGGCGATCGCCACGACTTACCTCAACGGGATCCGCAGCAGACGTGCCTTCACGTCGCGTCAGCACCTCTTTGCCACTCCCGAAGCCGCGCCCGCTCACGACGAGGCGGTGACGAACGCGGTCGCGGTGCGTGCGGCGTTGCTGGCGTTGAGCGGCCGCGAGCGCACCTGCACCGTGCTGCGGTTCTTCGAGGACCTCACGGTCCCGGAGATCGCCCGCACCCTCGGCATCAGCGACGGCGCCGTCAAGCGATACCTCAGCGATGCGGTCACCCGCCTCGAGCACATCCTCGGCCCCACGCCGGGTCTGACGCTCGACGACGCCGGCGACGCGCGCATCGACATCCACACCTCAGTAAGGGGCGCACGATGATCCAGGACTTCAGCGAATCCCTGCGCGGGATCGCCGACCAGGAAGAGTCCGTCTACGCACGTGCGCTGCATGGCCGCGCGGACGACACGGGCCAGTTCGTCTCGACGCTCCGGCGACGCCGGATGGTTCGCCAGAGCACGACGACAGTTCTCGGAGCCGCGGCCACGGCCGCGTTGGCGTTCGGTGCGGTCGAGGGCTGGGGCGCACTGCACCTGCAGCCCGCCGCCGGCCCGACGGGGTCGACGCCGACTGCGAGCACCTCTCCGGCACCGACGGCGAGCACCTCTCCGGCACCGACCGAGAGCGCGATCAACAACGCGTCCCTGCCGGCCCTCGGCCAGTGGCAGGACGCGGGCGTGGACCCGAGCGTCTTCGGTCTCGTGACGATCAGGGACGCCGTCACGTTCGGCGGTCGCGCCGTCGTCGTCGGTTGCACACCTGGCACCGCAACCGTCGCCGGCTTCCCGGCGTGGGTCGGAGCCGGCCCGACGAGCTGGACGCGGGCGCAAGGACCAGCAGCCGTGGACGGCCAGCCGGTGGGCTGCCTCGAGGACCTCGTGGTGACCCCCTTCGGGCTGTTCGCGCAAGGGTCGTCGCTGTTCCGTTCGGTCGACGGGGTCACCTGGGATCAGGTCGTGCTCGGCAGCTCGAGTGACGCACCGGGAAGCGTGGACGCAGCCTTCGCCGTCGGCAACCGACTGACCGTGCTGGTCTCGCGGATGTCGCTCGCGGAGAGCACCAAGGCGTCGATGTACACCACGACCGACGGAGTGACCTGGACCTCGGCGCCAGCCGCGGCGGCAGCGATCTTCGACAACGCCGAGGTGGACAGCGTGATCGCGACGTCCGACGGCCTGCTCGCGGTGGGCGCGTCACCCGGTGGCTCGTTCGTACCGACGGCGGCCGTATGGGTCTCCGCGGACGGGCTGACCTGGCAGCGTGTCACCCCGGTGGGCGGCGGGTTCGCCGACGCGTACATGTACGCGGTGTCGACCGCCCCGAACGGATTCGTCGCGGTCGGGCCGAACTCCGGGAACGCCGGACGGATTGCCGCTTGGTCCTCGCCGGACGGAGTGACCTGGACCCGTGCGACGACGCCGGCGGAGCAGGTGAACGCGAGCACGGCCTACCTCGCACCACGATCGCTGACCCGGCTCGGTGGCACGGTGTATGCGGCCGGCCTCGATTCGGACAGCTCACGTCCTCAGCAGGACNGGGACCGCCCGGCACTGTGGAGCACCACTAACGGCGCGACCTGGCAGCGGGTCGACCTGGCTGGGCTCCCGACTCCGGTGCCGTTCGCGGTCACCGAGCTCAACGGGACGCTGATCGGCTTCTCGCCGGCGGCCGACTGGCCGGGCCCGGCAGAGCCGGTCCACGTGCTCACCGCAAAGGGCTGACCGCAACGCGCTGACCGCGGGGTGCTGACGGGGCCACTCGCCCCGTCAGCACCCCGATCGCGCGCGTCCTACCGTCACATCGGCAAGGACTCGTGGACGTCGATCGCGCAGCCGGGGTCGGCGAAGTACGGATGTCCGTCGAGGAGAGCGACCGCGGCGTCCATGCTGTCGGCCTCGAGGAGGGAGTAACCGGTGATGTTCCCGGTGCCCGGGCTGACGCCCGCGCTCGAGACGGTCTGGGCGCCCCCGAGCTGTGCGCCGAAGTCGACCAGGTGCGCGCCGCACCGCTTGCCCCACGCGGTCCACGCATCCATTTCTGCTTGTGCGCTCGCTGGATCGCTGTTCTGCATCTGTTCTGCGGCGGATGTCGACGCCGTGTAGGTGAGCAGGAACTTGGTCATTCTGACTCCTTGGCTGTTACGGATGTCTCCGCCACTATCCGTCGCGTTAGATGAAGCGTCAACCGGAACGAGAGGGTGCGCGCCGTGCGCTCGTGCGGCGCCGAGGGGTTGCGCCGGACGTTCACCCGCCGGTCACGCTCCGTGCGACTGACGCGCGGCCGGCGGCGCTGCGGACGCGACGAGCCCGGAGCGCGCCGGCGGAGCCGATGGCGGCGACCGCCGCACAGGCCGCGGAGCCCATCACGACCAGGAATCCGCCGTGCGATCCGATCCGGTCGATCGCGCCGCCGGCCAGCGCGGCTCCGGCCGCGACGCCGAGGCCCAGCCCGGTGCCGACCCACGCGAAGCCCTCGGTGAGCCGATGCTTCGGGACGAGTCGTTGGACCAGCTGGTTCCCGGTGATCAGGGTCGGCGCGATCGTGAAGCCGACGACGAACATGACGGCGCCGAGCACCGGGATGGTCGTCACGAAGAGGAATGCCGAGACGCCGGCCGCGAGGGCGAGGATCCCGATGACGAACCGGCGCCAGAGCGGCGCCGCCCAATGGCGCGAACCGTAGAGCAGACCCGCGAGGAACGAACCGAGCGCGAAGACGCCGAGCACGATGCCGGTCGCCCCCTTGTTCCCGTGCTCCTCGGTGAAGGCAACGGTCGAGACGTCGGTCGCACCGAACAGCGCGCCCGTCGCGACGAAGATCACGGCGAGCGCCTTCATACCTCCGGAACGGAGGACCGAGGTGCGCCGGCCAGAAGCATCAGGTGCCGGCGCCGAGTGTGCCGCCGGGCCCCGCGTGGCGTGTGTCGACGGCGGTTCGGTCGCGCGTTGCGACAGGAACCAGTACCCGCCGATCGCCGCGGCGAAGAGGGGCAGGACGAGGCCGGCGGTGGGCGCGACGCTCGTCGCGAGCACGGTGGTGAGAGCCGGGCCGATGATGAAGAGCAGCTCGTCGAGAACAGACTCGAGCGAGTACGCGGTGTGCAGGTCGCGGGGGTCGGGCAGGGCGTGGTTCCAGCGGGACCGCACCATCGCGCCCGTCGGGCCGGTCGACAGTCCGGCGAGCATCGCGGTGACGTACAGCGCCCACTCCGGAGCACGTACAAGACCGGCGACGATGAGGCCGACCAGGCCTGAGGCGCCGATGGCTAGCACCGGTCGCATCGTGCGGGCCTGGCCGTAGCGGTCGATCAGTCGCGCCAGGATCGGGTTCGAGCTCGCGGCGACGAGCACGTGCGCGGCCGAGACCTGTCCGGCCAGCCCGTACGAGCCGTACAGCGCGGAGATCATCAGCACCGTGCCGATGCCGACCATCGACATCGGCGCGCGCGCGACGAACCCGGCTGCGGAGAATCGCAGCGCGCCGGGGGTCGAGAGCACAGTGCGATACGGCCGTAGCACCCGCCAATCCTGCCACCCGGTGCAAGCGGATCACGCGGTCGGGTGCGGGCGGGCCGCCCGGTGCCGGTTCTCCGCGCCGCCCCGGTGCCGGTTCTCCGCGCCGCGGAGTTGCGGCGCCCGGGCGCTAGCCGGCGAGGGCGTCGCTGACGAGCTCGCGCGCCGCAGCCTGGACCTGAGCCAGGTGCTCCGGTCCGACGAATGACTCGGCGTAGATCTTGTAGACGTCCTCGGTGCCGGACGGTCGCGCGGCGAACCACGCGTTCTCGGTGGTGACCTTGAGGCCGCCGATCGCCGCGCCGTTGCCCGGGGCGGTGGTCAGCGTCGCGGTGATCGGCTCGCCCGCGAGGGTGGTCGAGGTGACCCGGTGCGGCGTCAGCGCCGCCAGCGTCGCCTTCTCCTCGCGAGTGGCGGGCGCGTCGACCCGGGCGTACCAGGACTCGCCGAACCGGGAGACCAGCTCGGCGTGGAGCTGGGACGGTGACTGCCCGGTCACCGCCTGGATCTCGGACGCCAGCAGCGCGAGCAGGATCCCGTCCTTGTCCGTGGTCCACACGGACCCGTCGCGGCGNAGGAACGACGCGCCGGCCGACTCCTCGCCGCCGAACGCGACCGAGCTGTCGAGCAGGCCCGGCACGAACCACTTGAAGCCGACCGGGACCTCGAGCAGGCGACGATCGAGCGACGCCGCGACCCGGTCGATGAGGGCAGAGGACACCAGGGTCTTGCCGACGGCCGCCGACGCCGGCCACCGCGGCCGGGCTCCGCCGTACAAGTAGGAGACGGCCACCGCGAGGTAGTGGTTCGGGTTCATCAGGCCCGCGTCCGGGGTGACGATGCCGTGCCGGTCGGAGTCGGCGTCGTTTCCGGTTGCGATGTCATACGGCGTCGGCCGACCCGTGCCACCGCCCGCCATCGTCGTCACGAGCGAGGCCATCGCGTACGGCGAGGAGCAGTCCATCCGGATCTTGCCGTCCCAGTCCAGGGTCATGAAGGCCCAGCGTGGGTCGACCTTGGGGTTCACCACCGTGAGGTCGAACGCGTAGCGCTCAGCGATCGCGCCCCAGTACTCCACCGAGGCGCCGCCGAGCGGGTCGGCGCCGATCCTGACTCCGGACCGCCGGATGGCCTCGACATCCAGGACGGTCGGCAGGTCGTCGATGTACGCGCTGAGGTAGTCGTGCCGCCGGGTGGTCTCGGTGGCGAGCGCCACGTCGAGGCTCAGCCGAGGGAGCAGCGCGACGCCCGAGCGGAGCAGGTCGTTCGCGCGGCGTGCGATCCAACCGGTCGCGTCCGAGTCTGCCGGCCCGCCGTGCGGAGGGTTGTACTTGAAGCCGCCGTCCCGCGGCGGGTTGTGCGAGGGCGTCACCACGATGCCGTCGGCGAGGCCGGCTCCGGTGGTCCTGACACCGTCCGCGGTGCCGGCACCGTTGTGCCGCAGAATCGCGTGCGACACAGCTGGGGTCGGCGTGTACGAATCACGCGCATCGATGTGTACCTGAACGCCGGCGGCGGCGAGAACCTCGAGCGCCGTCTGCCACGCCGGGAGTGACAGGGCGTGCGTGTCGCGCCCGATGTACAGCGGCCCGTCGAACCCCTGACCCCGTCGGTACTCCACGATCGCGGTGGTGATCGCGATGATGTGCGCCTCGTTGAACGCTCCGTCGAGGCTCGAGCCGCGATGCCCGGAGGTCCCGAACACGACCTGCTGGGCCGGGTCGTCGACGTCGGGCTTCCGGTCGTAGTACGCCGCGATCACCGCATCGACGTCGATCAGATCCTCGGGAAGAGCCACGGTTCCTGCGCGCGCGTCCATGGCTCGATCCTGCCACTGGCGCACGCGGCCCAGCCAGCCGGGGTCTGGCGGGTGAGACGCCGCAGGGGTTCCGGCCGGGCGAGGGCCTGGCGCCCTGGCTCGGGTCGCGCCCTTGTCGCCGCGCGCGTCCGGGAGGTGGGCCGCAGGTACGCTCCCTTGCATGGCAACCAAGACCTCTGTCGAGTTCGTGCTGCGCCCGTTCGAAGGGCTGCCCGGTGAAGCCGACTGGGTGGCGCTGCGCGAAGTCGTCCCGTCGGCCACCGCGACCGTTCGCACCCGCAAGGAGTACGGCGGGCGTGATGTCGTCATCGCGACCGTGCTGCCGGCCGGCTGCCCCGCGCTTCACCGCGCTGACGGAATGCTCTTGGTGGCCTTGCAGGGCATTCCGAGCTCCGGCGACGCGAGCCGCGACGTCGCCGCGAACCTGCTCGCCGGGCTCGAGCTCGAGCTCGACACCCCGCTGATCCACGCCTCGATCGCAACTCCGGGACCGCGCCTTCAGGACGTCCTCGAACCGACCGACGCCTTCGAGGTGACCGTTCACGGGGGCTTCGACTTCTGGCTCGCGCCCGACGCCGACCTCAATGCCGCGGCCAAGGCGTCGCTCGACGAGGCGAATGCCTCGGTCGTACCGACCGTGAAGCTCAGTGGGGTCCCAAGTGCCTACTGGTGCCGGATGGGCGCCAAGGAGTTCCTCCGCTGGGCCATGCCGCACGACGAGCAGAAGCTCCTCGACGCCTTGGCCCGGCTGCACGCGCGGCGCGAGGCGACGCTCGGCGCCGGCACGAAGCTCGTCGGTGCTTTCCGTTCCTGCGGCATCCTTGTCCCGGTCTGGGATCTCGTGCCGGGCAGCGAGGCCGCTGACATCGAGGCGCCGGCTGGCGCCTTCCAGACGCGGCTCGAGGCTGCGCTCGCCGACGACGCCCCGCTCGACGCGAACGAGCGCCGGGCGCGGGCCGGGCTCGTGTCGCGACAGCTCACCCTGCGCTGAGCGTCGTTGCCCACGATCCGGCCGCCTGCATCGCTAGGCTGAAGAGGTGAGTGCGCAGCGCGGCGAGCGGAGCAAGCAGCGGGTCGCCGCCATCATCCCCGCGAAGGACGAGGCGGGGACGATCGCCATCACGGTCCGCGCCGCCCGGGCCATCCCCAATGTGGACCTCGTGCTGGTTGTCGACGACGGCAGCGAGGACAACACCCAGGACGTCGCCCGGGAGGCCGGCGCCGTCGTCGTCCGCCACTCGCACAGCCGCGGCAAGGCCGCCGCGATGGAGACCGGTGCGGCGGTCACCGCGATGCGTGACACCCCGGATCGTCCGCCCCGACTGTTGCTCTTCCTCGACGGCGACCTCGGCGAGTCCGCCGTCAACACGGCACCGCTGGTGACGCTGGTCCTGGACAAGAAGGCCGACATGTCGATCGCGCTCATCCCGCGCCCCGCAGGCGCCGGTGGGCGCGGGCTGGTCATCGGTCTGGCGAGGAAGGCGATCCGGCAGTCGACGGGCTGGACACCCGTGCAGCCGCTCTCCGGGATGCGGTGCCTGACCCGCGAGGCGTTCGAAGCCGCGACCCCGCTCGCGCACGGCTGGGGCGTCGAGACCGGCATCACGATGGACCTGTTGAGCAAGGGCTTCGTTGCTGTCGAGGTGCCCTGCGACCTGAAGCACCGGGGCTCCGGGAACGACCTCCGCGGGCAGCTGCACCGGGCCGCCCAGTACCGCGACGTCCTGATCGCGGTGAACGCGCGGCGGGTGCGCGACGTCGTCGACGGCGTTCGCGAGCGGATCGCACCGAGGCGCCAGCGCTAGCGCGTGAGAGAACGGCGCGCGAGCAGCCAGGACGCGCACGTCGCGATCAGCAGCGGTAGTGCCACCGAGACGCCGATCGCGGGGATCGCGATGCCGGAGTCGTTGACCAGGAAGCCGATCCCGAGGGCAACCGCGAGCGCGAGGACCACCGGACGCAGCAGCGGCACATCGGTGCCGATCGACCCGAGCGAGTCTCCGCCCGACAGCCACCCGAACGGCCCGCCGCCCGCTGCGTTCGCCGCCCGCCGCAGCAACCGCCAGAGGCCGAACGCGACCAGGAGCGCGCTGCCGAGCGCGAGCACCGCCAGCCAGTTCCCAAACAGGGTGTCGAGGTTGTGCCCGAGCTTGCGTTGCACAACCGGCCAGAGCCCACCGTCGAGAGCCGTCTGGACGAACCGGCCGAGGTGCGTTCGGTCGGCGACGGGCCGCAGCCAGTCCGCCACGGCGAAGGCGGCCACGATGGCCACCCCGGCCAGGAGCACGCCGAGCACGCGCCGCCAGGTGAGCCGGACCCCGGCGGCGAGCAGTGCGAGCAGGGCGAAGCCCGAGAACAGCGCCGTCGGCCCGCCGAAGTCGCTGCCGATCCCCGGCGCCCCGTCGAGCACGGTCGCGACCAGCCCGATGCCACCGACGATCGCGGCGGCCTGCCCGCGACGGCCGCGCCGGACCAGCGGATCGACGATCGCGGCGGCGAGCAGCAGCGAGCAGGCTGCGAACAGCGCGAACGCGGTGTTGTTGAAGCCGTAGAACCGCCCGGCGACGAGCGGTTGCACGCCCATCACCGCCGAGAGCTGCAGGCGCGCTCCGGTGGCGACGTCCGCCGCGATCACTGCCGTCGTGATCGCCGCGACGACGCCGAGCGGGCCGAGCGGCCACCGGCGCCACCGAGGGACGAGCGCAACGGCGCTGACGACCGCCACGCCGACCAGGATCAGGGCCATCAGGGCGAGACCCGGTCGCGTCGCGCGCCACCACGGAACCGCGTTCGCGAGCAGCGAGGCGACCGGGATAGCTGCGAGTGCCACCCCCGCGGTCCGTAGACCGCCGAGCGCGCCGGTCAGCCGCGCATCGGACGCCGCCGGTCCGGTCGCACGGCTCCCTTGGGCGAGTCGGGTCGGCGCGGCGCGCACCCGCTCCTGGGAGCGACGGCTCAGCCCGATCAGCACCAGCGCGGACAGCACCAGGTTGATGGCGAACAGCCACCCGAAGAACGGTTCGACCAGGGATCGCACCGCCGCCGAGTGCCGGTCGATATCGACGACGAGTCGGACCCGCGTCGTCGCCGAACCGCCGTCGCCGACGACGCGGATCGGCGAGCCGACGAACGCGCCCTGGTCGGCAGTCTGAGGAAGGCCGAGCGCGGCGACGATCGTCGGCGCGACGTCGGTGACCTGGAGCATGCCCGGCTGCCGCGTCGAGTTCGTGCCGAGCAGCGCGTTCTCGAACCGCGGTTCGCCGGTCCCGACGCCCGGGCCGAGGGCGACGGCGAGCTGCATCCGCGGCGTCGTCCCGGAGTCCGCGAGTGAGACGAGGAGGAAGGTCGGATCGGCCCCGGAGCGGGCTCGCTCCTCGTCGATCGCCGCGAGCACCGCTGCGACCCGACTCTCGATCACGGCCACCTGCCCGGCGCGTGGCTGCTCGCCCACTGTCGCCGCCGCAGCCGCTGTCGGGCTTGCGCCCGCTGTCGGGCTCGGCTCCGCCGCACCGCTGCCGGTGGTTCGGGGGACGAGCGAGCGGCCTGGGTCTCGAACCACACCGCCGTCGATCACGACAAGCCGGGACGAGGACATCGCCACGGCTAGTTGATCGTGGAGCACGGTCGGGTCGGTCGGGACGGGCTGGTGGCTGCTCACGACGGTGCCGGCCGGGTCGGCCAGCGCGATGGCGGCGCCGGGGCCGAAGCTGGACGCGGAGATGCCCGTCGTTCGAAGGGCGTTCCCGAGCGTTCCGAGCCGTGCGTCGTACTTATCCTGGCGCACCGCGGCGAGGTAGTCGGGCCAGCCCGGTACCGGTCCGCCGGTTGCCGGGTCGGTGAGCGCGCGGCACTCGCCCGAGGCCGGAGCCGACAGGTCCGCGGCGCGAGCCCCGGCCGAGAGCGCGAGCCAGCCGTCGGCCGGGCAGGCGGACGAACGGACACTCCGGGCCGTCAGGGTCCCGATCGCGCCGTGCTGCTGGAGCTCCCAGAGTGCAGGCGTGGCAGCCTCGTTCACATCGGTCCAGCGCAATCCAGCCACCCCGACGACGACGACGCGCCCCTGGCCTGGCTCCGTCGCGTGCGCCGCGCTGCCGGCGAACAGTCCGGCCAGGGCGAGCGACAGCCCGAGGGCGGCCGTCGCCGGGCGCCGGCGCGTTGCCCGAGGGCGTAAAGGGCCCGCTACGGCGAAATGGAGCACCTCACTAGCCTACGGGCGGACTAGCCTGAACCCGCTCGGTCGCGTCGCTAGGCTCGAGGCGGCCGCGGCCCGCACCTCTCCCGAACCTGCCCGCCCGAGACCCGAAGGAGCACGGCGATGACCAGCGCGAACCCGCCCCGCTACGCCTACCTCGGCCCGGCCGGCACCTTCACCGAGGCGGCGCTCCGACAGGTCGCCGGTCCGGACGAGGCGCGGTACCTCCCGCAGGTCGACGTCGTCGCGGCGATCGAAGCGGTCCGCTCGGGCGACGCGGACTTTGCGGTCGTCGCGATCGAGAACTCGGTCGAGGGTGGCGTGACGGCGACCCTGGACACCCTGGCGATCGGCGCACCCTTGGTGCTGTTGCGCGAGATGCTCGTCCCGGTGGCCTTCGTGCTCGCTGCGCGGGAGGGCACGGCCTTGGCGGACGTGCGCCGCATCTCGGCCCACCCGCACGCGTGGGCGCAGTGCCGCAGGTGGCTGAACGCGAACCTGCCGGACGTCGTGCACGTCCCGGCGACCTCGAACACGGCACCGGCGGCGTTGCTGGCTTCTCGCGAGGAGAAGCTGGGCTTCGAGGCGGCACTCGTGCCGCCCCCGGCCCTCGAGCACTACGGGCTCACGACCCTCGCCGAGCACGTCTCGGACAACGAGTCCGCGGTGACGCGCTTCGTCGTCGTCGGACACCCGGGGAACGTGCCCGCGCCGACCGGCGCGGACAAGACGACTCTCGTGGTGCACCTGCCGAGCGACAAGGCCGGTGCGCTGCTCGAGATGCTCGAGCAGTTCGCGGCGCGCGGCGTGAACCTGTCCCGGATCGAGTCCCGACCGATCGGCGACTCGCTGGGCCGGTACTCCTTCTCGATCGACGCGATCGGTCACGTCGCGGAGGAGCGGATGGCCGAGGCGCTGATGGGGCTGCACCGGATGTGCCCGCACGTGCGGTTCCTCGGCTCCTACCCGAGTGTCGACGGAACCCCGGCGGATGTCATGGTCGGGACCGCGGACGCGGAGTTCGCCGAGGCACGCGCGTGGGTCGCCGCGCTGCGGAACGGCGGCGGGCACTAGCCGCGAGGGCCTCGAAGGGGTCAGGCCCCGGCGCTGCCCCCGGCGGGCACCCGAACGACGAGCGCACCCGGGTCGACCCGGGCCCGCGCCACGCTGGCCTTGCCGAGCACGTCACCGTCCACCTGCACGTGCACCGGGTGGTCCAACCGCACGACGACGTCGCGGCCACGCACGTGCTCCATCCGCCCCGCCCGGGCCGGGAGCTGGGACCGCACGCCGAGACCCTGCAGCACGACCTCACCGAAGAGCTGACCCCAGCCGAGAATGCCACCGCGGGTGTCGATCGCGGCGACGTCGAGCCAACCGTCGTCGACCTCTGCGTCGGGCAGGAGGGTCAGCCCGCCCGGGAGCTTCCCACAGTTGCCGATCAGCAGCGAACGCAGCTTCAACGGCCGACTCGCGCGATCGTCGACATCCAGCTGGACCGGCACCCGTTGGCCGTGCAGGTGCCGCACGGCGCTGAAGAAGTAGGCCGGCCAGCCGACCCACTGCTTGAGGTTCTCGTCGGTGCTCTCGACCATTCTCGCGTCGAAGCCCAGGCCGGCGATGACGAGGAAGAGGTGTTCGGACTCGTCGACGTCTCCGTTGGCACGCTCGATCTGGAGCCAGCCGACGTCCACCGTGCGGTCCCGTCCGGCGAGCGCCACCTGGAGCGCGCTCTCCGCATTGCCCAACGGGATGTCCACGTTGCGGGCGAACAGGTTGCCGGTCCCGATCGGCACGACACCCATCGGGATGCCAGAACCGGCCAGGGCCTCCGCCACGGCTCGGACCGTGCCGTCCCCGCCGACCGCGACGACCACATCGGCGCCCCGTCGGACGGCCTCGCGGGACTGGCCGCGACCTGGGTCCTCGGCCGTCGTCTCGAGCCAGAGCGGCGCTGGCAAGTTCCGGCTCGTGCAGGCCCGCAGCGCCGCCTCGCGAAGAGCAGCGGATCCAGGCTTCGTCGGGTTGACGACGAACGCGACCAGAGGCCCGCGTCGCGGGCCGACCTCATCCGGTGTGGAGACCACCACGGCAGCCGTTGCGCGCGCCCGACGCCACCCGCGCGCCAGCAGCGGCGCACCCCGCCAGGCGAGGAAGGCGATGGTGAGACCGGCACCGACCAGCAGCGCCAGGACCACCTCCGACCAAGCCCCCGCAGTCATGCCGCAACCGTACGTGCAGGCGAGTGTTCCCGCAGGCGAGATTCGCCACGTCGCCGGTGCGGCACCCGCCGTTCGCCCGGGGTCGATACCCTCAGGACGTGATCGACCTCCGCGCTCTCCGCGATGACCCGGATGCTGTCCGCGCCAGCCAGCGGGCCCGCCGCGACGACCCGGCACTCGTGGACGCCGTGCTCGATGCCGACGCGCGGCGTCGATCCGCGATCGCCGCCTTCGAGAACCTGCGCGCCGAGCAGAAGAACGTCGGCAAGCAGGTGGCTGGTGCGTCCGCCGAGGAGCGCCCCGTGCTGCTCAGCCGGGCGAAGCACCTCGCCGACGAGGTGAAGGCCGCCCAGACCACTTCCGACGTCGCCGAGGCCGAGCTGCACGAGCTCGCCTTCCGGCTGGCCAACCCGATCGAGCCCGGCGTGCCCGCGGGCGGCGAGGACGACTACGTCGTGCTGCGCGAGGTCGGGACGCCTCGGGACTTCGCGGCTGAGGGTTTTGAGCCGCGCGACCACCAACAGCTCGGCGAGCTGCTCGGCGCGATCGACACGGCACGAGGCGCGAAGGTCTCGGGAGCGCGCTTCTACTACCTGACCGGCGTCGGCGCGCGGCTCGAGCTGGCCCTGCTGAATGCCGCGATCGACCAGGCCGTCGCGAACGGCTTCACCCCGATGATCACGCCGACCCTCGTGAAGCGCGAGGTGATGGCGGGTACCGGGTTCCTCGGCGCGCACTCCGACGAGGTGTACCGGCTCGAGGCCGACGACCTGTACCTGACCGGCACCTCTGAGGTGGCGCTCGCGGGCTACCACTCCGACGAGATCCTCGACCTGAGCGCGGGCCCGCTGCGGTACGCCGGCTGGTCGGCCTGCTACCGGCGCGAGGCCGGCTCCTACGGCAAGGACACCAGCGGCATCATCCGCGTCCACCAGTTCCACAAGGTCGAGATGTTCAGCTACGTCCCGGTCGAGCAGGCCGCCGAGGAGCACTTGCGGCTGCTCGCCTGGGAGGAGGAGATGCTCGCCCGGGCGGAGCTCCCATACCGGGTCATCGACACCGCGGCCGGCGACCTCGGTCTGAGCGCGGCACGCAAGTACGACTGCGAGGCCTGGCTTCCGACCCAGGGCAGGTACCTCGAGCTCACCTCGACCTCCAACTGCACCACCTTCCAGGCGCGGCGTCTCGGCATCCGGGAACGGACCGAGGGCGGGCAGACACGTGCCGTGGCCACGCTCAACGGCACCCTCGCCACCACCCGCTGGATCGTGGCGATCCTCGAGAACCACCAGCAGCCGGACGGCTCCGTCCGGGTTCCGGTGGGCTTGCGCCGGTACCTCGGCGGCCTCGAGATCCTGGCGCCGGTGACCCGATGATCCCTCGCCCGAACCTGCCTGAGCCCGATTTCGGCGCGACCCACGAGGACGCGGTGATGGACGTCCTCGACCTCCTCTGGGTCGACCCGAACGAGCACGACGACACCTGGCGACTGGTCGCACTCGACGTCGACGGGACACTGCTCACCTACGGCGGGCTGATCACGCCGATGGTCTGCGAAGCGGTCGAGAACGTGCGGCTGGCGCGTCACCACGTGGTGCTGGCGACCGGGCGGTCCGTGATCGCGACGATGCCGATCGCCGAGCAGCTCGGCATCCGGCGCGGCTGGGCGGTGTGCTCGAACGGTGCCGTCACCGTCCGGCTGGACCCGAAGCTGCCCGGCGGCTACGAGCTGGCCGAGGTCGTCACCTTCGACCCCGGGCCCGCGCTGCGAATGCTTCGCGAGGAGCTCCCCGAGGCGTTGTACGGCGTCGAGGACCTCGGGCGCGGTTTCCGGGTGAGCGGGTACTTCCCGGAGGGCGAGCTGCACGGGCTGGAGACCGTGGTGAGCTTCGACGAGCTGTGCGCGACCCCGGCCACCCGCGTCGTCATCCGCAGCCCCGAGCATGCGCCCGCCGACTTCCACGAACTCGTGACGCGACTCGGACTGCACGAGGTGACGTACGCCGTCGGTTGGACCGCGTGGCTCGACCTCACCCCGCCGGGCGTCTCGAAGGCGAGCGCGCTAGAGGTGCTACGCGAGCGGCTCAGTGTGAGCCCGGACAAGACCGTGGCGATCGGCGACGGCCGCAATGACATCGAGATGCTCGTCTGGGCCGCCCGCGGCGTCGCCATGGGGCACGCCGAGGACGACGTGAAGGCCGCCGCGAACGAGGTCACCGGCTCGATCGACGACGACGGCGCGGTGCCCGTCCTGCAGAGTCTCATCGACTGAACCACGGACCACCCGAAGTGGACCCGGGTGACCGCTGAGAGCACGATGCGCTGGCATGGCCGCCTGCATCGAAGATGTCGCGCGTGCCGCCGGGGTCTCGAGGACCTGTCGGTGATCGGGGTCGACGCGCCGGCCACACCACCTTGTTCTTAGGGGTGATGCTGCCCCCGCTCGTGCCGGCACTCGCGTCGTTCGCGATCTTCCGGTTCCGGTGGGTGTGGAACGGCCTGCGGGCAGGGTCCGTCACGGGCTGAGCGCTGACGCGCCCTGGGAGTGCGAGGTGCGCCCCCGGGGCGCGGCGGTCGGGCTGATCTACCGTCGCACTGGGCCGCAGGCCCCGGGCTCTAGGCTGTGCCGGTGATGGGCAGCGCCGAACGCCTCGCGGGCAGACCCGTGCACGCCGTCGACCGCCTCCCCGCACCCGCCCTGTTCTTCGCATCCGGACTCACCCAGTACCTCGGTGCGGCGCTCGCGATCGGGCTCTTCGCGGTGATGCCGCCGGCGACCGTGGCGTGGCTCCGGATCGTGATCGCCGCCGTCGTCCTGTTGCTGTGGCGCCGGCCCTGGCAGCAGGCCTGGACGCGTGGCGACCTGCTCGTCCTGGCCGCCTTCGGCGCGGTGCTCGCGGCGATGAACATCACCTTCTACACGGCGATCCACTACCTGCCGCTGGGCACGGCCGTGGCGATCGAGTTCATCGGGCCGGTGGCGGTCGGTGCGGTCACCGGTCGGGGTTGGCGGGAACGCGCCGGCATCGCGCTGGCCGCTGCCGGCGTCGTCCTGCTCGCGGGCGTCACCCTTGAGCTCGGCGCGGCCGACGCCGGTGGTCGCGGCGCCGGCGCGCCGCACCACGCACCTGGTGCCCTCGCCGGGCACGAAGCGGCCCTCGGCCTTGGTCGCCATCGGGCTCGCGGCGGCGTGCTGGGCGGGGTACATCCTGCTCGGCCGCCGGGTCTCGCGGCGCGGATCTGGCGTGACCAACCTGTCGATGGCGATGGCAGCCGGCGCGATCGTGTTCGCGCCGGCCCTCGCGTGGTGGGCCAAGCCCGCGGTCACGTCGTGGTCGGTGGCGCTCGCCGTCGTCGGCGTGGCCGTGCTGTCCTCGGTGATCCCCTATGCGATCGACCAGATCGTGATGCGCCGTACCAGCGCTGCCACGTTCGCCGTCCTGCTCGCCATGCTGCCGGCCACGGCGATGCTCATCGGCGCGGTCGTGCTCGGCCAGATCCCGCACCCGCTCGAGGTGGTCGGCCTGGTGCTCGTCTCAGGTGCGATCGCGCTCACGATGGCGCGGCGACGCGCGGTAGCGTAGGAGCATCCCCAAGTCGGACCGTGGCGCGCTGCCCCAGCGCAGAGCCAATCGGCCCGACGTCGCCCTCGAATGCACCGCCGGAGCTTCTGATGAACTGGTTGTCCACCCCTGCCCACGCGCGCTGGCTCGAAGCCGAGACCGATCGGCTCGTCGCGTTCGGCCGGGCGTCCGCGCTTCCGGCCGGCGGCTTCGGCTGGCTCGACGAGCAGGGCGCCGTCGTCGTCGACCGGCCGACCGAGTTGTGGATCACCTGCCGGATGACCCACGTCTTCGCGCTCGCGGCGATGATGGGTCGCCCGGGTTCGGCGGCCCTGGCGGACCACGGCGTCGAGGCGTTGCGGACCGTGTTCCGCGACGCCGAGCACGGCGGCTGGTTCGCCTCGGTGGACGCGAACGGGCCGGTCGAGACGGACAAGGCCGCGTACCCGCACGCCTTCGTGATCCTCGCCGCGGCGAGCGCCACCGCGGCGGGGAGGTCCGGAGCGCGCGAGCTCCTGGACGAGGCGCTGACCGTCTCGACGGAGCACTTCTGGGACGAGCAGGCGGGCATGTCCGTCGAGTCCTGGGACCGCACGTTCACGACCTGCGAGGACTACCGCGGGGTTAATGCCAACATGCACACCGTCGAGGCCTACCTGGCCGCCGCCGACGTCACGGGTGACCGGCTCTGGCTGGACCGCGCGCACCGGATCGCTGAGCGGGTCGTTCACGGCTTCGCGCGGGCGAACCAGTGGCGGATCCCCGAGCACTTCGACGCCGAGTGGAACCCGCTGCTCGACTACAACATCGACGCACCCGCGCACCCGTTCCGGCCGTACGGCGCGACCATCGGGCACTGGCTCGAGTGGGCGCGACTCACGCTGCACCTACGGGCGAGCCTGGAGGCGCGGGGCGAGACGGCGCCGGCCTGGATGCCGGCGGACGCAGCCTCGCTCTTCGCGGCGGCGATCAAGCAAGGCTGGGACGTCGACGGCGCACCGGGCTTCGTCTACACGGTCGACTGGGCCGGCGTGCCGGTCGTGCGCGAGCGGATGCACTGGGTCGTGTGCGAGGGCATCGCCGCCGCGGCAGCCTTGCACGCGGCGACCGGCGACGACGACTACGACCATTGGTACCGGCTCTGGTGGGACTACGCCGCGCAGTACCACCTCGACCTCGAGGGCGGCTCGTGGTGGCACGAGCTCGGCACCGACAACCAGGTGTCCCGGACCGTGTGGGCCGGCAAGGCGGACGTGTATCACGCGGTCCAGGCGACGCTCATCCCGCGGCTCCCGCTTGCGCCTGCGATCGCGACCGCGCTGGCGGCGGGTCTGCTCGGCTAGCAGCCGGCGTCGGGGCTTGGCGCTCGGCGTCCGGCCCGCCCACCGTCGTCAGCACCCGGGCGCCGAGTGCTCTGGCCAGCTGGATCGCAAGCGTCCCGATGCCGTCCGAGCCACCGTGCACACGGACTGCCTGCCGTCCGCGCAGGCCGACGGCGGCGACGACGGCCGCGACGGCGGCGGCGACGGCCCCCGAGACCTCAAGCCCGAGGATGAGTGACGCGCCGGGCGGCGGAGGGTAGCTCGATCACCCTGAGGGGTTTCCCGAGACCCCTCGGGTCGTGATGGGATGGCACGCACATGCGAAACACTACGGGTGCTGGGTGGTCTCGTCCGGGGGTCGGGCCTGGTTTGTCGGTGGTTCACCGGAGGGCTTCACGGTTGTGACCTTGTTCTCCGGATCGCTAATGGTCGGAGACGCGAAGGCCGATGATGCTTCTGGAATCGATCGTTGCGTGACCGTCGGCGACTCGCTGCTCGGGCGACGTCGGCAGGGTCGGGAGAAGGGGTAGCCATGCTCCGCAGGCTCGGCATTCGAGGGAAGATCCTTGCGGTTCTTGCCGTGCCACTGCTGGTGCTCTTCACTGCCGCCGGAATACTGTCTGCCCAGGCTTGGGACCAGTCTCGGCGGGCGGCCGCAGTCCAGACCCTCCTCACCGCCCTCGGCGACTCGCGCGAGCTCGTCGGAGCGCTCCAGGTCGAGCGGGACACATCTGCGGTGAGCGTCGACCCGTACCCCAGCCACCGTGTCGTCAACGTCGCGGACACGTCCAAGAGCAAGCGTGATGCCGTGCTGGCCGCGAGGAGCCTGACTGACCTGTCCCTGTCGCGCTTCCAGCGGGATGTCACCGGGGTCGATTACGCCCTCCTCGACCCGAGCGTGCCGCTTGCGGTCACCGACGCGCAGGCCGCCCTCAAGGGCCTCGCCGCAACGCGACACTCCGTCGACACCACCTCGGCATTGTCCAGCGTGGTCAACGGTGACTACACGACCATGATCTCGGCCAACATCCAGCTGCTCCAGCGTGCGGCCTCGCTGCTCACGAACCGCGACGTGGCTCTCTCGCTCGCATCGCTGGCCGCGGCCGACAACGTCGTGGAATACATGGAGATCGACAAGGTGGTCGGCCTCCAGATGCTGCGGTACGGCGTGGCGACGGGCGAACCGCTGGACAGCCAGCAGCGCCAGCTCGTGACCCGAACCTTCGCCGTAAGCGACAACATCCACGAGTTCGCCGCGACCCAGCTTGCCCANCTCCGCGACGACGCGTTGGTGCTACCCGACCTCGGCGCCTCGAACACCGGCTTCCNGGACTACGCGAGCTCCCGTNAGCGCATCGGNACCGGCGCCTCGGCAGACCTGAAGGCGATCCGTGAGATCGACCTCCGTCGCCAGGTCGACGCCGAAGTCGCCGCGCTCAAGGACCTGCGGGGAGCGCTGTCTTCGCGGGCGACCTCCGACGCGTCCTCGGCCGCGGGCTCCGCGCTGAGGAACCTGCTTGGCACGATCGCGGCCACGATCGGCGTCCTCGGCGCCTCGATGCTGATCGCGTTGACCACCGCACGCGTCATCACGCGCCCGTTGCGGCGCCTGACCGCCGCCACTGCGAAGGTCGAGGAAGACCTGCCGAGGCTCGTCGAGCAGGTGTCGGTCCCGGGTCAGGGTCCGGACCTCAACCTCGTGAAGATCCCGGTCGAGTCGAACGACGAGGTGGGCCGGCTCGCCGCGGCGTTCAACGGCGTGAACGAGACGACCGTTCGGATCGCCCAGGAGCAGGCTGCCCTGCGTGGCTCGATCGCCGAGATGTTCGTCAACGTGGCCCGCCGCGACCAGGTCCTGCTCAATCGCCAGCTCGGCTTCCTCGATCAGCTCGAACGCGCCGAGGAGGACCCGGACATCCTGGGCAACCTGTTCAAGCTCGACCACCTCGCCACCCGGATGCGCCGCAACGCCGAGTCGCTCCTGGTGCTCGCCGGGATCGACTCGGGTCGTCGCATCCGCGGCCAGATGGCGCTGTCGAACGTGATCCGGACGGCGTCCAGCGAGATCGAGCACTACGAGCGCGTCCAGCTGGCACTGCCCATCGACCCGTCGATGCGCGGCCACAACGCACTGGCCTCCGCACACCTGCTGGCCGAGCTTCTCGAGAACGCGACCGTGTTCTCCGAGCCGGGTACCCCGGTCGAGGTTGAGACCGCGATGGACGAGTTCACCGTGACCGTGACGATCGTGGACCACGGGCTCGGCATGTCCGCCGACGAGTTGGTGGCCGCGAACGTGAAGATCGCCTCCGTCTCCGCCAGCGACGTCCTCGGAACCCAACGCCTCGGCCTCTACGTGGTCGGCCGAATCGCGCAACGCCTCGGCGCGACAGTCGAGCTCTCCAAGACGACGCTCCGCTCCGGGACGCTCGCCGCGGTCGTCTTCCCGCGCAGCCTGTTCGTTGCCGAGGAGCGGCGCGAGATCTGGGTGCCCGGAGCCTTCGCGCCCGCTTCGTTCCCGATCGCGGCGCTCGCCCTCGACGAGGAGTACGCCCCTGAGGTTCAGCACGGCGAGCCGCTCGAAGCGTTCGGACGAGGAACGGCCACCGGTCTGGGGGCGCGAGACCGCTCGCCGGCTGACCTGCCGGCCCCCGATACTGCGGCGGCAGAGCCCGCAGAGCCCGCAGAGCCCGCGGAGCCGGTGGAGCCGGTGGAGCCAATGGCACCGCTGGTGAAGCCGGTGAACCTGGCCGAGCTGACTGACGGTCGAACCGACCTTGGTCTCCCGCGCCGACGCACGCGCCCTGAAGGCGCCGCAGACGACGGTTACGCGCGCATTTCGGAAGCAGACNTCGCGGCCGGCCGGCACNTCCTNCCGGAGCTCCCGACGCTCGCCGGTTGGTCGCCGGACGGCCTGGTCGACNGTGCCGGCCCAAGTCCCGATGCCGCGAGCCGCGTGGGCATATTCTCCGGCTTCCGGTCACGGCGCGCCGCCGCTCGGGCGGGAGCCGAGTCCGGCGAGGACGCGCCGTTCCAGCCGGTGATGATCCCATCGACGCCACTGGTGCCTAGGGCCGAAGAACCGTCCGAGCCTGACCTTCCGGTGCCGACCATCTTCGTGACTGAGGTCATCGAGGCCGACGCCGAGCCGGGGAGCACGACGGCACTGACGTCGATCGGCCACCACGTCGCCGATGACACGTTCGACGGCGCTCCGACTGGCGCGACGGCCGAGCCGGGCCTCGGGTTCGAGGCTGCATCCGACGACGTCGCCGCACCCGAGGAGCAAGAGTTCCAGGGTGCTGGCTTCGGCGAGCAGGAGCCGCCGCAGTTCGTCGTTCCGACGCTCGAGCCGGATGACGACTACGACGTCACCCCGTTCGAAGCGGAGTTCGGCGCGAGCCCCGCAGTCGACGCCGCGGAGGACGGCGAGGTTGCGGCGCTGGACGCGGACGTCGCCACGCCGTACGCCGCGGAGGAGTACCCCACCGGAGTGCACGACGGNAGTNGACACCGCGGAGGACGGCGAGGATGCCGCGCTGGACGTGGACGTCGCCACGCCGTACGCCGCGGAGGAGTACCCCACCGGAGTGCACGACGGTATNGCCGCGGAGGACGGCGAGGATGCCGCGCTGGACGTGGACGTCGCCACGCCGTACGCCGCGGAGGAGTACCCCACCGGAGTGCACGACGGTATTGCCNNGGAGCCCGACCACGGCGCATTGCCGCAATTCGACGGTTCGAGTTTCGCGGAGGCCGCCTACGGCGTCGGCAGCGGGCAAGAGGTTCCGGTCAGGTACGAGGCGTACCCGACGGCCGAGGCTGCGTCGTACCCGAGCCCGAACGCCTATACCGAGTACCCGTACGAGAGCCCCGAAGTCAGTTCGGAAGTCAGCCCCGCGTTCGACGGTTCGGTTGCGGCCGCGATACCGCCCGTCGACCCCGGCTTCTCGCAGATCCTCGCGGGGGCCGCGGCAGCGCCGAAGGGGCTATTCCGCCGCTTGTTCGGTCGCCAGAAGCACGTCCCGGCAGTTGCGCCCGACGCGCCGGCGCCGGACATCTTCTCGGGCATCATCCAGCCAGGGCCGTTGGGCACCGCTCCCGGCGTGCCGACCTCGCAACCCGATGTCCCGGTTTCGTCGACCCCGACATGGGCCCCGGAGACCGCGGCAACTCCGTACCAGGCACCAGATGCCTACCCGGCCGAGCCGTCGTTCCCGACCGCACAGACGTACCCGGCCGAGCCGTCGTACCCGGCCGAGCCGTCGTACCCGACCGCACAGACGTACCCGGCCGAGCCGTCGTACCCGACCGCACAGACGTACCCGGCCGAGCCGTCGTACCCGGAGCAGCCTGCGCCCTGGACACAGCACGCCTACGAGGCGCCGCCGGTTTTCGAGCCCGAGCCCGAGCCCGAGCCCGCACCCGTCCCTGAGCGGAGCCCGTACCCACCGACGTTCGGGGCCGAAGAGCACGCCTACCAGCCGTATCAGCCGGTCGAGTCGCCGACGAGCGGCCCGGAGTTCACCCCAGCGCCCGACGGCGGAGGTGCGACGGCCTATCAGTCGCACTTGGGCGACGGCTCCACCGCGCACTCGTACACACCGATGTTCGTCCCGAACGACGCGCCGATGGGCTCCATGGCCAGCGAGGCCGCCCAGATGCTCGCGGAACGCTCTGACATAGCGCAGCAGGCGCTCTCCGAGTTCAGCCAGCTGTCGTCCTACCGCCCGAGCACCGTGGATGGTGGCAAGACGACGCTCACGCGTCGTGTGCCCGCCGCTGTTCCCGAGACGCCCCTGATCGTCACCCGTCCAGCCGCAACCGCGGCGGGTGGTGCGGTATCGACCGCATCGGAGCCGCGGGAAGCCCGCGACGCCGAGCAGGTGCGTTCGCTCCTGGCAAGTTTCCAGTCCGGTTCGTCACGCGGGCGGCGTGCCGCTCACGTCGTGCTGGACGTGCCGCGAGCGGGCCGCGAGCCACACCTCGGCGACGAGGCGAGTGACGACCTGTCCGTCGGCCTGGACGCGAGCGACAGCACGTCTTGAGGCTGATGACAATGAAGAACAACATGACCGCACCGCGCAGTACCCCTGAGGAGGACCAGTGACCGCGCTAAGCGCAGAGGCCGTGAACTTCGGATGGCTTCTGGACAACTTCGTCCGGACCGTCCCTGGTACTCGACACACCCTGGTCGTATCCGCGGACGGCCTGCTGATGGCGATGTCGAGGAATCTCGATCGGACCAGCGGCGACCAGATGTCCGCCATTGTCGCCGGGATGGCCAGCCTGACCCGTGGAGCGGCTCGCCAGCTCCAGGCCGGCGAGGTTCGGCAAGCAATCGTCGAGATGGACGAGTTGTTCCTGTTCCTGATGTCCGCGTCGAACGGTTCCGTCTTGGCCGTTATCGCAGAATCCAGCTGTGATGTTGGACTGATCGGCTATGAGATGGCCATGCTGGTGTCTCGTACCGAGGCGACGCTGACGCCGCAGCTCATCACCGAGATGCGCAGGAGTCTTCCGTTCGACGGCGCCATGAGGCCGACGGCCTGACGAGGGGACCACAATGACCTTTCCGACTGAGCCATACGAGGAGCAGTACGAGACTGCGTCCGTGCGCCCGTACGCCGTGACCGGTGGACGACGCGCCGTGTCGAGTAGCGCACTGCCCCTTGAGGCCCTGGTCGAGGCCCTGCCGAGTGCGGTCAACAGCCGCGGTCTCACCCCGGAGAAGCGCGGAATCCTCGAGCTGTGCTACGCGACGTTCGTCTCGATCGCCGAGCTGTCTGCCTACCTCAAGATGCCGCTCGGCGTAATTCGGGTCTTGGTGATCGACCTTTCAGAAGCGCACTACCTCAAGATCCACCTCTCGATGCCGATCGGCCCCCAGACCGGCCAGAGCCCCGCCCTATCCCTCAGCGTGCTGGAGAGTGTTCTCAATGGCATATCCGCCCTCTGACACCGCAGTCGCCAACCACGCCTCAGCCGGCGGAGGCGTTCCGCCCACCGTTGTCAAGATCGTCGTGGCAGGCGGCTTCGCCGTCGGCAAGACGACCTTCATCGGGTCGATCTCCGACATCGAACCGCTGAACACCGAAGCCGCCATGACGGAGCACTCCGTCGGCGTCGACGATGCCGGTGNGGTGTCNGACCGCAAGACGACCACCACGGTCGCCATGGACTTCGGTCGCATCGCCCTGCCGGGCGCCCTCTGGTTGTACCTCTTCGGTACACCCGGCCAGGACCGCTTCCTCTTCATGTGGGACGACCTGGTTCGAGGCGCCATCGGCGGCGTCGTCCTCGTCGACACGGAGCGTCTCGACCAGTGCTTCCCGGCCGTCGACTACTTCGAGAGCCGCANCATTCCGTTCGTCGTGGCCGTCAACTGCTTCGACGGCGTGGCACGGCACCAGCTGGACGACATCCGCGAAGCGCTGTCGATCCCCGCTCACGTGCCCGTCATGTACACGGACGCGCGGTCTCGCTCGGCAACAAAGCAGGCTCTCATCGCGCTGGTTCAGCTCGCGATGCAGCGCCTGCGCGGCTGACCAGCGCACTCGCGCAACGGCTCTAGTCGCCGTGAGCCCGAGCGTTCGCCGCTAGGCTCGACCCGCACGGGTGGGGCTGTGCAGCGGAACGATCGGATGAGCGAGGATGCTGGTCTACGTCGACGGGTCGGCTCTGAGCCGGTACCTGCCTGGCGCGCCGGGGCTTCCAGAGGCTGCCGCGTGGCAAGAGTGGGCCGACGAGCACCGCGGGGATCTCGTCACCACACCTCTGAGCCTGACCGAGCTGCGACGGGCTGCTGATTCGCTCGGTGCCGAGGCGCGGCAGCGCGCCCGCCAGATCGAGCTCGAGTTGCCGCGGCTGCGATTCTCGGACCAGACGCTCAAGGTCGCCGCGATAGCGACGTCCGTCCTCAGTCCGTTCGCCGCCCTGCACGTCGGAACGGCTGTCTCCCACCCCGACGTCGGGGCGATCGCCACCTATGACGCGCTCGTCGCCCGGGTGGCGGCCATCTACAACCTGACGGTGATCTCCCCGGGGCGTGCCGCCGCATGGTGGGCGAGCTAGCCGGGCAACGCGTCGGCCGGTACGGCGTCGCGAGGGCAGGTGAGCCAGCGCGCGGCCCGTCGGCTGGCACAATGGGCGCGATCGGGAGGGCTGGCTGAGCGGCCGAAGGCGACGGTCTTGAAAACCGTTGATGTGGGAAACCGCATCCGTGGGTTCGAATCCCACGCCCTCCGCACGGTGATGTCTCAGGACATCGAAACCCCTGAACCTGCGGGTTCGGGGGTTTCGTCGTGTTCTGGGGTTGGTAGTCGCGGGTGGGGTGTCGCGGACCTAGGTCATGTGACGGTGCCCCGTCCGAGCGGCAAGATGTGCCAATGACAACGCGCCCTGAGCTCCCCGAGGACGCCCTCGAGCCGGTCGGCCTGATCCGCCAGTCCGGCGTCGTGCTGCGCACGGGCCAGCTGATGCTCTCGGCCGGAACGGGCAGCTATCGGGTCAAGCTCGCGATGCAGCAGGTCGCGCACGCCATCGGCCTGGACCGGCACACCGCACACGTCACGCTCACCGAGATCACCGCGACCTCCCACCGCGGGCCGATCTTCCGCACCGAGGTCGCGGAGGTGCGCGCCGTCGGCGTCAACGCCGACCGGATCGCCCGCCTCGAGGCGCTGGCGGCCGAGTTGCCACCCGACTCGACGGTCGAGGACGTCAACGCCGCGCTTGACGAGATCGAGGCCCGTACGCCGCTCTACCCCGCGTTCGCGAACGCGCTGTTCGCGGGCGTCGCGTGCGCGGCGTTCGCGTTCCTGAACAACGGCGGCCTCGTCGAGTGCCTCTCGGTGCTGATCGCGGCGACCCTCGGGCAGTGGGTGCGCCGCGCGCTGCTGCACCGCGGCTTCAACCGCTTCGGCGTGACGATGATTGCCGCCGCGGTCGCGTGCGTCGCCTACCTGGCCGTCATCGCAGTCGTGGATGCCGTCACCCGTTCGACGGCGGTGCACCAGGCAGGTTACGTGTCCGCGGTGCTGTTCCTGGTGCCCGGGTTCGCGCTCGTCACGGGCGCGCTCGACCTCGCCAAGCTGGACTTCTCCGCCGGCGTGTCCCGCACCGTGTACGCGCTGATGATCCTGACCGGGTCCGCGCTCAGCGTCTGGGCCGTCGCGGTCGCAGCGGGTCTCAGCATCGGTAGTGTGCCGGCGATGAACCTGGCGCCCGTGCTGGAGCTCACCCTGCGGGCGCTGGCGAGCGGGTGCGGCGTCCTCGGGTTCGCCCTAATGTTCAACACGCCCTGGCGGATGGCCCTGACCGCTGCGGGCATCGGCATGGTGGGCAACGTGGCGCGGCTCGAGATGGTGGATCGCGGCGTCGTGGTGCAAGCGGCGACGGCGATCTCGTGTGTCGTGATCGGCATGCTCGCGGCGTGGGCGGCGTCGTGGATGAAGTTCCCGAACATCACCCTCTCGGTGCCGGCGGTGCTGATCATGGTGCCGGGCGTCGCGGCGTACCGGACCGTCGTGAGCTTCAACGACGGCAAGATGATCGACGCCCTCGCGAACGGGGTCCAGGGGACGTTCGTGGTGGTCTCGATCGTCGTCGGATTGGTCATCGCGAAGATCCTGACCGACCGCGAATGGGCCTTCGAGAAGTAGCGTCGAACCGCTCCGGGGGATGCTTTGCCCGGCCGCCGATCGGCCCGCTACCCTTGGCGGGCTTGGAGATGTCGCATAGTCCGGTCTAGTGCGCGACCCTGCTAAGGTCGTGAAGGGGTAACCCTTCCGTGGGTTCAAATCCCACCGTCTCCGCTCAGCACGGCCCTGGCTCTCCGCGAGCCGGGGCCGTTCGCCATTGCGGGCGCTCGAGCGGTCCGCCCGCCCGCGTGTTCAAGACGTCCGGCATCTCGAGTGCGGGGCTCGCCGGCAGCCCCGCGTCGGCCCGACGCCGGCGCGTAGGGCCTGGCTTTGGCGGGTGCGCCCGGCAATATCCCGGTTTGGGTGACGGCCGATCTGCCGGTATCCTCGTCGTCGGTCTCGTTTGACCTGCGCCCGTAGCTCAACGGATAGAGCATCTGACTACGGATCAGAAGGTTGAAGGTTCGAATCCTTTCGGGCGCACCGGAGAAAGGC